>Ga0335069_10004153_pt1 | contig 21628 bp, 15 predicted proteins | sample Lox_Sample_11_FD_206714 | JGI IMG/M metagenome (GOLD analysis project Ga0335069, IMG submission 206714) | Soil microbial communities from Loxahatchee National Wildlife Refuge, Florida, United States - Lox_Sample_1.1 | ecosystem: Environmental > Terrestrial > Soil > Wetlands | place: USA...
TGTCTCGGGTGTGATTTGAGCCTTGAATGGCCGCTGTCCAAGATGGACGTCTCTTCCAATCGGCACAGGAGCGGAGATGGCGCGGCGCGATATTCCAGGCGTGCGGACCTATTCCAATCCGGCCGGGGGATGGGGCGCGCTCAAGGCGACGGCCAAGGCCGTGCGCGAGCAGATGGAGCTGGTCGAGGCGCCGGTTGTGCTGCTGCAGACCAACAAGCCTGACGGGTTTGATTGTCCCGGCTGCGCGTGGCCCGATAAGGAACACACCTCGACCTTCCAGTTTTGCGAGAACGGGGCCAAGGCGGTCACGTGGGAAGCGACCAAGAAACGCGCGACCCCGGAACTGTTCGCCGCCCACACGGTGACCGAGCTGCTCGGCTGGACCAATCACGCCCTCGAAAACACGGGCCGCCTGACCCATCCGATGGCCTATGACGCCGCCAGCGACACCTACCGCGCCATCGGTTGGGACGAGGCCTTCGCCCGGATCGGCGCGGGCCTGAACGCCTTGCCCGATCCGGACATGGCCGAGTTCTACACCTCGGGGCGCACCTCGAACGAGGCGGCCTTCCTGCTTCAACTGTTCGCGCGGGAATACGGGACCAACAACTTCCCCGACTGTTCGAACATGTGCCACGAGGCCACCAGTCAGGGCCTGCCCAAGTCGGTCGGCTTCGGCAAGGGCACGGTCTCGCTCGACGACTTCGACCATTGCGACCTGATCATCGCCATGGGCCACAATCCCGGCACCAACCATCCGCGCATGATGGGCACCCTGCACGAGTGCTCACGCCGGGGCGTGCCGATCCTGGTCTTCAACCCGTTGAAAGAGCGGGCCCTGGAGCGCTTCGCCGATCCGCAGAACGCGGTGGAGATGGCGACGTTCGGGTCCACGCCGATCGCCTCGCGCTACTACCAGGTCAAGGTCGGCGGCGACGCGGCCGCGCTCAAGGGCGTGATGAAGGCGGTGCTGGGCCTGGACGCGGCGACCGGGCACGCGCTCGATCATGCGTTCATTGCAGAGCACACGCGCGGCTTCGAGGCCTTCGCCGACGATCTGCGCGCGACGCCCTGGGACCGGATCGAACGCGTCAGCGGCCTGTCGCGGCAAGATCTGGAGGCGGTCGCCGAGGCCTACATCCGCTCCAAGGCCGCGATCCTGACCTACGGCATGGGCATCACCCAGCACGCACGCGGCACGCGCACCGTGCAGCAGATCGCCAACCTGCTGTTGATGCGCGGACAGTTCGGCAAGCCGGGGGCGGGCATTTGCCCCCTGCGCGGCCACTCCAATGTGCAGGGCGACCGCACGGTGGGGATCAACGAGCGGCCGTCCCAGGCGCTGCTGGACGCGATCGAGCGCACCTTCGGCTTCCGCCCGCCCCAGCATCATGGGCATGACGCTGTGGCGGCTATGCAAGCCATCATCGAGGAGCGGTCCAAGGTGCTTGTCTGCATGGGCGGCAACCTGGCGGTCGCGCTGCCGGACCCGGCGGCCTGCGCGGCCGGCATGCGCAAGCTCGACCTGGTGGTCCACATCGCCACCAAGCTGAACCGGTCGCACCTTCTGGTCGGCAAGGACTCGATCCTGCTGCCCGTCCTCGGCCGCACGGAACTGGACCTGCAGGCGTCGGGCCCGCAGGCGGTGACGGTCGAGGATTCGATGTCGATGGTGCACGCCTCTCGGGGCAGGCTGCCGCCGGCGTCCGAGCACCTCAAGTCCGAGCCGGCCATCGTCGCGGGCATGGCCATGGCGACCCTGCCGCACAGCAAGGTCGATTGGGCGCATCTGGTCGGCGACTACGACCGTATACGCGACAAGATCGAGGCGGTCCTTCCCGAATTCGAGGACTACAACCGGCGCATCCTAAAGCCGGGCGGCTTCCGCTTGCCGATCCCGCCGGCGCAGCGCGAGTGGAAGACGGCCTCCGGCAAGGCCGAGTTCCTGATCTTCGACGGCCTGGGGGAAGATCCGTCGGCGGCCGAGGCGGATGTCCTGGTGCTGGCCACCATTCGTAGCCATGACCAGTACAACACCACCATCTACGGCTTCGACGACCGCTACAGGGGCGTGTTCGGGCGGCGCGACGTGGTCTTCATGCACGCGGACGACCTGGCGAGCCGCGGACTGGACAGCGGCGACGCAGTATGGGTCGAGCCCGCCACGGCCGACGGCGCGGCGCGCCGGCTGAAGCTCACCGCGACCAGCCATGACATCGCGCGCGGCTCCGCGGCCGCCTACTATCCCGAGGCCAACGGCCTGATCCCGCTGGATCACTTCGACCCCGAAAGCGGCACGCCCAGCTACAAGTCCGCGCCCGTACGCGTCAGCCGGGCGACTGAGGCATGACCGATCGCGATCGGCACGACTTGCCCACGGTTCGCCCCCTGGCCGGTTCGCGATGGCGGTGCGACGCCGCCGCCGCCGAACCGATCGAGCGCTGGGCGCCGGAGGAAACGCCGATCGGCCTGAGCTACGACTCCGAACCCTACGCGGTGTTGATGGCCACCCCTGCCGACGTGGTTGACCTAGCGCTCGGCTTCACCCTGACCGAGCGCATCGCCTCGCCCGAGGACGTGCTTGATGTGCGCGTGTCGGAGCAGGGCGGGGGACTGACGGCCGACATCCTCCTGACCAAGGCCGGCGCCGCGCGCGTGCTCGACCGTCGCCGGCGCACCTTGGAAGGCCGCTCGTCGTGCGGGCTTTGCGGCTTGCAAAACCCGCAGGACGCCCTGCGCGATCTTCCGCGCCTGCCGCCCGGGCTGGTCGTGGCGCCGCAGGCGATCCAGGGCGCCCTGGCCGCGCTCGATCGCCAGCAGCCGCTGGGCGCGCAGACCCGCGCCACACACGCAGCGGCATGGGCCTCGGCCGAGGGCGAGGTTCTTCTGATCCGCGAGGACGTGGGCCGGCACAACGCCTTGGACAAGTTGATCGGCGCGGCGGGGCGGGCGGGCCTCGATCCGTCCGCGGCGTTCGCAGTGATCACCAGCCGTTGTTCATATGAGATGGTCGAAAAGGCGGCCCTGGCCGGTCTGGCCATGATCGTGGCGATCTCGGCGCCCACGGCCTTGGCCGTTCAGAAGGCCGAAGCGGCCGACATGACTCTGGTCGGCTTGGCGCGGCATGACGGCCATACGGTGTTTGCCGGCCCGGACCGTATCCGCGATCCGCTTCGCCCGTTCGCAGTGGCCTGATCGGAGACGGCATGAGCGAGCCGGTCTATTTCCGTTTCGAGCAGGACTTCGTCGACAGTCTGCGGTGCGTGCCCATGGGCGTGCGGCTGAAGCTCGACCTGTGCGGCGTGAAACTCAGCCTCAGGCAGTGGTCGCGCTTCACCAAAACCGACCGGCAGGACCTGGCGGCGGCGCCGTGCCAGACCCCGCCGGAGATCGACCGCTTTCGCGCGGCGGTCATCGCCCTGATCCATCAGCGGGCCAATCAGTCGCCCGCGTTCATCCCGATCGAGGCAGATCCGCTCTGGGCTGAAACCGACGGCGTCCCTGGGGGCGTGACAGCGCAGGCCACAGACCTTGGTCGCCGGCCGCCCAGCCTGGAGCAGTGGCGATCTCTGAGCGAACTGCAGCGCTTCGCCCTTGTCAAACTCAGCCGCCCCGGCCACGAGAACGAGAATTTCCTGCCGGCGCTGGGGGAGTTCGGCCTCGACGAGCCGGTCGAGGTCTGACCGTCGGGCGTGCTGACCGCGATATGTCTGTCAGGGCGCGAGATCTGCCTCAGGCCGCGGAGGCCGGCTCCATGCCCTGGCTGCGGACCACTTCGTCGGCGGCGGGCGAGGTGAGATAGGCGATCAGGTGGGCCGCTTCGGCCGGCCGCGGCGAGGCGCTGCAGACGCCGGCCGCAAATATCGTCGTCGCCTGGATTTCCGGCGGCAGGGGGCCCACCACCTCAATCCCCGGGGCGTCGATGAGTTCGCTTAATTGCTGGAAGCCCAGGTCCGCGTCGCCGCGCGCCACCAAAAGGGCCACGGGCACGCCGGGCGGAGCTTTGACCAGCCGCTCGGACTTGGCGTCGCCGAGCCCCCAGCGTTCCACAAGCTGCAGCAGGTGGTCGCCGCTGGGGCCCGTGGAGTATCCGACCCTGCCGGCCGCGCCGACGGCGCGCCGCACGGCCGCTTCGTCGCCGATGTCGGGCCAAGGGGCGCCTGCAGCGACCGCGATCGCCATGCCGGACCGGGCGAACGGCCGGATGCTGCCCGGCAAAATGCGACCCTCCGCTTCCAACTGCGCCATGACGTTTGACGCCAGCACGACAATGTCGGCGGCCTCTCCCTCTCGCACCAGACGCGCGGCGTCGACTCCGCCCATCGACTTCATCTCGACCGGAATGCCGGACGTGGCCTGATATCGCAGCGCAAGCTCGCCCAGGATCAGGCGGGTCGCCATGGAAGAGATGCCGTACAATCCGCTGCTCATATCGATCTCCCTGGGCTGGCGCGCTTTAGCTTTAATATCCCAACCCGCCGCATTGAAAGCGCTCGATCTTCGCAACGCGCGCCAACGCGGCCGGCAAGCGGAACCGGTCGCTGAACATGAACGGCGCGCGCGCCTTGGCGACGGCTCCGGGCTTACGGTCTGGACGACGTCGACGCCTCGATGGCGCCGTCTGGCGCAACAAATCCGGCCGGCGCTGTAGGGTTCGCGCCATCCGGCGGCGGCTCGGGCACGCCGCGCGCCTCTTCGACGGCGTCCACCTGCCGCGCGATCGCCCGCAGGCGCGCGCGCCGCTTCCAGGGGCGCCAGGCGTCGCCCGGGCCGATCGGGTCGCCAAGATGGAAGGCCGCGACGAAACTGGCGAGGGGGCCGAGCTTTTGGGGGCAGATCGGCCGCAAACGGCAATGACCCGACGCGCGCAGGCGATCCAGGGCGTCGCCAACCCCGCCGGCGTCGCCAATCGCCGCTTTCAGAGTTGCTTGCGTGCAGCCCAGCCAGTGCGCGAGGAGTGCATTGCGCAGTCTGACTATCTCCTCGCGGTGTTCAGGACACGAAGCTTCCAGCGACAGATCGCACTCGGTGTCGAAGCCCATAGACCGGTTGTTGATATTCGCCGAACCCACGCGAAGCAGCAGGTCATCGATGATGGTCAGCTTGGCGTGAACGATGATCGGCCGTCCCATGCTGGTCACGGGGCAAAACATGCGCAGGCGATGCTGGCGATCGGCGCGCAGAAGGGTGTCCAGAAACGCCAGACGCGTCCGGTCCATCGTCATCTGATCGAAATAGCTGGGCGAATGTTCGGTCGAAACCAGGATCACCTCCGGCGCGTCGGGTTCAGCGAGCCTGGCGGCCAACTCCCGCGCGATCAGCGGCGAGGTGAAATACTGGTTCTCCATGTAGATGCAGCTTCGCGCCCGCCGGATGGCCTCGACGTGCAGCGTTTCGCACTCGCGCACCTCGGGATGACCGCGCCAGGCCGCCGACGTGCGTGACACGCCCGCGGGCAGCGATTCGAAACCGACCGCGATCTGCGACGGCCACGGGGTCTGCGCCAAAGGCGGGCAGGCGGCCAGTTGTTCGCCGGTCGCCCGTTCCCAGCGATCGCGGAACAACTGCCCGAGGTTTTGCGCCGCGGCGCCATCGACCAGAGCCATCACCTCGTGGCGGCTGTCGAAGCACTTGTTGTCGCGCCGCGTCTTTTGCCGCCGGGGATCGTCGTCCAGATGCTCGGGCGTATCCCAGCGGTCGGGGCCAATGTCGCCGCCGCCGCAAAACGCCAGGGCGTCGTCGACAATGATCATCTTCTGGTGGTGGCAGGCCCCCAAGGGCAGCTTGCCGTCCAGCACGAACTTGACGTGGGAGCCGGCGAACACCTGACGGTCGACGAACGGAAAGAAGTGCTGTGTGGCGGCCACGGGCATCGCGGACTTCCAGCACAGAATTCTCACGTCCAGGTGGGGATTGTCCTCAGCCAGCGCCTTCAGGAATTGGCCGATCCGGTCATTCTCGGGGCCGCCGCCGCCGGGCTCGGGATGCAGTTGCGTGTTCGCCTCGAACGCCCAGTTCAACAGGTGCACGCAATGCTTGGCGGCTCGCATCGCCGTCTTGGCGGCGTCGAAGTAGATCGCCATATCGACGAGCAGAGCGGCGCGGTCGGCGGTTCCCACCCGCCAGCACGTGGTTCCCGCCGCCAGCAGAGGGGGAGCGGGGACCCCCGAATGGGATCGCGCCTCGCTCAAAACGCACCGAGGCGCGCCGGAGCAACAAAGACCTGCGCCGGGCCAAGATCGGAGCCCGACAAAGTCCTCCAGGAGCGCTTGCGGCCGCCTGTCGGCATTGCACCGGTCAGACTTGAAATCAGGACAATACCAAAAATCGCGCCCAGCACGTCGGCCTCCCAAGCTCCACCGAACGTCAACGGGCCGGCAAGTCCCGCGTTCCTTCATCGGCGAACCTGCGCGCGCTCGGCCGATCGCGCCTGGCCTGGCGGCCTGGGAAAGCGCCGCAGGCCTAAGCTTCGCGCCGCAAGATCACGCCCTATGACTTGGCTTGACAGGCCTGAGACCGGCAAAGACTAGATGGGTTGCGCCTGATCGCCAAAGCACTGGCCAGAGCGATTGCATGGGGAGACTTCGGGAATGCGAAAGGCCGCCGCCGTTTTTGTGACCGCCGCGGTCATGCTGTCCACTTCAACCCATGCCCAGCCGCCCGCGACGCCGCCGATCCCTGTGCCCTCGTCTGCGCCGCGCGACCCGCTTGCTCTGCCAGGCGACAATCTTCCACCCCCGTTAGCGGCCGAGCTCGCGCCGCCCCGCCCGCGCAATCCCAACACGCCTCAGGCGACGCCCGAGCCCGCGCCGCCATCCCCGCCGCCGGAATTGGCGCTGAAGGCGGTTCAGGCCGCGCTCGCCGACTGTCATTCCAAGGGCTTCGCGGTCGGGTCCGCCGTGGCCGATTCAGCGGGCGTGATCATCGTGGGCATGCAGGCCACCGGAACGCATCCGGGCACGATCTACAACGCGATGCGGAAGACTCTCGTGGCGCTGGAATTCGGCGTACGCAATTCGGTCGTTCGCGACAAATTGCGCGCGGGGGACTATGCGACCCTCGCGCGCGTCAGGCCGAGCATGACGCTCTTTCCGGGCGCCGTTCCGCTGTTTTCGGCGGGCAAGTTGATCGGCGCCATCGGCGTCAGCGGCGGCCCCGCCGGCGAGATCGATGAAGGATGCGCCGCGGCGGGCGCCGCCGCGATCAAGGATCAACTCGGCTGACAGGGTGTTCTGGGCCGGCCTCGGGTCGCGAGGCCGGCTGAAGCGACCGTGGTGTAAAGGATGGACCTTAAGGGGCGGGGGAGGGGGCAGGGGCAGGGACGGCCGCGGCGGTCCCCGGCACCGGCGACAGGGCCGAGGCCGGTGTGGAGTCGGGCATCGGCAGGTGCATCGACCACAGCACCAGTTCGCGGTTGACCTTGCTGACCGCATGCGGCGTGTGCGGCGGGATCATGATCACGTCGCCTTTGGCGATCGGGTAGGTGACCGCGCCCTCGACCTTGTCCGAAGCGATGGTCGGGCCTTCCCAGGCGAAACCATGCGCGGGCTTGGGATCGACCAAGTGGCCGCCCAGCAGCATGGCGCCCGAACCCTTGATCACGACGAACAACTCCGCGTCGGTCTCATGCTGGTTGATGCCCTTCTGGGCGGTGTTGCGCCATTCCATGGTGGCCCGGTAGGGGCCCTGCATCACCAGTGGCTCGCCGGTGTACATCTTGCCCGCCGCCACGTCGGCTTCGGCTTGGGCGATGCGCTTCTGGATGTCGGGGCCGGAGATGAAGATACGGGGATCGGCCGGCAGTTGCGGCGGCCCGCCGCCCACCAGCAGGGTCTTGGCGGTTGCGGGCGTGGCCGAACCGGCGATCAGCGCCGAAGCCGCCAAAAGCGGGGCGCACAGCGCCAACAAGCCGCGTTTGCGCGTGGCGCGAAGAAGCGAGAAAGCGCGAACCGATAGCGACGTCGTCATGGAAAACCTTTTCATTTGAGACAGAGCAAGTGAGCGGCAGCGCGACAAACGATGGCTCCGAGATAGCGCGTCCGGGCCATCGAATGTCCAAGCCCGATACTTCGTCCCCCCAACGAGTCCGGATACAGCCGCCCGCCCCCGCGAAGCCTCCAACGTTTTAGCTGAAACGGCAAGCGGCTGCTCTGGCGCGCCTTATCCGCGTCGCGGCTCCCGCCTCAGCATTCGCAAGTCCGACGTCGATCAAATCGGCGAATGCGCTGACTGGCGCGCGGCCATAAGAGGCCAAATACACAGCCTGGGCCACCGCTGAACGGCAGGTTTCGGGCGTGAGGCTAAGGTCTCTCCGTGGCGCGGACGCCCCGATCGCCGTTTCAGCCGATCCTGGACTGAATCTTGCGAACGCCATCCTGGGCGCACTTCTCTTCCTCGTAGGCGGCCGCCCCGCTGGTGGCGATGGCGCCGACGAGTTGCCCGCCCTTGAAGATCGGCAGGCCGCCGGGCAAGAGCGACATGTTAGGCTTGATCCGCGCCATGAGCGTCGGATCCCGCTCGATCTGCGCGCGCAGCTGCAGGGTCGACATGCCGAAACCGACCACTGTCACCGCCTTGTGCATCGCCATGTAGACGCCGTTCGCCCGTAGGCCGTCGGGCGCCAGCGCCGCCTTCAGATTGCCGGCGGAGTCGGTGACGGCGGCCGCCACCGTGTAGCCGTCGGCGGCGCAGGATTGCACAGCCGCCTGCGCCGCCTCCACCGCGAGGGCGAAGCCGAGGCTCGGGACCGTTTGCGAGGCAGGGCGGCGCGGATTGGTGTTCGGCCCCGCGGGCGGTCCCAGCGGCACCTTCAGCTGCGCGCTCTGGGGTATGTCGAAATACTCGCCCGGCATGGACTGCGGGGGAGGGGCGGTGTCCGCGCCATCCTGCGCATGGGCGCTGAACGACGCCATAAGCGCCAGGGCGCCTACCGCGATGAAGGATGATGACTGCATGGCCCTGCTCCGACTGTTTAAGCGCGGCCGAATCGTCCGGCTTTGGTTTGAATTTTGACCCGACGTTAGGCGAAGTTTCCGTGGCGTGAAATCGATATACACGCCGATCGCCCGAGTTTCCCGTTTCGTCAATCGCGGAAAGAGATGGCCTCCCTTGACCCACCGAGCCTGTCTGCGCCTCCGCCGTCTTGCGCGCCTCGATCGGCGCTACGTCACCGTGGGGCTGCGGATGAAGCTCTGAGGCGCCCCCCTTTGCGAAGGGGTTATGTGATGTTCAATGTCGGAAAGGGCCCGGCGAACCTTCCCGGATCGCCGCGCCCCGCGAGACCGGCTCTCTCTTAAGGGGCGCGCCGGAGTGCACGGGGAGGCAAGATGGCGGCGGCGGGATTGAGGGGCTGTGGGCGACTGGCCGGCGCATGCCTTGCCGTCGGGGCAATCGCCGGCGCGAGTTGGGCGCGGACGGCGGCGGGCGTCGACCCATCTCACGCATGGGCGTGTCGACGACGGCTGTCCCCGAGCAAGCCCGGCGCATCCCCAAGCAAGTGCAGGACGCCTCGCGGCCTGTCGGGACCGTGATCTCGATTGAGAACAACGTCGGCGTGATCCGCAGGCCGAACCAAAGGTAAGCCAATGAACCGACTTTCCATTTTTCTGGGCTGCGTCGCCGTGGCGCTGGCGGGCCCCGCGTTGGCGGCGCGCTCCACGCCGATGACCGTCTATTTCGACGGCAAGGTCTATACGGTCGACGACAGCCTGGGCGTTCAATCGGCTTTCGCGGTGAAGGGCGAGCGCATTGTCGCCGTCGGCTCGGACGCCCAGGTCCTGGCCAAGGCGGGCCGGGGCGCCAAACGCGTCGATCTGCGCGGCGCGGCTGTCATCCCGGGCCTGAGCGACAGCCACGACCACTTTTGGAACACGACCCGCTTTCTCGTGCGCGGGGTCGACATGATCGGCGTGGGCTCGCGCGCCGAGTTCGATGCGCGGTTGCGCGCCGCCGTGGCCAAGGCCAGCCCGGGTGAAATCGTCTACACCACGGTCGGCTGGGCGGTGACGCCGGCGCCCACGCGGGCGGACCTGGACAAGATCTCGGCCGACACGCCGATCCTGCTGATCGCCGACCGGCGCGGGCGCAGCGTCGCCAACAGCGCCGCCCTGCGTAAGCTGGGAGTGGACAAGGCTCACCCCACCTTCCATGGCGCGCCCGTTCCGGTCGACGCCCAGGGCGAGCCCACGGGCGAGCCGCCGGGCTATCCCATCAGCGTCGCCTGGGTCGAGGCGCTGATCCCCCCGCTGACCGACGCGCAAAAGCTCAAGCTGCTCGAGGCGGCCCAGCAAGAGCGCAACGCTCTGGGCATCACCGCCGTGCGCGACCTTGCGGTGTGGCCCGACGTGGTGCGTGACCTGCAGGTCCTGCGCCGTCAGGGCAAGCTGACCCTGCGCATCGCCCTGGGCGTGGAGATTCCCGACCAGGCCCACACCGCCGCCTGGGTGGCCGAGCAACCGCCGCTCAAGCGCGACGATCCGTGGCTGTTTGTCGACTCGCTCAGTGAAGAGCCCTGGGCCCCTGGGTCAGACAGCGTGGAGGACTACACCGTCCTGGCGCGCACCCTGAACCGCCAGGGCTGGCGCCCAGCGCCGCACGTCTCGTCGGACCCCCATCGCGGCATCACGGCGGACATAGCAGCCGAGGACGCCTTGCAGGCCTACGAGGCGGCCAACCGCGACAGCCCGCTGACGGGCAAGCGCTGGTATATGGAACACGTCCCCTTCGCGACCCCCGAGCAGATGGACCGCATGGCGGCGTTGGGGGTGGTGATCTCGGTGCAGGACGCGGGCTACGACCTGCCGGCCGTGGCGCCCATGCCGCCTGACCGCATGGCGCACGAGACGCCGGTGCGTGGCCTGATCGACCACCATCTGACAGTGATCGGCGGTAGCGACTACAACGGCCCCAACCCGGTCGAGCGCGCGCCGAACAACCCGCTGATCGATTTCTACTTCTACGTCACGCGCCGCACGCGCGACGGCCGAGTGATGACGCCAGACGAGAAGGTCAGTCGGGCTGAGGCCTTGAAAATCCTCACCGCCAATGCCGCCTACGCGACCTTCCAGGAAAAGGTGCGGGGCCGCATTGCGCCCGGCCTGCTGGCCGACTTCGTCATTCTCGACCAGAACCTCATGACCGTGCCGGACGATCAGATCCTGACCACCCATCCCCTGGCCACCTTTGTGGGCGGCCGGAAAGTCTATAGCGCGTCAGGCTCTTCCTTCTAACGTCGTGATGGCGAACGTCTCCCCGCTGTGCGGTTTCAGTAAGTCCTAGTAAGGCCGGAAGGAGGACGTACAGCAGGTTCTCTTGACCAAACGCGCCCCGCCGAGGCGGCCGCCACGAAGTCTTCCACGCCCGCCGCCGGGAAGGCGACGAGGCCCGCGTCGGTATCGGGGTTGGCGTCGTTCACCCCGCCCTTGACGAACAGGGGCGCGGCCGAGGGCAGATAGCCGATCACCTTGAGGTGGCCGAAGGCGTCGCGCACGAAATTGACCGCCGCGGCGTCCAGGGCGAGCTTGGCGCCGCCCGCGTCCGAAAGGAGGATCGCCACCGCGTCGAACAGCACCGATGGCGCGCCGTCGATGTTGTGGTCCGCGGCCAAGGGCTCGCCGTTTGCCGTCGTGACGCCGTAGATCGTCGGGGCGATTACCTCCACCTTGCCGCCCACGGCGCCGACGGCGGCCTTGACGTCGGCGACGAGAGCGCCGTCGCAGCCGTCGCTGACCAGCACGCCGACCTTGCGGCCTTGGAACGTCGGCTTGGCTTTTGCCAGCAGGCTAAGCATGGGCGAGGGCGCCAGGTCTTGCGGCTGGACGGCGGCCGGCGCCGCGACGATCTCGGATGTAAAGCCGAGGCCCGCGGCGACCTTTTCGGCGAGCGCCGGGTCGATGTTGATCAGGTGCGACAGCACCGCCTCGCGCACGCGCGGGATCAGGCATTTGCTCAGCTCGAACACCAAGCCCGAGACGATGTGGTTTTGCTCGGGCTCGGTCTGGCTGGCGAAAAACATCCGCGCCTGGGAATAGTGATCGGCGAAGCTCTCGGGGCGCACCCGCAGCTGTTCGCCGTCCGTCGCGGCGGGGAGGGTCTGATAGCCCCGCGCCAGGCTGCCTCGCGCGACGTCGGGGCCCAGGCTCGACGGCTCGTAGTTTACCTGTCCCTTGGGAACCGCCATCTGCATGTGGCCGTCGCGCTGCAGATTGTGGAACGGGCGCTTGGGCTGGTTGATCGGGATCTGGTGGAAATTCGGACCGCCCAGGCGCTTGAGTTGGGTGTCGAGGTACGAGAACAGGCGCCCCTGCAGCAGGGGGTCGTTGGTGAAGTCGATGCCCGGCACGACATTGGCCGCGCAATAGGCGACCTGCTCGGTCTCGGCGAAAAAGTTGTCGGGGTTGCGGTCCAGAACCATGCGCCCGACCACGCGCAAGGGCGCGAGCTCTTCGGGGACCAGCTTGGTGGCGTCCAGGACATCGAAGTCGAAACCGTCAGCCTGCTCCTGGCTGAAGGTCTGCAGGCAGAATTCCCATTCGGGGAAATCGCCGCAGTCGATGGCGGACCACAGATCGCGGCGGTGGAAGTCGGGGTCGGCGCCGTTGATCTTGAGCGCCTCGTCCCACACCACCGATTGCGCGCCGATCTTGGGCCGCCAGTGGAACTTGACGAAGGTCGAGACGCCTTCCGTGTTCACCAGGCGGAAGGTGTGAACGCCGAAGCCTTCCATCATCCGCAAGGACCGGGGGATGGCGCGGTCCGACATGATCCACATGATCATGTGCATGCTCTCGGGCGTCAGCGAGATGAAGTCCCAGAAGGTGTCGTGCGCGGTCTGCGCCTGCGGGAACTCGCGATCGGGGTCTTGCTTGGCGGCGTGGATGAGGTCGGGAAACTTGATCGCGTCCTGGATGAAGAACACCGGAATGTTGTTGCCGACGAGGTCGAAGTTGCCTTGCTGGGTGTAGAATTTCACGGCGAACCCGCGCACATCGCGCGGCAGGTCGGCCGAGCCCTTGTTGCCCGCGACTGTCGAGAAGCGGGTGAACACCGGAATCTTCTCTCCGGGCCGCTGCAGAAAATCGGCGGCGGTGAGGTCGGAGCAGTCTTCCAGGCACTCGAAAAAGCCATGCGCCGCCGACCCGCGTGCGTGCACCACCCGCTCGGGAATGCGCTCGTGATCGAAGTGCATGATCTTTTCGCGCAGGATGAAGTCCTGCAGCAGCACCGGACCGCGCGCGCCGGCCTTGAGCGAGTTCTGGTTGTCGCTGATTGGCACGCCCTGGTTGGTGGTGAGTTGGCTCTCGGGACCGGTGGCCTGCTGATGCAGTTCCCCGCCAGGCGCGACCAGGGTTTCGATGTCCGCGGCGGTATTGGCGTCGGCGGCCTGAATGGATTGCGACGGGGTCGGCGGGTGCGATTTGGGCATGGATATGGCTTTCGGACCGCTGGGCGGCCTTGGCTAAAGGGCGACGAAGATCGGAGAAGGGGCAGGATTAGGAGGCGAGTTCACTCGCGAGCGGCGCCATCAGTTCGGCCTTTCGGGCCGCCAACTTGTCGCCCAGCGCCTCGAGGTCGATCTGGGTTTGCCGCGCCTCGGGAAAGAGATCTGACTCTTCCTCGTCGACGTGATGGCGCACCTGCTCGCCCAGAACCTTGACCTTGGCGTCGTAGAGCGGCTGGCCGGGGCGCATCGCTTCGATCTGGGCGATCAGGGTCTTGGCGCCGGTGTGTTCAACGATGGCTTCGTCGATCAGATCGCCGTCGCCCGTGCTTTCGCGGACGGCCGGATAAAACAGCTCTTCCTCGATCTGGGTATGGACCTTGAGCGCCAGACAGATCTTGTCGGCCAAGCTCTTTTTCTCAGCGTCCGTGGTGGCGTGCTCAAACGCATCGAAATAGGCGTCCACTTCGCGGTGATCCGCTTCGAGCAACGCGATCGCGTCGGTTCCGACGCTGCCCGGAGTTGTGCGTCCCTTGCGGACGGCCGCCTTCGTCGCCTTCGTCTTCGCCGTGGTGGCCATGGTGGGCTTTCCTGTTAATCTACAACAGTAACCCGCCCTGAAGTCTATAGTTCCTCCAGTTAAGCTATTTTGGACGAACTTAATGGCGGCATTTTATGTGTCAGGCAGTCGACATTAAGTTAATACGCTGATCTATTCTGCTAAACGCCATATCTGTTGTTGGGTGAAATTCGACCGAGCGATCTTTTGCGCCCCCAGGGCAGCCAGTCGATGACGTCAACACACGCTGCAGAACCGCGCCGGCCCACGATCTGACGCAGATTGGGGCGCGCGACAAAGGCTGTGATGCCGGCGACGCCGCGCATCCCTGCCGCGCAAATCGAGGAGGCGTTGGCGCTCTACAAGGCGGCGCTGGCAGCCGACGCCGACCTCAGTTGCGAGGCGATCCGGCGGGATACAACCAAGTCAGATCACTCGTCCTAGGTGGAGAGTTAAAAGGTCGACGGCGCCGCGCATCATCATCGCTAGGGGGTCGCGGTTAGTCGACCGTCGGCGACTGTGTAAGTTTTTAGAATATCCGGCCCCATAAAGTGAGAGCCTTCCCATTTCAGGCTGGCTAAGTCGCTTCTCGGACCTTCCACGGCGGTATAGTTCCGCCCATCGTCTGGGTCGCCCTGGCCCGAGTAATGTGCCTGCATGGGATAGGCGAAAACCGGACGCGTGCGGACAGCCGGCGCGTCAGGCATCGGAAGGGGTGCGGGCTTGCTCCCCGCGATGAAGGGCGGCGCCGGACCATCGGGCGGCACACCATTAATCGGCGGTGCGCCGCGCGGCGGCGGGCCGGCGCCGAAGGGGCCGAAGCCCGGCGGGGTCTGTGCTGCATCGATGCGGTCGGGCGCGCGGCCCTGTTCGACCCAGGCCATCAGGGGGGTCAGAACGTCGAACTGGCTGAATCCGTCGCCGCCGCCGCAGTGGTACACGCCAGGAAACAGGAACAGGCGCAAGAAGCCGTTGGCCTTGGCTTCACCCATGAATTTCCGCACGCTCTCGTCGTAGGCAATGGTGTTCAACGGCGAGATGTGGGGATCGGACCAGCCGTGCCAGAGGAGGAGCTTGCCGCCCTTGGCTTGGAACCGTTCAAGATCGACGTCGGTCGCGTCGTAAAGCGGGTGCAGGTCGGCAAGACGTGCGAAGTGCGCCTGCGTAAACTCGAAATGGTCGATGTCGCCGTCCTTGGCCGGGGCCTCCGGGAAGATCACATAGGTCGACGATCCCGCCGCCATGCCCTTGCTTGGGATCGGCTGGTCCGCTGAGCGTGGAACGAACACACCCTCCCATGAGAGTTCCGAGCCATACTGAGGCTGGCCTATGGTGAAGCGGTGGCCTTCGGCGTCTCGCGGTCCAGCGTACAGCCTGCGCGCGGCGTCTACCTCGGCGGCCGTGAGGCAATTGGCGCTGTCTGTCGCCCCAGGGGCGCACTGTGCGGACCCGGGGTCAAATTTGCATGCGCGAGGATCGCTGATCAGTCCATCAACCTGTCCGTCGAGCGCGTCGCAGGCGGCCAGCACCGCCTTATGCAGCACCGGCAGGCGGCTGGCGATGAGAATGGCTTTACCGTCCGGACCGGTGTTCGATCGCGCCTGCCAAGCGTGATAAAAGGAGTTCTGCACTTGGAAATTCATGGCCGGAGCGCCGGCGGCGACGCCGTCGAAATCATCCGGGAAGCGCTCGGCTTCGACCAGGGCCTCGCGGCCGCCATCGGAGCAACCGGAAAAATAGCTATACCGCGGCGCCTGGCCGTAAAAGGCCTTGATCAGCGCCTTGGCCGCCAGGGCGGTTACGTGGTTTCCGCGGTAGGCGAAGTCGATGCGCTTCTGGGGGTCCAGGCCGAAGGCGGCGTCGCCGTCGCCACCAGGGCCGCCGACATTGCGGTGTCCCATGTCATCGCTGGCCACCACCATTTCGCCGTTCACGGCCGGTAGGCACGTTCCGGCATGGCTGACCTGCACGTCGAGATTTCCGCAAAGTCCGCCGCAGCCGGTCTGCAGATAGCGCTGGGTCCAGCCCTTCATCGGCAGGTCGACTTCATAACCGATCGCCGGCGCAATGGTCCCGGTCACGCGGCAGAAGCGGCCTTTTGGCGAACTAATCTCCTTAGCGTCTGCGGTCGTCGCAGCGCCGGTGGCAGCCTTGAGATCCGCGCCGGACAGCGAAGCGCAGCTCGCCACCGGATCGATCGCTTTAAGCGTGGCGGGGGCGGACTGGGCCAAGGCGCGGGCCATGAGCGCCGACGAGCCCAGGTAGAGCAACGCCGCCGCCAGCAATAGGATGGACAGCAACCGGGGCGGGGAGCCGCGCCGTAGCGCGGTCCCCCAAGTGAACACGGACTTCACGGGAATGCTCCGATCCTAATACTTGTAACCCAGGCGAAGGCCGAATTGCCGAGGCGTGTTTACCGCCACAGTGGCCGCGTTAGGCACGCCAGGCGTAAAGCCGCCGCCGCCGCCGGTGGCCTGGATATTATCTTCAAGATTGCGCGCGAAAGCCTCGGCGGTGAACCTTTGATCGGCGCTGGTGTAGGTTAGGCTCGCATCGGACCTGGTGAAGGCTGATTGCGTGTAGTGGATCGCGCTCACGAAGTCGCTGATCAGATAAGACGACGAGTAACGCGTATCGATCCGGAACTTCACGCTGCCCTTGTCACCCAGAGACCAGTAGTGATTGTAGCCCGCCGATATGACTGCGGCTGGAGTGCGGTCAAGAGACTGTCCCGACCAATTGACGTTCGCATTGATCCCCGCTCGGAAGTTGGAATAGCGGGACTTTTCCATACTTAGCGAGCCGTCAAAGGTATTGTTGTCGTCCAGCCGGAAGTTCATTTCGTTTTCCCAGCCGTAGAGCGTCGTCGGGGTGCCCTTGGTGAAGATCACGAAGTTGCCCATGATGTTTTCGAGGCTGCTGATCTGTTCCGAAGCGTAGTCGTAATAGTAAAGAGCCGAATTGAGTTGAAGATTAGGTAGGATGCGCCCCTTGTAGCCGAGTTCGTAAGCGGTCAGGGATTCCGGTGCATAAGGACCGGCGCCATGGGTGGCCGGATCGAAGTCATTGAAGCCGCCGGCCTTATAGCCGGTGGCGACCGAGGCGTAGACCAGTTGGGTCGGCGTGAACTGTGCGTTCAGTCCCACGCGGTAAGTCAGCTTGCTTGCGCTTTCGGAGCCATTGTTTGGGCCGCCGATGCAGTCTGCGAAGGGTGCGCAGAGCTTTCCATGCGCATCAAACGGACCGGCGGCGAAGGTTCCGACGCGGGTCAGTGCGTCGTGGCCCTCGCGCAGACCCAAGACCAAGCCAAACACGTCGTTCAGGTGCAAGGTGCCTTGGCCGAAAACGCCATACGTGGTGTGGATGGTGTTGTTGACCGGGTCGATGCCGTTGGTGCTGTCCGCATAGGTGGGGTTCACAAAGGGCGCGCCCCAATTGTGATCGCTCTCGTGGATATTTTCACGATACCAGTTGGCGCCCACCACCCAGTCGATGCGGCCCGGCGTCTTGTTCGACAGGCGCACCTCGTGGGAATCCGTCTGGAAGTTCCCATGATAGTCACGCCAGCCGTATTGGCCGCCGTTGTTGGCAAGAGGGTTGTTGCCGGAGTTGGTCATGTCGTGCTGCTGGAAGCTGAGGTGAGCCCCGTCGTAGGCAAGGTGCACGTACCCCAGGTCCTTGTTGAACTCGGCGTTCACATTCAGGAAGCTGTCGTTGATGCTACTGGCGAAGGGGCTGCCATAAATTTCCCGCTGGCTCGCGCCAGAGGTGGTGAACACCTTGTCAAGAAGGGCTTGGCCGGCGCCGGTCCCTCCCACATGGCCGCCCGTAACCGCCACGAACAACGTCCCGTCCGACTGGAATTTGTAGAGCAGTGAGCCGCGACCCGACACGTCGTCCTGGCCGTTCACAGCCGGTCCCGTCTTGTAGGCGCCAAGGGCGGGCGTGAGGTAGCCGTCGGCCTCATTGGCGTTTGCGGCAAAGCGCACCGCCAGTTGGTCATTGATCGGAACGTTGACCGTGAAGTCTTCGCGATGGGTGTTGTAGTTGCTGATTTCGCCGTCAGCGCTGGCCTGGAAGGTGTCCTGGGGGCGGTTCGTGATCACGTTTAGCGCGCCACCGGTGCTGGACTTGCCGTACAGCGTGCCCTGCGGTCCGCGCAGGACCTCCACGCGCGCCACGTCGAAGAAGGCCAAGCCCTCTTCCACCGGCCGACCATAGGGGATGCCATCGACGTTGAAGGAGATGCCCTCGTCGCCTTTGCTGGTGTTGTCGGTGGTGGTCACGCCGCGAATGGCGATGTTGACCCCGAAGTTGTCGCGACCGACCACAACTGAAGGCGAAACGTTCTGCAGGTCGGACACATTGACGATCCCCTGATCCTTCAGGGTCTGGCCTGTGTAGGCCGTCACGGCCAAGGGCGTGCGAGCGATGGTGGTGTCGCGCTTTTCCGCGGTGACGATCACTTCCGACAGGGTGTTGGCTTTGTCGGTCGAGGCTGATGCCTGGGCGCCAGCCGTTTGGGCTCGAGCGACCATCGGCAGGCCGCTAAGCGAGCCGACGAGTGCGGTAGTGGCCAGAACCAGGCGCACAGTGTTGCGGTGAATGTGCATTGGATATCCCCCTTATGGATCGGGCAGAGCGGCCGCTCAGATATGCAGGAGCGCACCTGCAAGCGGGGCGACCCGCGTCTTCCCGGTAAATTTGTTGCTTGTCTTAGCTTCTCAGCGAGTAATCACTCGTTACTGCTGTCTTAGGCTCGGCTTGTTGTATAATTCGTGTCGACTATGCTCCGATAGGCGACCATCAAATGGCTTACACATCTCCGAATGAGATGCGCTATTATCTCATGTCGCTGTGATAGTAGTCGTGCCGAGCGTGACGTAAGACAAGTAGCGTTTTGTATCGCTGTTTTTGACGCCTTCGGAGGGGCGTCCCTTGACAGCTTGGTTGTTGGCGATCGGGCGCCTTCACCTTCAGTCGCCTTGTGTATCGAACTGTAACGCTGTGTATCAATCACGGCGCGGCGCGCGTAGAGGCGCTAAACAAGGACATGAGCCCGCTGACTGCCCCCGCCGAAGGACGCATACTCGTCGCAGAGGACGACGCCGATATCCGCGAGTTGATCATCGCCCAGTTGGCGCGGGAGCCCTACGCGGTCAGTGCGGCTGTGAACGTGGCGGAGATCCGCGCGTCGTTGGACCGCGGGCGCGTGGATTTGCTGGTGCTCGACCTCAATCTTCCAGATGGCGATGGCCTGGACCTCTGCCGGAAGCTGCGCGCGGAAGGCTTCGACGGCGCCGTCATCATGGTCACCGCGCGCGATGCGCCCATAGACCGCGTGCTCGGCCTTGAGCTCGGGGCGGACGATTACCTCACCAAGCCCTTCGAGCCCCGCGAATTGCTGGCCCGGGTACGCAACCTTCTCAAACGCCATCGGGCCGTCGGCGAGGCTCCGAAACGCGAGGCGCGCATGGCCCGCTTCGGGCCCTGGCGGCTAGACGTGCACCAGCGGCGACTGATCGGATCAAACGATCGGCTGGTCATGCTGTCCGCGGCCGAATACCGCCTTCTTCGTCGCTTCCTGGACGCTCCAGGAAAGGTGCTTTCCCGTGAGGAACTGCTGCCTGAACGCAGCGCCACGGTGGCGTTTGACCGCACGATCGACCTGCAGATCAGCCGACTGCGCCACAAACTGTCCACCGAGCCTGGCGGAGACCAGGCTATCCTGACCGTCCGCAGCGAAGGCTATCTCATGCCCGGCCCGGTCAGTTTCGAATGACGGGGATGCTGGGCAGGATCGCGGCCTTCACCGATTCCCTGACGGGGCGGGTGATGCTGATCTTGACCGTGGGCGTGGCGGCGGCCGCCATCCTCGCGCTGTTTGTCTCCGAACAGGCCCAGGTCCGGGAGTTCGAGCGGATACGTCTTCAAGGCGGGCTCGCTAGCACGCTCGATATCGCAGGCCGACTGGAGCGCGATCCGGTAGGCGCCGCAAGACTGCTCAACGAAGGCGTCATCTTCGGCGCTCTCGTTCCGCCGGCAACTTGGCGTGATCCGCCGCCGGACCTCAAGCTCAGCCACATACTCATGCAGCGGCTCGGACCCCAGTCCGCCGCCCGGGTGATGCTGATTCCGCGCGAGTCATGCCTGGTCACGGTGAACGTCGCGATCCGTGCGGCCGGTATGATCGGACAGTCGACACCCGATTGTTGGTACGTCCGCTTCCGCGACTCCCGCGGCGTCGATCGGCGGCTGATCATCAACCTGCCTCTGATCAATTTTCCTCCAAATTCGAAGTTGGACCCGCTCTACATGCTGCTCATCGTCTGCGGGAGCGCGGTCTTGGCGTTTCCGGTAGCGCGCTTTGCGACCGCTCCGCTCGGGCGTCTTACGGCCGCGGCCAGGGATTTCTCCGTCACGGTGGATCCAGACGCCATCCCCGAACACGGGCCGAGCGAGGTCAGGGCGGCGTTAAAGACCTTCAACATAATGCAAAGCCGCGTTCGCGATGGCTTCCGCGAGCGGACTCAAATTCTGTCGTCAATCTCCCATGACCTTCAGACGCCCCTCACACGCCTGCGCCTGCGTTTGGAACAGGTGAGTGACGAGCATCTGCGCAACCTGCTGATCAACGATCTGGTGGTGATGCAGAAACTCGTCCGCGATGGTCTGGATTTAGCGCGCAGCAGCGAGAGCCGAGAGCCGTGGTCGATCGTCGACATCGACTCGATCCTGTCCAGCGCGGCCGACGACAATATGGAGTTCGGTAATCAGGTGAGTTTCGTGGGCGGCTGCGGCGCCCAGGCGCGGGTAAAGCCCAACGCACTGGTCCGTTGCCTTAACAACCTGATCGACAACGCGGTCAAATATGCCGCCGGGGCTGAGCTCAGTTGTAAGTTCGACGGGCCTAATCTTCTCATCTGTGTACGCGACCACGGTCCAGGCATTCCGGAACACCGGATTGAGGAGGCCTTTCAACCTTTTAGCAGGCTGGGCGGCGGGGCTCAGGCCGGCCCCGGCACGGGCCTTGGCCTGACGATCGCGCAAGCCCAGGCCCGCACGTTTGGCGCCAGCCTCACTTTGGCCAACCATGCTGACGGGGGCGTCTTGGCCGTCATCCGAATAAATCAGGGTAGGCGCCGGGCGCGCCCGCGACGACCCTCACAGCGCCGCTATTCCGGCGGTTGTGCGGCTGGCGCGAGTTCGATTGACGATCCCGATCAACAGCAGGTGTCCACTGGGCCCAAATGACTTAGCAGGGGTTTGAGCCGCCAAGATGGCGGTGCGGTCATGCCCTGCCAGTTCTGCAGGTTAGCCACGGCGTGAGATCCTGTGGTCCAGCGCCGTATTGGGGGCGCTTCAAACGGATCACGCAAAGCGGATTATTTAATCCCTCTCAACAAACGCGCAGCGTCATCATTCCCCGGGGGGCCTAGGGACGACACCCGCGTAGCGCGATGCGCCAGAGGAGCAATGATCTTGAACATAATTGCACGGATTGCGGCCCTCGCGGCCAGCGTTCTGGCTGTGTCCAATGGGGCGTTGGCTCAAACCGCACCAAGCTACAATGTGACGGGCCACATTGCCCTGCCGGACGGCGGTTGGGACTACTCGTCCTTCGACGCCGC
>Ga0335069_10004154_pt1 | contig 21627 bp, 20 predicted proteins | sample Lox_Sample_11_FD_206714 | JGI IMG/M metagenome (GOLD analysis project Ga0335069, IMG submission 206714) | Soil microbial communities from Loxahatchee National Wildlife Refuge, Florida, United States - Lox_Sample_1.1 | ecosystem: Environmental > Terrestrial > Soil > Wetlands | place: USA...
TCGTCACCGTGATCCTGGGCTCGACGCAGAAGGCAGCGCCCGCAGGATTTGCCGGTTTGGCCATTGGCATCACGCTCGTGGTCATCCACATCTTTGGCATTCGCATTACCGGAGTGAGCGTTAATCCGGCGCGCAGCCTGGGACCCGCTCTCTTTGTCGGCGGCAAGGCTCTCGCGCAATTGTGGCTGTTCCTTCTGGTTCCCAGCCTCGCGGGAATCGTTTCAGGTCTCCTCTTCAGAACCCGGTCACTCGAAGCAGACTGAGGGCCGGGAAGCAATTCGGGCTCCAGCGCCACGCCGGGCGCACGCGATCTTGGAGTCGTATGTTGGACTCTGCGCCCGCCCGGGCCGCACGAGGTCAACGGACAAGATCAGGGAGTGGCATCCTGCCAGAACTGACAGTTGCCACTCCAAGTTTGGGTGCTTATAGTGGTTCGGCTGTCTCGCCCGCCCATTCATAGGCCGTCAACGGTCGTAACTCGACAGCAGACCAAAATTACACCGAAAACACCCGCACCGAACCACGCACGCAAATTCAGCCGGAAGAGGAGACACCTCATGAGATTCAAGATGATCGCCTCAGCTCTTGCCTTTGCTTTGCTGGCAGTGAACGTTGCCGCAGCAGGGGCGGACAGCCCCGACGAGAAGAAAGCGAAGATTCGGAAGGCCGCCAGCGACACGCTTCAGGACCTCTACAAGCTGCAGCCCTCAGCCCAGGGGGCAATTCAGAAAGCCGCCGGATATGCCGTCTTCAAGAACTTTGGGACAAATCTGCTGGTGGTGAGTACGGCCAGCGGAGCCGGCGTTGCCACCAACAACAAGACCAAGCAGGAAACCTTCATGAAAATGATCTCCGGCGGCGCGGGATTGGGCGTGGGAGTGAAGGACTTTCGCGTCATTTTCGTGTTCGGGACCGATAAGGCATTTGACCAGTTTCTGAACTCCGGGTGGTCGGGCTCAGGACAGGCAGATGCCGCAGCGAAGGCAGGAAAATCAGGAGCAGCGTATTCGGGAGCCGCCGAAGTAGCTCCGGATACCTACGTCTATCAGATCACCAAAAACGGTTTGGCCTTGCAGCTGACCCTTCAGGGCACGAAGTACTACAAGGACGACGATCTGAACAAGTAAACACGGAATGCGGGCCTCTTCGACCGCATACAGGAAAGCTGTGACCTTTGCGCTGGTCTGACCCTGACTGGCAAAGAACAAGCCATCGTCAAACAACCGGCATCTAATCGGGATATATTCGGCTGTATCGGGCTAGCCGGGCAGTGTGTCGGACTCTTCCGCAAGCCGCGTTGTATCCATCGGCTGCGTGATTCGCAGGTATATCGATTTTTGAATCCGCTTTTGACAACATGCGCCGCAAGCGAAAGCGCATCGCCCTGATGCGAGATGAAATGCTGCGCTCGGCTCCCCCACGGACCGAGTAATCGCCAATTCCTCTTTATTTGCCATCCGCTCCAGAGCGGAAAGGAGAAACTCATGGCAGATCTCGAACAGTTGAAGCAAAAATACTCCGGAGTTATTTCAACAATTCAAGGCTTCGCCGACGTTGGCGCGGCCGTGGATCAGGTTGATCTGGACGGCGAAAAGCTGCTTTTGAAGGCACATGTTCCGTCGAAGGTTGTTGCCAACCGCGTGTGGGATTCGATCAAGCAAGCCGACCCATCCTACTCCGACCTGCATCACGAAATTGCAACCGTCGGCAGCGACGAACAACCCTATACCGTTCAGTCCGGCGACAACCTCTCGAAGATCGCCAAGCGCTTTTATGGCGCCGCAAACAAGTACACCGGGATCGCCCAGGCCAATGGAATCGTCAACCCCGATCTGATCAAGGTCGGTCAGCAGCTGAACCTGCCGGTCCTATCGTAGACACCCGCATCCCCCAAAAATGACCGGGGACGTATGGAAGCACCGTCCGTCCCCGGAGTTATTGCTCTGGTAGCCGACGACATTCCACGCCGCAAAAATCAACTGCGTGCGCAAAGCCTCACTTCCATCCTGCCAGCGTCTCTTTTGTCGCGCGTGATTCCAGTCCCTCTCGTCCGAGACAAGCACAAGCATGTCGACATGTTGACAGTTCCGATCATGTACGCTGAAGACTGTGGGACAGTATCACACGTCAACCGTCCCCGTCGGAGGAAGCATGACCTGGATGATGCTGCTGCTTGGACTGCTTGTTGGAGTTCTTTCGGGCATCGTGGGAATTGGCGGCGGCATCATGTTCGTGCCTGCACTGGTTTGGCTCGCCGGGATGAGCCAGCACAAGGCGCAGGGCACATCGCTCGGTGCTCTTCTCGCACCCGTCGGTCTGTTTGCGTTCCTGGAGTACTACCGGAAGGGCAACGCCGATATTCGCGTGGCCGCACTTCTCGCCGTCGGCTTTCTGGTCGGTGGCTATTTCGGTGCAGCCGGCGCGCAGTACATCTCGGATCTGTGGCTGCGTCGCGTCTTTGCAATCACACTCGTTGTTGTTGGCGGCCGCATGTGGTTCGCAAACTGACCGCGTCGCTTTCACGTTCTCGCGATGAAGCGCAGTCGCACATAATCCGCCACCCAGTTCCCCTCCTCGTCACGCAAGGCCGGCTCGAGTAAGGCAGCGGTTTCTTCTACGACCCTCTCGCGCAAGTCGTCGGGCACGCTCTCAAGCACGCCGCGCCGGAAGGTTCGCAGCCACCCTCTCATTCCTCCTTCAGGCAAGAGCGTGGGGCGCGGGATCAACGACATCTGTTCGACTTTGTAGCCATGTCGCTCCAGGCGCATCGAATAACCCTGCGGTGCGGGGTAATAATTCACGCCGTCTTCGCGATCGCCACAGCCGTAGCGCATGAGGACCGCAGTCAATGCCACGCGAATCGCAGCTATGTTGCCGTGGCCGCCCATCTCTGCCACAAAGCGACCACCGGGCTTGAGAACCCTGTGAACCTCTCTCAGCATCGCATCCTGATCGCGCATCCAATGCAGGGCGGCATTGGAGAAGACCGCGTCAAAAACTCCATCGCTAAAGGGCAGCGCCTCGGCGCTCGCATGTTCGGCTTCGACCCACCGCTCGCGCGCGGCGGCGATCATCTCCTCTGACGTGTCCACCCCAAGGACACTGGCTCCGGCGTCGACAATCCGTCTGCTCAACTGGCCGTCTCCGCAACCGAGATCGAGAATATACTCACCCGGCTTTGCATCAAGCCATTCCAGTACGCCGCCTGCCAGGCCGTGCACAAATGCACCGTTCTGCTGGTATGCCTGCGGGTCCCAGGTCTGCGTCGTCACATCGGCCTCCACGACTCCAGTCTGATCAACGAGAGCACATAAGGCAAACTTATTCTGTTTCTGATCTGTATAAGCAATGGTTATGAAGGCCATTCGTCCCTATGCCTCAGTCGCATAAAGACCTATCGCCAAGAGCCTAGGCAACAACCAAGAGGGTTCTGTTCCCGAGTTTCTCGCCCTTGCCTTCTTCAGATCGACTGCACGGGTAAGAGCGTAAGGTCGTCAATGAGTCCGACCTCCCTTTGCACAAAAGGCTCGCCATAGCGAACGCCCGCCAGCAGTCCATAGTGACGCGCCTCGGCAAAGGTGCGCTCGCGAATCTCCTCTTCGGGAACAAACAACCCGCCGCCGGCGGCCTGATTCGCGTATTGCGATTGGTAGGCCATGAGTGCCGCATGCCTCTGCTCGATGAATGGCGTGATATCCACTACGAAGCTGGGGCGCACATCAGCGTAAAGACTCGCATAGACAATCTTGAACGGCCGGTGCGGCGCGCTGCCTGTATCGGTTTTCCTGAGGCCGGAAAGAAAGCACGCATCATAGCCAAGCGTCGCAACGATCGCATGATCGGGATGCCGTGCCTGCCAGTACGGGAGAATCAGGACGCGTGGGCGTACCTGGCGGAGAACCCTGACGATCTTTTTCCGGTTTTCGAGTGTGTTCTCGATTGCCCCGTCGGGCAGATCAAGCGCATCGCGCCAGCTCACGCCCAGCAGGCGCGCCGCTTCGGCGGCTTCGCGAGCGCGGTCTTCTGCAGAGCCACGTGATCCCGCCTCGCCACGGGTGAGGTCGAGAATCGCTGTCCTCAACCCGCGCGCCGCCATGCGAAGCAATGTCCCGCCACAGGTCTGTTCCACGTCGTCGCGGTGCGCCGCGATCGCCAGCACATCGGCTGTTGAAGCGTCCGCACCTGGTTTTGAATTCATGTTGGGTCAGTAGACGGTGTTGTTCCCGTCGCTGTGGGCGTCCATGAAGGCGACGTCCGATGCCGTGCCGGTCACCGTCACGTACTGGTTGTTAATCGACGATCCGTCCACGGTGTAGTAGATGTACACTTGCCCGCCCTGCGCCACATAGACCTTGTGCAAGCCGGTCACGGCTGCGATTCCCGTCAGATCACCGAGAAACGGTTCAATCGTCGTGACGGAGTTCGTGCTGGTGTTGAACATCGTGAGGCAGCCGTAGGGTTGTCCGGTGGCATAGCGCTCACCGCTGGTGCATTTCGTCATCCCGATCCACAGCGTATTGTCATCCGCCAGCAGCATCCGGCTCGGCGCACCGGGCGCTCCATCGCTGATCGAGACGGGGCTTCCGGCTGTCGCAGTGCTCGAGGCTGTGCCCGCAAGATTGACGACCGTCACGTTGCCGGCGAAAAGCCCGTCCGGCTGAAGCTGTTGTCCGGTGACATACATTGTCGATGTTGAGACCAGAGCATTGCTGGCGCCTCCGGGAATCGGAAGCGTGCACGTGCTGGCGTTTCCGACGCTCGCGCAACTCGTGTGAAGCGCTGCGTTGGTCGGAAGCAAGCCGGAGTGCTGTCCTGCAAGGAAGATGGTTGGAGCCACTGGCATCAGCGATACAGACGATGCCGCCCCCCCGCACTCCTGGCCGCAGTTAAGCACGTACGCAGTGCTCCCATCCGGTGAATAGACTGCCTTGATGGGTCGGTCGAAGATCAGCGGCACACCGTACGTGTTGCCTGTGCTGTCGGTCGCGTCTGGACTCTGCGCCTGCAGCAGGCACCAGCCCGGCGCATTCTGCGGTTCGCAGTCGACAGCCGCCTTCGGCCATGTGCTCGAGCCGCCGGAGTAGGCAATCGACTCTGCGGCGGTCAGTTTGCGTGTGTAGTACGCGTAGTTCGAGTTCTGCACGAAGACGAGCGCCGACGAACCACCCGGATTGACGCTGACGCGATAAAGGCCCGGCAGGCTCAGAGCGTATACTCCACCGTTTGTCCCGTCGATGACGGTCAGGACATGCAGGGCCTGGCTCGCGGCAAAGGTGAATTCCTTGTTCCGCGTCGTGAATACGCTCGAAGAGACCCCGTTCAGCCCCTTCGTCGAGTTCGAACCGGTCTCCTTCTGGTAGTCCACGTTGCTCAGCGACCCGTCACCGGAGCTGTAAACCACGCCCGTCTGTTCCTCCGGCATGTTCTGAATCGTAACCGGCAAAGCGCCAGAGAATCCCGAAATGCTGAATCCCGGGATCTTGTCGTTATAGCTATGGCGGATGTCGTAGAAGGCATCTACGAAGATCAGCGAACCGCGCGTCGAAGCCGTAGGGTTCTGGACCGCGATGAGCACCCTGTAAGGCAGTCCGCTCGGCGGCAATTGCCGACCTGCAAAATACGTCGTGGTACCGCAACCTGCCAGCACGATCGCAGCCACCAGGGCCCCGGCGGCGCTCAACCAAAGACTTCTCTTCTTCAAAATCCCTTACCTCGATGGATTGCGCGGTGTCCCCGCGGATTCTCTTCGCGGCTGCAGCCGCAGCATGGTCACTTGACTGGCGGTTACCGCACGATTGGCCAGATGAAAAACACTCATCGGTTGGCCGTTTCCTGCATAGCTTTTGACTCTCGAAGTATAACAAAGCAACCCGGCTACGCTTGTCAGGAACCGGTTGGGTCGCCCCGCCTGCTGCCGGCAACCCAATTTCATTGGCGATGGGTTAGCATTGCAGATGAATGCCTCAGTTTGCAGACATTTTTGCCAATCGCCCAATCCTGGCCGATGGTGCCATGGGAACCGTGCTCTACGCCCGGGGTGTGTTCATCAACCGCTGCTTCGATGAGCTCAATCTCTCCGATCCCACCATGGTCCTCTCGATTCATGAGGAGTACCTGCAGGCAGGCGCGGAGATCCTCGAAACCAACACCTTCGGAGCCAACCGCTTCAGGCTCACTCGCCACGGACTCGGCGGCAAGGTGGCCGAGATCAATGCGGCAGGCGTGAGACTGGCAAAACAGGCCGTCGCACACCTGAAAGAAAAACAGGCTGGCGAGGCCTGGGTTGGCGGATCGATCGGTCCGCTCGGCGTAAGGCTCGAGCCACTGGGCAAAACCGGCCTCGACGAGGCCCGGGCTGCCTTTGCCGAACAGATCAAGGCGCAGGCAGAAGCAGGCGTTGACCTGCTTGTGATCGAGACGATGCCTGCTCTCAATGAAGCGCGCGAGGCCCTTCTTGCGGCGCGGGAAACCGCTCCGGATATCCCCACTCTGGTGATGGTGACGGTCGATGACGAGAGCAACTGTCTTGATGGCTCATCTCCGCAGCATGCCGCGGCATTGCTTACCGAATGGGGAGCCGGGGCCATTGGCGTCAACTGCTCCACCGGCCCTTCAACAGTTCTGACCGCAATTGAGGCAATGCGCTCTGCCACCACATTAACCCTTGCCGCGATGCCCAACGCCGGCATGCCTCGCGAAGTCGAGGGCCGGAACATCTACCTCTGCTCGCCAGAATACATGGCGAGTTTCGCGCGCAAAGCGATCGCCGCTGGAGCCCAGATTGTCGGTGGTTGTTGTGGCACTACGCCTCATCACATCCGGGCCATGCGCTCCGCGATGCGCGCTATCGATGCTCAGGCCCGGGTCACAGCCGGCGGCGCGACCGAGGAATTGTCGACCGAGACGCCACCTTCTCCCCTCGGGCAGCGCTCCCGCATCGGGTCACTCGTTGAGAACGGCACATTCGTCACCCTTGTCGAAATCGTTCCGCCACGCGGTATCGATTGCTCGCGCGAAATTGAGGGTGCGCGCCTGCTCGCGCAGCTAGGCGTGCACGCCATCAACGTGCCCGACTCGCCGCGCGCGTCGGCCCGGATGAGCGCACAGAGCCTCTGCATTCAGATTCAACAGCACACGGGCATTGAGACGATCCTCCACTACACGTGCCGCGATCGAAATGTGCTGAGCATCCAGTCGGATCTCCTTGGCGCTTCCTCGATCGGGCTCAGAAATATCCTTTGCCTTACCGGAGACCCGCCCAAGCTCGGCAACTACCCCGACGCCACCGCCGTTTTCGATGTCGACGCAATCGGACTCGTCAATATCGTGCGCCGGCTCAATCACGGCATGGACATCGGAAACAACTCCATCGGCGCCTCCACGAATTTCACCATTGCCGTCGCGGCCAACCCCGGCGTGCCCGACATCGAGCACGAGCTACGACGCTTCGAATACAAGGTCGAGGCGGGAGCGGAGTTTGCCATCACGCAGCCGGTCTTTGATCTGCGCCTTCTTGAGGAGTTTCTCAATCGCATCGAGAAGTTCCGGATTCCCGTTATCGCCGGAATCTGGCCGCTCACCAGCTTGCGCAACGCCGAATTCATGAAGAATGACCTTCGCGTTTCCATGCCCGAAGAGATCATGCTCCGCATGGCCCAGGCCGGCACGCCCGATGCGGCGCGCAAAGAGGGCATTCGCATCGCGCAGGAGATGCTTGAAGCTGTGCGACCCCTCGTACAGGGCGTGCAGGTCAGCGCCCCATTTGGCCGCTATACCGCGGCGGCTGAAGTCATCGCCAGCGTTCTTCCGCAGGGAGTGAGTGTCAGGGAGTAGGCTATGCCATCGTTCGAAGAATCGCTCAGGAAGCTTGAAGCTATCGTCGATCAGCTTGAAAAAGGCGACCTGAGCCTCGAAGACTCGCTCAAGCTCTTCGAAGAAGGTGTCAGCCTCTCCGCAGTCTGCAAGAAGGAACTCGACGCCGCCGAGGGTAAGGTGCAGATGCTCGTCAAGCAGCGCGATGGTTCGCTCAAGGCAGAGCCCTTCGAGACCGACAAAGACAGGTCCTCCTGACGGCCAGACTATCCCTTCGATAGATGGCCCCGCAGCCATTCCTTCAATTCTGGAGATACTTCGTTCGGTGATGACCACCGAAACACCGGAATCTCGCCCCGTTTCCTGGGCAGCATCACGTCTGCGCCCGGGGGAGCAATCACCGCGTCGGCTTCATTGAGAAATGGAATGAAGCTCAGTTTGAAGCCCGTCTCTGCCCCGCTCGTCACGGCCAGACGCAGGTCGGCGCGAAGTTCCTTCGCGATGCGATTCGACTCGAAAACGACGTGCCTGCTCCTGCCGAAAGCCGCCTCCATCTCACGCCATGGCAGCACGCTGTCCAGGGCTGTCACGAGATATGCTTTGTGTGCGCCGGCCCCCAAAAAGCGCGAAGTGTCGCTTGCCTCTCCCGCTTGTCTTCCTTTGACCGCATGCTCTTCCCACACCGGCTCGATCTGGCCGTAGCGGTGGCTCGTGATCTTCACCCCTGTCCAGCGCAACTCGGGAAATGCCCCGATGATCCCGCAGATCAGCGAGGTCTTGCCGACACTTTTATTGCTCCCGCCAACCACGATTATCGGCAAGTGCGATTCTCCAGTCGTGAGATTTCGGCCGCGAACTTTGAGAGAAAAGAAACTGCCATCACGCAATAAAGCGCAGACAGTTTCCGTCGAAGTCTTTCACATACATCTCGCGGCTGCCCCAGGTCTGATCGACCGGCGGAGTATCTACTGCAACATGCTTTGCGGTGAACTCCGCGTAGAGCCTATCGACATTGTCCACCATCAGGTTCACGACTCCGCCTGCAACCCCGTCTCCGCTGAAGGAGGAGAGGTTGATCCAGACTCCATCGCGCGACAGACCCATGTAACACGGGTCCGACACGACTCCCTCCGGGCGGTGCGCAAACTCAACCTGAAAACCCAGTCCATTCGAGTAGAACTCCACCGCCGCAGCCGCATTCGACACGTGCAACAGGGGAATTGCGCGAAGGATCATCAGTCGCCTCCTTCGATTTGTTTCCGGCAGATGGCCCTAGCCCTTCTCCTTGTCGTGCCCCTTTTCGCGACGGGCGAGCCGGGCAAGAACCGCCTGCTCGCGCAGCACCTGCCGTAGCGGTCGAGCGGGGGTTCCCCACATCACGGTACCCGGCCTGTGACCCTCGTTGGTGATGGTCTTGCCACTGAAAACACCGGCCTGACCACCCAGAATCACACTGGGGCCCACGTGGACGTGTTCGCCGAGCCCGACTTGTCCGGCAATCACCGCCCCGTTCCCGACCGTACACGATCCCGAAATTCCGGTCAGCGCCACAAGGATCACATCCTCGCCAATATCGCAGTTGTGACCGATATGGACGAGGTTGTCGATCTTTGTCCCGCGCCGGATACGCGTCTCGGCCAGCGCGCCGCGGTCGATCGTCGTATTCGCGCCGATCTCCACGTCGTCCTCGATCACCAGCGTGCCCTGCTGCGGAAACTGTGTGTAGGCGCCGGTTTCGTTGTCGCGCACATAGCCGAAACCGTCCGCGCCGAGAATCGCCCCGGCATGCACCACCACTCGGTTCCCGATCGTCGTTCCGGGGTAGATCACGACATGCGGATGAATGTGACACGCTTCGCCGATCTTCACGTGCTCGCTGACCACGGCGCCCGCCTCGATCCGCGAGAATTTGCCGATATCGGCGTGCGACGACACCACTGCGCCCGGCCCGACGACCACTCCCGGAGCAATGATGGAATCGAATGCAACTGTTGCAGCCTTGTGAATCCCGTTCGAGGTCAGCGGAATGGTCAGAAGCCGGGCAGCGCGCGCGAACCACAGTCTCGGCTGCTCCGTCTCAACCACCACCTTCCCGGCCGGATACGACTCGACAACATCGGGCTGAAGAACAACCGCTCCCGCGTGGCCCTTGAGCGCCGTCTCCGCCGAGCTAACGGAATCCGCGAACGCCAGGTCGAACGCACTGGCGTTCTCGCACGTATTGACCGTCTCCACCACCCAGTTACGATCCCCCTGGGCAAGATTTCCCCCCAGGTGGTCCAGCAGTTCTCCGATAGTCATAATCACTCCATTCGCAGGGTAATGCCTCGGACCTTAATGCGTATCCCACAAACTCATGGCCAGGCGACCCATCAGTGCAGTGGTCCTTGTGTCACCGCGAGGGTAGACATTCCCTGTTTCCCTGTTCCCTGTTCCGCCTTGCCCCTCCCAGCCCCGCTCCTGCACACTTGTTTCATGCGCCAGGCTCTTTTCTCAGCGATCGCACTCGCGGTCTGTACGGCAGCTCACGCCCAATGGACGATGCAGAATTCGCACACCACGGCCGATCTGCGCGGTATCCACAGTGTCGGCGGCGGAGTGGCATGGGCCTCCGGAACCAACGGTACGGTTCTTCGCACGGAAGATGGCGGCTACCTCTGGCAGGTGTGCGCGATTCCTCCGGACGCGGAGAAGCTGGATTTTCGGGGCATCCAGGCCTTCGACGCCAACACCGCCATCGTCATGTCGTCCGGCAAGGGGGACCTCTCGCGCCTCTACAAGACGACGGATGGGTGCCACTCGTGGAAACTCATCTTCACCAATCCCGACGCCGACGGCTTCTGGGATGCAATCCAAATGTGGACCCCCACCGATGGATTCCTGGCAGGAGATCCAGTCAAACAAACCTTGTATTTTGCAGAGTCGACCAGCTACCGGAACAATTTCCTGGACCGGGGCGAAGATCCAAAGTGGAGGGCGAAACCAGGCGAAGAGGCATTCGCGGCAAGCAATTCGTCTCTCGCGCTCGGGCCCTTTCGCCAGAAGAATGGAGAACCGCGTGAAGTCTGGTTTGCGACAGGTGGTTCTTCCGGTCCCAGAATCTTGCACTACAAACACTTCAACGGCGGAGAACCTGAAAGAGAGAGCCTTGCCGTAGCGGAAGTCGCCGGATTTCCAAATCTTGACTCGTCAGGAATTTTCTCGGTCAGCTTTCGAAATGGCGCTGTTGGGGTAGCGGTCGGCGGAGACTACAAGCAGCCCGACACAGCGGGCAACAATGCCGCTTACACGCTCGACGGTGAACATTGGAAGCTTCCCATTACCTCGCCTCACGGCTACCGCTCCGCCGTCGCCTACGACGCGCAAACGAAGACATGGATCACCGTCGGCCCCAACGGCACGGACATCTCCACCGACGACGGCCGCAACTGGCGCCCGCTTCATCCCGATCCGAACTTTCGCCAGACTGCCGATGCCGACAAGAACTGGAATGCCCTCTCGCTTCCCTTTGTCGTCGGCCCTCATGGGCGCATTGGCAAACTCAACGAGCATGCGCTGAAGCGGTAGACGTTGGTGCACTCCCACCCATGCCGTGAAAGACGCGCCATGGGTGAAGCACACGGCTTTCCTGTTCCCTTGTTCCCAGACTCTCAGTACAGCGGCGCTTCCCCCGGGGGCCGCGTCTTCCATCGCCGGTGGATCCATAGCCACTGATCCGGATACCGGCGGATCCACGACTCGAGCACGTCGTTGCACTGGTGCGTCAACGCAAGCATGTCTGCGTGTGGATCTCTGCTCCGCGCGAAATGCAACTCAGGTCCGAAGTGGAGAACGTACTTCTGCTCCGCGGGCTCCCAGAGCATGAACCCCGGCAGAACCGCTGCGCCGGTCTTAAGGGCCACGCGCGCCAGCCCTGAAGCGGTACACGCCGTGATCCCAAAGAAGCGCACAAATTCTCCCTGCGGCGGAGTCATGTTCGTGTCCATCAGGATCCCGACCGTCTCGCCAGCGCGCATCGCCGTCAGCAATCCGCGGGCAAAGTCGTCCTTGTGCAGCACGCAGTTGCCGTGCAGACACCGGATGCCGTTCACAAAGTTGTCGAGTTTGCGATTATCGAGCCGGCGAATCACGAGCCCCATGGGATGCCCCATCAGCGAGTGGTAAAAGCTCGACAGCTCCCACGCACCCAGGTGTCCTGTCAGCACAAGAACACCCTTTCCATGCGCCTGCGCCGCCAGATAGTGCTCCAGTCCCTCTGTGCGGATCCAGCCTTCTGTGTTGCGCACGGTGTAGCGCGGCATACGGCAGAACTCCACGAGCTGCCAGCCAAGATGCCGATACAACCCGCGCAGAATCTTGCCTCGCTCATCGATTGAGATTTCTGGCAGAGCGAGCTCAAGATTGCGCTCGCCAACGCGGCGAAGGCGGCCCAGCCCGTGATAGACAGCCCATGCGAGCATCCCGGCAAACAGGCGTGCCACGCTGCGTGGCATCCATTCAAGAATGCGCACCACGCCCAGCACCAGCCAGTACTCACACGATTCCTGCATCGAGAAAGGCAAAAACAAGTGTAACTGGTCCGCAGCACCGCACCGACGCCAGAACCCGGCATCCCGCGCATCAATGACGCTCTGTGCCCAACGAGAAAGGCGGCCCCGAAGGACCGCCTTTCCATTTCAGTTGAGCGTCAAGCAGCTTACTTCTCGCGTTTCGCCTCGGCGAAGTGCTGCGCAACCGTGCGAACGAATGGAACCGCCCCGGATGGGACTGCTACGTTGCCCTTGAGCACATTGTCAAATTGCTGAGGAGTGCCGAAGTAGGTCTCGGTATCGCCCCTGTTCTGCGAAACACTGGTTCCGTCCAGGCTGATTCCTGCAAACAGCCCCTTGTTGCGAGAGTAGGCGAGCAATTCCGCGTTCATCTTCCAGTCTGTTGAGGCCTGGCCCGCGCGACCCACCGGGCCTGCGGCAGCAGAGGCGTCTCCACCGATCTTGAACTTGTTCTTCAGCAGATCCTGCATTCCGCGATCGTTCACCGCTACCAACACCAGGTCGGTTGCCTGACCGCCAATCTGCAGTCCCCACGAACCGCCTGCCATGCGGATGAACACCGGCGCGCTCCAGCCCTTTCCGGTCCGGCAGGTCACTACACCCTGCCCGTATTGTGCGCCAAACACAAATGCCCCCTTGACCATGCTCGGGACGACTGCCACGCAGGTGGCTTGTTCCAGGATGTTCCTTGGAATCGTGGCATCCTTGGCTCCCATGATCTGGTCGATCACCGTCCTGGCAGCATCGACGCGCTCCTGCAGATCCGTGCGCGAAGAAGCACCAAATGCAGGGCACGCCATCATGAAGCTCAGGCATAGGGAAGCAATACTCTTTTTCATCATCCAATCCTCTCGATATCCGCATTCTCTATAGCGCGGGTAGCTGTTGATTTTGACCCGGCGACAGCCTTAAAGTCGCGGAGTAACCCAGGGAGGCACACGGCCTTTACCCCTAGCCTACAGCAGTTGGACCCCGCGAAAAATGAGGGGGATGCCTGAAATCGGAGACCGCGTACCCATCAAATCAACGGGAAGACTGCACAGGATTTCGGGATGCTGAGCGGGGGTGAGCTACGTCTTTTGGTGTCTTCTCTTTGCGGCAAACAGACATTGCTTGCGAACGTTCTTACCCGGAAAGGTCGCCCTCTGGCAAGAGACAAAAAAAGAGGAGTTCGCAGGCATCACGTTAAACATGGTGCCTGGGAACTCCTTTCCCCAGATCTGCGTTGTTTCTAAGAGATATTGTCGGTAATAAGCCCAAACTGCACAACAGTACCAAGGTCCTGCGATCTTAGTAATGCTTTAAATGGTTACTTAGATAATGGGCGGCCAGACCTGCTTAAGCTCTTCTCAGGCCATCGATTCGGCCGCCATGGCCATGGATTCTTCTGCCGGCGAATAGGAGCCGTGCAAAGCGCGCATCGACAGCTCGATCCGGTTCTCCGCCCCGATCTTGCGCATCAGCTTGCCGACGTGAGCTTTCACGGTGCGCTCTTCAATGCCCAGTTCCGATGCAATCTCCCGGTTCGAGCGCGCCATCAGCAGGAGCTTCAGCACCTGGTCTTCGCGCGCTGTCAGATGCGGTCGTGTGCCGTTGACTGAAGCGTCTCCGCTCAAAAGCAGTTTGTCGATCAGTTTTGAAAGCAGCTTGCGCGGAGCCCAGATCGAGCCCGAAATAACCACCTCGAGGGCCTCTCTGACCATGCGCGGACCGGCGCCAAGATCCAGGTAAGCCCGGGCACCGGCAATGATCGTTTCCATCACGATGTCGTCGTTGCTTATGGGGCCAATCACCACCATACGGAGGTTGGGCCGTTTCCGGCGCATTCCTTCCAGAACTCCAAGCCGCTTTGTTGAAGAACTCCAGTCGATCACGAGATATTCAATGGTCGGGTCTTCGAGATGCTGTTCGAGGGTCCCCACAATGGGAACCAACGGTAATTCCCCGGCCTTGGGATAACTGTCAAAAATACTGATCAGGCCCTCAAGACGCATAGGCTCGCTGGCCACAACGCCGACCCGGATTGGAACAGAATGATAGATTGCGGACATCGATACTCCCTTGCTCAATGAGTCTTCGACGATTCAGCTCGCGTGCTGCTATGCCTTGCTGTCTCGGCTCACCGCCTGGGTGCAGACGCAAAAGAAGGCACAGGGCCCTTTCGCGGCTATCCCTTGCTGGTTACGGCACTTGCCACTCCGTTTTAAAGCGGCTCGCCGGGCTCGGCGCGTACCTCTGAACACAGTATCTGGCAAAGTCACTCGTTTGCGTAGACTTCGGACGAAACTTCCTGTGCGTTCCCTATCTCCAAAGTCACAAAGGCCAGTCCTTTCAATCGGGCGAGCCGCACTTAAGGCCCAAAGAGCCGGAAGTAATCGGCGCACCGCAGCCGTTGAGTTGCCTTGCCGCGCCGGGAACGCAGTCCAATTCGACCAAGGAGCCGAAGATCGCGTTCATCTTTGAGCATTTGGCAGGGATCATGAATTCGGTGCGGATCACCGCGCCCTGATCAGAGCAGCGCGCCGCGAACACCCGCGCCCCACTGCCTTGTCCGCATGCCAACGGAATCCCGGTACGTATAATCCCATTGCGATGGCCATCTTCAGTCCAAACGAAGATAATGAGCAGCGCCGGGACTGGACCATCCTTCGGGATGGAGGAGTGGCCCTCTATTGGCGGCCTGAAGCGCTCAACAAGGATATGGGTTGGCTCGACACGAACGGCTACAACATCGTTGAATTCAACGCAGCCGGTTGGAGTAGCGAAGAGCAGATGCATGATTCTCTGCGAGCGAGCCTCTCCTTCCCCTATTACTACGGAAAGACTCTCGACGCACTGAACGATTGCCTGGCTAACGACCTTGTTGTACCTGATAGCGGAGGAGTTGCTCTGGTATTTCACCACTATGACCAGTTCGCGAAGACTCATCAGACCGGCGACCCGAGTGAGAAGGGCCTTGCCGAAGTCGTGCTTCACATTCTCGCTCGGGCTGTCAGGTATCACCTGCTCTTTGGCAGGAGGCTCCTGATTCTCGTGCAATCGGACGATCCGACAATCTGTTTCGACGACCTTGCCGGAGTCTCGGCCCATTGGAATCCGCGCGAGTGGCTCAACAAGAACCGCGGGCTCTAAAGAGCCGTTCGGGATCGCGCTTGATAGCCCTCCGCTCTCAGTCCATGCGGCCTAGAAGACAGTCAAGCTGTAAGTTCTGCTAGTTCCTTGCGCTGAATGTTCCGCTTAGTATGCACAAGTGACGCTGGTCTCCAGATGAGCAAACCTGACTTTGCAGCGAACAAAGATCTCCTGACCGTTGGAAAGGGCCGGTTCTTTGACACGTTGAGGGCCGAGGACCTTCGCGACCTTGAACTCCTGACGCGTCTTGACGTGCTTTCTCCAGGAATTGTCTTATTCGGCGAAGAGGAGGAGCCTCACGAGGTATTTCTTCTCCTCGAAGGCCGGGTAAAGCTCACGATCAATTCTGCCAATGGCAAACGATTCCTTCTTCGCATCGCAGAACCGGGTGAAATCGTAGGCCTGGCTTCCGCTCTGGCTGGAGTTCCCTACGAGATGACGGCAGAGACACTCAATCTGTGCAGGATCGCTTCGATCAGCCGGATTGATTTTCTGCAGTTTCTCACTCGACACCCGCACGCCTTGAAGAGTGCCTCCATTATGCTCGCAGGAAGCTATAACCAGGCTTGCTCGCGCTTCAGAACTCTCGGCGGCACTCCATCTGTTCCAGAAAAGCTCGCGCGTTTTCTGCTGGAGCTATCAGCGACGCGAGGCACGCAAACTGAAGGCAGGATACGGGTTCACCTGAGCCTCACCCACGTCGAGATCGGCGAGTGCATTGGCGCCTGCCGCGAATCCGTTTCGCGCGCGCTCCGCAATCTCCGGCGTCGAGGCCTTATCGCACTCCGCGGCGCTATCGTAACGATTCCCGATCGCGGGTCATTGGAGATGTTTGCCAGCGCTGGAAGTGCCTCGCCAGCTTCCCCGATCGACTCCGCCTATTCCGGGAGACCGGTCACCCGTTCCTCCGCGATACATCAAGTCGTGGCATGAGGCCGACACGTCTTCCCGATCAAGGCCACGGCTTGTGACCCCCAAGTTGTAACAGAGTCAACACTTCCAGAATCGCGAGTTCTACGTGCGTGCTATATCCATGTCTAAACAGATAAGACACAATCTCAAAAGAATTCTCTCTAGGAAAAGGGCCATGAAAACTACACTGCTTCGTTCTCTTGCTTACATCAGGAAAATCCTTACAGAGGAACAGGGCCAAGATCTCGTGGAATACGCGCTCGTCGTTGCGCTGATCGCATTCGGCGCCATCGGCGGTATGAGCAAGCTGTCCACGGGCATCAACCACGCGTTCTCGGGAATTGCGACAACCCTGACAACCGACGTCTAGAGCGAGTCGTGGTATCCGGGGTGCCAGAAGCGGCACCCGGGGCACCCATTTTCAGCGGTAGAACTCACTGCCTCAAGGACCACTCGCCTACTGGGCCCCGTAGTCCGCTTTCGCAACGCTTTTGACAGACTCGCTGGCGCTGCTGCCCATCAGGTCGAAGAGAACAACCTCGTTCTGTCCAGCGTGCAGCCAGGGCCCCGGCGTGAAGAGCGTGAACTGCGGCCCAATCGACCAGAACCGCCCGAGCGGACGGCCGTTGATCCACGCCTCGCCCTTCTGGACCGAGTGTGTGTCGATGAAAGTGTCGGCGACCTCTGGAACGTTTATCGATGTGCGATAGAAGCACGGCCCCTCACACGTGCTGGATGCGAAGTGCACCTGATCGAGTTTGTCCATCGGCAGCGAGTAGATCTTCCAGCGGGCAGGCTGTTTGCCGCCAACTTTGACCGATCCGATGATGCCCTTCCGCTCGCCGCGAATCACCTTCGTAAAGTTCACGCGCCCCGTGTTTTCAACGAGGATGTCCAGAGTGCTTGCAGCCTTCGCGATGGGAAGATTGAGCTTCGAAGTATCGAGCCTGCGATCGAGGCTGCCAATGAGTTTCTTGTCCACGTAGACCTGCGCGTAGTCGTGCAGGCCGTCGATCTGCAGTTCACCCCCTTCGCCGGGGGCAAGATCGGTGCGGTAGAGGATGTATCCGTACGCCTGGTCCAGATCTTCCATCGTCAGCAGGGTGGCAGACTCGACCGGCCGGGGGAGATTGCTCCACAACGGCGCGCTCTCCATCTGCGCCGAAAATGAGAACGCACGAGCCTCGGTCCCGGACGGCACTGGAGGTAGTGTCTGTTCGGTCACGCGCGCGATCACATCGCGCAGCGCGAAGTATTTCTTGGTGGGCTGGCCGCTCTCGTTCAACGGAGCGTTGTAATCGTAGCTCGTGGTGTCTGGCTCGTAATTCTTCCCATCGCTGTTGGCGCCGTTCATCCAGCCAAAGCTGGTGCCGCCGTGGAACATGTAGATGCTCACCGAGAATCCGCTCCGGAGCATCCACTCCAGTTCCGAGGCTTCACGCGCCGGATCAGTCACGTGATGCTTCTCACCCCAGTGATCGAACCAGCCTGCCCAGTACTCGCCGCTCATGTACGGGCCTGCCGGGCGGAGCGATTGCAGCGTACCGAAGGCCTTTTTGGCCTCACCGGGGCCGAAGTTGATGACCGCGGGCAACTCCGGCAGCGAGCCCTCGGGAATCCGCTCTGCCCCATCCGCCGTGTAGAGCACACCGGCATCCATGCCGTTCTGCGCGATGGATTTCTTCACCGCCTCCATGTAGGCGTGATCGTCGCCAAAAGAGCCGTATTCGTTCTCAACCTGAATCGCGATGATTGGGCCGCCATTGCGCAGCAGCAAAGGTTCGATCTCCTTGCCAAGTCTCGCAAACCAACGGTTCATCGCTGCCAGATACTTCGGATCGGAACTGCGCAGGACCATCGTTCGGTCCTTCAAAAGCCAGGAAGGATAACCGCCGAGTTCCCACTCGGCGCAAACGTATGGACCGGGACGCAGGATCACATGCAGTCCTTCCTGCTGCGCCTCGCGAATGTATTCCGCGATGTCATTCTGACCGCTGAAGTCATACACGCCCGGTCGAGGCTCGTGGAGGTTCCAGAAGACATATGTCGTGATGGAGTTGAGGCCCATGGCACGGGCCATGCGAAAGCGATCGCGCCAGTAAGCCCGCGGGACACGAGGATAATGCATCTCCCCCGAGATGACCTGGTACTGCTTTCCGTCAAACAGGAACTGGCCGCCTGAAACCGTGAAGGTGTGTGGTGGTGTCGGGGCCTGCGCAGCGGCGCCACTCAGTACCGGAAGCAAAAAGCTCAAAAGCAGAGCAGATCGAACGAGAGTCCACATCATGTCAGTTCCACTCGCGCCACAGCGCAACGCCTCCCAGCAGCCCGGCTTCGTTGGACACTATCTCGACGTTCAGTCCGGGCTTGAACTCGATCTTCTTCGTGTTTCCACCACCGAGATAGAGGTGATCCCAGTTGAAGAGCTTTGCCGTTTGATCGATCGCCTCCTGCAGCAGCTTGTTCCAGCGCTTCTTTCCGTATTTGTCGAGCCCGCGGCGGCCCAGGAAGTCTTCGTACTCTTTCCCTTTTCGCCAAGGGTGGTGCGCGAGTTCGAGGCCAGGACATAGCCGGCCATTCGTGAAGAGCGAAGATCCAAGACCGGTGCCGAGGGTCAAGGCAAGCTCCACGCCGTCTCCCCTGATGACGCCGTAGCCCTGCACAGCCGCGTCATTGGCGACGCGCACGGGCCTCTTCCAACGCTTTTCGAGTTCGGCCTCCAAAGGGAAACCGGCCCATTCCGGATGCAGATTGGCGGCGGTCCACGTTGTTCCGCGCTTGATCACGCCGGGAAACCCCACTGACACCCTATCGAATGCACTGAGCGCACCGCGCAATTCGTCCAGAGCTTTTAGAACCAGATCCGGGGTCGCCACTGCCGGTGTCGCCACACGTTGTCGCTCGCTGACAGGTTTCCCGGCGCCGTCAAGCAGCATCGCCTTCAGGCCAGAGCCGCCTATGTCAATCGACATCGTGATCGGGTTGGAAGGATTTGAAGATGCGCTGCGCGCAGGTGTCGTGGATTTGCTGGCAGGAGTCGTCATCAGCAGGAATTGTACTTCGTATGGCCAGCCCCGGGGTGTGGTAAACCCGGCAGCATCCTGAACCGCTAAACTGTGATCTGTCTTCCATGGCTCAATACTGCGAAGTCGCGCTGCCGGTGCCGCTGGATCGCACCTTTACCTACGCGATCGCCGCCGATCAGAGGCCTGTTCGAGGCGCAAGGGTGATTGCGCCCTTTCGGACCGAGAAGCTTATCGGGATCGTCACGGCCGCAGATGCTGCGGCGCCGACGGATTTCGAGGCCCGGGAGCTCGAAGCCGTACTGGATGATGAGGCAATTCTCAGCGATCATCTCCTCGAACTGGCGGACTGGATCGCGCAGTACTATATCGCGCCGTTGGGAGAGGTGTTGCGGGGAATGATTCCCCTGACCGCGGAAGTCCGTCGCACGGTGTATTACCGCATCACCGATCTGGGCAGAGATGTGCTGGCGGGGAGTATCGACGGCGATGCGCAGCTTCGCACCTTGCGCAAGGGCAAGGCCGGGCGACGTAACGCAGTTTCGAAGGAAGAAATGGATGTCGAGCGCCGCGTACTCGAACATCTCGTCTCGGCCGACCGGGTGAAAGTCTCCACCTTGCGCACTGCAACCGCTGCTTCTCTTGCTGTGCTCGCCTCGCTCGCGCGCAGGAAGTGGATTGCGCGCGAGACCGCAGCGACAGAGCGCAACGCGCGGCGCACCGAGCGTTTCGTTGTGCTCGCTCCTGATACGCGGCTGCCACGGCTCACTGAAAAGCAGCAAGCCATTCTTGCTGCGCTTTCGGTGCGCGACGGGGAGATCCCGTTGACGGAGTTGCGCAAGAGCAACATGCCGTCGTCGACCCTGCAGACGCTGGTGCGTCGCGGACTGGTGAGGATCGACGAGCGCCCGGCGGAGTTTCGCCTGGGCGGCATCGAAGCTCCAGCCCGACCGCTTTCTCTCAACGAGTCGCAGACCGAGGCGCTCGCTTCGATCGTGACCGTGCTCGGGAGATTCCAGCCTTTCTTGCTTCACGGGGTGACCGGATCAGGAAAGACAGCGGTGTATCTGGCAGCGATGCAGCGCGCTCTCGATCGCGGCCAGTCCTCGATTCTGCTGGTGCCGGAGATTGGCCTCACGCCGCAGATGGCGGGACTGCTCGATGCCGCATTCGGAGCTCGCGTCGCGCTGCTTCACTCAGCGCTTACACCCGAAGAACGCTCGGAGCAATGGCGCCGCATTTATCGCGGTGAGGCACCCATCGTGGTCGGCACGCGCTCGGCTGTCTTCGCGCCAGTTCCGAATCTTGGGCTGATCCTGGTGGATGAAGAGCATGACCAGAGCTACAAGCAGGAGGAGACGCCGCGCTACAACGCGAGGGATGTCGCCGTGATGCGGGCCAAGCTTGCAGACGCAGTTGTCGTGCTCGGCTCCGCCACCCCGTCGCTTGAGAGCTGGCAGAACTCAGTGCAAGGCAAATACACGCGCATCGAAATGAGCGATCGCGTCAAGAATCGTCCGCTGCCGGAGGTTGAACTTGTGGACATGCGGCGCGAATTTCAGGAGACGGGACAGGAACATCTCTTTTCGCGCTCGCTAGTGGACCAGACGCGGCAAGCCCTGGAACGGGGCGAGCAAGCAATTATCCTGCTCAATCGCCGCGGATACTCTTTCGCCGTAATCTGCCGCGCGTGCGGGCAGAAACTCGAATGCCAGAACTGCGCCATCGCCCTGACGCATCACAAGCCACCCGCAGACTGCGCGGGGCTGGCATACGCCGGGCAGCGCCTGGAGTGCCACTACTGCGGATACAAACGAACGGTGCCCGCCCGCTGTCCAAAATGCGAGAGCGAGCATCTCTACTACCTTGGCGCCGGATCGCAACAAGGAGAAGAGCGGCTTACAGAGATCTTTCCCGGCGCGCGCATCGGCCGCATGGATCGCGATACCGTTCGCGGCCGGCACGATCTTGAACATCTGCTGGCGCAGCTCCATTCCGGGGAGATCAACCTGCTTGTTGGCACGCAGATGATTGCCAAGGGCCACGACATCCATGGCGTGACGCTGGTTGGAGTTGTCGGCTGCGATCATGCGTTGTCGATGCCCGACTTTCGAGCGGCTGAGCGCGTTTTTCAGCTGATGACGCAGGTTTCAGGCCGGGCCGGGCGCGGAGAACTCAGAGGACGCGTGGTGGTGCAG
>Ga0335069_10004155_pt1 | contig 21626 bp, 15 predicted proteins | sample Lox_Sample_11_FD_206714 | JGI IMG/M metagenome (GOLD analysis project Ga0335069, IMG submission 206714) | Soil microbial communities from Loxahatchee National Wildlife Refuge, Florida, United States - Lox_Sample_1.1 | ecosystem: Environmental > Terrestrial > Soil > Wetlands | place: USA...
CCTGGCGCGCAGATCCCTGCTCATGCTTTCGAGCGAGGCATTGATCTTCGCGAGTTCGTCCGCATCCTGCTTGTATTGCGGATGGTTAGGCGTAAGATTGGCCATCTGCGAGATCAGGTCTGAGCGGCGCTTGTTGAGCGCGGTCTTCATGCTCACCAGGCCGGGATCGGCGGCCACGAGATCGTCGGCCTCGGCGTCGAGTGCGGCCGGGGAGGCACTGCCGCCGGCCAGCGCCGTGAGCTTGGCCGCGGCTTCGTCGTTGGCGGTGCGCGCCTTCACCAGTTCCGCGCGGGTCTGGCCGATCTGGTCATCGATGGGGTTGGGCGAGGAAGAGCCGACACCGGCGACCCCGAGCTTGCGGCTGAGGTCTTCCTGTTCGGCGCGGTCGCTGGCCAGTTCCTTCACGATGCGGTCGCGCTCCTCGCCGAGCAGCTCGATGCGCTGCGGATCGCCGGCACGGAGTTCGCGGGCGGCGCTGTCGATGTAGCTCGCGGCAACTGCGTTGGCCATGCGGGCAGCTTCATCGGCACTGCTTGCCGTGGCCGTGATGGAGACTTCGTAGGCGGTGCCTACGCGCGTGACTTCGATGCTGCTTCCCAGCCGGTCGGCGGCAGCCTGCTCGCTCTCCGAGCTTCCCTGCCATCCGGGCAGACGCCTGACCGCCGCGGCCAGCACGTCGGGGCGGGTGATATCGTGCACCTGCTGCTGAAGGTAGGATTCGAGCGTATTGGCGTCGTACTGCTGTGCAGGGCCAGTCTCAAGGACGCGGTGCACGGCCGGCTGGATGTACACCTGGCTTTCGGCTTTGTAGGTGTTCCAGCGCCGGGCCGTGTAGCCAAGCGAGAGAACCAGCGCCGCAAGAAGGATGCCCAGAGCCATGCGCCGGTGCATCTGCAGGCTGCGCAGAAAATCGAAGTGGAAGAAGACCTGTTCCGGATTGCCGGCAGGCATGCGCCGCACGCTGTCCGGCGCGGCAGGCTGACCGGAGCGCGCGTCGCCGGAGTATCCCGGATTGTCCCGCATGCTTCTCATAGCGCACCGTTGACCGCGGCCAGGACGGCCAGCGAGGCAAGCGGGTTGACGCGCTCCAGAAAATACGTGGCCCGGTAGAAGCCGCTCTGCGGAACGTAGATGATATCCCCCGGCCTGAGAGTAACCTCAAGGGACCTGGCTGGATTCAACAGGTCCTTGAACTCGATGACGCGAGAGGTTCCAGTTTTGGAGTCAACGATCTGGATGTGTGGCTTGCCGCCCGCCTTCTCGGTGATGCCGCCGGCCATGGCAAGGACGCCGCTGAGGGTGGAGCCGCTGTTAAGCTCCACCGGCCCGGGGTGGTTCACTTCGCCCATGACAGAGACGAACCGTTCGGAGGGATCGGGGACATAGACCACGTCGTCGCGGCGCAGGCGCAGGTCGGCGAGAGGATTGCCTGATTCCACCAGTTGGCGCAACTCGACCCACATCACCTGATCGCTGCCGCGATAGATGGCGCACTGATCGGGGATCTGGGGGCGTTTCAGCGGGCCCACCAGGGGCAGTCCGCCGCGGGTGATGGCTTCGAGGAGCGTCGGTGCGCCGTCGAAGACCATCGGCCCGGGATGATCGACCGCTCCCAGCACCAGCACGCGGTTGGCGGTGTATTTGGTGACGGTGACGAGCACGCTGAGATTCGAATAGTACGGCGCGAGGGCGGTCTCAATCTTCTTTGCGGCATCGCTGCGCGCGGCGCCGGCCAGCATCACCTCGCCGGCCAGCGGCAGGGTGATGCGCCCGTCCGGTCCTATCACCAGTTTGGCCTGCAGCTCCGGGCGGCCGGAGAAGTCGATCTGGATCTCGTCGCCCCTGCCCAGCCGGTATTCCTCGTCGGCGGCGGGTTCGAACCTGCGCAGCGCCTCAAGGGGATTCAGCTTGAGCTGGGGGTTGGGGGGCTCTGCCGCCGGTGCGGTCGGCGCTTCCTGACCTGCGGGAAGTTGCGCCTGAGCGACGCAGATACCCCCCACGCTCACAAGAAGCGCAAACAGGCCCGAGACTGGGACTCGCCGGTTCATGGTTCACTCTCTCCCGCCACAGCCAGCTCGACCTTCCCTGGATTCGCGGGCGCCGCGGGCTCGAATTGCATGTTCCGGACATAAGCAGCGCAGGCAGTTGCCTGCCCCAGCCGGATTTGCAGCCGGATTTGGGGCATTTGCCCCTCGATGGGCACGAATCCCCTGCGAAAGTTTCGGGATCTGCCGACCGAGTGACTATCCGCCGGGCCGGATCGAATCCGGGTGCAGGACGCCATCCTGTCAAGAGTACGGAGCGGAGGTCAAAACCTGAATCCCACAAACCGGGTGCAGGCGCCTTCCCCTGTTGGTAACCGCGGAGTAACCCATGTCCATAAATACGTGTAGTTACCGGATACTACTTTGTACGCGGAGGCGACCGGACCGAGGGAGGGGCGGAGTCGTAACACTGCGCTGCATTGAAGCGAAGCGGGCTTGCCGGTCCGCCGTCGGAGCCGCCCATTTTCATGGTGTAACAGGCCTGGGCGGAATTTCCGTAGCTGTGGCCGCCCGGCCCGACGCCTCCGGTGATGTCGGGACCGATGGCGGGAAAGGGCATGAAGCCCCACCAGGCAGGCTTCCCGGCCAGGTAGAACGAGGCCGGCAGAGCACGGGTGACGCCGGGGAGCCAGGCAATGGCGCCGGAGATGTTGATGAAGTTGCCGTGGAGCAGATCGGTCCGCGAAGTGCCGGCGGCATGGCAGGGGGGAGTGCCGCCGCCGCAGCCGGTCCCGGCGCCGTCGTCATTCTCGCTGCCGTAGCCAAAGGAGAAAGCCGTGGCCGTCTCGTAGGAGCGGGGTTGGGGATACTCGAGCGAGGCCACCTGCGGCACCGGGGATGAATACCCGAACAACGCCTGCATCCGGGCGCTGCCGATCACGTTGCCGACGAAGTTGTTGCGGGTGGCAAGGTACGAGAGTTGCACCGCGCGCGCGGCCTGAAAGCCGAAATGGCTGCTCGTCCCCGAGCAGTCGACCGGCCCGCGGCCATGCAGCGGACTGCACACGCGGTTGACGCCGACCACCCAGTTGCGGAACGCCGTGGTGTCACTGGAGCTTCCCCACACGGAATCGGCATAGATCGCAGTAAGCACGTTGCCTTCGAGAAGATTGAACTGCGGGTGCGCGCCGTGAAAGTCGACCCCGCCGATCATCACGTTGGAAGCCTCGCTGTCGAACTCGCCCATCATGTAGTTGTAAGCGATGACGTTGCCCGCCGCGCCCCACTCCAGCATCACCGCGTCGTGGGTGCGCTCGATGATGTTGTTTTCGACCCGCGTGGCGCTGGTCTTGAGGGCAAGCTGGATGTCGGAGTCGTGCGCGCCGGGGACGTGCAGGTAGGCGTTGGAGAAGTAGCTGTCGCGGATTTCGTCGCGGTAGCCCCACTGGACGGAAACGTGATCGCCGTCGGCGTAGTTCGATTCCACGCCGCGGATCCAGCAGTAAGCGCACATGTCGAGGAGGAAGTTCGCGCCGTATCCGGTGTTGTTGGCGCGCACCTGCAGGTCTTCCACGCCGGCGCGGCTGGCGGCCATCTCGAACGGGACGGCAACCGGACCGTGCGTGTACGCCGCATAGAGCGCGGGCTCGATGGATACCGCGTTTCCGCTCACCGCGGTGACGGCGACGATCTGGCCGCGTGCCATGCCTCCGTCTTTTGTCCAGCCGCCATCGCACCAGTTGCAGTTGCCGCCGCTTCCGGCGGAGGTGACATAGGCCGGATCGTTGCGCTCGGCAATGGCAAGATTCGATCCCGCGGCAATGCCCTCGGCAGAACCAAGCTGGATCCGGTTCGATCCGGCGGTTGCGCCGCCCTGGATCACGCGCGGCCGATAGGGCACTCCTCCCGAACCCAGCGCGATGACGGCATCGCCCGCACCAGTAGCATCGAGGATGGTCTGATCCGCACCGGCTCCGCGAAGCGTGACGTTGGAAGGCACGTGCAGGGTGCCGGGGATGGAATACGTTCCCGGCTGCAGGTACACGGTGTGGCCGGCGGGGCAGACGGCCAGCGCGGCCTGGATCTGCGCGAGCGTGGAAGCGGGAGTGAGGGTGGCGCAGTTGGCGGGACGCGGAGGAATTCCACCGACGCCCGAGGCGGACCAGTCCATCGCCTGGGCGGAGGCAAGGAAGGGCTTCCACGGCTGCGCCGCGCAACAGAGCGAGAGCAGCAGCGGGAGCGTCCAGCGTGCGGCTCCGGCGGACAGTCTCATGGGTTCCTTTCAGTCGGGTTGAGGACGGAAGCATCCTTTCCCTGAAGGGGCATGCTCCACGGAACAGGCGCGTTCCGCAGCCGTTTGCGATCACGCGAACCCGCGGCTCGGCCACGGGACATCGCGGTACCCCGATCGATCCCGCGCATCCGGTCCAGCCATTGTCCGAGTCTGCCGCGGTCGGGCCACTGGTTCAGCAGCAGGTGGACAAACTCCGGCTCATCCGGCGGAATGTCGTAATAGTAGCTCCAGACAGGGAGATCGAGCGGACGAGCGGATCGCCCCGCGGGCTGGGGAAAGTAGGCGATGCGGCTCAACGTCGTGACGGACGCGGTCTCCGGCTCCGGGCGGCCGGCAAGCTGTGCGCAGATTGCGGCAGGCAGGTTGCGCCCAGTGTCGAGAGTCAGCGAGCAGGGCTGCGTGCAGCGCGGGTTCATTTCGATCAGGTATGCCGCTCCGGTTTCGCGCTCGACCATGAAATCGAGCCCGAAGAAGCCCGACAGGTTGAGGCGGCGGGCGATTCGTTCCGCGGCCTGCGTCATCTGCCGGCCTTCGACGATCTCGATGACGCTGGCCGGTCCGCGATCGCCGTTGGTGGCGACCGCTTCCACGCAGATGCCGGCGAGAACCTTCCCGTTCCAGCACGCGACCGCGCAGTTGCCGGGCCGCCCGTCGATCCACGATTGCGCGATCAGCGCGGGGCGTGCGTTCCACCAGTCCTGCAGGGTGTTGCCGCGATCGCGATTCAGCGCCAGTTCCCTGATGAGCCGTGGAATTCCGCGGCGGCCGCGGAGAGACTGAAATGCGCAGCGGAGTTCGGCGCGGCTGAGTGCGACCTTCACGCCGCAACCGCCCCAGGTGCCGTCGGCTTTGATCACCAGCGGCAGCCCCAGTTTCTCCGCGCCGGCAAGGTCGCTTTCGCTGCCGAGCGCGATGGTCTGGGGAATGAGGATGCCTTCTTCGCGTGCGAGCTTCAGCAACTCGTAACGATTGGAGACGATCCGGTAGGATTCGGCGGGTCCGAGGGAGCGCTCGATGCGGCCGGTGATCCAGTAATCTCCGCAGGCGCGGGCTTCACTGTGCAACCGGTGCAGATGGCCGACGCCGCGGTCGCAGGTGGGCAGGATCAGATCGGGACGGAATTGCCGGATGGCTGCGCGCAGCGAGGCGACGGTGTGGAAGCCACTGTACGGGAAGCGATGGTGGATCGATCGAACAGTCGCGGCGGGGTGGCCTTCGGCGGGACACAGCATGGCGACCTCGCATCCCATCTCGGCAAAGACCATGCCGATACGCACGCCAACGGCCCAACGCTTGCTGTCGGTGAGGAGCACGCGAAGCCCGGCGCCCAATGGCGGGTGTTCTGCGGGCGGAATGGCCATGGCTGACACCGTGGAATGCTCTCCGTTGTGCTTATCGGCAGTCATGGCGCGCTCACCACTGCGACCGGGCGCTCCTTGCCGACCACGCGGTCGACCAGCGCGAAGTACTCCTCCTGTTTGACGGTCCAGTTGTTGGCAGCGATGAAGCCGGCGCTGTTTCCGCGCAGTTCCGCGATGCGCTCCGGCTGTTCGATGAGGCGCAGGATCTTTGCAGCCATGTCGGCGGGATTGCCGGACTCGAAAAACTCCACCAGCCGGCCGCTGAAGTAGAACTCGTCAATGCGGGTGCGCGACGCCAGCACCGGAACGCCCATGGCCATGAACTCCATGATCTTGGTGCTGAAGGCGATGTCACCGAAGCCTTCCTTGCGCTTGGGCACCACGCCGAGATCGATGCGCGCCATGGTTTCCGCCACCTGCTCGAGCCGGATGAGGCCGGAGAGGGAGACGCGATCTTCAAGCTTGCGGTCGGCGATGAGGCGTTTGAGATTCTCACGCTCCGGGCCATCGCCGATGATGAGAAAGCGTAGCTGCGGCACACGGTCGCGCAGCAGGGCCATGGCCTCCACCGCGATGTCGACGCCCTGGTGCCGGCTCAGCGAGCCCGGATAGCACATCAGGAACTCATCGCCGGAGCGCACATGGGGAGCGCGGCAATGGAAGATGCGGGGGTCGGGATAGTTGAGGATCACGGTGCACTTCCGCGGCTGCACGGAGCGGCGGCGCAACACCGCCTCCTCCACCATGTGATTCACCACGATGACGTGATCGACGTAGGCAATGGACAGCTTCTCCACCAGCGCCAGCAGCCGGTACAGAAGCGATCGCTCTCCGATGCGGAATTTGCTGGCGTAGAACTCGGGAGTGATCTCGTGCATGTCGAGCAGCACGCGGGCGCCCCGCAGCCGGGGAACGATAGTGGCGAAGACTTCGAAGTCGGGCAGATTGTGGACGTGGATCAGGTCGTAGGGCGCGCGGAACTGCTGCCGGAGCAGAAACCAGGCGGAACGGAAAAAGAAAAGCAGCATCTTGAGCAGATAACTGGCCGGCCCTTTTTCGTCGCGGACGCGGCTCTGGATGCGAAAGACGCGCACTCCCTGGATGACTTCGAAGGCGGGCTGGCCGGCGTGGCCGACGGCGATGGCGTCCACCTGGTCGCCGCGGCGCACGAGGGCCTCGGCATAGCGCCGGACGCGGTTGTCGGCATCGTAAAACGAATAGGCCAGCATGCAGACTCTCATCGTGGATGACTGCTCAGGCCCTCTTCCTGTGAACACACGGATGCCTGCCCCCTTTCATTAGAAGATCAAACGCCGGACCACCGGGACTATTCCACCGAAGACACAACTTGTCCCCCGGAGGTGGTATCGGCGGCCGCGATGGCGGAACGCTTGCCCCCGCGCAATTCGCGAAGGAGCGTGGCCATGGTGCGCAGCGGCGCGGGACCGCGATAAAGGAGGATAACGGCAAGGACGTAGAGCGCGCCAAAGAGGGTTGTTGTGCAGCCGATGCGCAGCGCAGCGCCGCCGGCTCCGGGCCATCCGTTGAGAGTGGCTCTGCGCGCGAGCAGGGCAAATGCAGCGATGCCGGCGGCAAGGGCCGCCACGATGTAGCGCCAGATGGCCTGGATCACGGGCGCCACGCCAAAGCCGATCGGCTTGCCCGCGTACCACAGGGCGGGCAGCGTGAGCACCCAGAACGACACGCACCACGCCACCGCGATGCCCTGCGGGCCCCAAGGCAGGCCTGCAAAGAACAGGGCGCAGGTAACCACCCACTCGAAGATTCCCCAGCGCAGCCAGCGGTCAGCGTGGCCGAGCGAAACATGAATCCAGCCGTGAATGCCGTTGACCATCATGATGCCGATGGCGGGCGCGAAGAAGGTAAAGATCCATCCCGCAGTGCCCCAGTTGGGGCCCAGCAGCAGGCGGATCACGTCCTTGCCGATGAGCGTGAAGTCGCCGGCGAGGCCCATGCCAATGAAGGCCAGCATGCCCATGGCGCCGAGCACGTAGCGAAGATACTGCGCGCGGTCATCGCGCACCCTGCTCAGCGCGGAGACCGCGACATTGGCATTGGCTGAAACCAGTTGCGTGAGGGACAGCGTGAACAGGTCATAGGCCTTCTTGTAGAAGCCCAGGGGATTGGCGCCAAAGCGCCAGCCCACCAGCAGATTGTCGAAATTGCGGACGAAGTAGTTGAAGCTGTAGCGGAGGGTGATGTGGCCGGCGAAGCGGATCGTATCGACGGTTTGAGTGCGGCGGCTGGGGCGCTTCGGAATCCATGGGCAGAGAACCCACACGCCGATGGCCGTGCTCAGCGACAGCGCGCACTGGCCGATCACCAGCGCCCAATAGCCCCATCCAGCGATGCCGAAAACGATCGAAACGATGACGCCGGCGGCGCGCGCGATGATGTCGTTCCTGGCCAGGGCGGGAAATCGCATGGCACGCCGCAGAAGGGCGGCATGCACCACCGGCGCGCAGGTGAGCAGGATCTGCGCCGACATGGCCACCGAAACGCGGATGACCGTCGCTTCGTGATAGAACCTGGCCAGCAACGGCGCGGCGGCTGCGAATCCCGCGGTGAGCAGCAACGCCGATCCGGTGCTGATCCAGAACAGATTGCTGGCCAGCGCTTCGGACATCTCCCTGCACTGCAGCATGGAATCGATGAAGCCGTTGGTGGGAGCGTTGGCCAGCAGCAGGCTGAAGGTCATCACCATCGCCACCAGGCCGAAGTCGCGAGGAGCGAGAATGCGCCCCAGCACCACCGTGGCGGCAACCTGAATGGCCAGCGACATGGCGCTGGAGAAGATATTCATCCCCGCACCGCGCACGGCCAGGCTGCGCAGCGCGCTTCCACCGCGTGGAACTGACGGCGCGAAGGCGCCACTCGCGTCAAACGGCTTCAATCCTGCTCCTTGGCTTCGAATCCATTCTGTCAGAAATGCGTCTTCGAGGGGCGCGCCGCCGCGCAATGAATCGTGAAAACACAATCAGCCGCACCGGGTCACTGCAGCATGCGAGCTTCCGCCGGCGACCGGCCCCGCTGATTGATCAGGGAGCCCGTTGTTGGTGGCTGCGCATGCAGAGTCGCGGGCATTGCCATCACGGCAAGCAGGAATCCGAACCAGTCAGGGCTCATCATGCGGAAACCCGCTTCAGTGAACGCGTAGACCATGGCCGCGGTGAGAAGTGCGATCCGCAACCCGCCGGCCTGCGGGTCCCGGCGATACAGCGCAAAGCCGTTCCAATAGCCGGTGACGATGAGCACGCCCAGGAGCGCCAGCCCGATCCATCCGAGGTTCAGATACAACTCGAGATAACCATTGTGCGCCTGCTGGATTCCGACCTGGCTCATCGACCAGACGGATTGCATGCGGTCGCCCATCCAGAAGCTCTCGAACCCCGCGCCGATGAGCGGATTGATGTGCTGCGCAAGCACCGCTCTCCAGATCATGGTGCGGCCCGTGAGGGTGGGGTTGCGGCCCAGTTGCTGCAGTACGGCCGCCCCGGAACTCACGAAGAGGGCGAACCCGGCAGCGGCAATCGTCGCCAGGTAGCAGGCCACGAGCGCGTGCGGCCTGCGCCGGACCCAGGTCCACGACGAAGCCACCAGGACCGCGCCGGCCAGTGCAAACGAGGAGAGCGAGGTCATGGAATCGGCACGGATCACCAGCCCGGCCGCAAGGGCGACGGCGATTCCCTGTGCCAGCATGTGCCGGCGGCGGTCTGGCATGGCGCGATCGGGCCTGGCGCCGAGGAACGACCAGAGGGCGCCGAGACCGCATGCCATGCACAACACGCCGAGCAGGTTTTTGAACGTCGCCACGCCGGTGTACATGGTCACGTGTTCCGACGCATCGTAGGTGGTGCCCAGCGACGGGAAATAGAGGATGAACAACACCGACATCGGCAGGAGCACAAATCCCACGCGCGCGTAGATGCGCCTGATGGCCAATTCCGCATCCGGTTCCGTGAGCACGATGAGCACCATCACCAGGTCGCCGATGGCCTTGAACCATCGTTTAAATGCTACCATCGGATCGTCGGACCACGCGAGGCTGAGCGCGCAATAAAAGAAGAACAGAAGGATGGGCAGGTTGGCCTGCAGAAACTGCCTGACACGATGAGAACGCCGATTGAGCACCAGCAGACCGGCCACGAGGAGGAGACCGTACACCGTAGCATCGATGGGGCTGCTCTCGGTGAAGCGGTCCAGGTAGTTCGAGCCGGGATCCGGATTCAGCCAGTAGGAAACCGGCCGCGAGCAGAGGATGCCGAACCATGTCACCGGGATCCACAAGGCCCAGGTGACGCGCGCATCCTTGTCCCGATCCAGGCGGAACAGTGCGTAGATGAACGCGATGGTGACGATGGTGGCAATCAGTTTCATGCGGCGTCGACCAACAAGCGGTGAATGTGCTCGAGGGTTATGAGTTTGTGAATCGCCGGCGTATGGTTGGCGATTCCGTTCACGTGGCGATCGACGATGGCTTCCACTTCCTTCGCCTGGAGGTAGGGACGCGCGAGCGTCCGCGGGTCAAGCAGCATCTCACGCACGTAGCCGGCGAGTTCGCCGCGGTACCAGAGCGAAAAATGCGCGAACTTGTGGATGCCGACGAAGGTTCTTTCCAATGTTCGTCCCAGCAGCACGCGGTCGACAGAGGATGCCCAGCGCGGGTCGCCGTGTTCGAAGGCGTATTCGGCGCGCATGGTGGCGCGGTTCCAGAAGCGGCTCGCGGCGGAGGCGATGGGGCCGCCGCGGCCGGCAAAGCCGAGATCGGTGCGAATGGCGCCCAACGCCGGGTTGCCGTCCCGAACCATCTGCACGCGCACATCCCCGCCGGAGAAGTGATGCAGGGGGGCGCGATACAACGTTCGCATCAGATCGTTATCGAGGAACGGGCTCCGCATCTCCACCTGCGAGGACTCCAGCGCCAGGAGGCCACAAAGATACCATGAGATTTGCCGGTTGGCGGCCTGGGTGAGGGAGTGCCCCTTGAACTCGCCGGCATAGGTCCCGGCAGCGGCGGCAATGTGGGAATGAAGATCCGGGTGGAATACTCCGTTGCCGGGCAGCGAAGGCCGAAGGACCATCCTGTGCCGCAGAACCTCGTCGCCGTAATTGCCGGTGAGGCGAACGGGCGCGATCTGCCGGGCGATTTCGTTCGCGTAGAGATCCGCCGCATGTTCCACGCCCGTTGCTCCGTCGGTGAGAAAGACGGCGCGTTCCGCGTACTCCGGAAAGCGGGCAAGGAACTCGGCGCCGATGGGAATCACACGGTGGGTCTGGCCGCAGACGTCAGCCACGTGGCGGGCAATGCGCACATCGCGGCACTCTTGATAAGCACCGCCGAAGGTGTAACAGGGCAGCGAATGCGGCTCCGGCATGTGCCACGCCAGCATCATGCGGGTATCGAGTCCGCCCGTCAGTGACAGCCCCAGCGCATCGCCGCTCTGGAAATAGCGCGGCAGATTGCGTCTGAAAACTCCGCATAGTTCGCTGTAGAACTGCGCCGGCTCCAGGGGATCCTGCTGTTCCAAGTTCGAGGGCGAAAAATAAGTTCCCTCCGAGACGAGCGCGCCATGGCGGAAGATCCACGCCGAAGCACAGGGAAGGATGAAGATGTCCTTGAACAGGGTCCTGTCCTGGAGGACGCAGCCGCAACTGACATACTCGCCCAGCCCGCGCTCGTCGATCACGCGCAGTTCCGGACGCACGGCAAGCAGGGCCTTGGCTTCGGCGGCAAAGTAGAACCCTTCCTCCGCCTGGTGATAGTACACGCGGCGCGACGCATAGCGATCGTTGAACAGGGTAGCCGACTCGTTGTTGCGGTCAATGAGAAGCCCGTGAAATTGGCCGTTGAGACTGGCAGGAAATCCAGGATCCTCTTCGGCCATGTGAACCAGATGCGCGCCACGTCCCGGCTCCACGTGGTGACTGCGCTGCCTCAGGCGATCAGCGATGCCCTGGTCCGGAAACTCCTCGCCGTAGAACACGAGGAGCTTGTCACCGGTCTCGTTCCACTGCGGCTTTGCAGCGCGGCCGGGAGACTCCCGCTCGACCCATCCGACATAGATTCCCATGGCCTCGTCCGTCCACGTTCCGGTGACGTAGAACGGCTCATGGCACATGGACGCGACCATGCTTGCCAGCTCCCGCCTCGCCTCTTCAGGCGGCCTGCGTGTTACGATCCCCGTGATTCCCGGCATACAGTTACGAACTTACCTGGGCCCTTGCGTCTGCGGTGTGAGTCTTCCGGTTATACCATCGGCTGCGCAGGTCTCTCAGCTTCTCGCCCAGCGGTTCCGGAAGCCGGTCGACAAAGCGGTGGTGCAGTCCCAGGGAGAGCGCCACGCGGCCCCACGCCGTGAGAGGCACGTAATAGCGCGGCAGCTCCACCCGCTTGAAGCCGTTCCTCTCCTTGAAATCGCTCACGCTGTCGCGCTCCCGCTTGCCGTGCGCGAATCGCCAGTAGACCAGGTTGGGGATGCCGCGATCGGCGCATGAGCGAACCGACTGCGCGATGAGCGCATTGTTGGGAACCTTGTCCCGATGGCGGATCATGGAGAGAATGTTCATGGTGCCGGCCTGGGTGCGCGCCTCATCCATCACCAATTTGACGAAGCCGATCAATTCTTCGCCGAGATAGGCGCCGATGAAAACGGAGTCATCGAGAAAAGTGGCCTCTTCCCGATACACGGTCTCGTAGTCCTTGCCGTAGTGCGGAAAGGGCCGTCCCTGGCGGATCGGGGTCTCGTTGTAGATCTTCCAGATGTCGCGCACCAGGTGCTCGTCGAAGGGCGCCTCGCGCAGGACCACTCCCCGCTTGGCGGCCTGCCTGGCCCGGTTCCGCGCCACGCTTACGATCTGCCTGTCCCACCAGTGTTCGAATGTCGATACCGGAATGACGGCGAGGTTGTCCCACTCCATGAGATAGGAGAACCGCGGCGCAGTGTCCGCGAGGCTCTGAGTGAAGGTAAAAATGTCGGGTCGATCCGGCAGACCCCGCAGGCGCGCGATGACGGGCTCCGGATCGACGATATAGTGATAGAACTCCGCCTCGAGCCGCGCGATGCGCACGCGCTTGCCGGTGATCCGGAACTCCCGATCGGCTACCTGTATCAACGTTCTGGTCACTTCTCCACCATTCTGCTCGAGCGCCTCCGCCTCTACTCGCTCACGTACTCATCGTGAATCGGCCGGATGCGCACGAGAGAAAGCAGCTTGCCCGCATGGCCGCAAAGCTTCACCAGAAGTGTCATGAAGCAATGCTGCCCCGCCAGCAATGCGAACGGCAGGACGAGCGCATACAGCGGCACCGCGATCAACGATTTCATGACACTCTTCGCGCCGCAATCGGGCTGCAGCGCGGCATAGGAGCCGTGCAGGAACGCCTTGCGCACAAAATACATTCGCTTCCAGCGCGCCGGTGGAAGCACCTCGTACACCACCGCCTCCGACGACCAGACGAACCTCCGGCCCTCTTCGATCTTGCGCCGGAAAAAGTCTTGATCCTCGCCCGCCGTGAATTCCACCCGGAACGGCGCGTCGTCTCCGTGAAAGACTTCCGATTTGAGCAGTGCATTGCCGGTGCGCGCCCCACGCCACGCCACCGGCATGCCCGTGGGATGAATCGTGCGATCGTAGAGGCGGCTGCGCTCCAGCCAGCGCGGAGGCTCTTCGTCAAAATGACGCTTCACCGGCCCCAGCACGCCATCCACCTGGTAGCGCCGGCAGGTGTTGAGCAGGTTCAACAGCCAGTCCTGCTCAGGAAATTCATCGTCGTCGATGAGCGCGAAGTAGTCGCCTTCGGCGCTGGCAATCACCTTGTTGCGCGCACGCGCAATTCCCCGCTGCGGCTCCGCGCAATACTTAACCGGGATCGCGAGCGCCGGCCGCGCTTCTTCCACCGCGGATTCGCCGGAGCGTTCCGCATCGTTATCCGCTACCACGATGGAAAACGTGAACATGCCGGCGGTCTTCTGCCGGCCGAGATCCAACAACAGCCGCCTGAGCTGCGCCGGGCGCCTGTAGGTGCAGATGCACACCGCAATGTGCGGCGCCTTCGCTGGCGTCTCTTCGCGCGTGACGACTGAATGCGCGACACGACCGCTCTCGATCGCTGGTTCATCGGATGAGGCAGGCTCCCATTCCCCGCTCGACCGTAAGCGATAACCCCGCGTCACCGCAACCTGGTAGCCGAGCCTCTGCAGCCCGCCTTCCATCAGGAAACTGTACTCAGCAAGGCGCTCCGGGTGCGTTTCAATCTCCACGTTCGCATGGCGCGCCAGTTCCAGGATCTTCCGCAGACGATTGTCTTCGAGCGGTGGAAGATTGAAGAAGTAGTCGGCGATGCGATGGCGACGAGCCAGCATGCGATCCTGCATCGCCCTGTATCTCCGGTTCACCCAGTGCTTCTCTCCGGGCGCGAAGGTAAAGTTGCGCCGCACCATCGTCCCCGCGGGCAGCAGCTTCTGCCAGAACACATTCGCGCACAAGTGCACGTGATGATGCCCGTCGATGCGCAGCGCCTTCGCGCCATAGAGACGCTCGAATTCCTCCAGTTGCGCCTTCACAGCATACTCAAATGAAGGAGCCAGCAACGGATGGAAGAGCACTGTCCCGTTGCGGCCGCCGCGAAGAAAATCCGCGAGCTTGTGCTGATGCTGCCCCAGGCGCGAAGGAACACTTCCTGCTGAAAACGTCTGCGTGAGGTTCAGATGCAATCCCGCATCGACGCCGTGCTCGCGCGCCAGTGCGGCGGCGCGTTCCGAGTCTTCCATGAAGACCATCGCGCTGGTGGACGAGACCACGCCACGCAAAATGCAATTCAGAATCCGATCCGTAGTGGCGGCGCGTGCACCCCAGTCATCCGCGTTCACAATTACCGCGGCCTGCGGCTCAATCGCGGCGTCGCAAACGCGCTCCCGCCCTCCGGCTGAGCGGTCGCGCTCCGACTCGATGTGAACGTCTGGATTCATGCTTCTCTACTGCTGCCGCCCCTCAGCCGGCCGCCCGGCGTGCTGTCGCCGCGTTTCTCCGCCTCGCCGGCAGATGCGCTCGCGACGGTTCTGCGCCGCAGGAATCGAACCAGGTGCTCCATCTGTTCTCTGCGCCGGAAGGCCCTCAATTCCCGCGATACGGGCCGTTCCACACCCGAGCACGCGGCCCACACATATCCGGTCACGATCGCTAATCCGCGCAGTACGAACGGCCGCCTTGTCATCTGGTAGAGCCCGCGACAGATTTCCCACAGCGGATGATTGCCGATGGCCCAGTCGCGCTTGCCCAGGACAAATCTCGATTGCAGCGGGTTGTTCTGCGCCGTGCCGATGACGCGATGGTGCCTCCCGATCTTTTCTGTAAAGGTTCTTGTCTCCCAGCCCTTGCTGCGCGCGGAAAGGGTGGCGATGGTGTCGATCGCGCCGCCCTTCGAAATCGCGTAGCCGCCGATCTCTTCAAAGCACCTGCGCCGGAAAACCTGGCACGCCCCTGAAACGTGATCGGTGCTCACGAACCGGTAGTCGTACATTTCTTCGGTGGTGTCCCTGTATGGAGTGCCCACCACGCCAAGCCCGGGATCGAGCGCGAGTTTCTCCAGCAGATAGGCGAAGTAGTCGCTCTCAAACGTGATGTCCGCGTCGAGGCAGGCGATGACTTCATAGGGCAATCCCCCCATCTTCTCCTCGCCCGCGCGCACCGCCAGCGCCTTTCCCGCGAAGTGGCGCTCGGCGCGGTCGGGCATGCGCACCAGTTCGATCCACGCGTGCTGTGCCGCATATCTGGCCACGATTTCATCGGTGCCGTCGGCCGAGCCGTCGCTTACGATGGCCCACTTGAGCGGGAGCACGGTCTGGGCAATGACCGCGCGGATGGTCGACTCGATGAACTGCGCCTCGTTGCGTGCCGGGGTGATCAGCACGTAAGCCGGCAGCGCGGCCGTTTCCCGATGAGTCGCATCCGTCATAAGCGCACCTACACGCTGCGCGCTGCCGCTTCAAGCGGAGCAACGGCAGTGCCGGCTGTGCTCCGCCCGGCTGCAAACGCGCGCATCTCCGCAGCCACACGCGCCTGCTGGGCAGCGGTCAGATGCGGGAACATGGGGAGCGACAGGACCTCTGACGCGGCTCGCTCCGCCACCGGAAACGCCTGCGCGCCATACGACAGGTGCGCGTAGGCCTTCTGCAGATGGAGCGGAATCGGGTAGTGGATTCCCGTGCCGATCGCGGCCTGCTTCAGGTGTTCGATCAACACCTCGCGCTCCGGCACGCGCACCACGTAGAGGTGATACACACTGCGCGACCATTCGGGCTCGAACGGCAGCACCACTCCCGCCTCGCCGGCAAGCAGCCGGTTGTATTCGGCCGCACGCTCGCGGCGCCTCGCGTTCCAGCCTTCCAAGTGCGGCAGTTTGGCCAGCAGGAATGCGCACTGGATTGAATCCAGGCGGCCGTTGTATCCCTCGATCTCGTGATAATACTTCTTGGCCTGCCCATGATCGCGCAGCAGGCGGATCCGGCGCGCGACTTCAGGATCATTGGTGGTGGCCGCGCCGCCCTCGCCCAGCCCGCCCAGGTTCTTGCCGGGATAGAAGCTGAAGGCTGCCGCCAGCCCCATGGAGCCCGCCCGCATCCAGCGGTTGTGCTGTCTCGAAAAGTACTCGGCGCCGTGCGCCTGGCACGCGTCTTCCACGACGACTAACCCGAATCGCGCAGCCAGGCGAAGGATGGCATCCATATCGGCCACCTGGCCATAAAGGTGCACCGGCACCACGGCCGTCACCGGACGCCCGCTGCGCAGGCTGATCAGGCGGCCCGAAGAGTCGCGCGAGCATTGCGCGGTGAGGTAAGTCTCAAGAGCGGCGGCGGACAGGTTATGCGTGCGCTCATCCACGTCCACGAACTCCGGCAGCGCGCCGGCCTGGGAGATCGCCTCCGTGGTCGCAATAAACGTGTGGGGAACCGTTACCACTACATCGCCTGGCTCCACGCCGCATGCCATCAGGGCAAAGCGCAGAGCATCGGTGCCGCTGTTGACTGCAACCGCATCGCCGGCATGGCACTGGGCCGCAAACGCTTTTTCGAATTCCACCACCGGCGAGCCGCCCACAAACGTCGCGGAGCGCAGGCACTGGCGAAACGCCGCCACCAGTTCCCCCTCCAGTTCGATGTGCGGAGTCACCAGGTCAAGAAATGGAATCGGCGCCGCCTGCGTCTCGTGAGCCGGCTTCTGCAGCATGCGCGTGACGCGCGCCGGATTGCCGGCCACAATGGAGCGCACGGGCACATCGCGGGTCACCACGCTGCCCGCACCCACAATCGCACCCTCGCCCACCGTGACATTGGAGAGGATTGTTGCGCCGGAGCCGACCGAGGCGCCCCTGCAGATGCGCGTGCGCTCCACCGTCCAGTCGGCCTCGGTCTGCAGGCTCCCGTCGCTGTTGGTGGCCCGTGGATAGCGGTCGTTGGTGAACTTCACCCCGTGTCCGATGAAAACATTGTCCTCAATCTCCACGCCTTCGCAGATGAAGCTGTGGCTGGAGATTTTGCAGTTGCTGCCAACCGAGGCGTTCTTCTGGATCTCGACGAATGCCCCGATCTTTGTCCCGTCGCCCACGCTGCAGCCGTAAAGGTTGATGAACTTGGAGAGCTTGACGTCCTTGCCCAGGCGCACGTCGTCTGCGATGCAGTTATAGGAGTTCATAGCTTTACCAGTGCTCCTCTCTTGCTCAGGGACTTGCTCGCCGCTTCCAGCATTCTCACCACCCGCAGGCCGGCCCGGCCGTCATTGATCGGGTCTTGCCCCGTGGTCATGCAATCGACAAAGTACTTCAGTTCCTGTTGCAGCGCCTCCACCTGTTCCAGCCGCGGAGCGTGCATGTCGCCGCTGCGATAGTTCACCAGGAGCTTGTAGACGCCTTCCTGCGAGGTGGTCTGCACGCCGCGGTCATACACGCGCACCTTCTCATCGGCCACCAGGTCGTTCCACACTACCATGCGCTTCTCGCCGCCGATTAGCGTCATCCTCACCTTCACCGGCGAAAGCCAGTTCACGTTGATGTGGGCGATCGTCTTGCCGGGAAAATAGAGCGTCATATAAGCCACATCTTCGTAGTCGTTCAGGTGCTTCTCGCCGGTGGCCACCACGGCTTCCGGAGTTTCCTTGATCAGGTGATCCATGATCGAGAGGTCATGCGGAGCAAGGTCCCAGAGCACGTTCACGTCGTGCTGCAGCAATCCCAGGTTCACGCGCGTGGAGTCATAGTAATAAAGCTTGCCCAGCGCGCCTTCTTCCACCAGCTGGCTGATCTTCCGCACCGCGCCGGTAAAAAGAAAGGTGTGATCCACCATGATCTTCAGGTTGCGCTTGTCGGCCAGCTCCACCAGTTCCTCGCCCTGCGCGGTAGTGCTGGTGAATGGCTTCTCCACGAAGACATGCTTGCCGTTGAGCAGCGCGGCCCTGGTGAGATCGTAGTGCGTCCACACCGGCGAAACCACGGCCACGGCGTCGATCCTGGTCGACGCCAGCACCTCGGCTGGATCTGAGGTCACATGAATGGACGGGTACGCCCGTTGCGCGCGGTGCCGGGCGGCGGCATCCACGTCGGCAATCGCCATCACCTGCGAGCCCTCGAGGGACGCCAGGTTCCTTACCACGTTCGGTCCCCAGTACCCGTAACCGATCACGCCAAAATTCACTTCAACTCACCGTTCTTTCCAGGTTGTTCCCGGGCAGTCCATGCCGCCGTGCCATCGGCCGAGAGGATTCAGGGGACTTCGAGCGCGCCGGAGCGGGGAGTGGGCGCTGGAATAATGTTCAATACGCGCCCGCGCCGCGGATCACCGCCAGCGGCGTGCGCAGAAGAATCCACAGGTCCAGCCACAGCGACCAGGAGGTCGCGTAGCGCAGGTCGAGGCGCACCATGTCGTCAAACTTGACCTGGCTGCGGCCCGTCACCTGCCACAGGCCCGTAATCCCGGGTTTGGCTTCAAGGATGCGGCGGCGATGCCACGTCTGATAGGCCTCAAGCTCATACGGAATCGCGGGCCGCGGACCTACCAGCGACATCTCTCCCAGGAACACGTTGATGATCTGCGGCAGTTCGTCCAGGCTGGTTCGGCGCAGAATGCGTCCCAGGGAAGTAATCCGCCGGTCGTTGGTCAGCTTGTAGATGCCGTTGGTGCTGCCGGAGGCCGCCTTCCGTTCCGCCTGGTCCGCGATCAGTTTGGTTACGTAATCCCTGTGCACGCTGTGGTCGTTATTGACATACATCGAGCGGAATTTCAGCACCGTAAAGAGCTTCCCGTACTGGCCCACCCGCTGCTGCCGAAACAGTACCGGCCCCTTCGACGTGAGCTTGATCGCGACAGCAATCAGAAGGAACAGGGGCGAGAGAGCCAGCAGCCCGGCTCCACTCACGGCCAGGTCGATGGCCCTCTTCACGACCAGCAGCGACTCCCTGGTGCGGGGTGGGTTCAAGAGGTCCGGATAGAGGGCAACATTGGTAGGACGGTCGGAACTGTCGTGGTCCCACTCATCGGGGAAAAAGTGAAACGAGAGGTTCACCTTGTTGAACTGGTCGAAGGTAAGTTCACTGCGCAGCAGATTGCTGACCCTTTTCAGAATTGTCGAGAGAACCAGGCTTTTGTCAGTCACTACCAGGCCCGTGAACAAGACACCAACCACTGTGTAATCTCTGTACCAGCCGATCACGTCGGTGTCGCGGCAGCAGGCCTGCAGCACTCCCACCATTTCTTTCAGCAACTTCCGGTTCTCGTTCGTCTCCGTTTCCTCGCCCAGTTCCACCAGCATCAGCAGGAATGGTTCCGTGGATCGTTCGCTTCTCTTGCGTTCGATGGCGATCATCCGCCGGAATGATCGCTCGGCGAGAACCTCTCGCTGATCACCTGCCGGCAATTCAAACACCGGGTTGGTTGTGCTGGGAACGCTTTCGACGCGCAGTGATCTCACGAATATCTCCCCCAGTTGCATCGGAGCATTCCGCGGTGGTCGCACGATCAATCGGCAGTCCCCATCGGCCAGCCATAGCCCCCATGGCGCTACGCGAATCGCACCACTGGCGCTCGGCTCCCCCTGCCGATGTTCAAGCCGGAACCCCTGCCGCAGGCTGCGGCCTGAATTGCTCTCTAAATTGGGTTGATCATACGGGAGACTCCAGACGCGCAGCAATGACCCGTTTGTTGTAACGAAGGCGGCGGAAAGTACAGGGTGAACCAGTTACGTGAAGTGGTTACCCCTGCACGGGACGCGCATTTTCCCGGGGATCGGGCGCGGAGCGGAAGGTACCCGGAGACTCCATCAACCGTCAAAATAGTTGTTGTAACAAATAATTTTCCGTGGCATGCTGGATGTATCGTCGCGCTCCCGCGACCTGCACCGGGGTTGCTCCTGCGGGTCGGCGGGTTCCCTGCACCGCCCGGGCTCGCGTTCCAGTCCGGGGTCATCCCAGCGCAGAACCGAAAGGAATTTGTCCATGAATCGCATCGCACTCGCTTTAAGCGCCTTTGCCCTGTCCGCTCCCCTGGCCATGGCGCAGACCTCCACCTGGAATGTCGACGCGGCCCACAGCGGAGTCGATTTCACCGTCAAACATATGAGTCTCTCCAATGTCCGCGGGCACTTCGGCGGCCTTAAAGGCTCTATCACCTTCAACGAAGCTGATATCACGAAGTCCTCGGTCTCGGTCACCATCGATACCACAACCGTAGACACGGGCATGTCGATGCGCGACAACGACCTTAAGGGCGCCAACTACTTTGACGTGGCCAAGTTCCCCACTGCCACCTTCACCAGCACCAGCGTCAGCGGCGCCGGCGGACACCTCACCGTGAACGGCAATCTGACCCTGCACGGTATCACGCACCCGGTCACGCTGGATGTCGAAGGCCCCGCCGGCCCCGTACCGGGCATGGACAAGAAGCAGCACGCCGGCTACAGCGCCACTGCGACGCTCAAGCGCAAGGACTTCGGGATCGGGGCCAATACCCCGGACACCATGGTGAGCGATGACATCAAGCTCACCCTCGACCTCGATGTCGCCAAGCAGTAATGCCGCCGCTCGCGGAGAAAGGCCCTGCCTTTCTCTTGCGGGCCGGCATGGGAGACCCCTTTGTCCAGGCTCAAAACCGAAATCGCGCAGCAAAAGCCCTTTTCCAGCCGCACCGAGGAGGCGCTCCTGAACACCCTGCGCACGGCCGACTGCCTGCATCGCGCCGGACAACTCGCCCTCCGCTCATGGAACATCACCAGCTCGCAATACAACGTGCTGCGCATCCTGCGCGGCGCACATCCTGAGGGTCTCCCCTGCTCCGCCATCGGCGACCGGATGATCACCGCTGAACCGGATATCACCCGGCTGCTTTCCCGCCTGAAGGCGCGGCAGTTGATCCGGCAGCAACGCAGCAGGAAAGACAGGCGGGTGCTCTGGACTTACATCTCCGATTCCGGGCTGGCCCTGCTCGAGGAGATGGACGAGACGGTTGCGCGGCTCCCCGACCGGCTGCTGGGCCATCTTTCGGAACACGAACTGAGTGAGTTCATCCGCCTGTTGGAGTTGGCGCGTATGAAATGCGGCGACGGCCGGCAGCCGCCCACCTGCGAAGGAAACGACGGCGCCGTAACCTGTCCGCCCTCCTCATAGGCTGCTTGAAATTTGTAGAGGACAACGGGGCGAAGTAGCGATACAGTTCATACGACCGAGACTGACGGAAGCCGGTAACACCTCTGAACCAGAAGGGGATCGGTTAGCAAGGAGAGCGGCGATGGATTTGAAGCTGCGTACGCGAGAAGTAAACGGAGTCATGGTCGTCGGACTCACGGGGCGCGTCACGATGGGTGAAGCATGTGCGACGATTCGCGATGAGGTCCATGACGAGATCGGCCATGGACACAAGAAGATCCTGCTGGATCTGGGCGAAGTGAGCTATATCGACAGTGCCGGCCTGGGTGAATTGACAT
>Ga0335069_10004156_pt1 | contig 21626 bp, 21 predicted proteins | sample Lox_Sample_11_FD_206714 | JGI IMG/M metagenome (GOLD analysis project Ga0335069, IMG submission 206714) | Soil microbial communities from Loxahatchee National Wildlife Refuge, Florida, United States - Lox_Sample_1.1 | ecosystem: Environmental > Terrestrial > Soil > Wetlands | place: USA...
GGATGGGGCAATGCTGATTTCTGAAACGCGCGGTGGCGCAAAGAATGCTCTTTCGCGCCTATCCTCTGAAGAAAAGAAACTAATTGAACAGATTGATAAGAAATGGAAAGGGAAGAAAACGGCCGACATCGTAGCTTTCACGCATCAACAACTCCCGTATCTCTATGCGAACGACAATGAGATTGTCTCGTATGGATTATTCACCCAAGAGGATCCGGTGGATATCTTTTAAAACCTTATGGAATACGGGGTCATGTTCGAGCCGTTTACACAGCGGCACTACATCAAAAATTTTGCCAAGAAATACAAAGGTGCGTGGCAGGCGACTGAGAGCTATTTGAAGGAGGAGTTCACGAAGATCGACCTTCTTTTTCTACGACAGATAGCCGAGACGATCTCGGATTCTGAGAAGATCAAACTATGCAAGACAGAATTCAAGATAGCCGGAAGCGACGTATCAAGGCACGGTTCAGGGAATCGGTGCATCGTCGCGATTCATAAGGATGAGGAGCTGATACATGTACTACTCGTCTATAGTAAGACTGATGTACGAGGACATCGGGAGACAGAGTGGTGGCAAGGAATAATACGTGATAATTATCCTCAGTATCAAGGGTTTTTCTAATCATACAAAAAACTCCGAGCTATTTCGGTCCCGTCCTAATAGCCTCCCTCTTGCACCAGATGTGCGGCTCCATCTTGGTTACACAAGAAATATCACACTCGACCTCACGCGTCTCACCCGCGAAACAGAGAAACCCTTTTACCACATAAAATCCCGCGTTTCATACTTATCCCCACAATTTACAGAGATCTGATCTATGTAAAAAGTGGGGATAACTACAGAGATCTAACTACAGAGATCTGATCTCTGTAAGACGACGTCGTCACTTATCCGATCCACCTGTATTCTAGGCAGAATTTTCTGTATACTTTACTGTATGGGAGAATCAATGGAAGTCGGCAATAGTATAAGGGATAAGAAGGAAGAAAAAATACCGATTCCTAACAGATTTGGAAGTTTGCAAATTGATAATCCGAACGTGCAAGGATTTTTAGCCCTGCTTGCATATAGCAAATTGAGGCCCGGTGTCGGAGAAATTGATTATTCAGACTTGAAGAGCGAAGAGAATAAAAGATTAAGGAGAGCGGCGACACAGTGGTGGACAGAGCAAGATGAATTTGGGTACTTTCCTGCTAGAATATTTGGCGACTATTGGCGTGATGAAACACATCCGGAACACGCACTTGAACATATCGATCCACACAATCCAGAAGCATTGGAAAAGTTATATCGTCGTGTGTTTGAGGGTGAAACGCTGGCAGAGCAATCAAAAGCAAGTACTCAACCAACTCTGCATTAGTTAATGATCGTGCGAGGCATGGCCGACGGGATCGGGATTGCCTTCGAGAAAGCGCAGTGCCATTTCGTTGCGCAGCGCGTGGATGACGTTGGCACGTAGCGCATCGCGATCGGCCTTCGGATAGTGTTCAATCGCATGATCGAGCTCATGCTCAACGACGTCTGGCGCTGGTTCAATATGTTCTTTGCGGGCGATCTCGGCGAGGATGAGCCGGACCTTCACACGTGATTCGGCAGCCGCCTCCCAGCTCGTACGTAATTCCTCCGTGGTCTTCTTGATCTCGGCGAGGTAGCGCTCCATGGTCGCTCCCGCGCGACCGATGTCTTCGGCGAAGCGTGCCTCGATGTCGTCGAGTTCGTAATGCTTGAGGACGGCCGGATAAGATATTTTGGACTCCCTCACAAGCTCATCGAGTATCGCACCACGGCGCTTCTGCGCGGCTTGTATTTCTTTTTCATTCTGCATGTTGGTCGAGAGGGTTTTCTCGAACGCCGCGGCGTCGTCGTAGCCTATCGATTGTGCGAAGGCATCATCAAGCGCGGGCAAGTCGCCCTCTGCCATTGCGCGCGCCTCTTCTGCTGCTTTCTGTGCATCAGTTCCGTTTTCGATCTTATCGATGCGTGCTCGCTCGCGACGCAGATGGAGCATTGCATCTTGTCGTTCTTTATCGGTGACGGCGACCATTTCTTTCTTATCAGTGTGACCCTTTGCGAGTGCGACATAATCCGCGAGCTCAACCTTCGGCGCGAGCCCCGCACGTGCGGTGAATGAGAGTGCCTTACCAGAAGCGGGGGAATCGGTCGTCACCTTCGGCGCCTCGATGATGAGCAACTCTTCCTTCGCGAGAAGCTCGGGAAGCTCGGCTTGTATCGCGCGCTCGGCAGCAAGGCGCAGAATAGTATCTTCGCCATACATCTCCGCGATGCGTTCCGTCGGGACCTTGCCCGGTCGGAAGCCGTCGAGCTTTGTAGTTTTCTGCAATTCTGCAAGCGTCTCAACGCGGTACTTCTCGAGCGACTCAACTGGAATCTCCGCCGAGACGTCGACTTCCCAGGCCTTGTCGTCGCGTTTGATCGTTACATTCGTCGTACTCATCGCGGGAGTTTAACAGAAAACGTACTGAACACAAAGGTACGGTACGAATACGAAGGTCGAAGCTCTGACCTTTTGTATTTTTGTAGACGTTTATATATTACTGCGAAGTACCGGTTGCGGTCGTTGTAGTCGAATTGACGATAGTGATTATCTGGGTCGGCACGCTCTGCTTATTGAGGCGCGCACCCCATGCATAGAAAGCGCCGACAACGAGCAGTACGAGAATGATGACGATGCCGATGAGTGAGCCAACGGAGGATTGCTTCGCAGGAGCGACCTGTGGAATTTCAACGTGTGGCACGTCGTTCGTCTGGTTCAGATTATTGGGAGGAGGAGGCATGGAGGCATTGTAGCACCCGCGCGTATGGGTATGAGATCAGTGTTCGCTTGGGGAAAATGAACTAGGTGTTGTTGCCGAACTTCGCCTTGTACAGCTCGACAGATTTCTTCACCGCCGCGAGCGCGTCGTCCTTGCCCTTAATACCTTTGATCTCCACAGGCGCCGGCTTGCCCTTCAAAATCTTGTAGGTCTCGAAGAAATGTTGAAATTCTTTGAGCATATGCTTGTTGAGATCGCTGAGATCATTCACATCTTCCCAGCGTTTGTCATCAACGGGGACGGCGAGCACTTTGTAATCTGATTCGCCCGAGTCGATCATCTCGATGACGGCAACCGGTCGGACTGCCACTAGGATGCCGGGCGAGAGCGGATAGGTCGTGAGCACGATGACATCGAGCGGATCGTTGTCTTCCCAGAGCGTCTGTGGCGCAAAGCCGTAGTCGAACGGATACGCAGCAGCAGAATAGTTGGCGCGGTCGAGCTTGATGAGGCCGGTCTTTTTGTCGATCTCGTATTTATTGTTAGATCCTTTCGGGATCTCGATGATAACGTTGATCTCATCCGGTGCGTCGTCGCCCAGGGGAATGTCGTGCCAGAGATTCATATAGGTAGGTGCTCGTGACCAGCTACTAAGAATAATGAAAGAAGTGTACCAAAAAGCCGGGACCTGTCTACGACAGGTCCCGGCCCCCGTTTCGTTTTAATCAGGATTACTCCTTGTCGACTTCCACTTCCGCCGGCTCTTCTGAAGAATCCTTGTCGGTCTCCTCGTTGATCTCTTCGGAGACGACGCCGCGATCTTGATTTTGCGGGTCGGCATTCGTCTCATCAGTGTCGGCTGCCGCGTCATCGTCGCCGGCGATATCGGCCTTGGCCTGTCCGAACGCATCGTCGGATTTGATGGAACCGTCGTCGTTTATTTCCATGTGTATATCGACAGGTTCCTCAGCTTTTGCGACTTCAGCGACTGGTTCAACCGTAGCGACCTTCTCACCGCCCATCGAACGTACATCGATCTTCCATCCGGTAAGTCGTGCGGCGAGGCGGACGTTTTGCCCGCCGCGACCGATGGCAAGCGACTGCTGATCTTCAGCGACTTGGACTATCGCGCGGTTCTCATCCTCGATAAGTTCGATGCCGAGTATTTGTGCCGGCTTGAGGGCTTCTTTGACGAAGTCAGACGGCGTCGCGGACCACTCGACGACATCAATCTTCTCGCCGCCGAGCTCCGAGGTGACGACTGCGACGCGCACGCCGCGCTGGCCGACGAGTGCTCCGACCGGGTCGACGTGTTCATCAATAGAATGAACGGCGATCTTGGCGCGACTGCCGGGTTCTCGGACGAGTGCCTTGACCTCGACGGTGCCGTTGGCCATTTCAGGTACTTCAGCTTCGAAGAGCTTCGTGAGGAAGCGCGGATGCGAGCGCGAGAGACGAATGAACGTCCCCCGTACACCTTCGTCGACACGCAAGAGAAGTGCACGAACGCGTTCGCCCTGGCGATAGCGTTCGCCGGGGATCTGCTCGTCGTAGGGGAGAATGGCGGTCGCACGACCGAGGTCGATGTAGAGGTTGCCGCGCTCAAAACGCTGGACATGGCCGGTGACGATTGCCCCTTCGCGCTCGCCGTACTCGGCGATGATGCTCGCGCGTTCGGCTTCGCGGATTTTTTGCATGATGACTTGCTTGGCGGCTTGCGCGGCGATGCGGCCGAAATCCTCCCGTGTCTCAAGCGGGAAGCTGATCTCTTCGTCAAGCGCGGCGTCGCGCTTAATACGACGCGCGTCCTCGAGCATGATGTGTTGCTCGGGGTTGAAGCGCGAGCGATGATCCTCATCGCCCATCGATTCCTCATCTTCGCGGCGCACCAAGGTCTCGTCGACGACTATTTTCGCTTGGCGGAATTCCATCTCACCGGTTTCGGGGTTGAAGGTCGCACGCACGATTTGCCCGCGCTTGCCATACTCGCGGCGATACGCAGCAGCGAGTGCCGTCGCAAGTGCTTCGATAACGCTCTCGCGGCTAATGCCACGCTCGGTCTGAAGTTCCTCGAGTGCTGAATTAAGTATTTTGAGATCAAACAATGCCATATGGTTTGTGTTGTATTTTGTTAATTATCGGCTCAAATATTGTATATCTGCCAACAAAAAGTCCGGCGAATGCCGGAACTGATAGGGGAAGTGTACTGGATTTGCGGGGGATGTCAAATGAAATTTCTATGAGTGCGCACCACGTGTTGTTTTTGATATATAATAGTAGTGCGCATGACAGACGAGTTGAACCGCTCGTCACGATCCGTTTCTTTTTGATACATCTATGTACATTTCTGACACCCATCTCAAAGCTTTCCTCAGCGATGCGGGTCTCATCTCCGCGAAGGATTTCGATGTGGCGGAGAAGGAGGCAAAAGATTCCGGTAAGTCTGTCGGTGACATACTCACGGGCAAGGGTGCTATCGGTGAAGATGAATTGCGCCGCACGTATGCCTACATCTTGGGCATCCCCTTCGTCTCGCTTGCTGGTACCAGCGTCAAGTACGAGACCTTGAGTCAGATCCCCGAACCGGTTGCCCGCCGCAACAACATCATCGCCTACAACCGCCGTGGCGATGAGCTCGAAGTCGCGATGCTCGACACCGACGACCTCGCCGCTATTGACTTCATCAAGAAGAAGACACACCTTAAGATCCTCGCGCGTCTCACCGATGCCGAGTCTATCAAGATCGCCTTGAAGCAATACCAACAAGGGCTCAAAGACAATCTCGGCGATGTAATCCAGCGTGAGACGGCCGCCTTGGAGAAGACTCCGGAAGGGAAGGAGGAAAATCTGCGCGAGATCGCCGAGGGGGTGCCGGCGGTGCGCATTGTCGACACACTCCTGCGCCACGCGGGCGCGCAGGGTGCGTCCGATATTCACATCGAGCCCCTCGAAAACGTGCTCCTCATTCGCTACCGCATCGACGGTATCTTGCACGACGCGATGGAGTTGCCCAAACACGCAGCAGGTGCCATCACCGCACGCATCAAAGTGCTCGCCAACATGAAGCTCGACGAGAAGCGCTTGCCGCAAGACGGACGCTTCAGCACTGAAGGTGCCGGCGAGAAGATTTCTTTCCGTGTCTCGATACTCCCGACCTACTTCGGTGAGAAGATCGTCATGCGCCTCTTGCGCGACAATGTCTCGGGCTTCACGCTCGAATCGGTCGGCTTCCATGGCACCGCGCTCGAGCGCATGCATGATGCAATGAAAAAAACGACCGGCCTCGTGCTTACGACAGGCCCCACGGGTGCCGGTAAGTCGACGACACTCTACACGCTCCTCGACATCGTCAACACGCCCAACGTCAACATCTCGACCATCGAAGACCCAATCGAATATCAAATGGCGCGCGTCAATCAGACACAGGTGCGCCCGGAAATAGGTTTCACCTTTGCCAATGGTCTCCGCTCGCTCGTGCGCCAAGACCCCGACATCGTCATGGTCGGCGAGATCCGCGACAAAGAGACGGCCTCGCTTGCGGTCAACGCAGCACTCACGGGGCACCTCGTCCTCTCGACCTTGCACACCAACTCCGCCGCCGGAGCCGTCGCGCGTCTCATCGACATGGGCGTCGAGCCCTTCCTCCTTATCTCCACCCTGCGTGTCATCATCGGTCAGCGCTTGGTCAGGCGTCTCGATGCCAATCGTGAAAAGTATGAGCTTTCGCGCGATGCACAAGCCCAGCTCGAACATATCGTCGACGTGGGTACTATCTTGAAGGCACTCAAGGAAGAAAAGATTGTTGCCGCTGATGCAACCTGGAAAAACATACCCTTCTTCCATCCGAAGGAAAGCGCCGAGCACGCGTCAGGCTACAGTGGACGCCTCGGCATCTACGAAGTGCTTCCGGTGACGGCCAGCATAAAAGAAATGATCGTCGGAAGTGCCGGCGAAGATGCCATCACCGCACAAGCACGCAAAGAAGGAATGCTCAGTATGAGCGAAGATGGTATCTTCAAAGCCGCGCAAGGCGTGACGACTATAGAAGAGGTGTTGCGAGTGATTACGGAATAGGATTGTTTTGGAGGTTCGAATCCCAGATCCCTCAGCTCGAAATATGAAGCCGATACACTCTCGCATATCGGCTTCGTGGTTTCTTGTTTGATTAGCTTAACCGGAACCATCCTCGGGGAGAACAAAATTCTCCGATACCGGAGAACAACAAACTTTTTCTCCACTAGGGGCATATTTGCCATGGACCTCTTCGATGGCTGCACGTTCGAGCTCGGCAAGCTGGACGAAGACAGGATACAATTCGTAGCGTGTTAGGCTACTTCCATCAGCTTCATAGGCTATGTTGCCCAACCGGCAGGTTCCATACGGATAGACTCGAGCATCAAGTGGTGATGATCCATTGCCGATCCAGACCTCACCCCGCCTTAATTCTGGATGATTTCTGTTTTGTGTACTTGAGCTATTAGAACTCGTATGCAAAAGAATAAATTCTCTTCGCATGAGGACTTCCTTCCTGAGTTTGAGACTCAGACAGCACCCTAACATAATTACAGAACGGTTCCAAACGTCGTCTATGACTCCAGATTTCCTTGAAAAGATTTGATACTATGACTAGGTGATCAAAAAAGACTTGGTTCGATCCACTCACCACCAGCTAGCTGGTGGAACCGTGCACAAGATGCCGGAGGATCTGCGGAGGGCACTTATCAAGACGTCTGCGGCGCGAGCAGTATGGGAAGACATTACGCCGCTCGCGCGCAATGAGTGGATCTGTTGGGTCATATCTGGCAAAAAGGCCGAGACGAGAAATATCCGTATCGAAAAAGCCCTTTCGAAGCTTGCAGGCGGAATGCGCCGGCCTTGTTGTTGGGCGGGCTGTGCTCATCGTTGAATAATGCTTTTTCAAGCGCGTTTCGAAACAAAACACGGGATCCTGTAGTACTATAGGCACTATGAAACCTCGAATACTGCTCGGCGCCGCCCTCATCTTACTGACTGTCGTTTTTGGGATTGCATTTTATCAATACGCCAACCCGACTACTCCGACCACGGTACCAACTTCCAACCCAACTCCGGTCCAAGGAACCAGTACCCCTGCTTCGGTCGCCACGAGCTCGTCGAGTACTCCCACCACAGGGACCAAGAGCTACACGCTTGCACAAGTCGCGACGCATAACAGCGCTTCGAGCTGCTGGAGCGCCATCAACGGCAACGTCTATGATCTGACGAATTGGATCAACCAACATCCCGGCGGCCCCGAGCACATCCTCGCCATTTGTGGCATCGACGGCTCGAGCGCCTTCAACGCGCAGCATGGCGGCCAAGCGCGACCCGCCGCTGAACTCAAGAATTTCTACATCGGCACGCTTGCGCAATAATCCATGGAAGGTCTCATCTTGTATGTCCACATCGGTTTTCTGTGCATTGCAGGAATCGGTATTTTGCTCGCCGATTCCTCGGCGCTTGCATGGTTGCGCGGCAAGCGCGAGACCGTTGATGCGAAGGCGCTTTTCGTCGCGCATTGGGTGGTGACCATTGGACTCTCGGGATTGATTCTGACCGGTTTGTATCTTTTCTGGCCGATGCGCAGCTACCTACTCGGTCAGCCACTCTTCTGGCTTAAAATGGGATTCGTCGTCGCACTCGTCATCAATTCGTTCGTGATCGAAGCATTGATGAATGTTGCACAGGTGCGACCATTCAATGCTCTTACCACTGCACAAAAATTCCCACTCATGCTCAGTGGTGCGGTCTCGGTCATCTGCTGGGCGGGAGCGTTCCTCGTCGCGATAACACTTTTTTGAACACAGGTTATTCATTCCCGACATTCCCCAGAAAAAACCAAATGCGAGTCCGGTGTCGTCCGCGAGCATATATACTGAGAGCGTGACGCATTTTATCTACACTGCCGAAAAGAACGACGGCGAAGAATACCAAGGCCAAGCCGATGCGCGTGATCGGTTCGAACTCTATGCGTTGATACGCCGCGAAGGAGGGAAAGTGAAGACCGTCCAAGAGACGAAGGGCAACAGCATGTTGAGCATGGACTATTGGAACATGCGCATGTCGCGTGTCGGTGAATACGAGAAGATACTCTTCGCGCGCAACCTCGGTGCAATGCTCTCTGCAGGGCTCCCGCTTGCTCGCGCGCTCGGCGTCATTGAGCGACAGACAAAGAATCTGAAGCTTAAGCAGACCGTTGCAGATCTCGACGACAACATTCGCCGCGGTGACCCCTTCCATGTCGCACTTTCGAAATTCCCGAACGTATTTACACAACTATTTGTGGCGATGGTGCGTGCCGGTGAAGAGGGGGGAGAGCTACCCGCATCGCTCATCGTCGTTGCCGAACAGACAGAACGAGTCTATGAACTGAAACGGAAGATCAGAAGCGCGATGATCTACCCGTGCATCATTCTTTTTGCAATCGTGGTCATCGGTATCCTCATGATGATTGAGGTCGTGCCGACTTTGGCTGCGACATTTGAGCAAGCACATGCGACCCTCCCACTTTCGACACGTGTCGTCGTCGGCTTGAGTTCGATTTTGGTGCAATACACGTTGCCGGTCATTCTCGGCATGATCGGTTTTGTCGTTGGGCTCGTGTTTGCAGTGCGTACGAAGGTCGGCAGCCGCGTCAGCGATTTTATACTTCTCCACACGCCAGTCCTTAAAGGTTTGGTGAGCGAAGTAAATGCGGCACGCACCGCGCGCACATTGTCGTCATTGCTCGCCTCTGGAGTCGATGTCTTGGCTGCGCTCGAGATAACTGCAGATGTGGTGCAAAATTCGTATTTCCGCGAAGTCATCAAGGATGCCATCAAGAACGTGCGCGGCGGGCAGCCACTTTCCGTTACCTTCGCCGCGCATGAAGACCTCTATCCGGCATTCGTAGGTGAAATGATGGCGGTCGGTGAAGAGACCGGAGCGACCAATGACATGCTCAAACGACTCGCGCTCTACTATGAAGAGCAGGTCGACCGCAAAACGAAAGACATGTCGACTATCATCGAGCCCTTCCTTATGCTTTTCATCGGCGTCGCCGTCGGTTTCTTCGCTGTTTCTATGATCACACCGATCTACCAGATGTCACAAAATATCAATTAGCTCGGCGTTGGTGAGCAACTGACTTGTAGAACATTGAACATTCATGAAATACCTCTCAAGAATTTCGCCGAGCGGTCACCAGTTATCGACTACCACTTCGTCGCGCGGCATCACCCTTATCGATACGATCGTTGGCGTCGCCTTGATGGCGCTGGTGTTTGTCGGCGTCGCGGGAGCGTTCGATCTTTCGGTCCATATAGTTACCAACGACAAGGCGCGATCGGGCGCCATTGCACTCGCTGATCAGCGTATGGAATACATACGCTCACTTGCCTACAGTGCAGTCGGTACCGTAGGCGGTATTCCGACAGGACTCATTCCGCAGAACGAATCGGTCACCTTTAATGGTATTCGATACACGCGTCGTACCTACATTGAATACGATGATGATCCGAAGGATGGTCTTGGTAGCTCCGATAGCAACCATATTATCGAGGATTATAAATCAGTGAAGGTGCAGGTCTTCTGGGTCAATAAGCGGAACACGTACAATGTAACGCTCGTTACCCGTGTATCTCCGGCAACTGGCCTCGAGTCAGCTGTGCCCGGCGGAACACTCACGATACTCTCAGTCAATTCACAGGGAACGGCATTGCCAGGTGCCTCAATAACGATAGTCAACGCATCATCATCACCAGCAGTCAACATCAGTACCGTCAGTGATGCGAGTGGGACAGCGTCTATTCTAGGAGCACCTGCGGCTTCCGGATACCGAGTCACCGTGACAGCGCCGGGCGACTCAACCGCCCAGACCTACAGCGTCACCGCACAAAACACCAACCCCAACCCCGGTAATCTCACGGTGACGAACAACAACACGACCAGTGCGACCTTTGCGATAGACACGCTCGGAAACAAGACCGTCAACACATGGACGCAAATACTCACGGGCACGTCGACCGACCCCTTCAATGACATGAGTCTTATTGCAACATCGACCGGTGTTGTCATTTCGGGTGGCATCGTTGCACTTGCGACTGGATCTACGACCGGAGAGGTACAATCTACACCAATAACACCTTCGTATCTCGCCAACTGGGGACTGTTCTCGTGGAGTGACTCGCAGCCAGCGACGACATCCATCCACTATCACGTCTATGATGGTACCGGAACAAACCTAATACCAGACTCATTTCTACCGGGGAATGCTGCGGGCTTCACGAGTGGCAGCGTCTCTCTTGCAGGGGTTTCCACATCGACCTATCCAACCATTCGGCTCGACGCAGTACTCTCCACCAAGAATGCATCGACCACTCCGTCTATCACCCTTTGGAGCGTCACGGATACCTACGGTCCATTACCACTTCCCAACATCGCATTCACCCTCACGGGGGCAAAGACTATCGGAAGTGGCCCGTTTGGAACGATTTATAAATACAGTCAGAACCAATCGACGGGAGCTTCCGCCAGCGTCACCATTCCGGGGCTCGAATGGGATAATTATATGGTTGCCATTTCTGGAACCTCAACCGGCTATGACATCGCCTCTGCCTGCAACCCACAACCCGAGAGTCTTTCTCCGGGGGCAACGATGACGAGTAATTTCTATCTGACGGCACATACGACAAACTCGCTCCTCGTTGATGTGCGCGCCGTCTCAAGCGGCGCATTACTCACGGGAGCGAGCGTCCACCTCTTTAGAACGGGATTCAGTGCGACGTTGCCGACCGATGCATGTGGTCAGGCGTTCTTTCCAAACCTCACCGCTTCGAATTCATATTCGATAGCGGTCTCCGCAGCAGGATATACGACCTATACTTCCAGTAATAATGTGAGTGTCAATGGCACGTCGCGACTGTCGGTCGTTTTGAATTAATCTGAGCTTTGCTATGAAATTCCCGAATCATACAAAAGAGCAGGGCATGACTCTGATAGAAGCGCTCGTGTGGATTGGTATCTTTACCTTGACTATCATCGCACTCACCCAATCCCTCCTGTACTTCTATCGCGTTAACCGCTACACACTGCAAGAGACGACGGCAATAGCATCTGCGCAGCATGCGATGAATCAAGTAGTGCAAGCGCTCCGGACCGCCTCATACGCCAACAATGGTGCATACCCCATCGTCTCTATAGACCCCAATCAAATCGTGTTTTATGCAAACGTCGTGAATAATGATCCTTTGATTCAAGAGGTCCGTTTCTTCGTGCAAGGATCATCACTAATGGAAGGTACTATTGAGCCGACGGGGGATCCTTTGACGTACGCAACCTCATCAGAAGTCTTGAAAAACTTGTCGAATTATGTACAGAACCTAAACATTGGCACGACGACATTCGCTTATTACGACCAGAGTGGCAATCCCATAACGGATTTCACCGCGTACAACAATGTCCGGTTTGTCACGATCAGTCTCATTGTTGATGTGTCGACCACGACTGCGCCGACACAATTAGTACTCACCTCCTCTGCCGCATTGCGCAATCTTGTGACACACTAAAGAGTATGAAACTTCCACGTACCCAAAAAGGAATCACGACACTCGTCGTCATTGTGTTTATGGGCATCTTTCTTTTACTGTTGAGTGGTTTGGCTGGGTTCGCACTCGAGGAAGCGAAGTATGGAGATGCTACGGTCGCTCGTGAAGAAGCACTCGACAGTGCCGAAGGAGGCTTGGAATACTATCGCTGGTTCTTGGCACATTTTCCGAACAATCTCACCAATGGTACGGGGCTTCCGGGACCCTATTCCTACACCATTCTGGATCCAGAAACGGCCGGGACCGATGGCACCGCATCTATTTCGGTTGTCGGCAACATGCAGTGCGGCGTCATCCAATCGATCGACATTACCTCGGTTGGCAAATCAACCTTGAACCCTGGATTCCCCCGCACACTCTTCGCTCGCTACATGCATCCTTCGGTTGCGGGGTACTCGTATCTACTCAACAGTAATGTCTGGGCTGGGCCGAGCCGCACCATCACGGGGCCATATTTCAGTAACGGTGGCATCCGTATGGACGGCACCAATAATTCTCTCGTCCAGAGTGCGGTCTCGACCTGGGTTTGCAACAGTACCTACGGGTGTCCGTCGTCGCAGACTGAGCCAGGTGTTTTCGGGGGTGGTAGTGGTTCAGCACTCTGGCAGTATCCGGTCGCATCAATAGATTTTGCCGGCATTACCTCGGGGCTTTCAAACCTCAAGACGTATGCACAGAATAACGGAGGGTTGTACTTCCCGCCAGCCGGCAGCGGCACTGCGAATGCAAATCAGCGCGGATACCACCTCATATTTAATAGCAATGGTACAGTTGATGTCTACAAAGTTACGGCGACGACCGCAGTCTGGGGATACTCGAATCAGTATGGTTGGATACAGGAGCACAACATCATCGCGTCTCAGACCTATCTCGGTAACTATACGGTCCCGTCCACATGCAGTGTCATATTCGTTGAAGATCGTGTCTGGGTCGAAGGTACCGTGAAGGGCAAGGTCACCGTCGCTTCTGCGGACTTCGTTAATATCAATAATACGACGAGTGCATTCCTCCCCAACAACATCTACTACGCCACGTACGACGGCACTTCAGGGCTCACCGTCATAGCAGCTGGTGACGTGCTCATACCACTCAACTCACCATCCACGATGGAAATTCATGGTATCTTCGTCGCACAGAATGGACACTACGGACGCAATTTCTATACGAGCGATAGTACTAATTATCCAACGTATGTCGTTCCACCAACTTATAATAGCGACGTCCAAGAAACGCTCTTGACGACCGACGGGACCGTCGTGTCCAATGGTCAAACTGGTACGCAATGGACATGCGGCTCGCCCGGGGTATTCTGCTCCGGCTATGCCACACGCATCGACTCGTATGATGAACTGCAAGCGCTCTCGCCGCCACCCTTCACCCCCGCCGCTTCGACTAACTTTCAATTTGTCGAGTGGAAGGAATTGGCACCGTGAGGAACCGCCGCTACTTGTTTGTTGCACAACTACCTTTGTGCGACCTGCTTGTGCAGGGCGGAAATACATGGCGGGGAGCTCGACGCCGACTCGATGTCGGTGCGCACAGACTCCGCCAGTGCTCCACAGAAATCAAGACAAATATGCGGAAAACGTGGCACTACATTATTGCGTCCTCTACCCCTCGCTCATAGTCATATCAACAGCTTACGAGCCGCACACATGCGTCAACTGTCGAAGATCAGCTAGGTCGCGCGGCGGCGGGCGGGAGGATCGGTGGAGCTCCGCGCTCTCGTTTTAGCATTGTCAATTAGAGACCAACACAAGGCCCCCACTGGCCGGAATAGCAGTCACGACCTTGCAGGAATGGGCATGACGGGGCTGGTGTTCTACAGTCGCTCGAGGGCGGTTTGTATATTTCGATGGTTGCGTTCCCGTCGGACAGGGTGACGAGGTTTATGTAGTATGTATTGGAAATTTTCTGTGGGCGATTTTTCTTGAGAGTTAGAGTTAATGAAGAGATTGGATTCGAGCAGTCAGTGCGCGGACAAATCGAGACTGTGACGTGTGCGACTTGCTGGGCACCGTCAATTGAGTCAAGCGCAGCTTCCGCAACACCCGCTACGCTTATTGTTTGCCCTACGGAAATAGTTGATTTCGCCCCAACAGGCAAGTCCGAGGTCGATTGCTTAGGCAGAGGCAACTGCGCAGCCGATTGCTTAAGCATACCGAAAAATATCAGTAGCCCGCCCAGCACGACGGTGATTGCAACAATACAAAGTAGCGCTATGGATCGGGAATTAAGCGATTTGTGATCTGATGTCCCTTGCTCCATAATCTACGATACTGGTAGGCCAAATAAATATATCACGCGCTCTCATTCATAGGTAGGCGGTAGACTGTTTTTCACGTGTTGAGTCTTTGTACTTGCCGCGAAAGCGGAAAACTAACAAGACGCCAAACGAGCCGGTCACCATTAGCAGCCACGTCGGTGGTTCAGGCACAGCGATTATAACATTACCTTCGAAGCCTGTGATTGTTATTCCGCCAGTACCAGAGCCCGGATCAACCGGTAGTAAACTTGCCGTTACTGATATGCCTCCACTTGTTCCGTTGAAACTATCTGACCATGTGAAGCCTACGCCGAGATCAACACAAGTGCCAAGCGCCAAGCAATCTGTTCCCAGCTGGAAGTTGGGGAGTATCCCAACTAATTTTGTTATAAAATCAATTGCGTCCCCAGTAGGCAAATATGGGTCAGCAGGGCTATCGAAGAAGCAGAGCGTATTGCTTTCGCCGTAGCATCCTGCAGCAGATTCGTTGTAATCAAGAGACCAAATATGGCCAGAAACATCTACACTAAAATAAAATGGATATGAATTCCATCCTTTGTAAAGCGGATACGAAGGATTATTAGGATCATTAAAGTAAGTGTACCCGCTATCAATTGGGTCGTTGAAATTGGGTGGTGTTGTTATCGGCACGAGTGGGGAATCGTTCGAAAAAAAAGGACTTTGACCTGGCAAGTTCGTAATCTGTGTTGCACAACTACCTTTGTGCGACCTGCTTGTGCAGGAGTAAAGTTATCCACCTTTTCTCTATCGCCTAGCGAATATCAAGCAATGTATAATTATCTTCAGGCGCAACATTTCTACATTCCATTCCGGCATCTGATACTCGGGTGTCGGCGGATCGAGGAGTTCAAGAGACCATGACAGCAGTAGAGGCACCTGCCTCAAAACTAAGGAAGCTAGCCGCAATCCAAGATTTCGACGCTGTTGAGGACTTGTTGTTAGAATCAAAATTAGGCTTTAATTGCTCCGGAATTTGTCTTTCGGCCGAATGCAATTACACATCGGGGCTGCAACACTCTGCAGAGCTCGGATATTGTCCGAAATGCAAAGCAAACACTGTCAAAAGCGCTCTGTCGCTCGCATACCGCGTCGAAGATGCTCGCGCCTAACGCTTCCTAGGCAGATCAGTCAACAAAAGAACTCTAACCGCAGGGATCGAAACCTGCGGTTTTCTTTGGGATTCGGTTCAATGAAGATTTGCGATGTTTCTCGCTCCACCGCTGTGGGATGCTTGCTTATTGAGGAGAACCCCGATAACCAGATCGTTCATGGTCGCGGGAGGCTCAGCCGGAAGCGCAAAAAGAATTCGTTCTAATCTATCTAGCTCCACGGACCCCACGCTGAGGGTCACCGTATGCCATAAGCCTCCTGAAGAGATCGCCTCCAAACTTCTGGCGCGCCAGTCTGACACTACCGACCGGTCCACTTTCTCCGGCAAATTATTCAATATAATTCGGCTAAGATAGTACCCTAAACTGACATGCGCCGCTTTTGCGCTGGCATTTGCGCGGAGTGTAAGCATCTCAGGCAGCTGGATCTGAACCTCCACCTTTTTTTCGGCTGCGGGCGCAAACCGCCGTAGAACTTTCTCAATCGCCAGCAACTCGGACTCCGAGCGCACGGATACATATTCTCGCAAATTTCTTAAAAAGTCTGAGTACGCTTCATCAGCAAATTCGCCAAAACCTTTTATCGGAAAAGGTTGGAACTCTGTACCGTCCAACTGCTTAATTATGTGCGTGCCCGTTGAGTGATGGTAATATTTTTCAAAACGCGCTGCCGATAACGAGATGACACTTTCCTGCAGAATCCCAACCCCTTCGGACCCGCTGGCAATGTCCGTCATTAATCCCTCCCGGTCTCAACGCAACGCGCAAAAGCGCGGCATCGTAATACAGAAGTCACGTAAAAGCAAGCCCCCTACCCGTAGGGATTTCCATTCGCACACCCACAAGATACGCGAATCAACGCTCGTATTGATTAGGTTGCACAACTACCTTTGTGCGACCTGCTTGTGCAGGAGCCTGTGGAATAATGGTTTTTCGGAAATTTTCTTGACTCATACGATTTCATATGGCCTTTCTGTATTAGCGATTTGATATGTCGCATTGAATCCATTCAAACAAGACACACATAGTACAACTATACAATATCGATCATGTTTCCCGCTCAGGAGATTTTGAAATTTTCGCTGAAGCGTCCGCCGCTCGTTTTCATAGAGCGAGCCGACGTAGAAGCCTTTGTGTATGGACCTGAGACCGTAGTCCGCGCACCAATCCTCCATCCGCTTCATCTTCCGTACGTTCCTCGTGCGCCACGATACGAGTGTTCCGGAGAGTGGCCGATTCATATGGACAGATTTAGATGAGAAGCGAGAGCTCAAATGGCGGATACATCGCCTCGGTGCCGAGAAAGTATCTCGCGAGATGCTGGCTTTGCTCTTGGATAACATCTTTTACGACTCGCTGCCTGCGTTTCCACTTCACCGTCTGATTGAGGCGATTGAACACAGCCTCGACAACCGTCGCTTTACCCTCAGGTGAGAGTCGATATTCCGTCTTACTCACCTGCTCGAAATCGCCCCGCTTGCCGAGCTTCTTTTCAAGGAAGAGCGGAACGATCGCGGAGTCGACGATTGGCACGCGAAATTCCTCGACGAGATCGAGTACGAGTGCGGGCTTGCCGTAGCGTTCAGAGTGGTAAAGACCGATATATGGATCGAGGCCGATGTATAGGCAGGCGCGTTCGACCTCGTTGTAGAGGATGCCGTAGCCGTAGTTGATTGCGCTGTTGAATTTGTCGCGACCTTGTGGGATGCGCCCAGGAAACTTGTGTAGTTGCTTGAGGGAACCCCAATATTTTTCGGCAATAAATCCTTCGACGCCGAGCAATCGCTCTCTAGCCCCGGTTCCTGGATGGATCGCGTCTATGGTTTTGAAGAGCGTTTCCGCTTGTATGATCGTTTTTTCGAAATCAGCTCCGTATTTCGCCATAAGGTAACGCATGTATGTAATTTGGCTCCGGCACTTCCCTGAAATGAAGCTCTTTGCGAGTACGAGGGCGCGAACCGGATCACTTGAGACCTCAAGTTGTGCCCTACGCGTCGTGGCGAGTCCTTTGGAGTCGCTTGAGAAGATTCTGCCAACGGGCCTGCCGAATGATCCCAAATATACAATGTCGACCTCGTGCTCAAGGGCGAGCTTCACCGCATGCGTCGAAATCGAAGACGGTCGTAAGATGACGATCTTGTTGATGCGACGTATTGGGTATTCTTTTTCTATACGTTTCTTGCTCTTGTTTTTCGAAGGCAAGCGCAAGACGAGTCGTTCGCCCGTCGACCCGATGAAGGTACCGTAAGTGTCGATAAGGAGGTCCATATTGAATTGGGTGATTATTCCAATAAAAAAGGACACTGAAAGTGTCCAGACAAAGACGGTCTCATACATGAGAAGTTCCGTGCAAGTTCTGCTCCCATGCTACAATCGTACTCATGAAATCCCTGCTCATCGCCAACTGGAAGATGAACCCCGTCTCTTTCAAAGAGGCGAAGCACCTGCTCGAGAATACTAAAAAAGCAGCAGACATAGCGAAGAGCGTATCAATCGTCGTTGCACCGCCCTCGATATTCCTTCGTGAGTTGCGCGGGAGCTATCGTGGCAAAAAGCTCTCATTTGCAATACAGCATGCTTATTTTGAATCCACCGGATCGTTCACGGGCGAGGTCTCAATGGCACAAGCAAAAGATGCCGGTGCCACCTACGCAATAATCGGCCATGCGGAGCGTCGCGCAATGGGGGAGACCAACGACGACACGCGTCGCAAGGTCGCCTCGGCTCTCTCGCTCGGACTTTGTCCGATCTTGTGCGTCGGTGAACTCAAACGAACACAGGATGGAGAGCATTTCGCGTTCATTAAAGAACAACTGAAAGTAGGCTTTGCTGATGTACCGCAGACTAAGATTGCCCGCATGATAATCGCCTATGAACCGGTGTGGGCTATTGGTGCCTCAGCCGCAATGGATCCGCGCGACATGCATGAGATGGCGATATTCATCCGCAAGATGCTTGTTGAGCTCTATGGCGAGAAGGGGATGGTGGTGTGCATCCTGTACGGTGGTTCCATAGATGAGACCAATGCAGTCGAGATGCTCACTCGTGGCGATGTCTCGGGACTTTTGGTGGGACGTGCGAGTGCCGATGCAGCGAAGCTTACGGCGCTCGTCCGCTCCATTAAGAATGTATAAGCCAAGAATCTATAACGTCCATGAATTATATTGCTGACGTGCCGGCCTCCGATCTCGCGGGCAAACGCGTTCTCGTTCGTGCCGGACTCGACGTACCGCTCGATAAGAGCGGTGAAGTCGTCGACCACTTCCGTATCAAACAAGCAGCGAAGACCTTACAATTTCTTTCGACCTCAGGTGCGCGGACGATTGTACTCTCGCACATCGGCCGAGATCCAGAAGCGACCAATGAGCCGGTCGCCCGTGCACTTGAGAATGAACTGAAGGTCTCGTACATCCCGGATCTTTTTGGAGTGGCCGCGACGGGGGCTATTGCCGCAATGCACGATGGTGACGTACTCCTGCTCGAAAACCTTCGCCGCGATCCGCGCGAAGCACAGAATGATGACGGCTTCGCCCGTGCGCTTGCCGCACTGGGCGACCTCTATGTCGACGATGCGTTCTCAGTCGCCCATCGCGCTCATGCGTCGATAGTCGGCATACCGAAGTATCTGCCACACTACGCAGGCATCCTCATGCACGATGAAATCGAAATTCTTTCGCGTGCACGGCATCCGGAAGGCCCGTCGTTTGCGATACTTGGTGGTGCGAAATTCGAGACCAAATCACCGCTCATCCAGATTCTTCTTGAGAACTACGATCACCTCTTCGTGACCGGTGCCTTGGCCAACGATGTGTTTAAGGCCAAAGGCTTGCCCGTTGGTGTATCGGTCATCTCGCAGGAATTGCCGACTCCTAAGGTTTTGGCGCACCCGCATTTTCTTGGTCCCATCGACGTGACCGTCGAGCGACCCGATAAACAGGTATTCACGAAGAAGTCGGAAGCCGTGAGTGACGACGACAAGATCGTCGATGTCGGCCCCGATTCTGTTGCACTCATCGCACCGTACATTGCTGCAGCGAAGTTCATCCTCTGGAACGGACCGACGGGACTCTACGAAGACGGCTTCGTCTCATACACGCACGCGATCGCCGACCTCATTTCAAAAAGTGGTGCGCACAGTGTCATCGGTGGTGGCGACACCATCGCAGTCATCGAGGAACAGGGGACATCATTCGGTCCCAACGTCTTCCTCTCTACCGGCGGAGGTGCCATGCTCGAGTATCTTTTGAGCGGCACCTTGCCGGGCATCGATGCGCTTCAATAGAATTTTTTGTGCAGAAGTGGGTGGGAAGAAATTTCTTGCCTCCGACACTCGCTCCGCTCAGACACATTCTCGGCTACTGAATTTCATCCTGCCCACTTCTGACTCACAGCTCTTTGCGAATCTTTTCTGCGATGATTTCTGCTTCACCTTCTGCATAGCTCCCATGCGGCCATTGTTTGAGGCCATCACCTTGGAAGCGCGGGATGAGATGCATGTGTGGATGGAAGACCGCTTGCCCGGCGTGTTCGCGGTTGTTCATCATGAGATTAACGCCATCGGCCTGAAGCGAAGTCTCGATCATGCAGGCGACGATGCGTACGGTCTCCATCATCAGTGCCCAATCGTGTGCGGAGATGTCGAACACGTTCGACGAGTGAGGATCTTTCGGAATGACGAGCGTGTGGCCACGGGCTACCGGATGGATGTCGAGGAAGGCGAGCGTTTCATCGGTTTCGTAGATTTTGTAGGAGGGGATATCTCCACGGACGATTTTGCAGAAGATACAGTCGTTCATGCCGATAAGTATAATGCTACAATCCTCCGGATGGAAGCAGATGTAGTTTCAGACTTGGTACGCACACTTCTCGCGCGTCGCGGCGTCGTCGAGCCAGAAGTTGTTGCTGCATTTCTCACACCGGATTATGGTGCACATACGCATGACCCGTTCTTGTTGGTGGATATGGACAAAGCCGTTGCTCGTATATTTGATGCAATGCAAAGAGACGAACGCGTCGCGATCTATGCGGACTTCGATTGCGACGGTATCCCCGGTGCATCGCTCACCTCTGATTTTTTCGAGAAGATCGGCTATCGCAACGTCGAGGTATATCTTCCACATCGTGATCGTGAAGGCTATGGATTTCATAACGAAGCGATAGCGCAGCTCGCTGCACGCGACGTGAAGCTCATTATCACGATCGACGTCGGTACTGTTGCCTTCGACGGTGTGACATTCGCCAATACAAAAGGCATCGAAGTCATCGTCACTGACCACCATGAGATCACAGACAAACTCCCTGATGCATATGCAATCTTGAATCCGAAACGAGGCCGCTACCCGTTTCCCGATCTCTGTGGTGCGGCGGTCGCATTCAAACTTGTGTGCGCACTGCTCATTGAAGGCAAACGTCGCGGGCTCAATAATTTTTTATCGATTCCCGAGGGGTGGGAGAAGTGGCTCCTCGACCTTGTCGCTCTTGCGACCGTCGCCGATATGGTGCCGCTCATCGGTGAGAACCGCGTGCTTGCATACTGGGGGCTTACCGTCCTGCGCAAGTCACCGCGCGCGGGGATCATTGCACTCTGCAATCAGTTACGACTGAAGAAAAATGAATTGACCGAAGATGAGATTGGATTTTCAATCGCGCCCCGTATCAATGCTGCCTCTCGCATGGATGAGCCCGACCTCGCGTTACGACTCCTTACGACACATGATACGAGCGAAGCAGAGAAGCTCGCGACACATCTCGAAGAACTCAACACACGTCGCAAGGGGATCGTTGCCGGCATCGTGCGGAGCGCGCGCAAACGCGTGCATGAGCGATATGCATCGAGTGACCGCATCGTCG
>Ga0335069_10004157_pt1 | contig 21623 bp, 21 predicted proteins | sample Lox_Sample_11_FD_206714 | JGI IMG/M metagenome (GOLD analysis project Ga0335069, IMG submission 206714) | Soil microbial communities from Loxahatchee National Wildlife Refuge, Florida, United States - Lox_Sample_1.1 | ecosystem: Environmental > Terrestrial > Soil > Wetlands | place: USA...
ACCTTTTCGTCCCGAAGCCGATCGCGCTGCCCCAGCAAATTGGACCGATCGGAAGTTCAGGCTGGGTTTGCGATCCCACCGGGCAATTCGGGCCGGCAATTGGGATAAGTGCACCAATCGGAGGAGGCGTCGGAGTCGTGATTGACGGCCTCCGCGCATGGATGACGGATAACGAAGGCAACGTTCCGGTGCCGGCGGCGAAGGCTCTAGTCAGGGGCGTTTCGGTTGACGAGTTTCAGCACGCCGTCCCGGATGGAAGACACTTTGCGGAATTACAGGATTTCTGCTTTTTCCTAGTCACAAATGGCTCGGGAACTGGTGCGTGCGGTTGCGGCTCGGGTGACAATTTTTCGAAGGCGCCTCAACCGCCGCCGCTCGTGTCGGGGCCATAGCATCCACGCGTTTCCGGAATCGAGCGAACGCCATCCAGAAACGATTCGCGCGATCTCTCGCATGACGGGTGCAAGCAAGAACACCATAGTAAAATTGCTTGCGGATGCAGGTCAGGCTTGTTCTGAGTATCAAGACCGCGCCCTTCGCAACCTTCCCTGCAAGCGCATTCAGGCGGACGAAATTTGGAGCTTTGTATACTCGAAGCAGAAGAACGTTCCCGAAGAAAAGCGCGGCCAGTTCGGGTATGGAGACGTTTGGACGTGGACGGCGCTCTGCGCCGATACGAAGCTCGTTCCGTCTTGGTACGTCGGCACGCGCGATGCCGATGCTGCTTGGACGTTCATGGCGACCTCGCCAGTCGGCTCACGAATCGCGTGCAACTAACCACAGACGGCCACAGAGCCTATCTGGATGCCCTGGACGGCGCGTTCGGCACGTCTATCGACTACGCGATGTTAGTGAAGATTTACGGGTCAGCGCCCGAAGCGGAGAAGCGATACAGCCCGCCGGTTTGCCTAGGGACAGAGCGATCCGTGGTTCACGGCAATCCCGATCCGGCGCACATCTCGACTTCGTATGTCGAGCGCCAGAATCTTTCGATGCGAATGGGAATCCGCCGATTCACGCGATTAACGAACGCTTTTTCAAAGAAGCTGGAAAACCATATCCACGCGCTTTCGATCTACTTCATGCACTACAATTTCGTGCGGATTCATCAAACCTTGCGTGTTCCGCCAGCGATGGAGGCTGGCGTCACGGATCGGCTATGGTCGCTTGAGGATATGATCCAAATCGTAGACGAATGGGAAGTGACTAAAAAGATAGTTTCAGGAGAATCGTAGATGGCACTACAAAGCGAAATCGTTCAACTGTTGTCGGCTGTTGGCTGGTCGGCACGATTTGACTCGAACAAGCGCCAACCTAGCCCAAATGCTGAATCTTTAAGGAATCCGGCCTTTCATCGCGAACGTTTGGCATGCTGGGCGCTCGTGGAACCGCCGTACGCGACGCGCTTACACCGCAAAATTGTCGGGATGATCGTATCGCTAACCACCCCTAGCGAGCTTGTCTTCGCAGATACGGAGCCGGGCTTTATTACGTACGATTCAAACTGACCCACTACCGCGCCGGTATAGTAGGCGACACAGACCTTGTGAGGGCGTAAGCTTGGCATGGCGGAGGAGTCCGGCAGCTTCTGGCAACTTGAGCGGGACAATCGGCGGCGTACGCTAGCGCTTGTGGTGAAGCTGATTCTGGCGGTTGCCGTATTCGGCCTCGGACTCGATTTCTTGTTTCACAACGTGCGCTTCAGTGACGGACGGCTTTCAGGCGTCCCGTGGTTGGCGGCCGCCGCTGTGATCGTGGCCGCCGCGCAAGCGTTGCGCGCAAACTTCGCCGGCACAGACCTGGTGTTGGATGCGTTGGATGCGCATCCGATCTCTTCCGACGAGCCGAAGAATCAAACGGTCATCGACGTAGTGCGCGAGATGGCGCTCGCAGCGCGAATACCGGAGCCGCGCATCGACGTGATCGACGATCCCTGGCCCAACGCTTTCGCGATCGGGCGTGATCCCGAACACTCGGTGATCTGTGTCACTCAGGGGCTGCTGGACCAAATGGATCGCGAGGAACTACAAGGCGTGATCGGCCATGAGATGGCCCATATCCGCAATTGCGACATTCGGCTGACAACGATGGTAACGGCGATGGTCGGTGGCTTCGGCGTGTTCCACCGCCTCGTCTTTGGACCGCCCGTCTGGAAAGAAGACAGTTCGGCGTCGGGAGGCATCGTTGCGCGCGTCATTTCAATAATGCTCTCCCGCGAGCGCGAGTACCTGGCCGACGCGAGCGCGGTCGAATTCACGCGCAATCCGACAGCGCTGATCCGCGCGCTTCAACATATCGCGAAGACCGAATCGCCGCTGAGATGTGCCACGCACGGTACGGCCCAACTATTCATCGTGGATCCTTTCGAGCGCGCGGACAGTGGCCGGAGCTACAAGGAATTCATCAATGGTGTAACCCGGATCCGGTTGCAGCCTGGCAAACCACAAGAGCAGCGCGACGAGGAGGCCAGGATTTTCGCGACACGTGAGTACCCGCGTAATGTTCTGGTGGAAAGGATATCGAGCCATCCGCCGCTTGGCGACCGGATCGCGCGCTTGCAGACGTTGATCGGCTGGGTGACTAGTGCCGCGCCGGCTTCTGGCGTAACCGAGGACCAGCTACGCGCGAACTTTTCGACGAGCGTCCGGTTCGTCCGGAACCTCGCAACCACCGATCCCGAAGTCATGGCCAAGGTAATGCAAGGAGCGTTGGCGTTGGTCCAGGAAAAGATCAGCGGTACCCAAATTCACCGAGAACCGACTTCGCGCGACCCGATCGAGCAAAGGCTCTACGAATCGAACCTGGCATCCACTGGCGATTTGAATCGCGATCCGATCACGCGCCCCGGCTGGCAAGAGTTTTACGAATCAACCTTGGCGCCCACGGGCGATTTGCAGCCTCTGCGACTCCGCGCAAACCTTCTCGAATCAGCCCTGGCATCCATATCCAAGGGTGATTTGAAGCCGAAAGAGGGCGGGGAGTCATCCTTACCGCCAGCGTTGGCCACCGATCCGGCGAGCGGCAAAGGAATCGACCTGCCAGATTCGGCAGCCGAGGCCGCGCACGAAGCCGAGGCCATCGCGAAGATGCTCGGTCCGATAGCGGCATCGATGCGAGCGAACAAGGACGCTACTCAGCCCGTTGTCGCTGAGCGGGCGACCGGCACTCTCGGCGCCTTCCTGTTTTGGATAGTGATCGCAATCTCGGCCGGCGCGATCATCGCGGCTCTCGCGACAAAGTAGGCATGAAGTGCGCTGAAAGTCTGCCGGTCCGTCTTCGCTGCCGAAGCCTCAAGCCGGATGGCTCGGCAAGCTTCGCGATGGGTCTCGGTGGGGCCTTTTGCTCGCAGGTGGAGGTGTGAATCGGAACAGCCGGTGATCTCGCGATAGATCCTCGCTCGCGTTACCACTAGCCTCGCTGTGGCATCCGACGCAGGCAACGCGGCAGGTACGGAGCGATGGACCAGCAATCGTCGGCAGATCTCCCTCACATCGTGATCATCGGCGGCGGCTTCGGCGGTCTGGCTGCGGCGCGGGTGCTGCGGCGTGCGCCGGTGCGCGTCACGCTTATTGATCGCCGCAACCACCACTTGTTCCAGCCCCTGCTCTACCAGGTCGCCACGGCGGCACTGAGCCCCGCTGATATCGCCCATCCGATCAGGCGCATTCTGAGATCGCAGGCCAACACCGAAGTTATTCTTGGCGAGGCGACCTCGGTCGACACCGCCGCGCGCAAAGTGATGCTGCGCGACGGAGAGGTCGCGTACGACTTCCTGATCGTCGCGACCGGCGCAACGCACTCGTACTTCGGCCATGATGCGTGGGAGCGCGACGCTCCGGGGTTGAAGACGATCGAGGATGCGCTCGAGATCCGTCGCCGCGTGCTCGTCGCCTACGAAGCCGCCGAACGCGAAGCCGACCCGTCGATCCAACGCGAGTGGATGACCTTCGCAATCGTCGGCGCGGGGCCGACCGGGGTCGAACTGGCGGGCGCGCTGGCCGAGATCTCGCGCCGCGTACTTGCGGCGGATTTCAGGAATATCATGGCCGAGCGGGCTCGAATTGTGCTGATCGAAGGCGGTTCCCGCGTGCTGCCCGCGCTGTCGCGCGAATCGTCCGACAGCGCGCGCAGGCAGTTGGAGCGGCTGGGCGTCGAGGTGATGACGGACACAATGGTCACGGGTGTCGACGGCTCGGGCGTCACGTGCACCGGGGGGCGGATTGCCGCTCGCACGGCGATCTGGGCCGCAGGCGTGGCGGCGTCGCCGCTCGGGCGCTCGCTCGGCGCACCGCTCGATCGCGCCGGCCGCGTAATCGTGAACTCCGATCTAACGGTTCCGGACGCGCCTAATGTTCTCGTGATCGGAGACCTCGCCTCGTTCAAGTCCGATGACAAAATCGTGCCCGGCGTGGCGCCGGCCGCGATGCAAGAAGGACAGCACGCCGCGCGCAACGTGCTGCGCGCGATTGCGGGCGAAGCGATGCAGCCGTTTCACTACGTCGACAAGGGAACACTCGCGGCCATCGGACGCGGTGCCGCGGTCGCGGAAGTCGGGAGGCTCAGGCTGGGCGGCATCGTCGCGTGGATCGTGTGGCTGGTCGTACACATCTTCTATCTGATCGGCTTCCGCAACCGCTTCCTGGTGCTGGCGCAGTGGGCGTGGGTGTATGTCCGCAACGAATCGGGTGCGCGGCTGATCACGGGCAACATCGAGCCGCTGCTAGAGCGCGGGATGAAGGAAAAGAATCGGCAGCGGAACATTTCATCGTAAACGGGAGGCTCTCGACCTCACGCCGCACCCAGACCGATGTCGTACCGGTCAAGGTTCATCACCTTGACCCACGCAGCGACGAAGTCCCTCACAAACTTCTCGTTCGCGTCGTCAGATGCGTAGACCTCCGCGATCGCTCGGAGTTCCGAGTTCGAACCGAAGATGAGGTCAACACGGGTGCCGGTCCACTTGATTTTGCCCGTCGCACGATCGCGCCCCTCGTACACGCCTTCGGTAGAGGAGGCCTGCCACTGCGTACCCATGTCGAGCAGGTTAACGAAGAAATCATTAGTCAGGGTCTCGGGCCGGTTGCTGAAGACACCGTGTTTGGTCTGCCCGAAGTTGGTATTCAAGGCGCGCATGCCGCCGAGCAAAACCGTCATTTCTGGCGCGGTCAGCGTCAGCAACTGCGCACGATCCACCAGCAGAGCCTCGGGAAGCCGTCGGTGTCCGTTGCGAAGGTAGTTGACGATCCCGTCCGCGGTCGGCTCCAGTACGGCGAATGATTCCGCGTCGGTCCATTCCTGCGAAGCATCCTTGCGCCCCGGCGCAAAGGGAACCTCCACTTTGCGCCCGGCCTTTTTCGCAGCTTCCTCGACGGCTGCGCAGCCGCCCAGAACGATCAGATCGGCAAGCGAGATTTTCTTCCCGCCGGACTGCGAGCCGTTGAAATCCTTCTGAATCGCCTCCAGCTTTTGAAGGGTCTTTGCGAGTTCGGCCGGCTCGTTCACTTCCCAATCCTTTTGTGGCGCAAGACGAATGCGCGCCCCGTTCGCCCCGCCGCGCTTATCGGTGCCGCGGAACGTTGCTGCTGACGTCCATGCAGTCTTGACCAGTCGTGGGATCGACAATCCGGATTTGAGGATTTTAGCTTTCAGAGCAGCAATGTCCTGTTCCCCGACCAATTCATGATCTACCGGGGGAACAGGGTCCTGAAAGAGTTGGGGCTCTTTGGGAACGAGCGGCCCAAGGTATCGTGAGACAGGCCCCATGTCGCGATGCGTCAGCTTGAACCACGCTTTCGCGAATGCGTCCGCGAACTCCTGCGGATGCTCGAGGAAGCGCTTCGTGATCGGGCCATAAATCGGGTCCATCCGCAGGGAGAGATCCGTCGTAAGCATTACCGGGGTGTGCCGCTTCGACGGATCGTGGGCATCAGGAACGGCGCCCGCTGCAGCCCCGCTTTTGGGAATCCACTGGTTCTTACCGGCTGGGCTCTTGGTGAGCTCCCACTCATAGCCGTACAGGTTTTCCAGGAAGTTGTTGTCCCACTTCACGGGGTTGGTGGTCCACGCACCCTCCAATCCGCTCGTAAACGCATCGGCCCCTTTGCCGCTGCCATAGGTGTTTTTCCAGCCAAAGCCTTGCTCCTCGATCGGGGCGGCCTCCGGTTCACGGCCGACATACGTTTCCGGACCAGCGCCGTGGGTTTTTCCGAACGTATGCCCGCCGGCAATAAGCGCCGCTGTCTCCACGTCATTCATAGCCATGCGGCGGAAGGTCTCACGGATATCAAGTGCTGCAGCGAGTGGGTCAGGCTTTCCCTGGGGTCCTTCCGGATTCACGTAAATCAGCCCCATTTGAACTGCGCCAAGGGGATTGTCCCACTGACCAGGTTTTTGGTAGCGGTCGTCGGCGAGCCATGTGTGCTCGGGCCCCCAGTAAGTCTCGTCTTCCTCCCAGACATCTTTGCGCCCGCCGCCGAAACCGAAAGTCTTGAAGCCCATCGACTCCAACGCGACGTTACCGGCGAGAATCATGAGGTCGCCCCAAGAGAGTTTCCGCCCATACTTCCGCTTTATCGGCCAGAGCAACCGCCGCGCCTTATCGAGGCTCGCGTTGTCCGGCCAGCTACCGGTGGGCGCAAAACGTTGGTAGGCATGACCCGCCCCGCCGCGGCCGTCACCGATGCGGTAGGTGCCTGCAGCGTGCCACGCCATACGAATGAACAACGGCCCATAGTGGCCATAATCGGCGGGCCACCATTCCTGCGAGTTCGTCATCAAGGCACGGAGGTCCCTGATCACGCCATCCAAGTCGAGGCTCTTGAATTCTTCAGGATAATTGAACTCCTTGCCCATAGGATCGGACAGGGGGGAATTCTGGCGCAGGACTCTTAGGTCCAGCTTATTGGGCCACCACTCCGCATTCGTCGGACCCGTGTGCCGGCCCGATACTGGGCACTTGCTTTCAGTTGACAAGGTTTGCTCCTGACTAGCCATTTTTTGTCCTCCTGATTTTCGTTCAGAGACTTGTCTTGTCCGTTTCCTCCGGCTGCTAGCCTTCGCGCTTTTCCAAGGACTCAGCCATGGGTTTCAGATTGGTAAGGTGTGAACGTCGGCGGTGCGTTCGCTTCCCAGCAAGTTGGCACCGCTTGCACAAAGCTTCGATTTCCAGCGAACAGCGCAGCAGTGCGAATTGTCCCAAGCTGGGCGTACCTTCGAGAAGCTTGTCCACGTCGGGTATCTCTACGTCGTGTACCCGTCTGCATCGGACGCAAACGACGTGGTGATGAGGCTCTACGTTGCCGTCATACCGCGCAGCATCATGCAGGAGCGTTACCTTGTGCGCCTCTCCCACTTCGCAAAATTGCTCCAGAATTCGATGGACGGTGGCCAGCGATACGTGGGGATGCCTGCGACGGACGGCCCCACATATCTCGTCGGCGCTCGGATGGTTCTCCGAAGCGAGCAGGGCTCGAATGACCGCGAGCCTCTGGGGTGTAACGGCAATGCCACGCTCATGACATCGCGCAACGAACTCCCCGAGTCGCTGAACGGAGTAACTCTCACGCCACCGCGGATCCAACAGCCGAAGGTCGCGCATAAACGAACCCTCGCCGACTATCAAACGCTGAATGTGACCAACAACCCGGTTGGGGGAAAGGAGACGACGGCCGACAGGTTGAATAATCTGCAGGCTCGGCCGATACCTGCGCTCACCTACGCCCGGCGATCAAAATGGTACAGCGCATCACGTGAAATTGTCAACCTTCAAATTCGGGCGAGCTCGCTGCAGCAATGCTGGAAGTTGCCACAGTCCGCAACGTTGCCGTTCGAGATGAGGTCGGGCGTCCGAGCCCCGAGCCTGCGAATCCGAGTCCGACATAAGCCGCGCTTTCGCGTCGCATAAGGCTTGCGCTTCAATTCCAAGCGTGCTAAGTGCGGAAATGCCGGGATCGTAAAAAATATCGCAGTGGGCTGAGGGCCCGCGAGCGCCGCGGACATTTAGCGGCATGTTCAGCGTCATAAGACCAGTCCTGACAAGGGGTTGAGAGATGCTCGAACGGTTGTGGTTTCCTCACGATATTTCGTCGTTCGGTCCGTCGATTGACAGCATCTTCCTGCTCATTTTCTGGCTCACTGTGTTCACTTGGGCGGCGGTCACCGTCGTTCAAGTGATCTTCATGTACCGATATCGCGCTCGCCCGGGGCGCAAAGCCGCACACATAGAAGGAAACACCAGGCTCGAGATCGCGTGGACGAGTATCACTGCGATCATCATGGTTTCCCTTGCGCTGCTGAGCCGATCCACATGGGCCGAGATAAAGGAGAGGGGCCCGCCTGGCCAAGTCTTCTATGCGGTAACTGCCAAGCAGTTCAACTGGGAAATCACTTATCCAGGACCGGACGGGAAGCTTGGCGATAGCGACGACGTTACTGTCGAGAACGAGTTTCACGTGCCTCTCGGCAAGGTGGTCAGAATCGACCTTGCGTCCAAGGATGTTATTCACAGCTTTTTTGTACCCAGCCTTCGCCTCAAGCAGGACGCCGTACCAGGTAGAACGATCCACGTCTGGTTTCAGGCTCTGGAGACAGGGACTTTCGAGATCCCGTGCGCGGAACTTTGCGGCTTCGGTCATTCGGGAATGAAAGGCAGCCTGGTTGTCGAGTCGGAAGAAGACTACCAAAACTGGCTGAAGAAGACCTACGCAGAACGGGGTGTCAATTCCAAGGTAGCGCTGGCGCATCGCCAGGAGGCAAGTCACGATGAGTAGCACTGCGGCAACGGCTGTTCATGGCTTGCATCCGGAGCATTATGAGCTTGGTTTTGTACGCACGTATATCTTTTCGACCGACCACAAGATGATTGCAAAGCAGTTCCTCGTCATGGCGTTGTTCATGATGTCCATCGGCGGTGGAATGGCGATGCTGATGCGGTGGGAACTCGCATTTCCTGAAACATCTGTCCCGCTGATGTCGTGGATTCCGGAGCCCTATATGTACGAGGGCGCGATCCCGCCTAACACTTACAATTCGATGTTTACCATGCATGCCACGATCATGATTTTTTTCGTGATCATGCCAATCCTGGTGGGAACTTTCGGCAACTTTCTTATTCCGCTCATGGTAGGGGCGCGAGACATGGCCTTCCCAAAGCTCAACATGCTCTCATTTTGGGTGGGCGCCGTCGCGGGCGTGATACTGCTCACGTCGTTCTTTGTGCCGGGCGGACCGGCCGCTGCGGGATGGACCTCATATGCGCCCTTGAGCGCGGTCCCAATCTACACGGGCGTGGATTGGGGACAAGACCTCTGGTGCATATCTCTGATTGTGCTCGGTGCATCATCGCTGATGGGTTCCATAAACTACATCACAACCATCATCAATATGCGCACCAAAGGGATGTACTTCTTCAGACTCCCTCTGGTTATCTGGGCCCTGTTCATCACAGCTATTCTTCTATTGCTGGCCTTGCCCGTGCTTACTACCGCTCTGGCTTTGCTGCTCTTCGATCGCATGGCGGGAACTCATTTTTTTCTGCCCGCTGGCGGTGGCGAGCCTTTAATGTGGCAGCATCTGTTCTGGTTTTTCGGTCATCCCGAAGTCTACATCATGATACTGCCCGCGATGGGCATAACGTCGGACGTAATCTCGACATTTTCGCGCAAGCCGATCTTCGGATACTACGCAATGGCGTTGGCGATGGCGGCGATCGCGTTTCTGTCGTGGATAGTGTGGGGACATCACATGTTCCAGTCGGGCATGAATCCCGCGCTGGGCACGGGTTTCATGCTGACCACGATGGTGATCGGGGTCCCATCCGCAATCAAAACGTTCAACTGGCTGGGAACCCTTTACAAGGGAAATATCCACTATACGACTGCGATGATGAATGCTCTCGCATTCGTAGCGATGTTCGTTATCGGCGGTCTGTCCGGAATATTTATGGCGTGCACGCCCGTGGATATGTACATTCATGACACCTACTTCATTGTGGCTCACATCCACTACGTGCTGTTTGGCGGCAGCCTCTTCGGAGTATTTGCCGGAGTAACTTATTGGTATCCCAAGATGTTCGGACGCCTCATGAGTGAGCGTCTCGGCAAGATTCACTTTTTCATAAGCTTTGTTGCGTTCAATTGTACATTCTTCCCGATGCACATCCTGGGGATGGGCGGCCACATGCGGAGGATTTACAACCCTCTTCAGTATGACTTTTTAAAACCGATGCAAGGAATCAACATCTTCATCTCGATTAGCGCTTTTGTGCTTGGCGCCGCTCAGTTTATCTTCCTGGCGAACCTTATATACAGCTACTTTTGCGGCGAGAAAGCCTCTGAGAACCCGTGGCACGCGAACACTCTCGAGTGGACGACTCCATCGCCCCCACCGCACGGCAACTGGCTCGGCAAAGTGCCGACCGTTTACCGCGGCCCGTATGAATACAGTTCGCCCGAGGTTGATGATGACTACTGGCCGCAAAGCACGCCACCGGAGCGAAGCCTGGCAGCGGCGGATTGAATCAAGCACATGGCGAACATGACGCACAACACAATCGTAGTTCAGAACCGTCGACTCATGAAGCTCCTGCTCGGCCTTATAGGATTTCTGGTGGTGGTGTCGGTAGTTACCATCATCGCCAAAGGGTGAGCCGGCTGGGACGACTCTGATATGGCCGCGAAAGTCAAACAGTTTGCGATCGCTTCGAGATGGGCGTCGGTTTACGAGCGCGAGACCGAAGCCTCGTTTTTGCCCAACGGCGCTCTTGCGATCTTGATGCTCATCGCGAGCGAGATGATGCTGTTCTCTGGGCTTATCGGACCCTTCCTCGTGTACAAAGGGACCGCTCCGTTTTGGCCGCCACCCAATTTGCCACGCCTTCCGGTATTTGTCACTTCTATAAATACCGCCGTGCTGCTTTTGAGTGCGGTTACGATGTTTCTCGCCGTGCGCGCGGTGGGCCGCAACCAACGACGCCTGTTGCGAAGGTATCTGACCGTAACCGGGGTGCTCGGGGTCACATTTTTAACCGTTCAAGGAAGTGAGTGGGTTTCGCTGTTACGCCATGGGCTTAGGCTATCGAGTGGAACCTATGGCGCTACATTCTATACGCTAATCGGATGTCATGCTGCGCATGTCACCGCGGCGGTGATTTGGTTGTCCGCGGTCGTCATCAGGGCCTTCCAGGGGCGGTACGGCGTGCGTAACGCCTCTCCCGTTCAGATCTGCGCGATGTACTGGTACTTCGTCTGCGCGGTCTGGCCGATCCTGTTTGTATTGGTTTATCTACCATAGCTGGTTCGAAAGGCACGAGGCTGCTTATGGTTAAACCGAAGATACTGATTGCCGTTCCTGCGGGGATAGCTGCGATTCCAGGACTTGCGAGCGCGTGCGCTATGTGCGGGCTCTCGCCCGGAGATACTGCCGGTCACGCATTCAACACGAGCGTGCTCTTCATGCTCGCCGGTCCGTACGTTACCGTCTCCGTTGTAGGAGGTCTTTTGTACCTTTCGTGGCGCAAATGGCGCAAAGAGGCTGCACAGCACGCGGCAGCCGCCGTTAACGACACGATCGCAGGGCCGAAGAAAAGCACCGAAGCAGGAGTCTGATCGGCAGGGGGAACCAATGAACGAGGCCGCTTTGTCTGAAACACAATTTCATCCGGTCGAAACTGCCGACGAGCACGAACCATCTTTGACTCCGGGCAACACCGGCAAGCTGGGGATGTGGGTTTTTCTGGCGGGCGACGCGATGACCTTCGGAGCGGCAATCGCAGCCTATGGCGCGCTTCGATGGCATAACGTCAACTGGCCGGATCCCGCTGATTGGCTCGGTATCTCGCTGACCGCTCTAATGACCTTCATCCTGATTTGCTCGAGTGTCACAATGGTTGAGGCGCTCGACGGGATACGGCACGGTAATATTTCAAAGCTCAGAATCTTCCTGGCCCTTACTGTGCTGGGAGGAGCGGCATTTCTTGGATGTCAAGCTTACGAATGGCGGCACCTGATTGCCGGCGAAGACCTGTCGATCAAAACGAGCCTCTTCAGCGCAACTTTCTTCATTCTCACCGGATTCCACGGATGTCACGTATTCGGCGGCGTATGCTACCTGGGGACACTTCTCGTGCACAGCTTTACCCGGGCTTACACTGTAGCAGACTCCAAGATCGTGGAAGTAGCAGGGCTTTATTGGCATTTTGTCGACCTTGTGTGGATTCTGATTTTCACGTTCGTCTATCTGATCTAGGGCGACAAATGAACAGGAGTGGAAAATGGCGGAATTGACCCCCTCCGAAGGTGCTTCTTCGAATCCTTCCGCGCTGGAGCACGGTGGCCCGGGTTATATAACCATCTTCGTGTATTTAACTGTCCTAACCGGAGCTGAATTGTTCGTCTACGCGATGGGACTTGCGACTGTGCTTAAGGTTGGTCTTCTGGTTCTACTTGCGCTGACAAAGGCGGCTTTGGTCGCAATGTATTTTATGCACCTGGCGCTTGAGCGAAAGGGCTTGTGGATAGTCGCCGCAACCCCGCTTATGCTTGTGGCTTTCGCCTACTTCATGTTGCGCCCCGACTTAAGCGCCAGAGCGTGGGTGAGTTCGCCGGCACATCAGACGATCGGCCACCACGAAGGCGAACCGACGAACGACGACGCGCACGCCGCTTTGGTCGCGCCTGCGTCTGCGCGAAGACTTCTCTAACTCGCAGCATTGAATCGCGGTAAAGCTGGCCCAGGGCGTGGCAGACTTTGCCGAAGCGTAAGAAAGACTGATAGAGAAAAACAGTGCAGCTTATACATTTGAAGGCAGGCTCCCACCGGAAAGGCCGAACGGGTCTGCGCAAGACTGTAAAGAAGACGGACATTTCGAGGGGTAAGGGCATGAACTACAACAAGCGAATTATTCAGGACGGGGTGATCGCCGGTGCACTGGGCGCGATGACGGTAGCGATTTGGTTCCTGATTTTCGATATCTCGCGCAGCGCGCCGCTTGAGACGCCGGCCTTGCTCGCCGCTGCCCTGTTACACGGAGGCAACACCGACTCCACGATTGCGTCGCTTGCGATTCAGTACACGGTTGTCCACTTCTTCGCTTTCGCGATCTTCGGCATGATCGGCGCCGTCCTTCTCGAAGCCGCGGAGCGAAACCGCTCTTTACTGGTCGTCTCGTTACTCCTGCTTGCGGCCTTCGAGTACGCCTTCGTTGGTATCACAATCTTCCTGGGGCCTGAGTTGCAACGTGCGCTTTCGTGGTGGAGTGTGCTGGTGAGTAACCTGCTCGCCACGGCAGTTATGGTCGGCTATTTCTTCGGTCGTCATCCTCGTCTCGTCGATCAGCTATTCGGTCGTTGGGCTGAAGTGTTTGCTGAAGGATCGGCAGCCGGCGTCGTCGGGGGCACGGCGATTGTGATCTGGTTTTTGTTGCACGATATCGGAAGAGGCTCCAATCCTTTCCGCACCCCCGCCGTGCTGGGCGGAGTGCTTTTGCAAGGCGTCCATGATTCCTCAAGGCTGGCCGCAAGCGGGCCCGTCGTCATGGCATATACCGTCCTTCACTTCGCCGTGTTTATTGCTTTTGGGGTGATCGCGGCCACGTTAGCCGCCTTACTTGATGGTCCGGAGTTGATGACTGTCTTCATCCTGGTCTTTTGTGTCTTCAACGTATTCTTTGTCGGGTTCGCACCTTTACTTAGCGACGCTCTTTCTCAGCAAATCGGATGGGGACCGATAGAAGGCGCCAATCTCATAGCCGCAATAGCGATGCTCGCGTTCTTTTACTGGCGCAGAAGCGTCTTACATGCAGAATCGGAAGATCCGAAGGAGATATACGCCAGCGCGCGTCCGCCGAGCGGGAAGTTTAGACATGCAAAGTCGTCTCGGTGAAGCGAGCCAGGTCGCGTCTGACTGGCCATATCGACGAACCGGTTTTGCCACTCTTGCGATAGCATGGTGACGAGCGGCGCGATCCGAGCCGCGCTGTTGACAGGCCTGAATCTCGCCGCTTCGATGAGCAATTCCATCGAGTTGGAACACAGAACGCGAAGACTCGCGAGGCTGGTAAGTGAATCTGTTTCGACCGTGCCCTTTCTGCATTCGTCGCTGTACAGAGCCGAAAGCGACTTGAATAGGTTTAGAGCACTTTCCTCGCAGGTCAAAAGGAGCTTCGATTCTTTTTCTATATGCGGAACGCCGAAGCGATTCCCGCGCCGCTTATCGGGGCGATCAGGACCAAAAATCCGTGACCGTCGCGGACCTCAAGCGACTCTACTTCGCTGGCAGTGAAAAGCGGCGGAAGAAGCGCCACATCTTCTCGTTCGCATCGATGATGTCGGTTCCACGACCGAGCAGGCAAGGGTAGAAATCGAGATGACCGCCAGGCCAGACGTGCCCCGAACCGGTGAGCTTCCACAGCACCACGTCGCTACCGTCCGCGCACGGACCCCACACGTACTTGGTCGCGGTGATGCCCTCATTGACGCTACCCGGCGCGCCGGCAACTGTCGCGCTCGCTTTCGCCTTATCCGGGCACCCGTCGAAGGTTCTCCAGCGTGTCAGCATGGACTCAACCGCCGGGTGCTGCACGCGCGTGTTGGTCATGGGAAACGGTGGGCCGAGGCCGCCATAGTAGAGCGCCCGCGGGTCATCGGCGCTGTGGATGTGCATGATGGGCATCGAACGAGCCGGATGGAATGTCTCCACGACCATTACGCCCGCGACCGGCGCTATCGCAGCTATACGATCGCCTGCCTCGGCGGCGAGGCGATAAGCCATCATCGCTCCATTCGACAGGCCAGTTGCATAAACTCGCGAGAGTTCGACTGGCGTGCGGGCCGCCAAATCATCAATCAACGCGAGGGTGAAGGCGACATCGTCGATCTGATGCTTCATCGCATAGCCGCAACAAGTGCCAGCATTCCAGGTAAGGAGGTGTTCGCTCAGGATCCCAGTCCCGTTCGGATAGGCAACGATAAAGCCGTAGCGGTCGGCCACCGGGTCCATTTTGGAGTAATCGCGCTGGTTGGCTGCGCTGCCTCCGCCGCCATGGAAGTTGAGCACCAAAGAGAGCGGCTCGCCAGCGGTTGACTGAGGCGGAACATGAACCAAATAGGTCCGGTCGCGCCCGCCACTGTTGATCAAAAAGTGGTAGTCTCCGGGAGCGAGTATCGCCCTGGACTCTTTAGCAACGGGAGGCATCGCAAGAACCTTCCTCACTGGGCCAAGAATCGCTGCAGAGAGCACACATATTAGAACTAGTCCTCGCTTGACGATAAAGGTGAGCGTCTCGAATGTCTTCGACATATAAGAATGCTCCGAAATTTGAGCGAAAATCTTTCGGTTCGAATTCGATTTTGAACAGGTAATCAGAAAACCCTACCGATACGTGCGGTTACCAAACCATCAGCATCAACCAGCCTAATTCTCTTAATGGTCCGATCGTCGCGTGCGCTGGGTCGAGTTGCGACAAGTTGAAGAAGCAGGGACGATCGAGATCGAATCGGTCGGCGAAGCGCAATGAACAGAGAGAACCGAACGGAAGCACGTCTGCAAAGCGCTGAGGAACTAGTCGTTCCAAACGAGACCCCGGCGTCACGGGCGACCTTGAGGGCAATGATCGTGTTGCTCTATTACCAAGGTTTCGTCATATCAATTAACGGATTTGCCTCGCCGTGGATCGCGAAAAGTTTCGGCCTCGATCAGGCCGGAATTGCTCGTCTCTTCGCCTGGATAGGGCTGTCGGCGCTGGGCACTTTCTGGCTGTCGCGAATGGCTGACCGGCTTGGCCGTCGTCGGCTTCTGGTGTCGGGTCTGGGTGCGGTACCCATCTGCGCAATGGGTGCGGCGCTCTCGACTAATGTCGCGTCTTTCATCGTTTTCGAAGTGGTTCTCTACGCGTTCCTGAATGCGACGATTGCCGGATGTATCGTTATGTTCGCGGAACAGATGCCTACCGATCGTCGGGCTGAAGGCCAAAGTTACGGCGGGCTCGCATCCGCGATGGGCGGTGGCGTATGTGCCTTGATGATGCCGGCGCTTGTCGCACACGGTCTGTCGTGGCGTTGGCTGCTGTGGATAGCGACCGGAGGTATCGTACTCCTTCCAACGCTGGCCCGGGCCATTCCAGAGAGCGCACGTTGGCAGAGTTCGGCATCGTTGGGAATGCAAGATCGGGCTCGGTTTTACGACGTATTCCAACCGGTGTACCGAAAACGAACCCTAACTCTAATCACCACGTCGTTGATGAGTACGGTTGCTGTCGTGGCAATCCTGACCTGGGGTTATTTCCACATGGTCACCGTCGCGAAGCTTTCTCCTGCCTCGGCGAGTGCCATTACCATTGTGGCCGGCGGAGTGGCACTTGTCGGATTCCCGGCCGGTGCGCGTTCAGCTGAGTACTTTGGGCGGGTCCCGACGGTCACGGCGCTTGGCCCGTTGATCGCCGCTGGCGCGGTCTTCTTCTATTGGGGACCGCCAGCGCATTTCGCAGTGCCAGCGTTATGGTTGGGCATTGGATATTGCTGGATGCTCGCGACCGCCAATGCGTCGGGCGTAGCGTCCAACGCGGCGGTGACTGAGCTGTTTCCCACCGCATTACGTGCAACGATTATGGGCTGGTTCGCGATTACCGGAACGGTTGCGTCGATTACCGCCCAAGCAGCGATCTCGGTCTTAGCGCCCAGGATGGGCGGGCTTTCGATGGTTGTTGGCGCACTCTCGATACTGCTAGTGCCAAGCGCGATGCTCTTCGGCCTTATGATCGACGAAACACGAGGCCTGTCGCTTGAAGATTCCTCCAGTGAAGATTCATTCCGATCTGCGAGTTAGCGGAAGCGGGGTGGCCTAGTTGAACTGACAGCCAGGATTTGGCGTCTCCCACGCTCGCTAGGAAATCGGGCGAATGCGCAACACAGGGTATCGTGGAGCTATCAGCGCAAACTGCTCGACTGATGCGTGCTGATCAATGTCGAAATGCGGGCGCGCGCCGGGGGCGCGTTGGAGATACGCTTTGAGGATAGGGGCGCGCTCAGAGGCCGGCACCTCCTCGAGCCGGACGTGCTCGACGATTCGATGGCGCAGGACAACGCGGCCGCCGCTCGAACGTGCGTTACGAAGCCAGTCCACGTTTTCACCAAGCATGGAGACCAGATATCGGTCGGCTCCCAATTGGGCGACGACCAACGGTACTCGCGAGGTTCTCCCGGTTCTGCGTCCCTTGGTCTCAAGACTCACCATAAATGAGGGCGCAATTCCGATTGAACTCAGCCAGGCGGTTGCGGAATTGATCCGGCCGGTAAACGCTCTGGGTCTGCCGCCGGGGTAAAGCCATGTCCTGTACCACGCGCGCGGCATCCACCAGGTCATCGTGAAAACGATGGCCAGGATTGCGGAGATGATCAGCAGTCCAAGCATCGCCTCGGGTCTTTCGTTCTCGACTTCCTAAAATCCATAGCGACCGCTCAAGACAGCAGTGCGTCACTACGCTATCCGTGCCGTGGCTTGGCGCATCGTCATTGACCAAGAAGACTCAAAGTCCATGGTTTGGCCATTCGGGCCGCCGCCGTCCTTTGAATGCCTTTGCCCCGATCGCATGCGAGTCTTTGCGCAGCCACATGGAAAGGGTGGCCTCGGCCTCATTGCGAAGCTGCTCCTCGAGAGTGCGCCCGACGTTGCGCATCATAGTCTCCTTGTCAGTGCGAATTGCCCCTTGAGGCAGCTTCGCGATCTCGCGCGCCAGTTCAATGGCGCGAGCGAGCACCTGGCCCTGCGCAACCACCTCGTTGGCAAGTCCGATCCGAAGCGCCTCCTGCGCATCGACGGGACGGCCGGTGATGATCATCTCCATAGCACGCCCAAAACCGACGATGAGCGGCAACCGGACTGTGAGGCCGTCACCGGCAACAATATTCCATCTGCGCTCGAAGGCACCAAATATCGCCGTTTCAGAAACGATTCGAATGTCCGCCAAGAGTGCCGTTTCAAGACCGGCAGCCACGGCGTAACCGTTTACCGCTGCGATCACTGGCTTGAAGACGTCCGTCTTGCGGGTATAACCACAAACGCCCGCGAGGTTGTGCAAATTCTTTCTATAGGTGTCCCATTCTTCGCGGGACCACTCCGCAGCGTCCGCCAAGTCCCATCCGGCACAGAAAGTGTCGCCGGCTCCCGTAATGACGAGCACGAAAGCACTGTCATCGTCACGAAAGCGCTGCCAAGCCTGTTGAAGCTCAGAGTTCATGAGGCGACTGATTGCGTTGCGTTGAACCGGGCGATTGTAGGTCAGCAGAGCCACCCGGTCGTCAACTGAGTATTGGATTGTTTCGTAGTTCATCTGGTTCCCTTTTTCGCGGCGAAAGGCTGTGAACGGCAATTCTTCTTCACCCCGGATTGTCAAAATGAAACCCTGTTAGTCACCGTACGCGAGCTTGAAGGTCGCCGAGAACATCTTCGATCTCCTCCAGTGCTGTGCGGAGGTCCTCGGCGATTTCGGCCGCGAGGATGTGCGGCTCAGGCAAGCTCGCTGAGTCTTCGAGGCTTTCGTCGCGGAGCCAGAAGATATCGAGGCTGGCCTTGTCGCGCGTGATGATCTCGTCATGGCTGAACGGACGCCAACGTCCTTCGGGGTTTTTCTCCGACCAGGTTGCCTTGCGCTCGTAGCGGTTCGCCGGATTGAAGCACGCGACGAACTCGTCGAGATCGGAGCGCGCCAGTCGATTTGTTTTCAGCGTGAAATGCATGTTGGTCCGGAAGTCGTAGAACCAGATGGTCTTTGTCCAGGGCGTCTCGCTCGCCGGGCGCCGATCAAAGAACAGCACATTCGCTTTGACGCCTTGCGCATAAAAGATCCCGGTCGGCAGGCGAAGCACCGTGTGTAATTCGCATTCGTTCATCAGCTTGCGCCGAACCGTCTCTCCGGCGCCGCCCTCGAAAAGCACGTTATCAGGCACGACCACGGCGGCGCGGCTGTTGATTTTGAGCAGGCTCTTTACGTGCTGGAGAAAGTTGAGTTGTTTGTTGCTGGTCGTGGTCCAGAAATCCGGCCGGCTGTAGGAGACTGATTGCTTGTCGGTCTCGCCTTCCTCGTTGACGACAGTGATGCTGGATTTCTTGCCGAAAGGCGGATTTGTGAGCACGACCTCGAAATGGTCACTCGGTTCGTTGCGCAGAGCGTCGTCGGTGCGAATCGGCGGCTCATGCTCGTTGTCGTCGGGTCCGATGCCATGCAGCAGCATGTTCATCGCACACAGCCGCGTCACACCGTCCACGAGTTCGACCCCCCGCAGCGCGTCGTAGCGCAGATGGCGCTTCTGATCGAGATCGAGCTCGTAATGCGTCGCCAGGTAGTGGTACGCGGAGAGCAGGAAGCCGCCGGTGCCACAAGCCGGATCGCAGATTACTTCGTCGGGTCGTGGGGCGATGCAATCAACCAGCGCATCGATCAGCGCGCGCGGCGTGAAGTACTGCCCCGCGCCGCTCTTGGTATCTTCGGCGTTCTTTTCGAGCAGCCCTTCGTAGGCGTCGCCCTTCACGTCGGACGACATCGAGGACCAGTTTTCCTTGCCGATCAGCTCGACGATTAGCTGCCGGAGCTTGGCCGGGTCCTGAATTTTGTTCTGCGCTTTTCGACAGATGATGCCGAGCATCCCGCCGCTCTTGGCGAGTTCGGTGAGCGTATTGCGGTAGTGTTCTTCGAGCCGCGCGCCTTCCATCGTTGGGGCGGCGAGGTCGGACCATCGGTAGCCGGCAGGGATTGGATTTTTGCCCCCGGTCTGTTCGGCGCGCTCGTCGGCCATCTTGAGGAACAACAAGGTTACGAGTTGTTCGAGATAGTCCTGATATGAGAGGCCGTCATCGCGGAGAACCTGGCAAAAGTTCCAGAGTTTCGAGACGACCTGACTACTGCCGTTTCCGTTGCTCATTTCACGGCCTCGGTTTCGTGCGCAAAGCGTTCGCGGGATTTTCGCGATGGCGTCGAGGCGGCGGCGCGCTCAGCGCGGATTCGCTCAAGCAGAACGGACGCGGGTTCGTCGTTTGGGTCTTGATCGACGAGTTTGCCCTCAAATGCGCACTTTAGGATGGTCTGGCGAAGATGGGGCAGCCGCTTTTCGTTCGCTTCAGTTGTGAGATCAAGGCTGTCAATCAGCGACGCCAGACGGTCCACTTCAGAGACTATCCTCAACTGCTCTGCTCTCGGTGGTAGGGGTAACACAATATTAACCATGCGAGTTAGCCCCAGATCCTGATTACCGACACCGTGCGTAAATCGCTGGGCTTGCGCATAGCAAGTTGGCGAATTTAGGCAATGTTGAACGTAGAAGGGCTCGATCGGACTACACAGTTTCAGCACCGCGACATGCACCCAAACACTGAATTCATGGCGATATGTGTTAACCCGCGCTATGCCAGTCGTTCCACCCTTCGTATAGAGGATGTCCCCGAATTCGGGTTTGCACCTGATCGAAAGATTGCTATGCAATTCCTTCGAGATACGTTTGGCATTCTCGAAGTCGACGCCTGAAGGCCGCACATTTCCACCCGTAATGAAGGGAACCCCGCTTTCCGAATATTTTGGACTGTAGTGGGGTCCATCCTTTACGGACCATGTAAGTTGACCAACATTCGACCAGCACCAGCCCTCTGGGAGCGGCGGAAGGGTGCTCGTATCAGGAGCTGCAGGCTCTTTGTATTTCGATTTCCAGCCGTCGTCCTTCGGCGGCTTGCCGGCCGCCCTCAACCGGGCGAGTTCGGATTCCTCCCATCGGCGGCGCCGCTCGGCGAGGATCTGGTCGAGCAGCACCGACGCGGGCTCGTAGTCGCGTCCTTCTTTGCGCGCGAGTTCAGCTTCGGTCGGAACGAGGCGTCCCTCGACAGCCGCCTTGAGGATTGACGCCCGATACCGCTTGAGATTCGCCCGCACCCGCTCCAGCGCAGCCACCGCGGCGTCGAGCTTGGGCAAGACGGACTCGATTGCACCGACTATTCGCCGCTGTTCGTTTAACGGAGCGATCGGGAGCGGAATTTGCTGCGCACGTTTCCCTGAAATTTCCAAAAATGTCGTTCCGCTCGCGAACTGGGACAGCAAGTCTTTTGCTCGAATCAGCCAATAGTAAACGTAGTCTGGCAGGAGTTCCGTCGACAGAACGAAGCTCTTGAAGCCCTGATTCGTTGTGACCGGATTGGCCGCTATCGCCACATACCCGATAGGAGCGCGTGAGCTAAAAAGTACCGTTCCAGCGGGCATCAGTCGCGTCGACGAACTAGCAAGACCCTTTTCAGAAATATCTCTGGCTCCGTGCGAAATCAGTTTTGCTCGGTAGCCCGAGAGATCGGCAGGGGTTATCCACGGGATCCCAGGGGACGCGAAGTTGTCGGACTCGTCAGTGCTCGGAGTACTTCCGCCGACAATCTCCGCTACCTCACTCATTGTCGTCCAGACCCAAGATTCTGGAAGCGACCAGCGCGCTGTGTCATCGGTCATGCCGCGAGTGCCCCGTTCAGTTCATCGAGCAGCGGGCGCAACTCTTTGCCAAACAATTGCGTCGCCTTGCCCAGTCCGCCTTGCTCTGCGAAGGGCGTATACGCGAAGTCGTCGGGAGTGATCTCGACGCTCGTCGCCACGTGATCGCGAATCA
>Ga0335069_10004158_pt1 | contig 21622 bp, 13 predicted proteins | sample Lox_Sample_11_FD_206714 | JGI IMG/M metagenome (GOLD analysis project Ga0335069, IMG submission 206714) | Soil microbial communities from Loxahatchee National Wildlife Refuge, Florida, United States - Lox_Sample_1.1 | ecosystem: Environmental > Terrestrial > Soil > Wetlands | place: USA...
GCCATCGCATACGACGATTGCACTGCGGATGTCTTCAGTCCAGCCGGCGAAAAGGCGTCGCGAAACTCATTCATGCTGGCCGCGCGAACCGGCTCGGAGCAGTTGATGAACGCGCGCATCGACGAAAGATCGTAGCGCGTCCGGCGCGATGGCGGAGTGCGGCGCGCCGCAAACTGAAATGCGAAATTCGGTAGCCAAGCCAACGTGCATTTATGCTCGGAAATAATTTCCAGCATGGCATCGGGATGCATGACCCAATCGAGCGGCGACTGCATAACGACAGGCACATGGCAGACCATCGGCAGCATGAAGCAAGCGATAAGTCCCATATCGTGATAGAGCGGCAGCCAGCTATAGACGCGATCCCCGCGAGTGATGCGAAGCGCACGCTGCATATTCTCGATGTGCCGAAGAACTGCGGCATGCGTGAGCGCGACACCTTTTTGCAGCCCCGTCGTCCCAGCCGAATGCTGGATGAAGGCCAGATCGTCGGGCTCGGTTGCGACCGGTTTCTCAAACTCGACCTCGCCACCCTCGATCGCGCGCAGAAGAAGACCCTCGCCCTGGTCCACATAAGGGAGCATTTCGTCGGGGAAGTCTTCGTCGATCAGGACAGCCCGAGCGCTTAAATTCCTCGTTACACCGTGGAGCCCGCTGCGATATTTTTCCGGCTCGATCTTGAAGTTCGGATAGGCGAGAAACGCCGGTACGGCACCCAGCATCATCCCGCCGGCAAAGGCCGCCATGGCCGCAATTCCCTGCGGCATGATGATAACCACGCGATCGCCCCGCTGAACTCCATTCCGCTGCAAATACCCACCAAACCTACGCGCCCGCCGACGGAATTCGCCGAAGGTGACGGTCTCCTGCTCGTCTTCATCAATCCAGAAAGTAACGAATGGACGCTCCTCCGGCGCAGCATTGAGCGCGCCGACAAGCGTGTCGAAAACCGGCTTCTGGGTTGTGGCTCCTTCGTCCATGGTCCGCTTGCCCTTCATCATCGACTAGCTATCTACCAGAACGCCTGTGAGCTATGTCACCGCCAAAAGTGACGAGAGCCAGTAAGTTGAAAACAGCATTTGAGGGCGGAGAAAGTGCTCACCAGCATTATCTATGCACTGGCGTTCCTGTTGAGCTTTGTCGCGACTACGAAAGTCCGATCGACGAAGCTGCGCACGCTCGTTCTGCTGGTCGCGAGCTACGCTGCCTATCTCAGTTGGACTCGCTGGTTCTTCGCCGTACTGCTGGCCTCGACCATCGCCAACTATTTATTCGGCTTATGGCTCCGAAAAAAGCAGAGCCATCTCGCGCTGTTCTGCGGATTGACCTTCAACCTGGCCCTGCTGTGCTCGTTCAAGTATCTGCCGCCAATCGCCACCCATCTTCCCTTCTCTTCCCTACAACGATTTTCGCAACTCGCTTTGCCACTCGGAATTTCCTTCTGGACCTTCCAGGCGATGAGCTATCTCTTCGACCTCTATCGCGAAGAAGAACTGGACCCGACATTCGCTGAATTTGCGCTGTACATGGCGTTTTTTCCGGTGACGATCTCGGGACCGATCTGCCGCATGCCCGATATGCTGCCGCAATTCCGTGCCCAGACCTGTCCTGACTGGAAAGCCGTGGGCCGAGGTTTCACACGCGTCGCCACCGGTGCGCTGATGATGCAACTGGCACGACTCCTCGGACAAGGCATCCTCTCCGGTGACGGCGTGAACAGCGGGTTCGATCACGCGACACAATGGGGCGGACTCGACGTCTGGTTCCTTGCCTTCGGCTATGGGCTGCAACTCTTCTTCGATTTTGCCGGTTACTCCCACATCGCGATCGGAGCGGCGCAGGCCCTCGGCTTCGTGGTCCCCGAAAATTTCGAGCGACCCTTCTCATCGCCAACGCCATCCGTCTTCTGGACGCGCTGGCACATGTCGCTCTCGTTCTGGATCCGCGACTACATCTTTATTCCCATGGCCACGATGCGCCGTGAGATGTGGTGGCGCAGCGCAATGCTGGTCGTCTCGATGGTGGCTTTCGGATTGTGGCACAAAGCGAGCCTGCTGTTTGTGCTTTGGGGCGCCTATCACGGAGTGCTGTTGCTACTGCATCGTCAGGTGCAACAACTGGAACGCAAGTGGAATTGGGAGCCTCCCGAGCATCTATGGGCCCCTCTCTCCTGGGCCATAACCATCTCGCTCGTGAGCCTGGGCTGGATCCTCTTCCGCGCCGCTTCGATCGCCAGAACCCGCCAGATGCTTTCCGCCGTACTGTCACCTACGAGTTACACGTACCACTACCTGACCAGCAGCTTTTACTTGCTCGTATTCGGGCTCGCGCTCGGCTACGCCATCGTATTGCTGAGCGTTGACGTCCTGAGGCGAGAATCGGAAGGTTCATCGCTGATTGCGCTGGTGTCCCGCAATCGTTGGTACTGGCTTCCCGCTCTCTACGCCTTGGTGCTGTTGCTCGTTTGGATGGTCACCGCAACCCAGAGTGGAGGCGTGGGTCAGTTGATGTACCGCCGCTTCTAACTATTTCGATTCACTGCGCGATGAAGGTTCCATCCGGCAGGAATACCGGGAACCCATCCCATGGCTGCGCCATCTTCAACTGCTCGGCAGCGGCCTCACGGTTATAGTCGAAGAGAAATAGCCCGAAGTTGTAATGCAGGATGCGATCGTCCGGTCTCGCCGAGATAGCCGCATAATACTCGTCAGCCGTTTGTTGCGGCGGTTCATCATTCACCCCGGCCTTAAACATCAGCTTGAACACCTGGTCGTTGTGGTTGAGCTGCGTCGCGAAAGGCGGATGCTGCAACCGATCCAGCATTTCGCGCGCTATGCGCACGCGGTCGTGATCGGTCAGAGCCAGCAAGCGTTCACATTCGGCTTCTGACGGCACGTCGTCAGCCTGGTAAACCCGCCCATCAGCCGCCGCCATCTTGCTCGCAATCTGCAAGAACACCGCCTTTGCCAGCAGATAGTTCCCGAGCGGCGTCAGGTGGACGTGCTCATAAACCAATTCGCTTCCGGTGACTCCCCCAGGACTTTCCTGACCGAAAATTCTGTCGGCATCAACCAATTCCGAACCTTTGTACGACGATCCCACCGACCGGTTGATCTCGTTGATCTTGCTATCGGCGCGAAAACGCAAAGTATCGAGATCACGGGCGCGTGAATAGTGCGGCTTGGCGGCGTTGTAATCGCCCAAGTTCGACAGGCAGCGCGCAATACGGAATTCCAGTTCCGCATACTGGTCGTCGATATTTGACGCCGCCTGGTAGCGCTGCAAAGCTTCAGCGAAATTGTTGGCTGCTTCGAGGTCACTTCCCTGCTGCACCAGTTCCGTCCACAAACGCAGTTGATCGGGACTCAAGCCTGAACGATGCATCGAAGCGAACGGAGCGCAGTCCCGCAGGTTCGTCGCCACTGTTGCGACAATGACGCGTGCCCCAGACTCGCGTGCAACAGCGATCGTATCTTTCAGGTTCTGCTCGTAATTCGAATACGCGTACGGCATCAGCGGAGAGCTGTCGGGCACCTGCTTGTCGAGAAACATCTCCATGCCCTGCCACTGCTGCTTCTGCGTGCCCAGCTTGGTGACAAGCTGCCCGATGCGAGTCGAGCGAAAGAATATGCTGCTGCGTACAACAGGCAAACTCATACCGGAAGACGTCAGCACTGTACCGGGCCCGTACGGGCCAACGACCTCGTTATTTCCGGAATAGATGATGAACAGGTCCGGCTTTTGCTTCGCCAGTTCTCTCGCCATCGGCAACAGCACATGCGAATTGATGGCAACGCTGCCGGTGTTCACCACTTCGAACTTCATCGACGGATACCGCTCGCGCAACATCACGTCCAAATACCGGCTGAACGCGTAAGCGGGATCGGGATCGCCCATCGCCGCCGATTCTCCGAGCACAAATATGCGAAAGGTGTTAGGAGCCTTCACCGCCGGAATCGCGTACGCCTGCGGCGTCTTAATCATCCCGGGAGGAAAGTACGGCGCCGGAAAGAACAAGTTGTAGCAAGCGGCGGGCTGACCCTTCAGCGTGCAACGCGTCAGCAGCGTAGTCGGAAAACCAACATTGGCAGCGCGTAATCCGAACTCAACCAGAACCAGCAGCAGCACCGGAATCGCGATCCCGGCTACAACCCTCAGCAACCAGGTGCGCCACAACGGTCTGCTCGCGGTAGTCGCGATCACTTCGCCGGAATCGATCTCTACTACGATGGCCATTTCTTGGAGTTGCCCACATCAGAATTTCACGCAGGGCTGGATGCGAATCTGACTCCGCGGGGCCTAACCTCGTCGTCAGACCCTTGTCTGTATCCAGCCCTGGGGTCCCCTGCGCAGTCGCGCGACAATGCCATGGCTGCACGGAGGAAACCTCGGAGCCCCAAATCCTGAGGTTCCTTAAACGGAACTTAGGCGCACGTATCGAGCCAAAACGTCACGCAGCGCAAGTTGTTGGATTTGCAAGCGGTTGCATGCGACTGCGGTACAAGTTCCAACAATGACTGGGGAATATTCCGCAAAACTCATTCAAAAAGCACCCAAGTTCGAGCGGGCAATCACTTCCGACTAATTGTGGAATTTCACCTCAGTAATGGGGCGGAAAACCCAAAGTTCACCCTCGGCGATGTTTGAAAACGTGAGGCTTGTTTGGTCGCCGGTCACAGACTAACCTCTTCGGTCACAGTAACTTAATGACAATCTCCTTCTGCTCCGCGCCGACAGGAAAAGCGCGGCACTGATATTGCAAAGTCACCTTATACGGTTGGAGGCAGGCTGTGACCAGGGCTGTGAAGTCAATTTTGGGTGCGATTGTGTTTGTGGCGAGCACGCTTCCCCTTTTCGCCGCGACGCACCCCGTTCCACTCGAGCCGAATACCGATTCCGCGAAATGCATCGAGTGTCACGAAGATAAGTCCAAGGGCAAGTTCGTCCACTCCGCGATTCCGATGGGCTGCACCACCTGCCACGAGATTCGCACCAACAAAGACATCACTCGCGTTAAGCTGACGACCACCACTTCGCAAGCGCTCTGCCTCACCTGCCACTCCGATAAAGACGCTGCCACCCTCAAGGGAACCGTTCATCCTCCGGCAGTTCGCGATTGCGTCAAGTGCCACGATCCGCACCAATCCGACAACAAATTCCAGTTGCTGAAGGCGACCTCCGGCGAGAAGGGCCAGAACCTCTGTCTCGAATGTCACACGCAGGGAACGAACGTTCCCGACAAAGGCAGCCGTCACGCGGCGCTCGATATGGGCTGCGATACCTGCCACGTCACCCACAAAGTCGGTGAGAAGGGCAAGCAGGAATTCGACTACCACCTGACCAAGCCGGCGCCAGCGTTGTGTCTTGACTGCCACGACGCCAAAGACGCGGCCTTGATCAAAGCTCACCAGGGACAGCCCTTCGGAACCGCCACCTGCACCCAATGCCACAATCCGCACCAGTCCGCGGAGCCGCACCTGATGCAGAAGTTCACGCATCCGCCGTTCGACGGAGGCGGTTGCGACACCTGCCACGCTGCGCCGAAAGATGGCAAGGTGGTGCTGACCAACACCGACAGTCGTGCGCTCTGCCTCACCTGCCACAGCGACCAGGGCGAAAAGATGGACAAGGCAAAGGTGCAGCATCCCGGCGCCATGGGCGAGTGCATCGCATGCCACAATCCTCACGCCGGAAAGACTCCGGGATTCCTGCAACCCGATCCCGTGCAGGCGTGTTTGGCTTGTCACTCCGATCAGTCGGACCAGATGAAGAAGGCCCACTTGCATCAGCCGGCTGCGGTCCAGGGATGCGCCACCTGCCACGAGCCGCACGGCGGAGACAACGAGCACCTGCTGCGCACGGCGAAAGTGAATTCGCTCTGCCTCGAGTGCCACGGGCCCGACTCGCAACCGCAGAAACTCGAGAGCGAGCACCTTATCACCATCTTTAACGGCAGCGTTAAGCTGCCGGAAAACTACTTCAGCAAGAACAAGGTCGTGATTCTGCCGCTGAAGTATGGCCGCGGGCATCCGGTGCAGGGACACCCGGTGCAGGACGTCACCGATCCCACCGACGTGACCAAGACCTACGCCAAGATCGATTGCCTGACCTGCCATCAGCCGCACTCGTCGGCCCAACCCAACCTGCTGGTGAAAGATCAGGCCAACAACATGGCATTCTGCGCCACTTGCCACAAGAACATGGCGACCCGGTAGTGTCAGAGGAGATGAATACGATGTCTGACGTAAGCGCGATTAAAAAACTCAGGATGAGCAAGCTGCTGAAGCTGTCAGTTGCCATTGGTTTGATGGCAGCTTTGCCGTTATCTCTCTTCGCAGGCAAGAAAAAGAAGGAAGCCGATGCACCGCAAGCGCCCAAGGTCATCGACTACTCCAACATCGTCTGGCCCAATCCGCCCGCCATCGCGCGCATTAAATATCAGGCGTTTTATTCGGCGCAGCAGATCTCGCAGGTCGAAACCACCAAAAGCAAAAAACAAGGCTGGATGGATCGCGTGGCTGGCACCGCTCCCGAGTCTGACAGCCCCCATTTCCTCTTCCAGCTCGCACAGCCTTATGGCATGGCCGTCGATTCCAAGGGCCAACTCTACGTCGTCGATACCAAGGTTGGCGCTATCTTCGTCTTCAACACCGAAACGCGTAAGGCGGAGCTGATCAAGAACAAAGTCAACGCTCACTTCGTACGCATCATCGGCATTGCCATGGACGACGGAGATCGCTTCTTCGTCTCCGATGCCGCTCTGCGCCATATTCTCGTCTTCGACAATACCTACAAGGCTACGGACATCATCACGGATGGCTTGGTAGAACCGGGAAATCTGGCGCTCGATAAAGAGAATCGCCTGCTTTACGTTTCCGACATCTCGCTCGACCAGGTACTGGTGTACGACGCCGATTCGCTCAAGCTGGTTCGCAAGCTCGGTACTGCGGGAAAGAATCACGCCTTGACGACGCCCGGCGACTTTTCCCGTCCCACCGGACTCGCCGTCGATAGCGATGGCAACCTCTACGTCTGCGACACCATGAACAACCGCATCGAGGTCTTCGACGCCGACGGCAAGTTCATCCGCGAATACGGAAAGAACGGCGACGGCCCCGGCTACTTCGCGCGCCCCAAAGGCATCACAGTCGACACCGACGGCCACATCTGGGTCGCCGACGGCGTGCAGGATCGCGTGCAGGTCTTCACCAAGGACTGGCAGTTGTGTATTAGCTTTGGCGGACACGGTCTGCTTCCGGGACAGTTCCAGGGCATCGTGAATGTCTTTGCTGACAAGAACAACCGGGTCTTCACCTCCGAGATCTTCCCGGGACGCGTACAGCAATTCCGCTACGTCACCGACGAGGAAGCCGCGAAGCTGGAGAAAGAGCGCGAGCAACTTCGCGAAAAGAAAGCTTCAGCTCCCAAGGAAGTCACGCCCGTTCCCGCTCCCACCGCGGAAGCGAAGGCGCCACAAAGCTAGTGTCAGTTGTCAGTCTTCAGTTTTTGTCATGTCAAGGCGCGCAGCGACGAGATATCCCTACTGCGACTCGTTTTTTGTCATGTCGAGGAGCGCAGCGACGAGACATCCCTACTGCGACGCGTTTTTTGTCATGTCGAGGAGCGCCAGCGACGAGATATCCCTACTGCGACTCGTTTTTTGTCATGTCGAGGAGCGCCAGCGACGAGATATCCCTACTGCGACTCGTTTTTGTCATGTCGAGGAGCGTAGCGCCGAGGCATCCCTACCTCAATGAGTAGCCAACATGGCGGTATTATTAAGTTGCTTTAGTCAATTATCTAATTGACAAATTACAATGCCAACAACTAACTTGTTTTCTATTAGTTACAAGCAATTCGCTGATTCTAAACGACTTATAACTCGTGTGTTTTGTATTAATTACGCGTAAGTTGTTGATTCTATTGGTAAGTGGCACCAGGGGGTAGGTCCTAGTTACGATGTGTCGCTCCGCTGAATTTTTCACCACCTTTCCCTACAACGACTTAGCCCGCCTGCGGGTTTTCACCACCCCATTTAGTCCGGTTGGCTGATTTCCCGCAACCGGAACCGCGTTCCAATTCGGGACCAAATCGGATAAGCCAATCAATTCAGCAACTTACGTTGGACCCCGTGTAAATCGATACACGGCAGCCGGCGTGCACTACCAAGGCCGGGGGCGGCTGGAAAGTAGCCCAGCCGGGGCCTAAGCCTCCAGCCTAATAGAAAGTACGTGTTGCAACACAATCAGGAGGTCTTACCTTTTTTATGAAGAAAGTAATGTTAGTTCTCCTCGTAGTCGTGGCCTTCGCAGGAATGATGATGGCCCAGAATTGGTCGTCGACGGTTGATGTCCTCGGCGCCCACCAGAATCAAGGCCGCGGTTGCGCGGGCTGCCATGCTCCGCACAGCGGATCATTCGGCGCCGGCAACGGTGGCAAGGCCGACGCGGGTTCCTATGCTCTGTGGGGACAGGACGCCAGCCCTCTGTACGGTAAGTCGCTCGCTTTTGGCGACAACGGCCGTTTTGTTGAAGTTCTGCCCAGCGGCATCAGCACCGGATCCGAAGAAGTTGGCGGCATCCTGCTCTGCCTCTCCTGCCATGACGGCAATCTCACCCCCAGCAACATGATGCAGAATTGGTCGTATGAACAGCAGATCGGCCTCCTGACGAATACGACGTACGGTTCGCAGAAGATCCCGACCCTGCTCGGCAACGATGGCACGACGGCAGGCAACTACACCAACGATCACCCGGTGGGTCTGAACGCCACCATCAGCAGCGGCAGCGGCCTGGTGTTTGCCAACAACACCTTCACGGTTACCCCTGGCACTCCGTTTGCTCAGTTCGTTGCCAACTACGGTTGGCCGGCCCTGGCGCCTGGAAAGTGGTCGAGCCCCTGGGGCATCAACGCCTCTGGCAAGCCCTACGTCGTTTGCACCACCTGCCACAACCAGCACGTGATGACGGTCTACACGTCTACGGCTTCTAGCCCGATCGTTGGAGACGGCGGCGGCAAGTTCTATGCCACGTACTTCTTCATCAATGGCCCCTACAACCCGAATCTGCAGGGCAAATTGACTGCCGGTCAAGCGGCCTCGACGACTCAGTTCTGCCGTCAATGCCACTTCGGCGAAGCCAACGAAGCCAACAACACCAACAACATTCCGACGGTGTTCCAGTAAAAATAACGGTTGTATCCTGAGGGGAAAGGGAACCCTTTCCCCTCTTTTTACGCCCTTAACCAAAAGAAGACTTATGGAGTACGGAATTCTCGGTTTGTCATGTCGAGGAGCGCAGCGACGAGATATCCCTACTTCAGTCCTGGAAGCTCTCTGTAACGGTAGTGATATCTCGCGGCAACGGATGCCGCTCGACATGACAAGTGCGGGCCAGTGCTGGACCCCAAAAAGAGGATTTATGAAGTCGATAATCGCAATCTGCGTTTTACTCACCGTCACCGCCGCAACCGCGCAAGTCGCCTCGCACTCATCGACCGCGACCATGCCCTCCGCGCAAGCGTCTCCCGTTGTCGTTACCGACAAAGTCGTGGCGCGCGTGAATGGTGTCTCTCTGACTGATCGCGACCTGCTGCGCGAGATGTATGCCATCTTCCCCTACGCCAAGCAGCACAACGGTTTTCCCAAGGCGCAGGAAGCGTCCATCCGCCAGGGCGCGCTCGAGATGATCATCTTCGAGGAATTGGTCTACCAGGATGCAATGCGGCGCCACCTCACGGTTCCGGCCGCACAGATAACTCAGGGCGAAGCGGCATTTATGAAGCAGTTCCAGTCGCAGGACGAATTCAACGCCTACCTCAAGTCGGAAATGCACGGCTCGCGCCAGTACCTGCGCCAACAGATTGAGCGTTCTCTGATCATTGAGAAGACGCTGAAAATCGAAGTCGCAGAGAAGGCAACGGTGTCGCTGGTGGAAGTAAAGGCCTTCTATGAAAAGAACCCGGCCAAGTTCGCGCAGCCGGAGTCGTACAGCTTCCAGAGCATCTCGATCATTCCGCCGCTGAAAGCCACGCCCGAACAGGAAAACGAAGGCCGCAAACGCGCCGAAGAAGCGCTGAAACAGGCCAAGGCGACCAAGAGTTATCAGGATTTCGGACTCCTCGCGGAGAAGATCTCCGAAGACGACTTCCGCGTCAACATGGGCGATCATCGCCAGGCTTCAAAAGATCAACTGCCGCCACAGGTGCTGAAAGCGTTCGCGGCGATGAAGCCCGGAGACGTCAGTGGGCTGATCCAGATCGAAACCGCGTTCACCATCGTCAGGCTCGACTCGCATACCCTCGCCCACAAGCAGCCGTTCGACCAGGTGAAAGCCAAACTGCAGGACGACATGCAGAAGGCAAAATACGAGCAACTGCGGTCAGGCTACGCCAAGCAGTTGCGGGCAAAGGCGAAGGTCGAAGTGGTGTAGAACCGATTGGCTATTGTTTGTTGATTATTGAAAACACGCGACGCAAACGCGCAGGGCGATAACCTCGAACGTGCCGTCCGAGAGTCTTTCAATAAACAATAACCAATAGCCAATAAACAATCTCCAATCCCTTCCGCCAGCACCGTGCCCACCCGCAGCTGCTCCTGCTGAGTTTTTCAACCACCCCCTCGGGTGATATGCCGCAACAGCCCTGAAAAGTGCCTTCACTGTGACCTTTATCACAGGCCTAAATCGCTGATTCTGCAATACTTACGATTCACATGCGAATAGCTCTTTTGGCAAGGATTTTGCTCTTTTAGAGATGCTGGGGAGAGCGGAGGACCGTGGAAAAGCTAGCTAAATTCTTTGGCTTGCTGGCGCTGCTGGCGATCAGCCCGCTGCTCACGGCCCAGATCCAGGTTGGAGAAAACACGACCCTGAGCGCCTCAGGGTTGGTTACCGGCGGCTACGCTGGCGATTACGGCAACACGATCAACTCAAGCCACGGTCTGGAAGTTGGTCTCAACGGCACGCTCAACGGCGACTACTTCAATCCCAACTTCCTGAACTACGTCATCACGCCCTATTACAACCAGTCGCGAAACGATTCGGGTTATCAATCACTGACCGGCGCCAGCGGCGTCGCTGCTACCGCGAACATCTTCACCGGCAGTCATTTTCCGGGATCGGTGAGCTATCACTACGACTACAACAGCACCGGCACCAACGGCCTGATCGGAACTCCCAATTTCACCACCACCGGTACCGGCCAAGGCTTCAGCGTGAATTGGAGCGCGCTGTTCAATGGCTGGCCGACGCTTTCGGTCGGCTATTCGCAAGGCAGCGGCAGCAGCACGGTCTACGGAACCGACCAGGAAAGCTCCGGCCACAACAAGAACTTCAACGTTCACTCGGGCTACGCGCTCGCCGGCTGGCGGCTGAACGCCTATTACGACCGCCACAGTTACGACTCGGTGTTCCCGGAATTCCTGAGCGGCATACAAGAGTCGGTATCGAACTCGACCGCCAACGACATCGGAGTGAACGGGCAGCACAGCCTGCCGCTGCATGGCAGCTTCGCGGCGAGCTACACGTGGTCGACAGCATCGAGCGACTATCTCACCAACACGGCTGATTCATCCAGCTTGCCCTCGACGACCAGCTATACGACACAGACTGAGAACGCCAGCGCCAGCTTCCACCCCACGCAGAAGTTCGGGTTTTCATTCAACGAGAGCTATACCGACGACCTGTCCGGATATATCAATCAAGCCATCATCAATGGCGGCGGCATTCCGGTGAACGTGAACCTGGGCTCGAATTCACAGAGCCTGACGCTCAGCGGCGGAGCGAGTTACCAGATCAGCCGGACCATGTCCGCGTCCGTCACGGCGAACCACTATCAACAGTATTACTTTGGCCAGAATTACGACGGGAATTACCTCAGCGCCAACTTGAATTACGGGCGGAAGCTCCTGAACATGTTTACGCTGTCAGGCGGCATCGTCGACAGCTCGACCGGAAATGGAGATAACGCGCTGGGATTTATCGCCAACGTGAATTACTTCCGGCGCTTCAGAGGATGGGAGACTTCGGGGTTCTTCAGCTACGCGCAGAACGTGCAGACGCTCTTGATCACGTACACCACATCCTCCTACAACTACAACGCGCGGCTTCGCCATCGCCTGCCCTGGAACGTGATGTGGATTGCGGCATTCAACGGCAGCCACAGCGGCTTCAGCCAGCAGCAAGACACGACGAATCACTCGGAAGCTTACTCGACATCGTTAAGTACGCGGCGGTTCAGCCTCACAGGAAACTATTCAGCCGGCAACGGGAATTCGTTCCTCGGTTCGACGGGACTGGTGCCGCTGCCGCCTACTCCAGGTATACCCGAATCCGAACTGATCCTCTATACCAGCAGTTCCTATGGTGGCAGCATATCGTCGACGCCAATTCGGCGGCTTACCCTTTCCGGTAGTTATGCTCGTGGGATTAGCAATACAATTGGCGGGACCGAATCGCACAACAACACTGAGGTTTTCAACGCCCAGATGCAGTATCGCCTGCGCCGGATCAGCTTGCTAGCCGGTTATACGCGGTTCTCGCAGGGCATCAGCGCCGTGAATACCGGCCCGGTGCCGACCACGACGTCATATTTTGTTGGGATCTCCAGATGGTTCAATATTTTCTGAGCACGAGGAGAAAGACTTTTCTGCGCATACCGTTGGGGATCCTATTGGCGGCGCTACTGCTTTCCCCGGCCTGGGCATCGAAACGAGCGAAGAATGCCGTCCCGCAGGCGCTCCCTCCCGACATTCTCATGGACGGCGGCCGCAAGCTCTCGTTCGAGCGCAGCTTCAGCCTAGAACGCGAAGTTAAGCCCAAGCGGAGCTTCTGGACGAGAGTGGTCGATGTTATCGCCGGGGAGCCTGACTTCCATTACCTGGTGAATCCCTACAGCATCGTGACGGATTCGAAGGGGAGGATCATCGTTAGCGACCCCGGCGCCGATGGCGTGCACGTCTTCGATTTCACCCAGCAGAAATACAAGTTCCTCACCCGCCGCGAAGATGGGAAAAATCCCATGCTGGCCCCGCAGTGCGTGGCCATAGATTCGCAGGACAACATCTACGTTACGGATTCCGAAGCAGGCAAGATTTTCGTGTTCGATTCGAACGGAAAGTTTCGCCGGACTATCGGCAGCCTGAAAGGCGGCGAAGGATATTTCAAGCGCCCCACGGGCATTGCGATCGATTCCGCGGCGCAACACATTTACGTCACCGACACCTTGCGCCACCAGATCTTCATGCTTGACATGCAAGGCAGCGTGCTCCAGAAGATCGGCAAGCCTGGGAATGGCGACGGTGAATTCAACTTCCCCACCGAACTGCGGCTTCACAATGACAACCTGGTCGTGGTCGATGCCATGAATTTTCGCGTACAGGTGCTGAACCGCGACGGTACCTTCCGGTATGCGATCGGCAAGGTCGGCGACGGCACCGGTTGGGTTTTCCGGCCCAAGGGAATCGGCTTTGACTCCGAAGGCCACCTTTATATCGTCGACGGCTTATGGGGTGTGGTGCAGGTATTCGACGATCAAGGCCGCCTGCTCTATTACTTTGGCGGCAAAGGCACGGATCTGGGCCAGTTCCAATTACCCGCGGGAATGCAGATCGACGGCAGCGATCGTATTTATGTGGTCGATTCGTTCAATCATCGCGTGCAGGTGTTTCACTACTATGGTGTGTCACCTGAAGGGAGAAAGCAGTGAAACCTCTCTTCAAGCTGCTGCTTGTCGTTGTCGTCGCCAGCGCAATGGCGACAGCGCAAACCACGGTCTCCAACGACGTTCTCGGGATGCACAACCTGACTCCGGGCAGCGGCGCACAGCTTACAACGCAAGGGAGCCTGGGTTGCACCTTCTGCCACGCTCCGCACTCAGGATTGGGAGGCGTAACCCCTCTCTGGAATCAGACGCTGTCGAAATCCAGCTACGTTCCCTATAACAGCACCACCTATAGTCAGAAGGGAAATACGCAGCCGACGCTGGGAGTGACCAGCAGTCTTTGCCTTAGCTGTCACGACGGTACGGTAGCCGTCGGGCAATCGGCGGCGTACGGCAAGATTCCAACCACCGGATCGATGAACAATATGGATGTGTTCGGCACAAATCTGGCCGGATCGCATCCGTTCAGCCTGGTAACGCCGCTCAAAGACACGGCTAACCTGGTTGCCTCATTGGTCGCGCAAGGCAAGACCGCAGATCCGACCGGCGCGGTCAAACTTGTGAATGGCAACATCGAGTGCACCAGTTGCCACGATCCGCACGTGCAGAACAAAGACACCATTGCCCAGAACTTCCTGGTGCGAGACAGTTCCAGCGGTCAGATGTGCCTGGCGTGTCACGATCCGACGCGCACGATCCAGGGACAAACAAACTTGTTGGCGGGTTGGCAGGGTAGCATTCACCAGACCGCTACCAACCAGGTGTCGTTGACAGCAAACGCCGGGCAGTACGGTACTGTCACACTGAATGCGTGCGCTTCGTGCCACATGGAACATAACGCCCCGTCGCCCGCGCGACTACTGCGCCCGGCCACGCCCGCCGCGCCGGGATTCGACACGACGACGCAGGATTGTATGACCTGCCATGCCGGCGCAACGGCGAATATCTCGCCCGCGGTGCCGAACATCATGGGCGAACTGGCGAAAACCGGCCACCCGATTCCGGCAGGTAACAACGCGCACGATGCAGCGGAGCCCGCTGTACTCAACAACAATCGGCACGCAACCTGCGTGGACTGCCACAATCCGCACTCCGCCAACCAGTTGGCCAGCTACACGGACCCGCCGGCACTGCGCGCACCGCAGACCGGCACCACAGGTGTAAGCGCTTCCGACGGAGTTACCGTGCTTACGCCCGCCATCAATCAATTCGAGACCTGCCTCCGCTGCCATGGCACCAGCATCGGAAAACAACAATTGCTGGTTTTCGGCTACGCTCCGGTACGGGTGGTTTTCGCTCCCGATCCGCTGAATGTAATTCCGCAGTTCTCGCCTACTTCGACTTCGAGCCATCCGGTGATGCACGATCGCAGTAGTCCGCTGCCACAGCCCAGTTTGCGGACGAGCATGCTGAACCAGAACGGCACCACGTCGTCACGCGTGATGGGGACGCGTATCTTCTGCACCGACTGCCACAACAGCGACGATAACCGCGAGTTCGGAGGCAGCGGACCGAATGGACCGCATGGTTCGGTGAATTCACACCTCCTCGAACACAATTACCAGTTCAGCCAGGCAGCATCTCCGGGCGGACTGGTAACGAATACGTTTCCCAATCCGGACCTGACCATTAACGGGCCGTATGGGATGTGCGCCAAGTGTCACGACCTCACGATTGTTAACTCCATAGTCAGTTACAGCGGACATGTCAGCCATGTTGGTAAAGACGGGTTCTCGTGTTCGGTCTGTCACACCGCACACGGCATGGGCGCTACTTCGACAACCGTCAGCGGCGAACGAATGGTGAACTTCGACGGAAATGTTGTAGGACAAAACAACGGCCAGCCGATCAGTTACAACCGGAGCAGCAACACCTGTACATTGGCCTGCCATCAGATGGCGCACAACTCAGATGGCTCTGTAACTGCAGTGGTAAGCACGGGCGCCGCTCCGTTGACGAAAGGTGTGGCGAAGTAGCAGGCTTCAGAGGTGTATTCAGGCCACAGATCTATCAGGCAGTATGACCGTGGAAAGCATAACCGCAGCCAACGCTGGCCCTGAAGCGCCGCCTCCGCGAATCGCACCTTCGGGCGCTCCTGTCACCCCTTTGCATTTTGCGGTTCTGCTTGGGCTTTTTACGATTGCTGCCGTGATCGAGTCGGTCCGCCTGTCTTCGCTGACTTCGCTTTCGGGGGCAGATTTGTGGTGGCACCTACGCACAGGACTATGGATTCTGCAGAACCATGCCTTGCCCCACAACGGCATCTACTCCCAATCAGCGGACTTGCCGTGGATTGCGGCGAGTTGGGCGTACGATCTGCTGCTGGCGATCGGTTACAAGCTGCTGGGACTTGCGGTGATCCCGGGATTGCTGATGTTGTTCCGGGCGGCGCTCGGACTTGTAACTTTCATGTTGGCCGGAGGGTTGCGCGGCCGCTTCTGGACGGCGGTTGTGCTGTCTGGGGTGGCGCAATACATACTCGCAGCTTTCCAGCCGACGCCAGCGTATTGCTCGATCCTTCTCTTTGGGATCGGACTGCTTCTGTTGTTCAAGGCTCGCACTCTGAAGCAGGAGAAACTTCTTTTCTGGCTCGTACCACTGTTTTTCGCCTGGGCGAATGTGAGTCCCGAGTTTGTATACGGAATCGCGGCGTTGCTGCTGTTCGTACTGGCGAGAACCATTGAGCAGAACGGAAAAGTCAGTGGTTCGGCGCCGCTGGCCCTGGGAGCTTCGATCGCTGCCACGTTATTCACCCCCTACTTCTACGGCGCGTGGGGATCGTTCCTTCACGGCGTGACTAGTACTGCCAATGAGCACTTCCCCGACCATCTCGCGATGCGTTTTCATCAGCCGCAGGATTATCTTCTCCTACTGCTGACGATGACGGCGTTCCTGGCACTCGGTCTGCGCCGATCTCGAGATTTGTTTCAAGTTCTGCTGCTGGTTGGGTGCGCTTCTCTTTCGTTCTATTCGCAGCGCGATATCTGGCTGGTGACACTGGCGGCGATCGCGGTGATCGCCGACTCAGTTCGCGCAGAAGCACCCGATCTGAACGCCAATTTGGTTAGCGCGAAGTGGGCGATGATCGCGACGGCGATCCTGCTCATTGCTGTGTTCGCGTTACTTGTGCCACATCGCCGAGACGCTCAGCTGGCGAAAGCTTCCGGGACCTATCCCGTTGCGGCTGCGAACTACATCCGTGAGCACAGATTGCCGCAGCCGCTCTTTAACTCTTACGAGTGGGGCGGATTCCTGATGTGGGATCAGCCGGAGATTCCGGTTGCGATCGACGGGCGCACCGATTTGTATCCTGACGATACGTACATGACCTACTCGAAGGTAATGAATGCCGACCTACCCTACACCGTGTATCCCGCGTTCGTGCAGGCGCGGACGATCTTGCTGCCACGTCACTCAATTATTGCCGAGGCACTGAGTGCAGTACCGGCATTCAGAGTGGTCTACCAGGACGAGGTGTCGACGGTGCTTGTGCCGGCAAAGCAGGAGCCATGAAGCATGAGTGAATTGGCCACTGGCCCCGCGGCCGGGACGCAGATTGATGCGAACAGCTCTGCGGTTTCGACGAACTGGTGGCGCATCGGCGACGCGATTGTGCTCGCACTCTACTCGTCGGTGGTTCTTTGGACGGTGGGCTACCACGAGAAGTGGGCCGACGAAGCGCAGGCGTGGCTGCTGGCGCGCGATCTCGACCTGAAGACCCTGTGGTTCCATGAACTGCGCTATGAAGGCTCGCCGGGGTTGTGGCACACCATCCTTTATACAGCCCAGCATGTCTTCCATATGCGTTACGACTCGCTCGGCTACCTTGGCGCGGCATTCGCGATTGCCGGCGCGGCGGTGCTGATCTTCAAAGCTCCTTTCCCGCGCTACATCCGGTGGCCGCTGGCGTTCACGTACGTCATGGTTTACCAGTACGCGGTGATCGCACGGCCATACACGATGCTGCCGCTGCTGTGCTTCCTGGTCGCAATCTTCTTTAAGGACACTCGCCATCCGGTGAAAATGACGGTAGTGCTGGTGCTGCTGGCACTGCTGACACTGCATGGAACCATAATCGCAGGATGTTTGGGGCTGGCTTACCTGACTGAGGCGGCTCCCGGTTGGAAGGCATTCGACCCGCAAGCCCGGAACAAATTCTTCATCTGCTCTGCCGTGATGGCATTCACATTTCTCTTTGTAGTCCTGACTCTGAAGCCGACACCTGACGTCGCCGAATTCGCGTTCAAGAGAGCATTGGCTGAGGCACCACAATCGTTACGCGATGCGCAACCAACCTCAGCCCGCAAATTGATTTCGGTGGTTTCAGGCGCTTTCCTTGACGAACCAGTCTCTTCGGTTCTGCTGATAGCTCTTCTTGGCGTGTGGTGCTTCACTAGGCGAAAGAGTATAGCGTTCGGGCTACCGGTGGCATCTCTTATCGTCTTATACACTCTCGTTCACGGATACCCTCACCATCATGGCGCAGTCTTCATTGCAGCCATTATGGGTCTTTGGATTGCGTGGCCGACGCGAGTCGAGGAACTTCACTCGTCGCCTAGAAGCGGATCTGCTTTGCTCGCCGTTAAGGTACTCTTGCTAGTCCTGTGCGCCTTGAACATTGTGGATGCCGTGGTCACGATCAAACACGAATACCAGTATCCGTATAGCGGCGCTGAAGATGCCGCCAGGTATCTCGCGCCTTATGTTCAAAAGCAGGTGCCGATGTTTGGATACAAATATGGAATGGTGGGAGTTGAGGCTTTCTTCGATCACAAGGTATTTGAGAACAAGCCTGCCGCGTACTATCACCAGGGGACGCCCTTCGTAGCGGAAAACATTGCCTTGTCGGAGCTGGATCGTGATTCTCCCGAATTCGTGGTGTTCTGTCTTACCGAGAACATCCAGAAGCTGTTCGACGACGTTGCACCTTCACTCGAAGCGCATGACTACGAGTTCGTTCATTTTTCGGATGGTTATTACATTTACAAGCGTGCCGTTTGGGAGCGCCAAGCGTACTTCATCTTCCGCCGGACGCATTCTCTCGCCGAGCAAACACCGTGGCAATCTGGTCACGATAGATAAGCTCGAAGCGTGGATCGACCGTGAGAATCTTCGCTAAAGGCAACGTGGAATCCAGGATCACCACTCCCGCTTCGTTGAGGTAGGGATCGGTGGTGTATCCGGTATCGGCGCTCTGGGAGGCATAGAAGAGCTTGTCGAGATCGTCGCCATAAAGGTCGTTGCGGCCATCAATCGCAACTGGATAGTCAGGCATATACCACATGAGGAAACCGCCCCAGTTGAGATTATTGTAGAGAGGACCGGGAACCGGATTGCGCCGCAGGAAATTCACCGCATTGACGGGATAGGTGCTGCTGATGGCACGATCGAGCTCGCGCTCGTTGAAGTTGGTGCCGCGAGTGAACAGCGCTAATAAGACCAGCACCACGGCGGTGACTCCTGCAAGTTCGAGCCAGCTCGCGGGTCGATCTGCATTCTCGGATTCCGTAGTGGGTGCTCGCTGGGCAATCACATCCGAGATACACGCAACGGCGCAGGTGCAAAGAAACCAGGCATCGCGCATGGTGCGGAAGGCAATGACGCTGGCGGCGATCATGAGCGTAAGCTTGAACAGGTCGATCTTCTTCTGCCATCCGATGGCGTAAAAGGCTGCCGCTCCAAGAAGGAGTTCGGCAAAGTGACTGAACCCGCGAAACGAAAGCGGCTGCAATTCAATAATCACCTGGTAGCTGAACTTGGCGTGAGAATATTCCCAAACGGCAACATAGGGATGGTAAGTGTTCGGACCGATGAGCGTGGCCATTACACAAACAACGAAGATGGCGACTAGAGGCAATGACGGGAGTTTGGGTGCTTCAAGATAGTCCGGTGCGAATCCGACTTTGCGATTAGCGCGCTGGGCGAGGTTCACGGCCACAAACAGGCCGACTACGGCCAGTCCATACACAAACTGGATGTGCAGGTTCGCCCAAACCATGAACAGCGGCGGAAGCCAGTACAGCAGTTGCGTGCGCTCGCTTCGGCTGGCTTCGATCAGCAACGCCAACGTTACGCAGAACAATGTAATTGAGAAAAAGAACGGGCGGGGCATTCCATTGAAGAGAAATGCCGAGAACGCAGCGATGCTGAGCAGCCACGACGGCCAGAACTGGCCGGAAATGCGGCGGGCCATCCAGAACACGGAAGCCGCTACCATCAGCGTTAGCAGCGTGCCAAAGATGCCGATTCCGACAAGATTGCCCCATCCGTAAGCGCGCGCGAGCATCACTTCATATCCCCAGCTATAAGCTACCCACGGTCGAGCGGCTGCGGTGCGCGACAAAATGCCCGTGTGCGGGACAGCAGTGTGCTCGATGATCCAGTCGCCGACTTTGAGGTGCCACCAGAGATCGGGGTCGATAACGGAGAACTTGAGGGCAAACGCTATGGAACCCACGGCGGTGAGCAGGGCGGTCAATGCTCCTAGTTGCAACGGCCGCAGTCGCAGTAAAGCGCGTAATTCCTGAACGGTACTCAAGCTGATCTCAAGGGTAGATGGGCAATTTCACTACCATCATTTAATACCTGGCAAGCGGTGGCGTAGCAGTATTTTGCGACGCCCGCTCGGACCGCAGGATGCGGTTTGCAGGGGCAAATCACACTCTCATTTCGGAAAAAGGCCCAATTTCCGGGCGATTGAGGCTGTGTCGTGTTCTCGAGTGTAGAGGTAAGTCTCTGAAACAAAAGAGCCTTTCGGTTCAGAAGGGAGCGGCGGCTTTGGCAATGGTTGTGCATCCTTGGATTGGTTGACGGATGGCTCCTTGGAGTCCTTTCTCGAATCAAGCAGGAGTTGAGTAATGGAAAACGGGCAAATGGGATCTCCCGCGCCGAGTGCCAGTTGGAAAGCCGCACACGTCATGGTTTTGTGCGTAGTGTGCCTGGTTGTCGGCGTCGTAGTTGGATACCTGGTGCGCGGCTCGGCGTCGCAAACGGCGCAGACACCAACGGCCCAGCCCGGAGTTTCCAGCAGCCAGCCTGTGAATGCGCCCGCCGCCGGTCAAGCAGCCCAGCAAATGCCGCAACAGATGCCGTCACTGGATGACATGAAAAGGATGGCCAACAAAAAAGCTGAGCCATTGCTGGCGCAATTGAAGAACAATCCCAAGGATCCGAAGCTGCTGAACGAGGTCGGTCTCGTTTACAAGAGCGCGCATCAATTCGATGAGGCCGGCAAGTACTTCGAGAAATCACTGGAATCCGATCCGAAGAATATCGCGGTTCGCGCCGATTACGCTTCCTGCCTTTATTTCACTGGAAACGTTGACGGCGCGCTCGAACAGTTGAATAAGTCGCTTACCTACGATCCCAAGCACGCGGGAACGCTGATGAACATCGGCATCATCAAATGGAAGGGTAAGGGCGACGCCAATGGCGCCATCGACGCCTGGGAGAAGGTGCTGAAATATCACCCGGATTTCCCGCAGAAAGACCTTGTTGAACAGATGATCGCGCAGGTGAAACAGAGCAAGAACGCACCCGCCGGCCAAAAAGGTTAGGCTGCGCGGCCGTACAACCTTCGTTTGTCCGCTGATTTAGCGCGGTTCCCGCCGTTTCTGACCAAAGTCACATCTCTTTGTGACACACCTCACATGGTGTCTGCCCACCCTTGGCTGCATGATGTCAGCAGCCGGGCAGGATACCTTCGGACGACCGAGTGCGATTCTCCCGAGAGTTCGTGGGAACGTGGTGAGGAGACCAGACGATGATTCCGAATACAGCGGTTCACGAGGATGGTGCGGGCACGGTCGTCTTGATGGACAACAAGCTTCAGCTAAACGACCTGGCACTTGAAGATACTAAGCAGGCATTCACGATCCACCCTCTCGGCTTCGCCTCCCGGTCCCTTCCGATTGATTCCAAGCTTGGGCTGGCAAGCACAATTTCGCAGAAGCGCACGCGTTCC
>Ga0335069_10004159_pt1 | contig 21620 bp, 18 predicted proteins | sample Lox_Sample_11_FD_206714 | JGI IMG/M metagenome (GOLD analysis project Ga0335069, IMG submission 206714) | Soil microbial communities from Loxahatchee National Wildlife Refuge, Florida, United States - Lox_Sample_1.1 | ecosystem: Environmental > Terrestrial > Soil > Wetlands | place: USA...
CGCCTCGTCGTGGTTGAACCCGTACACCAGGCGGAGCCCCTGGTCGAAGTACTGCTGTGCCGGCGGCGAGCAGGTCACCGGGTGGTGATAGGTGCCGAGATCAGTGAACAGCGGCGGTGGGGGCGCCGCGACCGCCGTCTGCACGGCGCGTTCGGCCGTCTCGCGCGAAGCCATGCAACCGGCCAACGGCAACGTGAGCAGGACCAACGATGCATACCAGCGCATGGCTGCCGTATACCAAGGGCGCTGCCGCGGGGGAAAAGGCCACGACCTACGCCATGTCAGGTGCAATGACGAGGTGGGGCGTGCTGGCTTTCGAACCCGGTGCCGGTCGACTAGGCTCGCGGCGCATGCCGCAGGAGCACCCGGCCCCCGACGACAGCGCCGCCCGCGACCCGGTGTGCGGCATGCGCGTCGACGCGGCGGCACCGAAGGGCGGCACCCACCGCCACGACGGGCGCGTCTATGCCTTCTGCAATTCCCGCTGTCGCGACAAGTTCATCGCCGAGCCCGAACGCTATCTGCAGGCCGCGCCGCCGGGCACCGGCGCACGGCCGGTCCCTGGCGCGACGTACACCTGCCCAATGGACCCCGACGTCCGCGCGCCGGCGCCGGGTCCGTGTCCGCGCTGCGGCATGGCGCTCGAGCCGATCGCACCCGGGGCGGTCGAGAAGACCCAGTGGGTCTGTCCGATGCATCCCGAGATCGTCCGCGACGCACCGGGCACGTGTCCGATCTGCGGCATGGCGTTGGAGCCGCGCACCGTCGGCATCGACGACGCCCTCAATCCGGAGCTGGTCGACATGACCCGCCGCTTCTGGGTGAGCCTGGTCCCGACCGTACCGGTGTTCGCGCTGTCAATGTCGGAGATGCTGCCCGGACAACCGCTGCAGCACGCGCTCGGCGCCAGCGCCGTCAACGCGATCCAGGCCGTGCTCGCCACCCCGGTGGTGCTGTGGGGCGGCCAGCCCTTCTTCGCGCGTGGGTGGCGGTCGCTGCGCACGCACCATCTCAACATGTTCACGCTCATCGCCCTGGGCACCGGCGTGGCCTACGCGTACAGCGTCGTGGCGACCCTGTTCCCCAACCTCTGTCCCGCCGTGATGCGCGACCACGGTGGCGCGGTCGCGGTATACTTCGAGGCCGCCGCCGTCATCACCGTCCTGGTGCTGCTCGGACAGGTGCTCGAGCTACGCGCCCGCAGCCGCACCGGCAGCGCGATCCGCGCGCTGCTCGGTCTGGCGCCGAAGACGGCGCGGCGCGTGCGCGTCGGCGGCGCCGACGAGGACATCGCCCTCGCCGCCGTGCAGGTCGGCGACCGCTTGCGCGTGCGGCCCGGCGAGAAGGTGCCGGTCGACGGCGTGGTGGTCGAGGGGGGCAGCGCCGTCGACGAATCGATGCTGACCGGCGAGCCGCTCCCGGTCGACAAGCGCGCCGGCGACCGCGTCGCCGGCGGCACCGTCAACGGCGCCGGCGGCTTCGTCATGCGCGCCGAGCGGGTCGGCCGCGACACGCTGCTCGCCCGCATCGTGCAGATGGTCGGCGAGGCGCAGCGCAGCCGCGCCCCGATCCAGCGTCTCGCCGACACGGTGGCGGCGATCTTCGTGCCCGCGGTCATCGCGATCGCGCTGCTGACCTTTCTGGCCTGGGCATGGTTCGGTCCCGAGCCGCGCGTGGCGCACGCGCTGGTCAACGCCGTCGCCGTGCTCATCATCGCCTGTCCGTGCGCGCTCGGTCTGGCGACGCCGATGTCGGTCATGGTCGGCACCGGACGCGGCGCCCAGGCTGGCGTCTTGATCCGCAACGCCGAGGCGCTCGAGGTGCTCGAACAGGTCGACACGCTGGTGGTGGACAAGACCGGCACGCTCACCGAAGGCAAGCCCAAGCTGCTCGGTGTGGTCGCTGCCGACGGCGTCGACGACGCCGAGCTGCTCCGTCTCGCCGCCGGGCTCGAGGCCGGCAGCGAGCACCCGCTCGCCACCGCTGTCGTCGACGCCGCGCGCGCGCGCGGCCTGCGCATCACGCCGGCGGCCGACTTCCAGTCGATGGCCGGCAAGGGCGTGCGCGGCACGGTCGGCGGCCGCGCCGTCGCCCTCGGCAACCAGCATCTGCTCGCCGCGCTCGGAGTTCCTCCGGGCCCGCTCGCCCCGCCGGCCGAGACCCGGCGCGCCAAGGGGCAGACGGTGATGTTCGTCGTCCTCGACGGCCGCGTGGCGGGCCTCCTCGCGGTCGGCGACGCCATCAAGCCGACCACGCCGGAAGCGATCCGGCTGCTGCACGGCGAGGGCGTGCACCTGGTCATGCTGACCGGCGACAGCCGCGCCACCGCGCGCGCGGTCGCCGCCGAGCTCGGCATCGATACCGTCGAGGCCGAGGTGCTGCCCGAGGACAAAGGCGCGGTGGTGAAGCGGCTGCAGAAGGACGCGCACCGCGTCGCCATGGCCGGCGACGGCATCAACGATGCCCCCGCGCTGGCCCAGGCCGATGTCGGCATCGCCATGGGCACCGGCACCGACGTGGCGATGCAGAGCGCCGGCGTAACCCTGGTCAAAGGCGATCTGCGCGGCATCGCCAAGGCGCGGCGCCTGAGCCGCGCCACCATGCGCAACATCCGCCAGAACCTGCTCTTCGCCTTCCTCTACAACACCCTCGGCATCCCCGTCGCGGCGGGCGTCCTCTACCCGTTCGCCGGCATTCTGCTCAGCCCCATGCTCGCCGCCGCCGCGATGACCTTCAGCTCCGTGTCGGTGATCAGCAACGCGCTTCGCCTGCGTCGCGTGAAGCTGTAGAAGCGTCCGATCACCCGAGGGAGCCTGCATGAGATCCGCACGATGCGTCATCGCGTTCGTCTTCGCGCTATCGGCCAGCCGTTTTGGGCAGACGCCGGTGGGCGCGGCAGAGCCGGCCGCTCGACGCCCCAACATCGTCTACATCATCTCGGACGATCAGGGATGGAAGGACGTCGGCTTCCACGGCTCGGACATCAAGACGCCGAACCTCGATCAGCTGGCGGAAGGTGGCGCCAAGCTGGAGCAGTTTTATGCGCAGCCGATGTGCACGCCGTCACGCGCCGCGTTGATGACCGGCCGCTACCCGCAGCGCTACGGTCTGCAGACGCTGGTCATTCCCTCGGCGGGCCGATACGGATTGGCCACCGACGAATGGTTGTTGCCCCAGGCGCTGAAGGACGCGGGCTACGAGACCGCCATCGTCGGCAAGTGGCACCTCGGTCACGCCGATCGCAAGTACTGGCCGCGGCAGCGCGGATTCGATTACGCGTACGGACCGCTGTTGGGCGAGATCGACTACTTCACGCACTCGGCGCACGGCACGCGCGACTGGTTCCGCAACAACCAGCCGATCAAGGAACAGGGGTATGTCACGCAATTGCTCGGCGACGACGCGGTGCGGGTGATCGAGCGGCACGACCCCAAGCGGCCGCTCTTTCTCTACCTGGCCTTCACCGCGCCGCACGCACCGTACCAGGCGCCGAAGGCCTATCTCGATCGGTACGCGCACATCGCCAATCCCGACCGCCGCGCCTACGCGGCGATGATCACGGCGATGGACGACCAGATCGGCCGGGTTCTGCACGCGCTGGAGCAGCGCAAGATGCGGGACGATACCCTCATCGTGTTCCAGAGCGACAACGGCGGGCCCCGCTCGGCCAAGTTTACCGGCGAGATCGACATGACGAAGAGCACGATCCCCGCCGACAACGGCCCCTATCGCGACGGCAAGGGCACGCTGTACGAGGGCGGCACACGGGTGGTCGCGCTCGCCAACTGGCCAGGACACATCGGCCCGGGCTCCGTCGTCGACCAGCCGATTCACATCGTGGACATGTACCCCACGTTGACCGGGCTGGCGGGCGCGCCGCTCGGCAAGAGCAAGCCGCTCGATGGCATGGACGTCTGGCCGACCCTGAGCACTGGTCAGCCGTCGCCGCGCGCGGAGGTGGTCTACGACATCGAGCCATTCCGCGCCGCGGTCCGTCAGGGCAATTGGAAGCTGGTGTGGAACGCCACGCTGCCGTCGCAAGTCGAGCTCTTCGACTTGGCGCAGGATCCGGGGGAGAAGACGAACGTGGCCGCCGATCACCCGGAGAAGGTGGCGGACCTGCAGCAGCGGATCGAGGTCCTCGCCCGCGAGGCGACTCCGCCGCTGATCCTCACCGAAGCGCTCGGCGCGGTGAAATTGGTCCTCTCCAGCTCGGTGGCGCTGCCCGACGAGGAAAAAGGCCTCGAAACCCAGCCGTGAGGGTTCGCTGAACGGCGCTTCGCTTCGACGCCGCCCTCGACTGGCCGAAGGAGATCGAGGGCGTGCAGATGGAGCACTACCTGGCGTGGATGCGATCAGCCTACTGGATCTCCGTCACCTGCTGTCCGGCCATCTCGGTGCCGGCGGGGTTCACCGCCGAGGGATTACCCGTCGGCCTGCAGATCGTGGGCCGGCGCCGTGACGATCTCGGCGTCCTGCAGATCGCCTACGCCTTCGAGCAGGCGACGGGCTTCGGACGGATGGGTACGCCGCTCGCATCCAATTGCACAATGACACCGGCGCAGCGCGCTGGGCCCTGCGGCGCGTTGCCAACTCCGCCTGCCCGCCGCTAGGAATTGGCCGTGGATCATGCCCGGATCAGCGCACTGGCGGGCCGCTTGTTGGACGCCTACGAGGGAAGCCACACGCTCGATCCGATCACGGCCTCCGACCCGTCGTTCGACATGGCGGCCGCGTACGCGGTGCTGCGCGAGATCCACGCGCGCCGCACGGCGAGCGGTTGGCGAGCCGTGGGCCGCAAGATCGGCTTCACCAACCGCACGATTTGGGCCCGCTACGGGGTCGATCGACCGTGGTGGGCGCACGTCTATTCGCACACCGTCCACCACGCGCCGGACGGGCACGCCGCGCGCGCCATCGCCGGCTTCGTCCAGCCGCGCATCGAGCCGGAGGTCGTGTTCGGTCTGCGCGGTCCGGTCCCAGCGGCGGGCGACGCGCGCGCGGTGCTCGATGCCGTCGATTGGATCGCCGCCGGCTTCGAGATCGTGCAGAGTCACTTCCCGGGCTGGAGGTTCCGCACGCCGGACTGCACCGCAGCGTTCGGCCTGCACGGCGCGCTCATCGTCGGACCCGAGACGCGTCTCGATGCGACGGAGCGGGATCGTCTGGCGGCGATGCTCCCCGACTTCGAAGTGACGCTGCAGCGCGGCGCCGTGATCGTTGATCGCGGGCGGGGGCGCAATGTGCTCGACAGCCCGGCTCTCGCCCTCCGGCATCTCGCCGAGCTGCTCGCGAGCCAGCCCGACGCCCCACCGCTCGCCGCCGGTGAGATCATCACCACGGGCACGCTGACCGATGCGTGGCCGATCGCGGCCGGCTCGCGATGGCGCTCCGACTACGGCGCGCTCGGCGTGCGCGGGATCGAGCTCGCGCTCCTCTAGCCGGCTGCGAGCATCGGCGGAGACCTCGCACATGCCCGACCGTTGGCTGCTCTACGTCACCGGCTTCGTCCGCGCGCTGGCCGTCGGCATGACCGGCGTGGTGGTCGGCCTCTACCTGGCGGCGCGCGGGCTCGACCCGGCGTGGATCGGCGCGGTGGTGAGCGCCGGGCTGGCCGGCGCGGCATTGGCCTCGCTCGGCATCACGCTTGGCGGCGAGCGGCTCGGCCGGCGGCGCACCCTGATCGCGCTGACCGTGCTCACCGGCCTCGGCGGGTTGCTGTTCGTGCGGTTCAGCGGCCCGTGGGCGATCGCCCTCGCCGCGTTCCTCGGCATGCTCAACGGCATGGGGCGCGACCGCGGCGCCGCCGCCGTGGTCGAGCAGGCGATCCTGCCGGCCACCGCCGCCGATGCGGAGCGCACCCAGGTGTTCGCCTGGTACAACGTCCTGCAGGACGCGGGACACGCGCTCGGCGCGCTGCTCGGCGGCCTCCCGGCGCTGCTGCAGCGCGTCGCTCCGGTCGGCGAGCTGCGCGCGTTCGAGCTCGCGATGGCGACGCCGGCGCTGCTGCTGCTCGCCACGCTGCCATTCTACCTGTGGCTCACCCCGGCGATCGAGGTACCGGAGCCGCCGCGCGGGCCGCGGCTGTCGCCCGAGAGCCGCGGCGTGTTGTGGCGCATCGCCGGGCTGTTCGCCCTCGACAGCATCGGCGGCGGGTTTCTCACCACCGCGCTGCTCGCCTACTTCTTCTTCGCGCGCTTCGCGGTCGGGCCCGGGGTGATCGGCGCGCTGTTCTTCGTCGCGCGGGTCGCCAACGCGGGCTCGCATCTGGCAGCGGCGTGGCTGGCCAAGCGCCTCGGTCTGCTGAACACCATCGTGCTCACCCACCTGCCGTCGAGCGTGCTGTTGCTCACGCTGCCGTTGGCGCCGAGCTTCACCGTCGCCGCCGGGCTGTTTCTGCTGCGCGAGGGATTGGTCGAGATGGACGTACCGACCCGGCAGTCGTACGTGATGGCGGTCGTCCGCCCAGCCGAGCGCCTCACCGCCTCCGGCATCACCAGCCTGGTGCGTCTGGCCGGGTGGGCGGTGGCGCCCGCGGTGGCCGGAGCGCTCATGCAGACCACCTCGCTGGCCACCCCGCTACTGGTCGGGGCGGGCACCAAGATCGCCTACGACATCCTGCTCTACGTCGCCTTCCGGGCCCGCAAGCCTCCGGAGGAGCGAATCGGGGGTTAGGGGGCGGGGGGCTTTGCACAGAAACCCCAGCCTGAGCCTCAGCCAGAGCCTGAGCCTCTCAGAAAAGAAGGCTAAGGCTGAGGCTCAGGCTGAGGCTAGGACCGGACGAGAAGGACGCAAAGCCGGGTCACGGGTGGGCGACCGGCCGAACCCCGACCCCTGACCCCTGGCCCCTGACCCCTGAGGGGTTCTAGCCGGTTTGTACGACCAAGGTCGTAGGCGAGCCGGCTCAACCCCCGAAAATCACCCTCGCGTCGGATCGTGCAGGGCCACCGCGTAGCCCAAAGTCGATCGTGGGCTCAGAAGGATCGACTGGGGGTACGAGATGGCGCGCAAGGCTCAGGCAGTGAAAAGCGGACACACGGTGCTGGTGGTGGACGATCAGGAGGAGGTGCTGGCGTCCGTGCGCGCGCTGCTCGAGCGCGCCGGCCATCGCGTCGTCACCGCCCAGTCGGCCGCCGAGGCGTTGACCGCCATGGCGACGGGCGACGTGGACCTCCTGCTGGTCGACCAGGTCATGCCGGAGATCTCCGGCGACCAGCTCATCCGCCAGATTCGCACCATCGACGACCTTGTGCCGATCGTCCTGCACACCGGCGGCACCGCCGACCAGACCCCCGCCAATCTGGTCGATGCGCTCGGCATCCACGGGTACCACGACAAGGCCGACGGGCCCGACCGGCTGCTCGTGTGGGTCGAGTCCGCGCTCAAAGAGCGCCGCGCGGCCGACGCGAGCCAGCGCGCCGAGCAACGCCACGAGCTCATCGCGCAGGTGTCGAGCGAGCTGCGCAACCCGCTGCAGTGCATCGGTGGCTACACCGACCTGCTCCTCGACGGCTCGTACGGCGAGCTGCCCGAGGCGGCACGCGCCCCGTTACAATCGCTGGCGCGCACCGCGCAGGACCTCACACACCTGCTGACCAACGTCGTGACCCACACCCGGATCGAGGCCAAGGCGTTGGGCATGGAACGCCGCCGGGTGGCGATCGACGAGCTCGTCGCCCAGCTGCATAGCGTCGCCGACACGCTGCTGGCGGGACGGCCGGTGCGCTTCGCGGTCGAAGCGCGCCACGCCCCGACCGCGGTCCACACCGACCCGCAGGCCCTGCGGGCCATCCTCTACAATCTGCTCGACAACGCCGCCAAGTTCACCCCCTCCGGCCTCATCACCCTGTTCATCGTGCAGGAAGGCAGCGCCGCCCGCTTGACGGTGGCGGACACCGGACCCGGCATCCCCGCCGAGACCGTCCCCCACCTGTTCAAGCCCTTCCGCCGCCACCCCGATGCCGCCGGGCAGGGCGGCATCGGCCTCGGGCTCGCCCTCTCGCGACAGCTGGCCGAGATGCTCGGCGGCGAGCTCAGCGCCCAGAGCCTCCCCGGCGTGGGGTCGGTGTTCACGCTGCTGTTGCGCGGCGCGGTCCCGAACGGCGACGCCAGCAGCTACTTCCAGCCCCTGCCGGACGACGAGTCGCCGGAGGCGGAGGTCGGAGGTTGGCGCGGCCGTTGAACCATCCGACCGAAGGCATTCGGGGGGACATCGTGAAGGGGATCTCGACGATGAACGGATTCGTGGACGCCGCGATCGACGGACAGCCGGCTGGCCACACACGGGACGACGCACCCCCCGAGGCGAGGCGGGCGACGGTGCTCGCGGTCGGCCCGCCGGGCGCGGCGCGCGCCGCGCTGGCGACCGCGCTCGGCCACGCCGGGTATCGGGCGCTGGTGGTCGACGACGCGCGCGCCGCGATCGACCGGCTGGCGCGCGAGCGCACCGACGCGGCACTCGTGCACCGGCTGCTGCTCGATCACACCGGCAGCCTGATCCGCCACTTGCGCTCGCTGGCGCCGGGACTGCCGGTCATCGTGTACGGCGGCGCGGCCGCGCCGACCGCCGCGCTGCGCGGCCTCGACGTCGGCGTGGCCAGCGTCGACGGCGACGATCCGCAGCGCCTGCGCGAGCTGCTCGACTGCACCCTGGCGGCGACCCGCTGCGTCGACCGGCTGCGCGACGAGCACGAGCTGCGCAGCCTCGCGCTGCGCCAGCTCTGCCACACCCTGCGCGGTCCGCTCGACGTCATTCAGGGGTACGCGGAGCTGCTGCGCGAGACCCCGACCTCGGCCGCCGCGCAGGCCATGCTCGACGGCTTGGCCACCGCCGTCTCCACCGCCATGCAGCTCACCGGCGAGCACCTCGCCCTCGCGGCGCTCGACGCGCCCGGGCTCGAGGTGCGTTGCGAGCCGGTGGAGGTCGACGCGCTGCTCGAAGACATGCGGCGGCGCGCTGCCCGGCCGGCCACCGGCCGCCGCCTCCACCTGATCGCCAGCACGCCGTTTCGCGGCGCCATCCTCTATACCGACGGCGACAAGCTGCGCGCGCTGCTCGCGCAACTGCTCACCCGCGCCGCCGAATGCGCGCCGCGCGGCGGGCTGCGGCTGTCCGTCCACGCCGCGGCCGACGGCACCCGCTTCGAGCTGCTCGACCGGACCATGCGCGGAGGACTCCCGCACGGCGCCTTGTCGTCGGCCGAGGCGCTCGGCGACCCACTCGTCGGCGACACCACGGGTCTCGCGCTCGCCCAGCGCCTCGGCACGCTGTTGGGCGCCCGGCTCGGCACGCGGCGCGGGCCGAGCGGCGGCGCGATCTTCACCCTGCACATCCCCGCAGCCCTGACGCTGGGGTCGGCGGCCACCGGCCCCCTCACCGTCCACTGAGGCTCGAGCCACCCGAGGGGGACCCATGGCGCGCAAGACCCAGCGGCCCGCACAGCCGTCCCGCATCCTGGTCGTCGACGATCAAGAAGAGATCCTGCGCTCGGTGCGCAGCCTGCTCGAGCGGCACGGCTACGAGGTGCTGGCCGCGGCCTCGAGCGCGCAGGCGCTGGAGCTGTTCAAGGCCCACGAGGTGCACCTGCTGCTGGTCGACTACTTCATGCCCAACATGAGCGGCGAGGCGTTGATCCGCGAGATCCGGCGCTTCGATCCATACGTCCAGATCATTCTCCAGACCGGCTACGCAGGCGAGAAGCCGGCGAGCCAGATGATGGACGAGCTCGACATCCAGGGCTATCACGACAAGGCCGACGGGCCCGAGAAGCTGCTGCTCTGGGTGGAGGTCGGCCTCAAGGCCCACCGGCTGATCGGCGCGCTGCGCGAGCGCGAGCGCGCCCAGCACGAGATGGTCGCCAACGTCTCGCACGAGCTGCGTACCCCGCTGCACATCATCGGCGGGTATACCGACCTGCTCCTCGACGGCCAGTTCGGCGCGCTGCCGGAGCCCGCATGCGACTCGCTGCGCCGCATCGCGACCGCCACTGACAGCCTGGGGACGCTCGTCTCCGACCTCCTCAGCTACGCCAAGCTGGAGGCGGGCGTGGTCGACGTCACCCGGCAGTGGGTCGCGACGGATGAGATTGCCGCCGAGGTCGAGCGCCTCGCCGCGTTGCTGCTCGAGGTCAGCCCGGTGCACTTCACGGTCGACCTCACCGGCGCGCCGCCGGTGTTCCACGCCGACTCGCTGAAGGTGCGCACCATCCTGCGCAACCTGGTCACCAACGCGGTGAAGTTCACGCCGGCGGGAGCGATCGTCCTGCGCATCACCAGCTCGGCCGACGCGCTCCGCTTCGCCGTCTGCGACACCGGAATCGGCATCGCCCGCGAACAGCAGGGCCTGGTCTTCGAGCCCTTCCGGCAGATCGAGGGCTCGGCGACCCGGCGCTATCGCGGCATCGGCCTCGGCTTGGCGCTCTCGCGCAAGCTCGCCCGCACCATGGGAGGCGACATCGAGATCGACAGCGAGCCCGGCGTCGGCTCCACCTTCACCCTCCATCTGCCGCACGGCGAGTCCGCCGAGGCGAGCGCGACCGACGCTGTCCCTCCGGGCGTCGCGCCGACTGCGAGCGCCGCATGACCGCTGCCGCCCTGCTCTTCTCCGCCCGCGGCGCCGGCGGGCTCGCCGTCCTCCTCGCTGGCATCTGGGGTTGGCGACAGCGCCCCAATGCCCGGGCGGCGCGCGCCCTGCTGGCGGTTTGCGCTCCGGCCGCCGTTGCGTTGATCACCGGGGTCGATGTCCCCGCACCCGGCTGGTTCGCCCTCCTGCACACGCTCGCGGTCGCGATGGTGCCTGCCGGACTCTTCCACCTCGCCCTCACCTTTCCGGTCGACCGCCTGCGCGGCCGCCGGACCGCAGCGCAGCTGTTGCTCTACCTGCCGTCTCTCGTGTTGGCCCTCGCCTTCCGGCTGGTCGCCGCCGATCCGCAGGCGTCCGCCGCGCTGCGCACCGCCGCCTTCGGGGCCGCGACGGCCGGCGCCCTGGCCGTCGCCGCCGTCCTGCTGACCGCCGTTCTGCGCGCGCCCGCCGCCGACGTGCGCCGGCGCAGCGCCCTGGCGCTGCTCGGCGGGCTCGGCGCCGCGATCCCGGCGGCGGTGCAGCTCCTTCGCCTCGGGGCCGGCGCGGGGGCGGCCATCGTCGAGACGGCGGCGATGACGGCCTTCCTCTTCCCGCTCGCCGTCGGCACCGCGATCGCCATTCCGGGATTGATCGAGATCGACGATCTGCTGCGCCGCGTGCTGAGCGGCGCGCTCCTCGCCGCGACGGTGGGCGCCACCTACGTCGGCACCTGGCTGGCCATCGGCGCCCTGTACCCGGCCGGCGGCTTCGCGCCGGCGGTGCCGGCCGCGGCGCTGGTGAATCTCCTGATCGTCTTCCTCGTCGTGCCGCTGCGCGACACCGCTCGCTCGCTCAGCGACCGGCTCCTCGCCCCCGCCGCCTACGACAGCGAGGTGCATCTGGCGGCGCTCAGCCGCGGGCTCGCGTCCGCACGAACCGTCGAGACCGTGGTCAGCCATGCCCGCGGCGTGCTCGGTCAGTCGCTGCGCCCGAGCTGGGCGATGGTCTACGTCCCCGACGGCGAGGGCCGTTTTCGCCCGGCCGGCGGCGCCGGCCGCCGCGCCGTCACCGTGCCGCCGGCGCTGATGGTGCCGATCGGACGCGGGGATCCCGTTCTGCTCGACCGCGCCAAGGAGCTGCGCGAGGCGCTGCCGCCGCCGTGGGACACCCTCGACACCGCGCTGCTCATGCCGCTGCGCGCCAACCGAGAGACCGTCGGCCTGCTGGCCCTGGGGCGGCGCGCATCACGCCGTCCGTACACACCGCACGATCTCGCCTTCCTGCGCACCGCCGCCTACCAGGTGGCCCTGGCGTTGCTCAGCAGCGCCGCGTTCGATCAGCTCGACGCGCTCAACCAGCGCCTCTCGGAGGGCAACGCCAGGCTCGAGGAGCAGGTGGCGGAGCGGACCGCCGCGCTGGAAGCGAAGAACGCCGACCTGCAGCGCTCGCTGACCGACCTCCAACGCACCTGCCGCCAGCTCGAGGAGCACCACACCGGGCTGCTGCGCGCCGAACGCCTGGCGACACTCGGGCGGCTCACGGCCGGCTTCGCGCACGAGATCAACACGCCGCTGGGGGCGGTGCTGAACGCGCTCAAGATCCTGGCGGATCTGGCGCGCGAGTACGCCGCCGGCATCGACGACGCCGAGGTACAGGCCAGCGACCACCACGAGATCGCCCGCGAGATGCTCGCCACCACCCAGTCCGCCACCGAGTGGGTGCGCAAAGCCGCCTCGTACGTCCGCGGAGTGCAGTCCCACGGCCGCGACGCGCACGGAGCGGGCGCGCCCTTCGTCGTCCGCGAGGTCGTCGACGAGGTGCGCGGGCTGGTCGCCCACCGCCTGCGGACCGTGGGGTGCCGGGTCGAGTTCGCCGAGGAACCGCCGGGGCTCACCCTGGTCGGCGACCGCAGCCAGCTCGGTCAGATCTTGGTGAACCTCATCACCAACGCCGTCGACGCCTACGAGGAGCGCGGCATCGCTGACGGGCAGATCACCGTGCACGCGATGCGCACGGCAACCGGCGGCATGCGCCTGCGGGTGACCGACGGCGCCGGCGGCATCTCGCCGGCCATCCTGCCGCACATCTTCGAGGAGCTCTATACGACCAAGGGCGTCGGCCGCGGCACCGGTCTCGGCTTGTGGATCGCACGCGCGCTGGTCGAACAAGGCTTCGGCGGCACGCTGGACGTCCTCACCAGCCACGGCTCCAGCACCTTCGTCGCCGACTTCCCCACCGCCGCCTGCGTGGAGCGCACCTGGGGCGCGGGGCCGGCGGCAGCTGCCTCGCCCATGAGCGTCCAGGAGGGGCCTGGACTCGCCATGCCGGCGCCGAACGGCACTGCGGTGGTCGCGCTGCGCGCCCGCTAGCTCCAGACGCGCCCGCGCGTCAGTTGCTCGGCGCGTGCGGATCGGCGGCCGGGCGGTCGCCGAGGAAGGCCAGCGCGGCGGCGAGGCGGTTCTTGACGTCGAGCTTGGCGAAGATGCGCGTCAGGTGGGTCTTCACCGTCTGCTCGCTGATGCAGAGCTTGCGGGCGATCTCCTGGTTGCTGATGCCCTGCGCCACCTGCGCCAGCACCTCGTGCTCGCGGCGCGTCAATCCGTGCAGTCCCTCGGGCTGGTTCGGCGCCCGCGGCATGGTGCGCTGGAACGCCTCGAAGATCTTGCGGTCGAGGCTGGGATCGATCCACACGCCGCCCCTAGCCACGGTGCACACGGCGTCGGCGACCGCCGCGAGGCGGGTCGACTTCAGCACGTAGCCGCGCGCCCCACCCTCGGCCGCTCGCAGGGCCACTTCCAGGCTGCCGAAACCCGACAGCACCACCACCTGAGGAGCGTCCGCCTCCGCCCGGATCTGCTGCACCAGGGCGGTGAAGCTGCGCATGTGCGGCATCTGGTAGTCGAGCAACAGCACGTCGGGCCGCAAGCGCGCGGTCACCCGGCGCACTTCCAACCCGTCCGCGGCCTCTCCGACCACCTGGACGGTGCCGCTGCGTGGCAGCGCCAGACGAAGCATCTCGCGAAACATCTCGTGGTCGTCGGCAACCACGACCCGCACGGGTGAGTCCACAGGGCAGATGCTGTGCAAGCCTTTTGCCATCCCGAGCCCGTAACGGTTGCCACGTCGCCCTCCGGGCCGGCCCGCGCGCTCGCGTCAGCGCCTTGCCAAGGTCTTGCAGCGCCGCGACCGCAGGAGCGCAATTCGGCATGTCGTTCCGCCGATGACGCAACCTGTCACCCAGCGACAACTGCGTGACGATGATGCATCACTTGATCCGCCGCGCGATCCGGGTGCCCCATTCGAGACCATGAGGCTACGCCGATGGGAACCGGCACGACCATTGCACCGGTATGGGTTGCCCGTGGTTGGAAGGGCGTAGCGCACGCGGTACGGACGTGGTTGGGTGGCGTGGCGTGGGTGGAGTGGCCGAGGTGGAAAAGCGCGCCGCCCCGGGTGGATAGGAAGTGGTTGGGCCGGCAAATGCGCGGAGCCGGCGGCCGATGGTCGCCGGCGTCCCGCGCCGGCCGGGCAGCTCCCCGGTCGTCCCTGGGACGATCACCGCACGCGGGGTCGGTAGTCGGCATCGGTATCGAGTTCAGGTCGTTTGCTTCGATTCCGATACCGATTCCGAACCCGATGCCGAGACACAGCAGGACCCCCTCTCGGCGTCACTGCTTGATCTGAGCCAGCGGCCGCACCTCGATCGAGCCGTTGCGGGCGGTTGGAATGCGGGCCGCGATGGACAGGGCATCGTCCAGGTCCTTCGCTTCGACCAGGTAGTAGCCGCCGAACTGCTCTTTGGTCTCGGCGAAGGGACCGTCGGTGATGAGGGTCTTCCCGCCGCGCACCCGGACGGTCGTGGCGGTGCTGGTGAGCTGCAGGGCCCCGCACCCCTTGTACTTGCCGGCGCTCCTGAGGTCGCTCTCCAAGCGCAGGTGGTCGTCCATGACCGCCGCCTGCTCGGCGTCGCTGAACGCGGTCCATTCCGCTTCGGTCGCGTAGATCAGCAGCATGTACATCATCGTCAACCTCCTCGCTTTCGGTCGATCGGAGTATGGGCGGAAACGGCGCACGCCGCCATCACGCGGCGCGGCGCCTCGGCTCCCGTCCGCCTTCGACGACCCGCAGTTGCGGTCGCTCGCGCCGTGCCGACCCGAGGCCGACCAGGTCGCGCAGCGCCAACCAGCTCGGTGCGCCGATCACCAGCCACGCCACCACCGCAATGGCAGCGGCGCCGCCGAAATCGATCGTGATGGCAAACGGCGCGGTCGGCATGAACCAGTTCATACGCGTCACCTCCGGAGTCCCGTCGAGGTCCTCTGTCCCATAGTCGAACGGCGCCAGCCCGAATCGACCACCGGCCGGCGCGGGGGGACCGGCTGCGACACCGACCCGACGGGGGTGGGCCGATCAGCCTACGGCTGCGAGGGGACGACCGGCGCGGCAACGTGCCTGCCGCGGAGGCTGGCGTTACGGGTGCGCTCTTGGTCGGTCGATCGTGGCGGCGCGGCGCAACTCGTCGACGTAGGCTTGCTGGAGGCGGCGGCGCTCGAGCTCGGCGAGCGTCTGCTCGACGGCCGGGCGCGCGTCCTCAAAGGGCACGAGCCCGGCGGGGCGGCGTTCGATCACCGCGATCACGTGGTAGCCGTCCGGGGCCTCGATCACCTGGCTCACCTGGCCGATCGGCAACGAGAAGACGGCGCCGTCGAGCGCGGGTGGGAGGGCGCCGCGATCGACGAAGCCGCGGTCGCCGCCGCGCGCGGCGGCCGCGTCGTCGGCCGCGTAGGTCGCGGCGAAACGGGTGAAGTCCGCCTCACTGTGCAGCTGGCCGTGGAGGTCGTCGGCGAGCTGACGCGCCTTGGTCCGGTCGGCCGGCGGCGCGCCGGCGGCGATGCGCACCACCAGGTCGCGGATGCGCGCCTGCTCGCCGTGCTGGAACGTGTCGCGATGCTGGTCGTAGAAGCTGCGCGCGGCCTCCGGCGTGGTCCGCACATCCTGGGGGACGTGCTGGGCGAGGAGGCGATCGACCATCAGGGTCTTGCGCGTCTCGGCGGCAAGCTGGGACGGGCTGAGACCACTGCGCTGCAGGGCGGCGGCGAACGCCTTGTCGCCGCCGAGCTGCGCCTTGGTGCGGGCGATCTCCGCCTGCACCTCCTGGTCAGTGACGCGGATCGGCACCTTCTGCGCGGCCTGGTAGAGCAACTCGAGGTCGATCAGCGAGTCGAGCGCCGCGTCGCTCAGCTGCGCGATCTCGTCGCTGTTCGGCGCCGAGCCGCGCTGGACGATCAGGCTCCTGACGACCTGGTTGACCATCGCCTCGGTGATCGGCGTGCCGTTGACGCGGGCGACGATCTCGAGCTCGTCCGCGCGCGCCCGAGCCGCCCCCGCGGTGGCCAGTACGCCGGCGAGGCACAGCATCCGCAGCGCCCGCCGCGTCCCGTACCCGCCGCCGGTGCGCCGCGCGGGCCCGGTGCTCCGCATGCAGGTCAATCGCGCTGCAGGATGTGGATGACGCACACGCTGCCGCCACCCATCATGTGGCAGAGCCCGGTGCGCGCGATCTCACCGGTCTTGCGGCGCCGCACCTGGCGGGCGCCGGCTTCCCCGCGCAGCTGCAACGTGGTCTCCCAGATCTGGGCGAGGCCGGTTGGGCCGCCGGGGTGGCCGCGCGCGATCAAGCCGCCGTCGGTCGATACCGCGCAGCGTCCGCCGAGCTCGAAATCGCCCCGATCGATGCACTGCTCGGCCTCACCGGTCTTACAGAGTCCGAGCAGCTCGTAGTACTCGAGCTCCTCGATGACGAAGGCGTCGTGCACTTGCACGAGGTCGAGATCGGCGGGCCCCAGCCCCGCCTCTTCGTAGACGGCGCGCGAGCTGTCGATGCTCATGCGCGCCGGGCCGACGACGGGGCCCTGGAAGACGTGGCCGCGCTCGTAGCGCTCGCTCTGCAGCGTCGAGGCGACGACCCGGACCACCGGCCGATCGGGGTGGAGTTTCTTGGCGAGATCGGCGCGCCCGACGATGGCGCAGGCGGCGCCGTCGCCGATCGGGCACGACATCATGGTCGTCAGCGGCCACGCCACCATGCGCGACTGCAGCACCTTCTCCGGCGTCACCAGCTCGGACGGCTGCCGCTGGCTCATCGGGTTCTTCGCCCCGTTGTTGAAGTTCTTCGCCGCGATCTTGGCGAGGTGCTCCGGCTTGGTGCCGCGCTCGTGCATGCGCCGCGTCGCCCACATGGCGAAGAACGCCGCCGGCAGGATGGCGTCTTCCATGTTCTCCGGTGCCGTTCCGGCGGTCCCGGACTGGATCATCGACGTCATCTTGTCGAAGCCGAGCACCATCGCGATGTCGTAGTGGCCTCCCGCCACCGCCAGGCACGCTTCGCGAAACGCCGCCGACCCGGTGGCCGACGCGTTCTCGATCCGCTGGATCGGCAGGCCGGTGAGGCCGAACTCCTTCATCACCCGCACGCCGCTCATCACGCTCGCGAAGATGTGGCCGACGTAGGCGGCCTGCATGTCCTTGAAGGTGAGGCCGGCGTCCTGGAACGCCGCCTGGCCGGCGGCCAGTGCCATCGCCGCGTTCGGCTTCTCTCCGTAGTAGGCGCCGAAGCGGTGCATCCCGACGCCGAGGACGGCAACGTCTCTCATGCGCGCACCTCCACCGGGCGGAACCGCACGATGACGATGTCCTGCGTGCCGTCCTCGCGCAGGACGTTGAGCTCGCCCTGCACCGTCTGGCCGACGCGGAACTGGTCCTGCTTGCCGGCCAGTGGCGCTTGCACGCGCGGCCCTTCCGGCAGGTCGATCTGCCCCACGCCGTAGCCATCGGCATGCTCCACGTTCATCGAGCCGAAGAGCGGGAAGTGGACGAAGGTGTAGCTGTAGAGCGTGCCGCGCGCGTCCATCTCGACGTTGGCGGTCTGCGCCGACATGCACTTCGCGCACACCGCGCGGGCCGGGTAGAAGTGCTCGCCGCAGCTCAGGCACTTGGTACCGAGCAGCCGCGGCGGCCGGGCCGGGTCGTCCGGAACGGTGAAGAACCCGGGCTTGATCGGCACCCGGGTGCGGGTCGGTTCGGTCATGGCGATGTCCCCCTCGTGGGTTGCGGCGATGTGATCGTGCAGGTCAGTTGTCGACGACGCGCAGCAGCGCGACGTCGAAGATCAGCGTGGCGTTGGGTGGGACGAGCCCCGGAATGCCTTTCGCTCCGTAGCCGAGCGTCGGGGGGACGATCAAGCGGCGCTTGCCGCCGACGCGCATGCCGCGCACGCCTTCGTCCCACCCTTTGACCACCTGGCCGGAGCCGAGCTGGAAGCCGAACGCCTTCTTGCGCTCGATCGAGCTGTCGAACTTCACTCCGTCGTCGAGCCAGCCGGTGAAATGCACCACGGCGGTCTGCCCGTCGCGCGGCGATGCGCCGGAACCGACGACCAGCTCGGCGTAGCGCAACCCCGAGGGCAGGCTATGCCACTGGACCACCGCCGGCAGCGGCGGCGGGCCGCTCGGTGTCGCCGGCTGGGCCGCAACCACCCCCGCGCGGACCGCGGCGAGGGCCGCCGCGACGGCGAAGACACGAGTGGCGGGCAACATCGGTGGGTGGCTCGGACGCGGAATCGGGCCACCCTATCCACACGCTCCGGGCCGGTCAATTGGCTTGGCGTCGCGCGACGCGCGGCCTTCGCACACGGCGGCAATCACCCTCTCGCGCTCCCGCGCCGACGCGGCGCGAGGGGGGGAGGGGGACGGTGACGACTGCAGACGACAGCCGCCACCGGTCCCCGGCGGGGGAGAGAGAGGGGAACTTCCTGTCTTTGAAGTGTGTAGCGGGAGAAAGGGATGATGCTTACGCAGCCACAGCCGGGATCGGCCGGTCGGCCTTCAGCTTGACCGACTTGAGCAGGTGGGTCAGCACCGCGACGACTTCCTCGTCGGATCCGGCGATGTCCTGCACCGCTGCGACCAACTCCAGCAGGGTCACTCGTCGTACCTGGCTCATGTTTGCCCCCTGTCGCCGCCCCTCACGCATCCCCAAGCTCTACGCGTGAGCGCGGCATCCAATAGGCCTCGTCCACCGCACGGCATCCACCGCCTGCCCAAGATCGGCAGCCTATGTCCCTCAACCAGTCCACGGACTCTGGGTGAAGCAGCGCCCGTGCCAATCTGATCGGCGACACGCAGCAACGCCTCGCCTATCGTGCGCCTTGCGGACTGTCACAAAAGCCGGCAGCACAGGCGTGAAGAAATTGCCAATTTTGGACACCAGTGCGGCATCGCGTCACTCGGTGGCGCGTCCGGGACCCCCTAATCAGCGGGTTCCGGGCGCGTGGCGACGGCCCGGCGGGGGATCTACGACGTCAGCCGGCGCTGCGCGGCGTCGCGCAGGAGGTGCTTTTGGATCTTGCCGCTCCCGGTCATGGGGAATGCGTCGACCAGGAACGCCCGCCGCGGGATCTTGAAGCTGGCGATACGCCCGCGGCAGAGGGCGATGACGTCCGCCTCGCTCAGCACCGCGCCGGGCTCCGGGATGACGAAGGCGACCGGCACCTCGGCGAGGCGGGGATCGGGCACGCCGACCACGGCGACGTGGTTGATGCGCGGGTCGGCGAGCAGCAGGCCCTCGACCTCCGCCGGGTCGACGTTCTCGCCGCCGACCTTGAGCTGGTCCTTGTAGCGTCCGAGGAAGCGCAGGCAGCCGTCGGCGCGCAGCAGCCCCGAGTCGCCGGTGTGCAGCCAGCCGGCCGCGTCGACCGTCCTCGCCGTCTCCTCCGGCTGCTTGTAGTAGCCCTGCATGACCTGGTAGCCGCGCACGCAGATCTCGCCGGTCTGCCCGGGCGGGAGCTCGGTGCCGGTCGCCGGGTCGATGATCTTGACCTCGTAGCCGGTCAGCGGCCAGCCGCTCATCGTCACCCGCGTCTCCTCGTCGGTGTCGAGGAACGAGCCGGTGACCCCGACCCCGATCTCCGTCATCCCGTAGCCGGTCATCGTGCGCATGAGGGCCTGGGCGCGGCGCGCGATCGGCTCGGTGGACAGCATACCGGCCGCACAGATGCCGGTTCGCAGGCTCGACAGGTCGCGCGCGGCGCGCGACGGATGCTCGATGAGATCCTTGTAGTGGGTGTCGAACCCATTGATGATCGTGGCCCGCTCCGCTTCGATCAACCGCAGCGCCTCGCCGGCATCGAACAGGGGCATGAGAATGTGGCGCGCGCCGGTGGCCGGCGAGGTGAGCAGCGCGGTGTAGACCGCGAAGGCGTGGAAGAGCGGCAGGTAGTCGAGGATGGCGTCGGCGGTGGTGATGCCGAACCGGTTGGCGTTGTCGAGCACGTTGCGGATCACGTTGTGCCCCTGCATGACGCCCTTCGGGAAGCCGGTCGTGCCCGAGGTGTACATGATGTAGGCCGTGCCGTCGGGGTCGACGGCGCGGCTGCGCCGGAGCAGCTCGCGGTCGAGGTCCGAGCCGTTGAGGGCGTGCGCTGCGTCGTCCGCGGCCACCGCGTCGAGCAACGCCTGCCAGTCGAGCGTGCCGGGCACCTGTCCGCTGTCGAGGAGGATCACGCGCCGCAGCATCGGCGCCGCGTCGATCGCCAGCGCGCGCGGCGGGTGCGCGCGCAGGGCGGGAAGCAGCTCCTCGATCATGGTCAGATAGTCGACGCCGTGCGCGTGTGCGGCCGCGATCAGCGTCGTCGCGTCCGAGCGGGTGACGAGGTACGCCATGTCGTGGGTGCGGAAGCGGGTGTTGATCGGCACCAGCACGGCGCCCACTTTCGCGAGCGCGAAGAACAGGAAGACGTATTCGGGCCGGTTGCTCAGCCACAGGCACACGTGATCGCCCGGGGCGACGCCAGACGCGATCAGCGCCTTCGCCGCGCGGTCGACCTCGTCGCGCAGCGCCGCGAACGACCAGCGGCGGCCTTCGAAGGACAACGCCTCGCGCTCGCCCCACCGCTCGGCGGCGCGGTCGATCAGATCGCCGAACGTCAGCTTCTCGAACCACATGACTACGTGAGCTCGCCGAGCAGCCGCTCCAGGCGCTCCAGGGCGAGCGCGACGTTCGCCTCCATGAAGCGGGTCAGCAGCCGCGCCGCGGCGTCGCTCTGGCCGGCGCGCCGCAGACGCACGGCCTTGGCCTCGACCTCGTCGGCTTCGCCCGCGAGGACCTGCTCGAACTCGTCCCAGTAGGCGCGCACCCGCGCGCCGTAACGCGGCCAGTCCTGCTCGACCACGGTGAGCAGCGCCTTGAAGCGCCACCACGGCGAGTCCGCCGAGGGCTGCGCCCCGCCGCGGGTCAGCGACGCCGGTAGCTCGCCGTCGACATAGGTTGGGAGGAACACGCCGACGCAGGGCGAGCCCAGGCTGCACCAGGCGCGCAGGAGGTCGTCCGCACCGGTCGGCAACCGGGCGACCAGGCTCGCCGTCGTCGTGCCGACCGGGTCGGCGTGCATGCAGACGCTGAAATACTGCTCGTCAGCCGGCGTGCAGCCGGGAGGATGCGGCAGGCCACCGTAGTGATCGCGCAATGCGGCGCGCATGGCCGCCGGCGTGAGGCCGCCGCGCCCGGCGGTCAGCAGCTCGCAGGTGCGGCGGTGGCGGCCGCTCGACACGACCGCGGGCGCGACGCTGGTGTCGCGGTACGCGGCGGCGAAATCGAACCGCGCGTCGCTCGCCTCATCCCACCAGTCGTTGGCGATGGCGTGCTCGATGGTGCCGTCGGCCAGCGCATCCCAGTCGGCGCCGATCGTGAGGTGGTTGCTGGCGCTGCCGATGTCGCGCACGCGGCGCAGCGCCCAACGCCGGTCGGACGTCTCCAGCAGCACCGCCTCGCGGCGGTCGGCGATGAGAAAGGAGTTGTGGTACGGCCAGTCGGTGTCGACGTACCCCGAGCCGCCCTGCCCGTGCACCTCGATCAGCCCGCTGATCACTTCCGCCGCCTCGCGCGCCGTGTGCGCGCGCTCGAGACCGAGGCGGACGAGGTCCATGCCCATCAACCCCACGGCACCGAGCGGGTCCTTGCTGAACACCGTGTGGTTGCCGATAGCCACGCCGTGTTCGTTGAG
>Ga0335069_10004160_pt1 | contig 21619 bp, 19 predicted proteins | sample Lox_Sample_11_FD_206714 | JGI IMG/M metagenome (GOLD analysis project Ga0335069, IMG submission 206714) | Soil microbial communities from Loxahatchee National Wildlife Refuge, Florida, United States - Lox_Sample_1.1 | ecosystem: Environmental > Terrestrial > Soil > Wetlands | place: USA...
CCAACGGTCGCGTTCAAGGTGCTGTTCGTCTTCATCGTCCTGGCTCACGCCCGGCGCAGGATCGTGCACTTCAACGTGACGGAACACCCCACCGCCCAGTGGACCGCCCACCAGATCTCCGAGGCGTTCCCCTGCGAGGCGGCGCCGCGCTACCTGATCCGGGATCGCGACTGCGTGTACGGGCCACCCTTCCAAGCGCGCCTGGAGCGCATGGGCATCGAAGAAGTGCCCACCGCCCCTCGGAGTCCCTGGCAGAACCCTACTCCGAGCGGGTGATCGGGAGTATCCGCCGCGAGTGCCTCGACAACGTCATCGTCCTCGACGCGCGGCACTTGCGCAGGCTCCTCGCCGACTATTTCGAGCACTACCACTCTTGGCGTTGTCACCGCTCCCTCGCTATGGACTGCCCGGCGCCTCGGCCGGTGCAGGGCCCCGAGCGCGGGGATGTCGTGGAGGTCGCGGAAGCTGGCGGCCTCTACTGCCACTACGAGCGACGAGCGGCCTGAGCCGCAGCTGCAGGCCCAACGTGCTCAATTTCACGCCGTGGCGGCCACGCCAGGGCGAAGTTGCACCTTCAACCCTCAATAGCCTTCTCGGTGGCTACCGGTCCCCTGGCTTGGGCGTCGGCCCCCGCCTCGGCTCTCCGTCGCGAGGCCCGTTGGGCGACATGATCTCGTATTTGGGACGGACAGCACGCCCCCAGGTGGCCCGATCCGGCGCTTATCGCATTTGTTCGATGTCGCGCACGGCTCCGGTGTCGGCCGACGTGGTCAGGGCAGCGTAAGCCCGTAGTGCCTCGGACACAAAGCGCTGGCGCTTGGCTGGCTTCCAAGCACCGGCCCCCTTCGCGTCCATGGAGGCGCGCCGCCGGGTCAAGTGTTCCGAGGAGATGGCGAGATGAATGCGCCGATTCGGGATGTCGATCTCGATGATGTCGCCCTCCTCGACCAGTCCGATGACGCCACCAGCCGCAGCTTCGGGTGAGCAGTGGCACATCGACAGCCCGGCCGTGCCGCCGGAGAAGCGTCCGTCGGTGAGCAATGCGCACGCCTTGCCCAGACCCTTCGACTTTAGGTACGAGGTTGGATAAAGCATTTCCTGCATTCCCGGCCCGCCCTTCGGACCTTCGTAGCGGATGACGACGACATCACCGGAGACGATCTCAGCGGCCAAGATCTTCGCGACGGCCTCTTCCTGAGATTCGCACACGCGGGCGCGGCCAGTGAACTTCCAGATGCTCTCGTCCACACCGGCGGTCTTGACGATACAGCCGCGCTCGGCCAGGTTCCCGAAGAGCACGGCAAGCCCGCCGTCCTGAGTATAGGCGTGGGCCTTGTCACGGATGCAACCGTGACTGCGGTCCAGGTCTAGCTCGGAATAGCGTTGTTCCTGAGTGAACGCCTCGGTGGTCGGAACACCGCCCGGTGCCGCGCGGTAGAAGTCGCGGACCTGGGAGTCATGAACACGGCTTACGTCGTAGCGATCGAGCGCCTCTCCGAGAGTCTTCGCGTGAACGGTGGCCACGTTCCGATGAATCAGGCCGGCCCGGTCCAGTTCGGCCAGGATCGCCACGATGCCGCCAGCGCGATGGACGTCCTCCAGGTGAAAGACCGGGCTGGAGGGCGCGACCTTGCACAGGCAGGGCACACGCCGAGAGGTACGGTCGATGTCCTTTAGGGTGTAATCCACCTGGGCCTCGCGGGCCGCCGCCAGGAGGTGGAGCACCGTGTTGGTGGAGCCGCCCATGGCGACATCGAGGCTCATCGCATTCTCGAAGGCCTCGAAAGTGGCGATCGATCGAGGCAGTACGCTCTCGTCCCCTTGCTCGTAGTACCGGCGGCAGAGCTCGACGACGAGGCGCCCGGCCTTGAGGAACAACTGCTTCCGATCGGTATGGGTCGCGACAAGGGTGCCGTTGCCTGGCAGGGAGAGGCCCAGCGCCTCGGTCAAGCAGTTCATCGAGTTCGCCGTGAACATCCCGGAGCAGGATCCACACGTAGGGCAAGCGGAACGCTCGTACTGCTCGACCTCGGCGTCCGAGACATTGCTATCGCCCGCCTTGACCATGGCGTCGATCAGGTCCACCGCGACGACCTTGTTCCCCCAGGTGACCTTGCCAGCCTCCATCGGCCCGCCGGAGACGAAAACCACGGGGATGTTCAGGCGAAGCGCCGCCATCAGCATCCCCGGCGTGATCTTGTCGCAGTTGGAGATGCAGACCATGGCGTCGGCGCAGTGCGCGTTCACCATGTACTCCACCGAGTCGGCGATCAGTTCCCGCGAGGGCAGCGAGTAGAGCATTCCGCCGTGACCCATGGCGATGCCATCATCGATGGCGATGGTGTGGAACTCTTTCGCTACGCCACCCGCCGCCTCGATCTCCCGGGCCACCAGCTGGCCGAGATCCTTGAGGTGAACGTGGCCGGGCACGAACTGGGTGAAGGAGTTCACGACGGCGACGATGGGCTTTCCGAAGTCATCGTCCTTCATGCCTGTCGCGCGCCACAGAGCGCGAGCTCCGGCCATGTTGCGGCCGTGGGTGGACGTCCGCGATCGATATTCAGGCATGACGCATATCTCCAGTAGAAAGGACAGGCGAGGGCAACTAGTTGCTCAAAGATGTCAGTTTACGCGACGGTCCGTAATCAGGGCGATGCGGAAGGGCCTGCATTCCATGAGAAGGGCCACGGCACAAAGCCCGTTGCAGAGGTCCCGAGGGCGCCGCCGCTGGAAGACGCGAATCGGCCTCACGACATGATGCTCTCTCGAATCGGCGGCCGGACACTCGCCAGACTTCCCCGGAACCAAGCCGAGACCCTCGGTTCGCTTCCTCCGTTCGTGGGGGGCTTGATGGAAGGCAGCGCCCTCCAGCCTCTCGACGAGATCTCGTGCGCGACTTCGAACACATGCGTCACGAAGGCAATCGTGATGCGCTCTTCCAAGGCGCCGGATGCTGCCGGCTTCTGAGCGTCCGACCGCACTCGCTGATTCGCATTGATCCGAGTCCACTATGTCAATACCGGGGCAACTGGATGGTTCACCGCGCCCGACGGCGTCTCCCCGCGTAGACATTCGAGCAGGCTGCTCGCCGCCTGCAAAGCAATGCCCCGGCGAACACGATCGACGGCAGAGCCGAGATGCGACGTGAAGACCGTCTTGCCCTTTGCTTTCAGGAGAGGACTGGGTACGTCAGCGGGGCGATCTGCGAGCGCCCAATCCTCCATTGCAAAGACATCGGCCGCATACCCGGCCAGCGCGCCGGTCTCCAGCGCGTTACCGACCGCCGCCTCGTCGACCAAGGATCCCCGCGCGGTGTTGACCAAGAACGCACCAGTCTTCATCTGCAACAGAAACCGTCGATCCACCAGATGCCGCGTGTCTGGGGTCAGGGGCATAGATAGAACAACGAAATCGCTCCGCTGAAGCAGCTCGTCGCGCGGCACTCGACGCAACCGCAATTCCTCCTCCTCCTGGGGCAAAAGCGCGACGTTATCGACGTACAGCAATGTCGCTCGGAACCCGGCGAGGTGTCGGGCTACCGATTTGCCGACAGCGCCCGCACCGATCAGACCGACGGTGCTGCCGTCAATGCCTTGCCCGTAGAGAACCGGGCGCCAGCCTTGAAATCGACCGGACCGCACGAGCTCGTCCCCGGCGAGAATGTTGCGCCCCAGCGCGATCATCAAGCCAATCGTCAATTCGGCGGTCGGCGCCGCCAGGAGGTCCGGGACAATGGTCAACCAGACGCCGCGCCGCGTACATGCCTCCACGTCGAAATTGTCATAGCCTTTCAAGGCGCAAGCGATGATCCGAAGATTGGGGCATGCAGCCAGGAAGGCATCGTCGATACGCTCCGGCATGAATGCCAAGAGCGCGTGGGCGTCGCGGCAGCGGCGGAGAAGCTCGACTGGTGGGAGGGCATCGCGGGTGTCGTTCGGGACGACAGCGCAGGAGCGAGCCAGCAGCTCCACAACCTCTGGATGGACCCAGTTCGAGATTACTACCTTTGGTCGGGTCGCCATGTGCCGGCTCTTTCCCTCATCCACAGGCCTTCCTCCGGGCTCCTTGGGCACGACCCTGAACTTCGCGGAAGGCAGCAACGTAGGGAGTGCGCACTTGGATTCCCGCATTCCATCCAGTTGACTGAGGGCGCCCCCGAGATCACCCGCCCCTTCCGAGGGTCGCACCGATCCTCATGAGCGCACGGCCTGCAACGAGGCCGAGAAATCCGGCGACAAGGCATCCCAGGACTGTCGCCGAGAGGTAAAGCGCCGCTAGGCTCAAAGTGCCTTGGCCCGCGAGCTTCAGGGTTTCGTAGTTGAACGAAGAGTACGTGGTGTAACCACCCATGACCCCGGTCGTCAGGAAGATCCGCGTCTCCGCGGGGATGACGCCCGCCTCCAAGGAGAGAACCATTACCAAGGCGATGCCGAATGAGCCAGTGGCATTGATGAGAAGGGTCCCGCGCGGGAATGCGGCACCGAACCGCTCGGCAAAGTAGGTCGACAACAGGTACCTTGCCCCACTCCCGATGGCACCCCCGCTGCAGACGAGAAGTAGCCTCACCACGATCCTCCTGATCCTCGGGAGATCGAGAATCTCCGTGACCGAGGGCTCCTGCCAGCACAATCGGGCTCGCCAAACCAACGCAGGGGCAGTCATGCCGTCCCGACGCGCCGGAATCATCCCGCTCTTGCCACCTCGGCCCCGAAGACCTCCCTGTACAGATCTTCCCCATGACTGGTTTCCATCGGTTCGCCTGGCTCTATCTTGAACGTTCGCGTCCCATCCGACCGCCGCTCAGCTCGCAGGAAGAGAGTGCCCTCCAGGCTTCTGGCGAAGATGCCGTGCGCGAACTCGAACAAGTGCGTCACGAAACACACCCTAATGCGCTTCTCCAGGAGGGCCGTCACCACTTGCCTCGCGATTTCCGAGCCCTCCCTCTCGTTCGTGGCTGCAAACGACTCGTTGAAGAGCAGCATCGCATCGGGCGTGATGCGGTCGACAATGCCGCTCATTCTGCCGAGTTCCTCGTCGAGCCTTCCACTCTCCATCGTGGCGTCCTCTTCCCGCCTGTAGTGCGTGAAGAGGTCGGTGCACAGACCGGCCTCGAGAAACTCGGCCCCGACGTACATCCCGCACTGCATCATCAGCTGCGCTAGGCCGATGCCCCTCAAGAAGCTCGACTTCCCGCCCTGGTTTGCGCCGGTGATGACGAGGAGACCCTTGCCGTCCGCATCGACGGCGTTGGCCACTACCTTTCGGGCCATGGTGAGCGCCAGGCAGACGTCGTACATCTCGCGGAAGCGGAACTTCCGCTCGGCCGCGGGCTGCGGTTGTGGAAAGCATGTAGGCTCTTCCATCGAGGCTAATCGGCCATGGAGATTCAGGCAGCCGGCGTAGAACCCCAGCTCGGCCCGCAGCATCTCGAAGAAGCTCACGATGTGATCCGTCGACTGAGCCAGCGCGCTGGCGACGAGATTGATCCCCCGATCCTTCAGCTCCGAAAGGTACCGGGCGCCGGCCTCGTCGCGCTCGGCGATGACGACGGTGTAGCCAGGCGGTCCCCTGCGGAGCAGCTTCTCGAGCCAGCTCTGCCTCTTGCCGTGCGCCTTGCGCAGCATGCAATTAGCAACCTCGTTGCCCTGTCCTAACTCGGCGCTGAGAAGAACGCCGTCGCGGAACTCCAGGTCTTCCAGGTGGGCCTCGATCTGGCCCAAGTAGTCGTCGCTGAGCTCCCTCATGAGCATCGCCCAGAAGATCTTGAATCCCGCCGACTCGAACCGGGCCGCATGCTCGTCGGCAACACCTCTCAGGTCCCTGAGCACGCCTACGAGCATCCGCATCGTCTCCATGGAGCCGTGCAGAATCGATGCCGGGAAGTTCCCGAAAACCCCGAAGTAACCCTTCCTCTTGGCCGTGGTCGCCTTCACCGCTAGGCCGTAGGTTTCCCTGACTACATCCGGGTTGTTGAGGCAGTCCTTCAGGATCTCCTGCCTGTACCGGATCGTGGTCAGATCGCTCTTCAGCCCCGCCAAGAGCGCCTTTCGCGAGACCTCGAAGAGGAACTCGTCGTCGTTCGCCATGGCACGCAACAGGGTGTTGAGCTCCAAATCCTGGATCAGGGCTTCCGCGTTCCAGGGCAGTTCCTGCTTGAGATCGAAGTCCCGATCCGGGTGCATCAGGAGTGCCTTCATGCCTGGATCCGCTCCTTCAGCCACCGGTACGTCACGTGGTGCTTTTCGGAGATTGCGAGCGCGTAGGACAGCCCGTCGGCCGGCCTACGCTCCAGCTTGTAGGTGCGCACCGCGGGATTCGTCGGGTCGACCGTGGTGACAAGGCTGACGACCTTTTCGTCGAAGGACGCCAGTTCGTCCAGGAAGGTGACACAGACGGCGAGTAGGTCCAGCCGAGAGATCCTCGCCATGACCTCCCTGCTCAGGTAGGCCGCGTCCTTCAGCGTCGTCGAAGAGAAGATCTCGTTCATGACGACGATGCTCTTGGGCGTGGCTCGGTCTAGGATATGGCGAATCCGGACGAGGTCGTCGTGCAGCTTCCCACGGAGATTTGCGATGTCCTCTTCTCTCTCGAAGTGGCAGAAGAGCCGGTCGAACAAGAAGAGTCGGGCCTCCGTGCCTGGCACCAAGCAACCCAGACTGGCAAGGTAGTGCAACTGGCCGAAAGTGCGTGCGAACGTCGTCTTGCCACCCTGATTCGGACCGGAAACTACCAAGACGCGCTCTGGCCCGTGCAGGAAGAAGTCGTTGAGTACGACGGCCGCCTTCTCCCGGACGAGCTTGTATGCCAGCGCCAGGTCAAAGGCATCGTGGCAGCTAATGGCCTTCGACACGCCCGAAAGCTGCGGATAGCAGAACGGCAAGCCGGTCAGCCGGAAGTGTTCGACTTGCTCGAGATAGGCCAGGTAGAACTGGACCTCGCGGTCGAACCGAGCAACTTGTCGGTCCACGAACTCCGCGTGCCTTGCAAAGAATTCATCGAGCGCGCGGAACGGACCGGGGTTCAAGAGCGCCACTCGGTCCACGATTTGTGCCTCGATGTGGTTCACGCCGGGAAAGCTCTTGAACTTCGCCCGGTAGTCCTTCGCGGCTCCCCGCCGGAATTTCTCGAACGTCCGCTCGACCGCGGCGCTGTAGTCGCTCTCCTCCCCGTAGGCGCGCACGGTGATCGTGCTGCCTTTCAGGCGGAGGCTGAAGCGGATAGCGGCCAGGTCGTAGACGATCTGTCGCGCCTCCGTCGCTAGCGCGACGAAATTTCCAGAACCGACGTGTTCGGTTAGGTACTGGCAGAAGGCACGGAAGCCGCGTGAAGCCAGGTCGCGTTCCCGCAACTCCAGCTGGAGGCGCTCCACCGCATCGCAGTAGATCTCCACGGCGCCCAGGAACCAGCGCTTCTTTTCGCGTTCGTAGGACAACTTCTTTGCCTGAGTGAGATGCGCGCGCATGGCGCGCATCTTCTCGGAAAAGGCAGTCACGGTCCCCTTGAGGCCTTCGTCCTCGAGGTCCCGCATGACCTCCTGCCGATAGGCAATCTCGTCGAGGTCGTTGAGAGGCGTGTGGAAGATGGGCGCGAGGTCATACTCCTGCCGGCCCATGGTGATGGCCTTCTCGACCTGGTCGAGATTCAAGTCTGTAAAGAATTCCGGAGCACCACGGGTGCTCCACCCTGCGGGTTCGTCCGGTCCCCGAAACAGGATGCTGTGGAAGTGCATGGGAATGGCTTGCGCCGAGCCAGCACACCGCTGGCGTGGACGTCAGACAGCCATCAGCGCACCACCGTCACCGGACACTCGGCGTAGCTGATCACTCGGTGCGTCACCGAGCCCAGGCGCCAACGGTCGAGGACGCCGCGCCCACGGTGTGCAAGCACGATGAGGTCGATTCCCAGGGTGTTCGCGTGCTCCAGGATCACTCGCGCTGGATGGCCGACGGCAAGTTTTAGGTGAGCAGGTATCCCGAGCCCCGCCACCCGATCATGCAGCCCGTCCAGAAGCTTTTGGTGGTATGCGCTGGAGTGCTCGATGATCGCCTCCACTTCGACGTCGTCGGCGAATTCGGGGACCTGGGCGACGGTGAGGACGAAGAGCTCTCCCTGGTAGCGGCGCGCGATGTCCGCGGCAAACTCGAAGGCCTTCATGGCCGGGTCGGAACCGTCGTACGCGACGAGGATCTTCCTGATCATGGCCTCACCTCCAACTTGGAAACGGACGCCCCGGTCGCGACAGCCGACACCGCGACCGCACCCGCCTCGTCAACCTTGCGCAGCTTGTGGTGGGGAAAGAAGAACGCGTTTGCGATCACCGTGGGTATCACCGCGCTCCCGATCACAGCAGCGACGAGCGCCGAGTACTGCCCTTGATCAATGATCTTCCGCGAAAGGCCGAAGAGAGCCGAGATGGTACCGAAGGTCAGACCGGTGGACATGAGCAGCGTCGTGTAGGTCGCCTCCTGACGAGGGGCTCCGAAGGCTCGCGTGGTCGGCCATACCCCGACGAGCTTTGCCGCCACCTTCATGGTCAGGAACACGAGCAAGGCGCCGGGAGCTGCCACCAGGGCCGGTACGGAGACGAACGAGCCGGCACGGATGAAGTAGAAAGGCGTGAGAAGACCGAAGGTGAGCGTACGCAGGCGACGCACCAGAACGTGGTCCTTGCCCACGGTGCTGGCGAGTACCATTCCCACGAGGTAGGCGGGAAGGACCGCTTCGCTGTCGGCCCAGTTCGCCAGCGCGCCCGCGCCGAAGAGGAAGAAGAGGAGAAACTTGGCCTCCAGTTCCGAGGGACGGTCGCCGTAGCGACGGAAGAAGCGCGGCGTGAGCCAGGGCAGGACGAGGAACATGATGCCCATGGTGCCGACAAAGACGAGGGTTCGCATCGTGAACGGGGCGAAGATGAGCCCGAGGGCGAGCACGGTCCCGAGATCGGTGACGAAGCAGGCGGCGAGTATCGTCTTGCCGAAGCTTGTCACGTTGAGGCCGGACTCCAGCATGACCGCGTAGACCACGGCCACCGAGGTGGTCGACATGGCGATCCCACCGAGCCAGCTCGCCGTGGCGCTCCATCCGAGAAGCCAGTGAGCCGCCGCCGCGCAGGCGAGAAAGGGCAAGAGGAAGCTCGCCAGCCCGACGGCGCTCGCCTCCTTCCACTTGAGCCGGAACACTGCCGGGTCAAGCTCAGCCCCGGCGAGAAACGTGAGTACGATCGCGCCGGTGCCGGAGAGGAACTTGATCCACGGCTCGCTCGCCCCGAGCGTCGCGGTTCCGATCGCAGCGCCGATGATGAGTTGGGCGATCGTCCCGACGACGATCTCGGAAAGCGCAGTGGAGAGGCGCAGGGCGATGGAAATGAGCGTGGCCAGAAGGGCGAGGCCCAGCCACAGGGCCGCTAGGGTCCAGGTTTCCGTCATGGGCAGTACCGGAAACAGGCACGCCGCGCCTCTAGGCAACGTGCCGGATTGTGGTGTTTGGGGGCCGAAGGTGATCGCCTACGCATGCCAAGCTCCCGCGTGAGCAGGAGTCATTGGCCGGGGGACCGGCGGTTCAGGCGGACTCCACCGCCATCGACCTTCTAGATCAGTCTAGCGGTCGCTCGCGTGATGTCAACGGGCCCCCGGCCGGTTTGCTCCCGCGTCGACGCCTCCTAGAGCTCCCCTCCGGCCGCTCCGCGTGGCGGCACACGGGAAGTCAACCGCCTCGAGATGGAGGACAACCCTGTTCACACCGGCGGGCTTCGCAGCGCTCTATAGGCCATCCCACGGGCCCTCGACGATGCCCAGCACCACCTGTGGCGACACGAGCAGAAGGAGGAGGCCAGGGAGGCCGCGGTCGCCGCCTCGTGTCCCATTTCGGACGGGAAGCTCGCCGCACCGAGGTCACCAGCCAGGGCGGTGAGTCAGCGAACGCGGCCGGGCGTCTCTCCTTCCCTCATCGCGTCCTAGCGTCCGAAGGGGCGCGGCCCCGCGAAACGCGCAGCCGCCCCGAGTTCCTCCTCGATGCGGAGGAGCTGGTTGTACTTGGCGACGCGCTCCCCGCGGCAGGGGGCACCAGTCTTCAGCTGGCCTGCGCTCGTCGCGACGGCGAAATCGGCTATGAAATCGTCCGCCGTCTCCCCGGAGCGGTGACTGATGACGGTACCGTAGCCCGCGCCGCGCGCCTCGGACATGCACGCGAGCGTCTCGGTCACGGTACCGATCTGGTTCAGCTTGATGAGCACTGCGTTCGCGACCCCCTTCTCGATGGCCCGGCGAACGATCGCGGGGTTGGTGACGAAGATGTCGTCGCCCACGAGCTGCACCTTCTCCCCGAGCTTCTCGGTGAGGAGCTTCCAGCCGTCCCAGTCCTGCTCCGCGAGGCCGTCCTCGAGCATCCAGATCGGATACTGGCGGACCCACCCCGCCCAGAACTCGACCATCTCGCCCGGCGACTTCCGGCTCTTGTCCGACTTCGCGTGCACGTACGCGCCGTTCTCGAAGAACTCGCTCGCCGCGGGGTCGAGCGCCAGCACGACGTCTCGTCCTGCCTTGAGCCCAGCCTTCTCGATGGCCGCCAGGATCACCTCGACCGCCTCGACGTTGGCCCTCAGGTTCGGCGCGAACCCGCCCTCGTCACCGACCCCGGTACCAAGCCCCTTCGCCTTGAGCGTGCTCTTGAGCGCCTGGTAGCATTCGGCCGCCCACCGCATCGCCTCCCGGAAGTTCGGCGCGCCCACCGGCGCGATCATGAACTCCTGGAAGTCGACACTGTTGTCGGCGTGAGCACCACCGTTGATGACGTTCAGCATCGGAACGGGGAGGAGCCCTGCATCCACGCCGCCGAGGTAGCGATAGAGAGGAAGTCCGGTGGAAGTCGCGGCAGCCCTGGCCACCGCCATCGAGACGCCCAGGATCGCGTTCGCGCCGAGCTTGTCCTTGTTCTCAGTACCGTCGAGGGCGAGCATCTTCGCGTCCAGCGCCGCCTGGTTCGAGGCTTCGAGCCCGCGCACCGCGGGAGCGATCACGTCGTTGACGTTGGCGACGGCCTTCAGGACCCCCTTCCCTCCAAAGCGCTTCTTGTCCCCATCCCGCAGTTCCAGAGCCTCACGGCTGCCCGTGGAGGCACCCGAAGGCACCGCGGCCCGTCCGCGCGAGCCATCGTCGAGCCGGACATCCACCTCGATGGTGGGGTTTCCGCGCGAATCCAGGATCTCCCTTGCCTTCAGCGATGCAATGGCGCTCATGCCCTCTCCTCGGATTGGTGTGAAGACAACAACGACTCCGTCTCCTGCCCAAGGTCCTCCAGCATCTCGATCTCTGCCCGAACGGCGGCCTCGCCCTCGGCCCTTCGCTGCCTCGCGAGCTCGAGGGCGCGTTCGGCCATGCCGGATATGTTGCGCAGGGCAGCACGTAGCTCCCCCTCGAGCCGCTGCGCGCTTCGCGCCACCCGCTCCCCGAGGTCGGTGGCGATCCGCGACGTGTTCGACTCGAGCAGGCGATCGAGATACTCCCCGGCGCGCCCGACGACGGCTCGGACCGTCCCCTCCCTCGGGCGGACCAGGTCGAGAGCCCAGCCGATCGGCTGGGTCGTGAGGTACATCAGATTGGTGTAGAAGAGCTCGCTCCGCGCACGAAAACCTACCTGGGGCTCGATAGCACGCGGCAGGTCCTCCATCCCGGGCGCGCCCGACTCCGCGGTACGCCTCAGAAAATCGTTCGCCAGCGCCACGAAGCGGTCTGCCGCACGGCGATACAGGTCTTCGGCGAGCGGCTCGATCTGGGTGCGCCAGCGTTCTACCGTCCGGCTCCCCAGGGCGCGGGCCTCGACGTAGCCTCTGGACCGAAGCCTCGCTCTAGAAACGTCAAGTGAGCGAATTCGAGCCTCAAGCTCTCGTATCGCCCCGTCTCGTGCGCGCGGATAGAACACCGCCTGGCGCTCCCGGAAATCGGACGTCAGGCGGGACCGCTCCGCCGCGAGTAGCACTCCGACGTCGTTCGCCGCGCGCTCGGCCTCTGCGACGCTCCGACGGAGTATCTCGAGTCGCCGCTCGGACTCCTCCATCGGGCGAATGAGCGCTTCGCGCCGCTCTGCGAGCTCGCGCAGGAGGGAACGTGCGAGGCGCTCGGCGCCACGGCTCTCAGCGACGGCCACGAGGTCCGCCCCGGCTTCGTGCGCCAGTGCATCGACAGCTTGCTCGAGCGCGCCCCAGTCCCGCGTGGGCGCGGACGCGGCAATCCGTTCGGCTGCGCTCACCTCGTGAATGGTGATCGATGCTCGACCCAGCCGCCGACTGAGGACGTGAACGGCGAATCTCGCGCCTTCCACGCGCTCCTGCTCGGTAAGTCGATCGGCCTTGTTGAGAACGAAGAGAACGTGCCGCACCTGGGTAGAGACTGCCTGCACCAGATCGAGCTCCTCCCCGGAGATGGGCGGGTCGGCACCCAGAACGACTATGGCGGCATCGATCTGCGGCACGAACGCGCGCGTTACGGCAGCGTTCCCGCCGAACACCGAGCCGAGCCCAGGCGTGTCGACGAAGCACATGCCCCGCGAGAGGAGCGGGCTCGGGAGAAACACCTCGACGGCGCGGACGCCTTTCTCGTTCTCAGGGTTCTCGGCTTCGGTCACGAAGCGCCCGACGTCCCCCACGCTGACTTCTCGAGTCGAACCGTCATCGAAGGAAACGCGAGCCCTCTGTTGAGCGCCCCAGCGAAGCACCGTCAGGGCAGAGGTCACCGGCACAACGCCCGTGGGAAGCACGGAATAGCCCACCAGGGCGTTCAAGACGGTCGACTTTCCGCGCTTGAATTGACCGACGCAGGCCACGTAGAAACGTCCCTCGCCTACCCGCGCGGCGAGCTCGCCAGCTTCCCGCGCAACCCCCTCGGCACCTGCACGCGTGGCGATCCTCTCCAGCGTCCCGAGGCAATCGCCGCGGCCTACGCCGCGACTCTCGGCAAGGAGCAGGCTTCCGTTCACGAAGGGTCGAGTTCCCGGCACCAAGTCATCCTTTCCCGTCTCTCGGGAGACCCGGCGGGATGTGCTCTAAGCTCCCGCCGGCGCATCGCGCCTCGCAGGAGTCATTGGCCGCCCGGAAGGGCGACGGTTTCGGCGGACCCCACCGCCCCGCTTTGGAACCATGCCCAAGCTACACGTGCACCTCCGAGCGTGCAATGAGATGGGCGCGGCGAGTCTCCCGTTGCGGCGCCCCCGGAAGGAAGGCCGGGCCCGGGGCGCGCCCGGCCGCGGTTGCAGGCGCATCACTTGCTCCCGAGCCGCGAGCCCGGAGATTGAGCAAGGCATCTCGGTGCCAGGGCCACGTAGAAGCCATCAACCCCTTCAGGGTGGCTGTACAACGTCCTCTCGGGACGGGCGAGCTTCATCGCCCATGTCGGGTGATAGGATGAGGACCGGTTCCAGGGCCATCACGCCGCTGCAGCCCACAGAGCCGTCCAGGTTCAAAGGAGTTTCGACATGGACCTCGTCGGGAAGGCGAAGCGAGTCCGCATCTATTTCAGCGAAGGCGACCGCATCGGCCGAGCATCGGCCGCCGCCTCGGTGGTCGAGTTCCTCCGCAAGGAGAACGCCCTCGGCGCTACCGTCTCACGGGGTGTCGAGGGATTCGGCGCCGCTGGAAAGCTCCACGTGTCCAACCTCGCGGACATCGCTCAGGACCTTCCAATCATTGTGGAGTGGGTTGACTTCCCCGAACCGGTGACCCGTCTACTTCCCCGCATCCTGAAGATGGTACCCCGCAGCCTCGTGACGGCGGACGACACCGAAATCGTCCTTTACGAGCCCCACCCCGTCCGCGATCTGCCAAAGGCGCTCTCGGCAGGCGACGTCATGTCGCGCCCGGTCTTCTCGGTCACGAAAGATACTCCCGTCCGCAGCTTGGTCGAGGCGCTGCTGGGAAAGACCCATCGCACCGTCCCTGTCGTGGACGAAGGCGTGCCTGTGGGCATCGTCACGAATGGCGACCTCGTCCGGAGGGGCGGCCTGGGCGTCCGCCTCGATCTACTTCGGGCCCTGGACAAGCCGGAAATCCACGCGATCCTCGAGCGCCTTGCTCAAGGCAACAAGGTGGCCTCCGATGTCATGACCCCCGGGCCGGTCACCGTGCGCGTCACTACCCCACTCCCGAGCGTCGCCGAGATCATGGCCCACCGACGACTCAAGCGGCTGCCGGTCGTGGACGACCACGGCGCACTCGTGGGCATGGTGAGCCGGGTTGATCTACTTCGAACGGCCGCCTCCGGATCCCAGAGGAGCGAGGACAGTCCCCCACACTTGGGCCTCGCCCGGGACTCGCCCCTCTCCGAGTTGATGCGGCGGGACTTTCCCGTCGTGCACCGCGACACGCCCCTCACCGAGGTGTTCCAGGCGATCATCTCGACCCGCCTCCACCGGGCCCTGGTGGTGGACGCCGATCGGAGGGTCGTGGGTCTCATCACGGATGCCGAGTTGATCGACCGGTTGACGCCGTCGCTGCGCCCCAGCGCGCTCCACTCGCTTATGCACCGGCTGCCGTTCGCCCACCTCGCGCCGGCGGATCAGGCGGCCGAGAGCCACGCCCGTGCCCGACGTGCCGAAGACCTGATGACAACTGACGTCCCCACTGCCCCGGAGGACGCGCTCCTCCACACAGCCATCGCCACGATGCTGGAGGGAAGTCACAAGGTCCTCGCAGTGGTGGACGGTGAGCGTCGCTTGGTCGGCGTCGTCGACCGCGCCGACCTCCTTCGCGGGCTGGTCGCGGCGGAAGAAGGCTAGGACACCCCGGGTGCGCGTGAGCCTCGAGTTGCAGAAAGGCCGGGCGAGCTGGCCGGCGCTCCAAGAACATTCCGAGGAGCCGGTTCTGCTTCAGATGCGGTTTTCCATTCGCAGATCCGCGATGAGCAGCGTCCACGAGATCTGGCCCTGGAACGAGTACTGCCGATCGCGATGACGGCGCGCCATCTCGACAATCGCCGCAGGGACCCCTCCTGATTGGCGAATGATCGCATTCTCATGCTTCGGGTCTCCGCCGAGATGAATCCGGGCGAGCGCGCGAGCAAATCGCGGCTTGAGCGGGGCCAGGCGAATCTCGCGTGACCCTGGGTACGCTGCTCTCCGCAGGCGATCCGGCGGATCCGCGGGCCCGACGCGCGCCGCGACCACCACGGACGCAGAGGTCTCGAAGACGATGCGCCTGACGGTCCGCAGTACCTCACCACTTGCCCGATCCCCGTCGTCCAGGAAGATGGCGCATGGATGCTCGAAACACCACCGCCGGAGCCTCGCCTGGAGCGCTCGAACCCGAGCGGCCTTGACAGTGCCGCCAGCGTCTAGCGAGTCGATCAAGCCCGCCAGTGTAATGTCCGACCTCTCGCTCGCAGCCGCGAGCCCCGTGCTCAGACCACGCGCAATCGCGGCTCGGTGCGCGGCCGCGAGCAGCGCAGACTTCCCCATTCCCTTCCCGCCAAGGATGAGAGCGCTCCCCCCAGCGACGAGCGCGCCCGTGAGCACGCCCAGTTCCTGGGTGCGGCCCAGAAGTACTCCGTGGGGACCATCGCCGAGCGCTGAGCTTCGCGGCGCCTCGCTCACGGGGCCACCGTAGCCCCCATCCGCATGGCCTTCAAGCAGCGCGCCGGATCGCCGATCGCATCGCGAATGCCCAAGCGAGGGCTGCCGCGCGAGGCCTCCAGGTCGTCACGGCGCTTTCGGCCGGGCCGCTGCGGCGTGGCGCCGCTCCAGAATTCCGTGAACCTCGCTTGCCGCAACGGCGGCAGACGCAAGCAGGACGAGGAGATGGTACAGCAGGTCGGCCGCCTCCTCTGCGAGGTGGCTTTTCGAGTCGTTGCCAGCTTGCAGCGCCTGGTGCGCCTCCTTCACCTCGTACGCCTCCTCGATGATGTTGCGACGGATCGCGGGAGGAACGGTGAGCAACTCTTTCGTGTAGCTCGGTGAACGCGGCGGGCCGATCTTCCGCGACTGGATCGTTGCCCAAAGATTCGCGAGCAACCGTTCATCCGCCATGCGTATCTCCTTCATGGCCCTTATCCGCCTCGTGGTCACCCGAGATGGCGGTCAGGCTGGCGCTCCCGTAAAGGGCGAGACGGGGTCGCCGCCGCGGTAGAGGCTCTCCAGCGAGAGGGTCACGTCTTCCGGTAGCCCCCAGGCTCGAAGGGCCGCGATGGTTCGATCAACGTCATAGCCCACGCGCCTCAGGACCGGGCTCCCGCTGTCGATGATCGCGTAACAGGCGCGCGGATCGCCATCACGTGGGAGCCCTACGCTTCCGGGGTTGACGACTCGCTTCTCGCCAAGGTCGAGGATCACCGGAAGGTGCGTATGTCCCACGAGTACCAGGTCGGCGTCGATTTCGGCAGCGGCGCTTCGCCATTCCTCCACCCGCGTAGCGGGCAGATACTGAAACAGCGGATCGCCGGGCGCGGCGTGCAGAAGCTCAAGCCGCCTGCCATCGACCAAGACCGACTTCCGCGCGGGCAGCGATCGCAGGAAGGTGAGGTTATCGGCCGAGAGTAGCGAGACTGTCCTCTTCCGGCTCTCGACTGAGAGCCTACGAAAGAGTGGAGCCGACCGGCAATCCTCGTCGAACGCCACTGCATTGTCGTGGTTGCCGCGAACAGCCGCGCTTGCGTGATGTCGGACCCATGAAACCACTTCGTCCGGGGACGGCCCGTAGTCAACGCTGTCGCCTAGGCACAAGACCTGGTCGACGCCCGGCTCTGCTGCGACAACCGCGCGGAGCGCTTCGATGTTGCCGTGGATGTCCGATACCACGAGGACGCGCATTCAAGCATCCTCCCCGGCGTGGCCATTCCCGACGAAGCCAATCCACGCGCCACGTCCTCGCGGCGGTTGACTTGCCATCGTTCATAATCTATCAACGTCCAGAGACAACAAGCGGCGATGAAGCTCGCCCGTCCGTTACGGACGCCCCCAACCACCCCACGCGGGGTTGATAGCTTCTACGAGGCCACTACGCGCCCGTAGGAGCTTTTTTCGCATTCGGGCACCGCGCGGGAGAGGGAACTTTGCACACCGTCGCCGTCAAATGGATTGGGGCCCCGTTCCCACCGGGGGACGTGAGCGCGCATGGCCAGACCTGGCTCGCGCGACCGCCCCACTACAACGACTACCCGAGCACCGCACGTCAGCTGGGCGGTGGCGGGGGCGTCGCTTCTCCGCCTCACACCGCAGCCGAGTGACTCGAGTCGATTCACCGAAAGGAATGCACATGGACAAGCTCACGCCGAAACAAGTTCTCGCGATGGCCTCCGAGAAGAAGCTCACCATGGTCGACCTGAAGTTCATGGACTTCCTCGGGATCTGGCAGCACTTCACGGTTCCGATCCACGAGCTCGAAGAGGACGTCTTCGCGGAGGGCCTCGGATTCGACGGGTCGTCGATCCGCGGCTGGGCCGCGATTCACGCCTCCGACATGCTTGTCGTCCCCGATCCCTCGACCGCCGTCGTCGAGCCGTTCATGGCGGAGCCAACGCTGTCGCTCATCGGCAACGTCATCGACCCGATCACCAAGGAGCCGTACTCGCGCGACCCGCGCAACATCGCGATGAAGGCGGAGAAGTACCTGAAGTCCACGGGGATCGCCGACGTTGCCTACTTCGGCCCCGAGCCCGAGTTCTTCATCTTCGACGAGGTCCGCTACGAGGCCGGCGTGAATCACTCCTTCTACAAGGTGGATTCGGTCGAGGGTCAGTGGAACACCGGCCGCGAGGAGCCGGGCGGCAACCTCGGCTACAAGCCCCGCTACAAGGAGGGCTACTTCCCGGTCGCGCCCACCGACAGCCAGCAGGACATTCGCTCGGAGATGTGCCGCGTGATGGAGTCGGTGGGCATTCGAGTCGAGAAGCAGCACCACGAGGTCGCTACCGCTGGCCAGGCCGAGATTGACATCCGCTTCGAGTCGCTGGTCCGCTGTGCCGACCAGCTGCAATGGTTCAAGTACATCACCAAGAACGTCGCCCGCCGGCACGGGAAGACGGTCACGTTCATGCCGAAGCCTCTCTACGGCGATAACGGCTCGGGCATGCACACGCACCAGTCGATCTGGAAAGGTGGGAAGCCGCTTTTCGCCGGCGACGGCTACGCGGGCACGTCGGACATCGCCATGTGGTACATCGGCGGCATTCTCAAGCACGCCCCCGCTCTCGCCGCGATCTGTAACCCCACCACCAACAGCTACAAGCGGCTCGTGCCAGGCTTCGAGGCGCCAGTGAACCTCGCCTACTCCGCGCGCAACCGCTCGGCCTCCATTCGCATCCCGATGTACTCGCCGAGCCCGAAAGCCAAGCGCATCGAGTTCCGGTCGCCGGACCCTGCGTGCAACGGCTATCTCGCGTTCGCGGCGATGCTCATGGCCGGGCTCGACGGGATCGAGAACAAGTTCAACCCCGGCTTACCGCTCGACAAGGACATCTACGGCATGTCGCCCGAGGAGTTGAAAGACATCCGAAAGATGCCTGGGTCGCTGGAGGAAGCGCTCGAGTGCCTCCGCAGCGACCACGCGTTCTTGCTCAAGGGCGACGTCTTTACCGACGACGTCATCGAGACCTGGATTCAGTACAAGTATGACAAGGAAGTGAACCCTGTGCGGATGCGCCCGAGTCCGCTCGAGTTCGCGCTCTATTTCGACTCGTGAGCCGTTGGTAGACGGAGGGCGGCCTGACTGCACAACGCGGTCGCCTTCCACCCGAATTCATTTTGAGCCGCGATGCTACGGCGCGTGCGAGCCCCGTCTCGTTGACTCCCGCCTGGCGCGGATCATCACGGTCAGCACGACGCCGAGAAGGACAGCACCGGATAGCCATATCAGGATGGCAAACGTCACCAATTCGCGGTCGCTTGGCATCCCATTCATGCGCTACTCCTGAAGGGGGTAAAGGCAACTAGCGCAGTTATCGAAGCTCAACGCTCTTGGCGGCTCAAGGGCCCTTGTAGGGACATGAAGGCGCACCCAACTGACTGCTCGTAGTGGGGCGCAAGGGCCAGCTGCGGTTCGGCGCTTGAATCATGGGCGCCAGAGTCCCGGCCGGTCGCAACGCGCCTCCCGAGGAATGCTTGGGGGAGGGGATGCTCATGCAGGTGACTGATTCTGCGTGCGACGGAAGCGGCCGTCACTGTCGGTGTCATTCCCCTTCCGGAGGTTCGTGCTACCTTAACTCCATGTTGCTCGCCAACCTCGTCGCCCAGAATCTCCGCACCTTGCGTCTGCGGCGCAAGCTCTCGCAAGAGACCGTGGCGGCGAGGACCAGGGTGTCGGTTAGCTACGTCTCCATGCTGGAACGCGGGCAGCGAACGCCGCCGCTCGACACGCTTGAAGCCCTCGCCAGGGCGCTGTCGGTCTCGCCGCTCGACCTGCTCCAGAAGCTTCCGATGAAGAGGGGGCGCGGCTGAGGCGCGCCCTCGCACTCGCCCTTGTGCTCGCCGGCTGTTCGCGGTGCAGCAGCCCCGCCTTCGAGGTCCGCCCGGTAAAGCCGGAAGCCTCGCCGCCGCCCTTTCCGGTCTCGCTGCGCGTCGTCCACTTCGGCGACTTCGGCTCGAACACGCGTCAGCAGTCCGCCGTGGCCCTGGCAATGGCGCGATTTGCCCGCACCACGCCGGTCGACCTCGCTCTTTGCGTCGGAGACAACCTCCGCGAGTGCGGCCCGGATCTCGCCCCGCCCGGCGCCGCCGCCTGCTCCTTCGCGGCCGACGGCAACACCGTGGCCGCGGGATACGTTCCGCCACCGGATCCGCGCTTTCGCGAGAAGTTCGAAGCTCCGCTCGAGGGCCTGCAGCGCGACGGGAAGCCCGTGCCGATCTGGCTCGTGCTCGGGAACCACGACATCAACGCCGGAGCCAGTTGCGGCGGCGGAGACGACAAGGTGGCCGTCTCCCGCGCCCGCGCCTGCCTCGAGGTCGCCCACCGGTCGCCGCAGTGGTCGATGCCGGGGCGGCGATGGGTGCTCGACCGGGGCCCTGCCCGGTTCATCGCCATCGACTCCGACCTCTTCGCGGGGGACTACGGCGGGTTCTCCTTCGACGACGAGGTGGCATTCGTTCGCCAGGCCGCCGAGGGGTGCGGGGGAAAGGCCTGCTTCCTCGTGGCTCACCACCCATCCGCCTCGGCGGGAGAACACGTCCAGGACGCGACACCCGAGTACCTGGCGCGGGTGAAGCGGATCGAGGACGCGGCGGGCGGGAAGATCGCCGCCTGGCTCGTCGGCCACGAGCACCAGATGGAGCACCTGCGGGCTCCCGCTGGCTACGACGTCCTCATTTCCGGGAACACGGCATGGGGCCGGCCCCGGGAGCGCTTCGGGCAGCTCTCCGTCGCGGGGACCCAACTCCTCTTCGCCTCGACGGCCTGGGGGTTCGGCGTTCTCGAGGTCGGCGACGCGGGCTGGTCCTACCGGTTCGTGAACGACAAGGGCGTACCCGTCCACTGCTGCGTCGCGACCGGTCGGGGCGCCTGCCGGCCAGTGACCTGTTCGCGCTGAAGGCCTTTCCATGCCGACCCGCGACGACGGCTCGATGGCCAAGCCACGGCACGGAGCAACGATGCGATCCAGCAGTGGTGTCCCCTTACTTTTCGATGCGAACCCTGAGACGCCAGTAGCGCGTTTCGCTGCCGCCAGCGGAACCGCGCAATGGTCACTCACTGGGGGATGCTGCTGCGCATTACTGTTGCTGCCTTCCTGGGCGGCATCATCCGAGTCGAGCGGGACATTCCCAGACGGGAGGCCGGCTTTCGAACGCACCTCATCCGATCGCCTGGGCGACTTTCGTGGTCGTTTCTTCCCAGTTTGCTTACTTTCAGCAGTACGCCGCGGGAGCCTGGTGTTAGTCGACACCTCTCGTATTGTCACTCCGGCACCTGAGCATCCTTCCTCAGCGGACGGGGTCGCTCTCTTTGAGTGACAATCCCTGCTCGGCCAGCGCCTCAACGCGCCGCAGGGAGTGGTCGGCTGGCCCACGCTTGTCCGGAGTCGCCAGGCTCAGCAACGTGACCTGGTGTTTGTCGGGTGACGCGCACCAGCTTGACGGACGTGACCCAAGCCCGTAACTGAACGGGCAAGCCGCGGTCACCGCGGAGGTGGGTGGATGGAGAACTTCGAGGCGATTACCCGGTTCCCGCCTACTTCGGTGGCATTCAGGCTCGTGCTCGCCCTTGCCATCGGCATGCTGGTCGGCTTCGAGCGCGAATCCGCCAGCAAGGATGCAGGCATCAGGACCTTTGGCCTGACGGCCATGCTGGCGGCCGTGACCGTCATGATCTCCCCCGCCTTCTGCATGGTCGCTCTGGCTGGCGTGATCGTACTGGTTGCGCTCTTCAACGTAAACAGCATGACCAGCAACCATTCCCTGGAAATCACGACGGCGGCCGCGCTGCTGGTCACCTTCGCTCTTGGCGCTCTGGTCGGCCTTGGACACAGTTTCACCCCCGTGGCGGGAGCGATTCTGATGACCCTGCTGCTCGCGTGGAAGGTCGAGCTGAGGAGGTTTGCCGGCGGGGTAACGATGGCTGAGCTGCGCAGCGCGGTCCTGCTCGGCCTGATCGGGTTCGTGATTTACCCGATCCTTCCCGATCGGTTCATCGACAGGTGGCAGCTGGTGAACCTGC
>Ga0335069_10004161_pt1 | contig 21614 bp, 21 predicted proteins | sample Lox_Sample_11_FD_206714 | JGI IMG/M metagenome (GOLD analysis project Ga0335069, IMG submission 206714) | Soil microbial communities from Loxahatchee National Wildlife Refuge, Florida, United States - Lox_Sample_1.1 | ecosystem: Environmental > Terrestrial > Soil > Wetlands | place: USA...
ACATGTTAGACGATTCGTAGTCGCCAGATTTGGCAGATTCTGGCGCAAATTGGCAGCTTAAAACGCGCTTCGGGACAGGATTTGGCACGTCGAAGATGAGGCCCCGCTGAGCCGGACTTTCCCGGTTGCTTGCTACGTTTTCAGGATAGCGGGAAAGGGGGAAATATTCTGCAAAGGGCGGAGGAGTTTTCCATTCTCCCAGGTCCCCAAAAGCGGTGTTGGGATGGATGGCTCTTATCCCACATCTCTGCGAGATGTGGGGTGGTCTCATCGTAATCGACTTCTCGACCGCGACCGCACGCCCGCTCATCGCGATAAAGCCGCGATGAACGGGGCACAGGACCTACGTTGCGAGAGCGGCGCAATCATGGCAAGCACATGAGCGGGCCACCTGCCGACTAGGGAACGAGGGACTAGGGACGAGGGACTAATTGTCTTCCCACCCTTCGCGCGAGAGTCTGCGCGAAGGATGGGGCACCCGGCCAAAGGCCGCCCCCGGAGAGCGGCCTGCGGCGATGGCCGAACGCCTGTATGTCCTCAGTTCCGACCCTTTCGCCACGACTTGATCTCTTTCGCCAACTGCGGGTCCTTGGCTAATTCGACGATGGCTTGTTTAGCTTCCGGCTCCTTAGACCGCTTTATCCCTAATAGCAACAGAACGCGACTGCTGCCGTGACTCTTGTCCTTGGCAAGACTGATTAGGTCCGCCAGCACAGTCTCATCAGACGCTCCCGCCAACGCTACTGCCAAGCCATCTTTAACGCGTTTGTTCGAAACGTCTGTTTTGCGGAACTCATCCATCAGTGTTTGCCATCCTATTGGACGCGTAGCACGGACCGCAAGCGCTCTTGCAATCCCCTCACGGACACCGTCTGGATAGGGTCTTTGCAGGTGATCCAACAGCACAGGGAGGGCGCTCGGATACGGGGATGAGGTATTCACCAAATCCCAGACAGAAGTGACATTGACGCCGGCCTCCGCAAGGTCTTCTAAGAGCAGCTTTTGGGCTGCTCGTGACTGAGCTTCACGTTCCTGGAGTTCTCTCTCGCGTTCTGCTTTTCGACGCGAATATTCGGGGTCCGCTTCGAGCTGGCGCATCACTTCATCGACGGTCATGTTGTTTGTGATCTTTACCATCACCTAAAACCTCATCAGGTTGATCTTCCCCGAAAGGATGGCATCTTGCAGCAGACCAGAGAGATTGTTCCAACCAAAGCTCTTTGGAACCCAGAGATTAAACTGGCGCCCCGTTTGCCCAGCATAGTCAGCGAAGTCTCTCAATTGCCCCGTGAACGAGAGGCTTTTCACGTTCTTTACTTCGTTTAGGGCCGTGTCGGTCAAGCCGTCAGGAATACGGGTCCTTCCTCCAACTTCGATTGCAGTCTTCGGACCGATGTCGGCTAGCGGCAGGTGGCCCTGTCATCAAGTCTCAAGATACTCCTTAGGACTTTGGTGGAGTTTGTGCCCCGTTCATCGCGGCTTTATCGCGATGAGCGGGTTGCGAAGATTCGCCGTCCGCTCCGATTCGATCTCAATCATTCCCCGAATGCCAGTGGCGTAATGGGAAAAGCTGCTCCATCTGTACCGTTCGGGAGATGCCACCAAGCGACTAGGGAACGAGGGACTAGGGACTAATTGTCTTCCCACCCTTCGCGCGAGAGTCTGCGCGAAGGATGGGGCACCCGGCGATGAACGGGGCACAGACCTACGTTGCCGGAGTGGCGCAATCATGGCAAGCACATGAGCGGGCCACCTGCCACCCAGGTTCAAGTTCTTAAGCTGATTTGAGATGTGGGACCATCCCATTTGTAGTAGGGTGGGGCCATCTGGCTGTTCTTCGTCATTGCATTCTGTGCATCTCGCAATCAGCGGAAAGAGGAATCATTCGTGAACATGCAGGAAAGCGATCGCAGGGAGTTTCTGAAGACGGCGGGCGCGGCGGCGGCAGTTACCGCGTTCTCAATGAATGCAAGCAGTTACGCGGCTATTCCTGGAGCCAACGATCGTGTGAGGGTTGGCGTGGTCGGCTTTGGTGATCGCATGAAAGGTGGCGATCTGCCTGCCTTTTATCAACATGCCAGGGAGTTGAATTTTCAGATCGTGGCAGTTTCCGACATCTGGAATCGTCGTCGAGATGAAGGCGTTGTCCACATCAAGAAGCTCAATGGCACAAACGATCCGGTAGACCCGGTTCGTAACAATGATGAGTTGTATGCGCGTAAGGATATCGATGCCGTCATTATTGCCACCGCAGACTTTCAGCACGCTCTTCACGGTATCGAAGCAGTTGAGGCCGGTCGCGATGCCTACGTCGAAAAGCCGACGGCGCACACCATGGACGACGCGCGCAAGTTTCTGGCCGCCGTGAAGAAGACGGGCCGGATCGTGCAGATCGGCACGCAGCGCCGCTCCACCCCCAGTTACATCAAGGCCGCTGAGTATATTCAGTCGGGTAAGTTTGGCGACATCGTCATGGTCGAGATGACCTGGAACGTGAATCAGCCGGGTCGCTGGCGTCGCCCCGATGTGGTGCCGCTACTCAAGGAAGAAGATACGGACTGGAGGCGCTACCTGATGAATCGGCCCTATGAGCCGTTCGACGCGCGCAAGTATCTGGAGTTTCGCCTGTTTTGGCCTTACTCGTCCGGCATTCCCGATCAGTGGCTCGTTCATCAGATCGATACGGTGCACTGGTTTGCCGGCTTGCCGCATCCCCGCTCCTGCGTGGCCAACGGCGGTATCTACCTATGGAAGGATGGGCGCAAGAACTGGGATACGATGACGGCGGTTTTCGACTACGGCCCGCTCGACGATCTCTCGAAGGGTTTCCAGGTTCAGTACACTTCACGCTTCACCAATTCGGCAGGTGGCGTAAAGGAACTCTACTACTCCAACAGCGGCATGTTGGATATGTCCAAGCAGGCAGTTACTCCGACAGGCGGACTTAGTGAGAGATACGCGGCAGAGATGGGGATGAAAGCAAATCTGCTGCCCAGCTTTTCGCTGGTCGATAAGGCCGAGGCCGTGTCTACCGACGCCGACACCCATGGTGATCCCGAGACTTCGGCCAACATGCGCAACTGGATGGAATGCGTGCGTTCGCGCAAGACGCCGAATGCGCCCATCGAAGCCGGCTACGCACATTCCGTCGCGCTGTGCATGAATATTGCCGCCATTCAAACCGGCGATAAGGTCACCTTTGACGACAAGACGCAACAAGTGCTGGCGGGAGGCAAGGTGTATGCGTAGGTGGACTGCTCTCGCTCTGATTACCGTCGGCAGCTCATGCGCCGCCTGCCCACTATTCGCCGCACCTGCCAAGGGCGTTCAGGTAACGACTCATGTGGAAGAACGCCGCGTGGATATCACGATCGACGGCAAGCCCTTTACCTCCTACATTTGGCCGACCAACCTGCGAAAGCCTGTACTCTTTCCGATCATTGATTCGAATGGGTTGACGCTGACGCGAGGTTATCCTCTGGCGCCGCGACCCGGCGAGCGCACGGATCACCCGCACCACACCGGCCTGTGGTTCAACTACAGCAATGTGAGTGGATTTGATTTCTGGAACAATTCAGATGCCATTCCCGCTGCGCGCAGGCCGAAGATGGGCTCTATCCGCTTTGACAAGATTGTCTCCAGCGAGAGCAAACTGCACAGCGGCGAACTGGTCACTGAATCCACGTGGATCGATGGAACCGGGAAACCCGTTATCGAGGAGACGACGCACTTTATCTTTGCGGATCACGATGGCGTTCGCACGATCGACCGCGTAGCAACACTGCATGCGCTGGAGCAGGTGGTCTTTGGCGACGACAAGGATGGGCTGCTGGGATTGCGCGTGGCGAGTTGGCTGGAGTCACTCAGTGCGAAGGGTGGAAGCTTCACCGACGGCAGTGGTCAGGTCACTCAGGTAGCTGGTGCGGCGCATGATGCGTCGGGCGTTTACTTGACAAGCGAAGGAATAAAGGGAGATGCAGCGTGGGGTACTCGGGGACAATGGTGCGCGCTTACTGGCCAGACCGGCAACAATGTGGCCACGATTGCGATCTTCGATCATCCGCGCAATCCTGGCTATCCGACCTATTGGCATGCTCGGGATTATGGCCTGTTCGCGGCCAATCCGTTAGGACGCGACAACTTCGATCCTAAGCAACCAGCCTTTAACTACACGCTGCAAAAGGGGCAGACGGCAACCTTTCGCTATCGCGTTGCCTTTTATCCGCGCACAGCAACGGTCGCAGAACTCAATCGCGAGGCAGGCTCCTTCGCGAAAGAGAGCCAATAGTCTAAAGGCGTTGCTGGTGGGACTCAGCGCTGGGACATGGAATGGAGTTTGAGGACGGTGTTCCAGTTGCGAGCAGTGGCTGGAATGCCGCCGAGGGCGCGGTCGAGGGATTTGCCGGAGAATTTCGTTTCGGCGGCCCCATCAGGGAGATGCAGGTAGAGGGTGTCGCCGACGAGGTGGTAGCGGTCACGACGCGCCGGGTACTGGGTCACGATGCGGTCGAGGCCAGTAGAAGCACCGGAGGGTGCAGGGGCCACGAGAAAGGCTACGTGGACCCTGGCCCCGTCGGCAGCGGCCTCTTTGGCAAAGGGGTTGCCTGCAATGACGCGATCCATTTCTTCGTGCGTGCGGAGGACCACGCAGCAAGGAGTGCCCATGAGCTTCTCAAGACCCGCTGCGATACCCTGCGATATCTTGTTCGCCGGGCCTGGAGCGTCGAAGACGGCATTACCGGACTGGATGTACGTCTGGACATTGCGGTAGCCAAGGTTTTCGAGGAGCTTACGAAAATCGGACATCGGGAGTTTGCCGGTTCCGCCGACGTTTACGGCACGCAAAAGCGCAATATAGGGTTTCATGGGACGCTCCAGGAAGCTTGAACGCGTGAAGCGAGTGTAGCGCGGGTGAGGGAACGAACATATCCTGTTGTTGCGCAGTGCGAGGTGCGCCAGGCATGGCGGCGACGCGGGCAATGCACATCGAGGATCTCGAAGCGCAGTTTCTTGCCATCTCGGCGCGGGCCAAAGCTCTCGTGGATCTCGCAGGGCCGGAGTTGTCGGCAAAGAGGCCGAGCAAAGGGTCGTGGTCAGTGGCCGAGTGCCTGGAGCACCTCAACGTGAGTGCGGACAGCTTCTTTGCGATCTGGCCGCAGGCTATCGCTCAAGCCGGGGATTGGAAGAAGCCTGGCGAGCCCTATAAAGTCGGCTGCAAGGGGCGATTGCTGGCGTGGGTGCTTGAACCTCCCGCGCGATTCAAGACGAAGGCGCAGAAGTGGTTTGAACCTGCGGCATCTCTGGAGATCGGGCCGGTGCTGAACGGCTTCGTTGATCGCCAGCAGAAGGTCATCGGAGTGCTTCGCTCGTGCAAAGGCCGTGCAGTGGACGAAGTAAAGATTGTCTCTCCCGTCGATTCGCGGATCCGCTACAGCGTCTGGTCGAGCTTTGTGATTACCGCTGCTCATGAAAGAAGGCACTTGTGGCAGGCCGAACAGGCGGTGAAAGTTTTGGAATCACAAAGGCGGGGATGAGGTACATGGCTGGAACATCATGGTATCCCAGGTCAGAAAACACGGACCTGGGGCACCCGAGTTCTCTGATGGGTTTAGAGTCACAGGTACCCGGCGGGGTTTGTCGTATCCCACCCAAGTCGCGATGAAGTTGCGACCTGGATGGGGGCCCCCGGCGGAATCGAGGGAACGACAGATGAGGACGCAATTCGCTTTTGGCAAGTCGGGCATTGAGGTTTCAGTTCCCGAAAGGTTTGCATGCAGGGTGATGAAGAGCCGTTGCGCCGATGCGCTCGAGGACGAGAACGCCGCGCTCGAAGCGGCCCTCGATCGTCCTATCGGGTGCAAGCCGCTTGCGGAGATGGCAGCGGGAAAGAAGTCGGCGGCCATCGCGGTCTGTGACATCACGCGTCCCGCACCCAACCGCCGGACGCTGCCGCCACTGCTCAGGAGGTTGCATGATGCCGGAATTGCAATTGAAGACATCAGCATCCTGATCGCGACGGGTCTGCACCGGGAAGCGACGAAGGAAGAGGTCGATGTCATCGTGGGGCCGGAGATTGCCTCGCGCTACCGGGTGTTGAGCCATGATGCGCGGAATCTCGCGATGCACCGCAGGCTGGGTGTGACTCGCCGGGGCACGCCGGTTTCTATCGATGAGCGCTTCATGGCCGCCGACTTGCATATCAGCCTTGGTTTTGTGGAACAACATCTCATGCTTGGCTTTTCGGGCGGGCGCAAGCTGGTGGTCCCGGGACTGGCGTCGCAGGAGACGATCAAGGTGATTCACTCGCCGCGGTTCATGCGTGAGCCGCTGGCCAAGGAGGGGTCCATCGCGGGGAACCCGCTGCATGAGGAACTGCTGGAGATCGCGGGAATGGCGCGTCATGACTTCATCCTTGACGTGACCCTGACGCTCGACAGAAAGATCAACGGGGTCTTTGCAGGGGCTCCCAGGAAGGCGCACGCGGCCGCGGTGGAGTTTCTTGAGGCGACCTCACTCGAAAGGCTGGCGGAGCCCGTCGACGCGGTGATCACCAGTGCCGCGGGATATCCGCTTGACCTTACCTTTTACCAGTCGGTGAAGGGCATCAGCGCCGCGCAGCACCTGGTGAAGCCGGGCGGAAGGATGCTGCTGGTGGCGGAATGCGCGGAGGGGATTGGCTCGCCGGAGTTTGCGCGCATGCTTGAAGGGTTTTCAAGCAACGCTGGATTCCTGGAGGAGATTCGTGAGAGGACAGTTGAAGTTGACCAGTGGCAGCTTGAAAGGCTGGCGATGTGCGGTCTTCGTCACGAGCTGTACTTCTTCACGCCCAAGGCTCCGAAGGAAAAGCTGGGGTCCCTGGCGGCGAGAAGCTTCGATGATCTGGGCGACGCAATCGCAGCGCTGCTCGAAGGACTGCAGGACGGGGCGCATATCGCGTTGATCCCGGAGGGTCCATACACCTTTGCGCGTGCCGAGGAGCCAGTGACCGCGTTTTCCTGATGGCGTCCGCTACAAACAGTCGTGCGCGCACCTGGGAACTGCCTCAAGCGGCGGCGGAGAATCGCAATCAGAGCACGGGAGTCCCCTGGTGAAAGCGCAGTTGCCAGAATCCCATGCGCATCGACCAGAGTGAACTCCGCAGCGTGACTGCGGATTTACCGGTCACGGTGTTTGTCCGCTGGGTCGTGTAGGTGACGAGCACCACTGTCTCGGAAATGAACGTGCACTTCAGGTCCTGCACAGTGGGGGTGGCGGATGCGGGTTCTTCTTTCCCGAGCGATTCGAGGGCCTGGTCGCGCGTCCAGATCTTCCCAGTGGTTCCGAATTCGAGGAAGTCATCGGCCAGAAGAGCTGCAACGCGATCGCGATCGCGGCGGACGGAAGGACTGAGCAGCGACTGCTCAAGGTAGAGGATGTGCTGCACGACGTGATCGGTCTGATTGTCAGAAGTTGTCATTGTGCGGCCTGGATTGACGGTTTCAGGTTTTGCTCGAAGTGGACAAGTATGCGGTTGTAAAGATGCGTGCGAACATCAGGCCCGGAGATGGAGTGAGTTTTGCGCGGATAGATCTGGAGGTCGTAAGGAATCTGAGCCTCGATGAGCTTTTGCACAAACTGCACCGTGTTTTCGAAGTGAACGTTGTCGTCTCCCGTTCCATGGACAAGAAGGAGGCGACCCTTGAGTTTGTCAGCTGAGTTTACGACAGAGAACTTTTTGTAGCCGTCGGAGAATTCGGCCGGCATGCTCATGTAGCGCTCGGTGTAGATGGAATCGTAGTTGCGCCAATCGGTGACGGGAGCCACCGCAACGCCGGCGCGGAACCGGTCGGAGTGAGTGAGAGCGTAGAGGGTGAACGTGCCGCCCCAGCTCCAGCCCCACCAGCCGAGTCGACTGGAATCGAGCTGAGGATACTTTGCGAGAGCTGCATCGAGGACGGTGAGCTGATCCTCAAGCTGAACCGGGCCGAAGTTGTGATATGCGGCCTGGGCAAAGTCGCGACCGCGCATGCCGCTTCCGCGATTGTCCGCGTGGAGCACGGCGAAGCCGTGCTGAGCGAGGAGTTCGTCGAAGAGCAGGCTGTCGGTCCAGCGATTGGCTACGGTCTGCGGGCCTGGCCCGCCGTAGGGATTGACGATTACGGGGACGCTGGCAGGATTGGACGCTCCCGCCGGTATGAGAAGGGTAGCGTAGAGAGTGGAGCCGTCGTGCGATTTGACTTCGAGTTGTTCCGGAGTCTGCAGCGCATAGGCATCGAGAGCGCGTGTTGACCAGAACGCGTTGCAGCCGCCGCTCAGCTCACAGAGCTGCATCTTTGGCGGGCTCATGCGCGATGAAAACTTATCGGTGAAACGGGCTCCGGAAGGCGCGAACTCGGCGTCGTGATTTCCAGCACCTGTGGTGACCTGCTTGCGATCGCCATCGAAGGTGACCTGCCAGACCTGTTGTTCGAGAGGGGAGCCTTCATTGGACGCAAAGAAGACAAGCTTCTTTTCAGAGTCGATGCGAAAGACCTTCCCGACCTGAAAATCGCCCTTGGTGAGTTGGCGCTCGAGCTTCGCGACTGCCGAGTCTGTGTTGTTCTCGGGATAGCTGTAGAGGTAGAGATGGTTGTTTCCGTCGCTCCAATCGGTGAGCACAACGAAACCGTGCTCGATGTAGACGTCGTAGTTGTCGTCAAGGAATTTGTCGTCGGTCAGCTTGAGCACGGAGTGGGCCTGCCCGGTGACCGAGTCGGCAAAGTAGATTTCGCGGCGTTTCTGGTCGCGTGAGAGCGTCTCGATCCACAGGGTTTTTGTGTCGACCCAGCCAAATCGCGGTATGTAGTCCTGCCCAGGACGAACCGGCACCTTCATCCATGTGGTTTTGCCGCCTTTCGCGGCGACTACTCCGACGCGGACGTCAGGATTGGGATCGCCGGGCTGAGGGTAGCGCTGGGGATCGACCGTGGCATGGACGGGAATCCAATCGGTGATCGGATACTGAGGAACTGCGGCTTCGTTCGACTGGAGATAAGCGAGGTTTCTGGAGTCGGGGGCCCAGAAGTAGTTGCTGCGGGTCTCGAGTTCCTCCTCGTAGACCCAATCAACCTCGCCGTTCAGGATGTTGGGGGCCGCGGTGGTGCCGACGATGCTGGCTGGAGTCCCAGGATCGCGGAGATGAATGATCGCAAGCGAGTGGTTGCGGATGAAAGAGAGAGCCTCTCCGTTGGGTGAGAATTTCGGATCTTCCCCGGAGGCCTGTCCGGTGAAGCCAATCTCAACGCCCGTTCCGGTGCTGAGGTCGTACATCCAAAGGCGACCGCTCGAGTCGAAGAGCAGGTGTTTCGAGTCGGGGGCCCAGAGGTAATTTGCCATCTTGTAGCGTTCGCGATGATCGCGGTCCTGTTCAGAGGCCTTTGATCCCCCGAGAGTTGCGAGCTTGGCGTGACTGACGAGAACATGAGGCTTGCCGGAGCCGGGATCGAGGTCGATCAGCTCACCGCCGTCAAGATAGGTGAGGTGGTTGCTGTCGGGGGACCATGCAATGCCGCGTGGAGGCGTACCGATCATCGGGCCGTGCGCGAAGATGTCTTCGACCGTGAGCTGCTTTGGCGGAACCTGAGCAACGGAACCGGGCTGATACATCAAGGCAACGACAAAGGGGAGCAGGTGAGCGGCGATACGCTTCAAAGAGGATTTCCTCCAAGGACGGACACAATCAGGCCCTATGGCCGGCAAGTTGAATTCCGGGACTTCAGTTTAAATCAATGGGTGGCCGGGGTTGCCGACTCAGCGAGGTCTGCCGGAATGTGGTGGTTGCGTCGAGCGGGGCGACAGTGTATGGTCGCGAATCATGTACTGGGCGACTCCCGAAGAACGGCGCAGTCTTGGCCAGACGCGGCGGAAGCAGGTCGGACGGCAGCAGCACGATCAGCTGAATGTGAGGGCGCGCAAGGCAACCGCGCTTGCCCTGCTGGAAAAAGTGGAGCGGGGTCGCGTGCCAGCGTTGCTTAAGCTGAAGCACCAGTTGATGGCCCAAACTCCGTTTTCCTACTTTCGAGGGGCAGCGCCGGTGATGGCTGCGGATCTGGCACTGCTGCCCAACACCGGGATCGAGGCGCAGTTGTGCGGAGACGCGCATGTGCGCAACCTGGGAGCCTATGCGGCGCCGGATGGACGGCTGTTATTTGACATCAATGATTTTGACGAGACGATCCGCGGGCCGTTCGAATGGGACCTGAAGCGCATGGCGGCTTCACTGGTGCTGGCAGGACGGGAATCGGGTCATAAGGAAAGCGCATCGCGCCAGGCTGTGGAGATGTGCGTCCTGCGGTACACGGAACAGATGCGCGCATTTACGAAGATGCCCATGCTGGAAGTTGGCCGATTCCAGGTGCACAGGCTTGGCGGAGTGGAGCCCGTGCACCGCGCGCTTCTCAAGGCAGAACGGGCGACGCCGCAGCACACTCTTGAGCAACTTACCGAGGCTCCATCGGGAAAGCCCGGGACGCCAAGGCGCTTCAAAGAGATGAAACCGACATTGTCGCGGATTACGGGAACGCAGGCGGAGAAGGTGCTGGATGCGCTAGCACCGTACCGGGAGATGCTGGAACCGCAGCGACAGCATCTGCTCTCGATGTATCGTGCGGTTGATGTTGCGTTCAAGGTGGTCGGCACCGGGTCAGTCGGGCTGCGCGACTACTGTATCTACTTCGAAGGAAACGGGCCGCAGGACCCACTCTTTCTGCAGATCAAGGAAGAAGCGCCGTCGGTGTATGCGCCCTACCTTCCGAATGCGCACCCGGCGGCCCACAACGGACAGAGGGTTGTGAATGGGCAACGAGCGATGCAGTTGCAGTCTGATCCATTTCTGGGCTGGACACATATCGGCACGCGACCGTTCCTGGTGCGGCAACTCAGCGACCACAAGGGGTCCATCGAACTGACCGATCTGGCAGGGACAGGGCTGGCGGCGTTTGGCGAGGTATGCGGAGAACTGCTGGCTCGCGGCCACGCGCGGTCGGGAGACCCGCTGGTGATCGCAGGCTATCTGGGGTCGGGCAGTTCGTTTGCCGAGACGCTAGGAAGATTCGGGTCGCTTTACGCGGATCAGACAGAGAAGGACTGGCAGGCCTTGCGGCGTTCGGGAAAGGCAGAGACGAAATGAGCGGATCGTATGGGATGAGCCGGCGGAGGTTTGCGCAGTGTCTTGGATGGGCGGGAATGGCATCCGCCATGCCACGCGGCGGAGCCTTGGCGCCGAGCGCAACCAGGAAGGCAATCGACGTCGAAGGAGGCGCGCCGTTCGGACTTTCGGTGATGCTTTGGACGGTGTTCAACGGTCTTCCTTTTGAAGAGCGGCTCGCAAAGGTTGCGGAAGCTGGATACAGCAATGTAGAACTTGTTGGCGAGTATGCGAAATGGACTGACACCGACTTTGCGCGGGCCAACGCCGCGCGAAAAAGGCTGGGTATTCACTTCGATGCAACGGCGGGATTGCCGCACGGGATTGGCGACCCGAGCGTGCGAGAGGCCTTCCTGGGCGATCTGAGAGAAGCGCTGAAGCCCATGGAAACGCTCGAGTGTCCGGCAATGATTGTGCTCTCGGGCAACGTTGTGACGGGTCTCTCGCGAGAAGCGCAACACCAGAGTTGCATTGACGGGCTGAAACAGGCAGTAAAGATGGTGGAAGGCAAGCAGATCGGCGGGCAGCCGGTGCGACTGCTGCTCGAGTGCATCGACCCTGAAGAGAATCCCAAGTATTTTCTGCAGTCGGCGACCGAGTCGATCGAGATCGTGCGCGCGGTCAATCATCCTCAGGTGCAGTTTCTCTACGATCTTTTTCATGAGCAGATCGCAGAGGGAAACCTGATCGAGAAGCTGGAGAAGCACATCGACGTGATCGGTCTGATTCACGTGGCTGATGTGCCGGGAAGGCACGAGCCCGGCACAGGCGAGATCAACTATGCCAACGTGTATCGCAAGCTGGCGGAGCTCAAGTACCGGTACGTGGTGGCGATGGAGTTCAAGCCGACGGGGGATGCAGTTCAGGCGCTGCGAGCGGCGAAAAGTGCCGCTATACAGGCGGGAAGCGGAGGTTGAGTTTCAAGAGAACATTTCGTCTGCTGCTGTCTGGCATGATGTGCTTCGTCTCGACTGCTGCATGGGATCTCCGCGCCGAGGCTGTTCCGCCGCTCCATACCAAAGGTCACGAGATTGTCGACGCTGCGGGGCATCCGGTGCGGCTTGCCTCAGTGAACTGGTACGGCTTCGATCAGCAAGAGTACGTGGTGGGCGGACTGGACCATGCTCCGCTGGCGACCATTGTAGAGATGATCCGGCAGATCGGCGCGAACTCGGTCCGCCTGCCCTGGGCCAACGAAACTCTGGAGCGCGATCCGGTGGTGCCAGGTTACGCGGTTTTGGCGAACCCGCAGTTCAAAGGCAAGCATGCGATGGAAGTGATGGATGCCGTGATTGCGGCATTGGCGCGCGCGCACGTCATGGTCATCCTCGACAACCACGTGAGCCGCGCCGACTGGTGTTGTAGCGAAACAGATGGCAATGGTCTCTGGTACAGCAAGGAGTACCCTGAAACCGCCTGGCTTGCGGACTGGAAGGCAATTGCAACTCGATACCGGAATCAACCATGGGTGATTGGCGCGGACTTGCGCAATGAGCTGCGCAACGGAGCAACATGGGGCGGCACTGACCCCGCGCATGACTGGCATGCGGCGGCTGAGCGCGGCGGCAAGGCCGTGCTAGCCGCCAATCCCCGGTTGCTGATCATGGTGGAAGGCCCGGAGTACTCCACAAATCTCGCCGGATTCGACAAGCTCTCTGTGAATCTTCCGGTGGCGCACCGGCTCGTCTACTCGCCTCACGCCTATTTCTCAGGAGGACAAACGCCGCCTGCGTATGAGGACCTGAAAAAGCTCTACGAGACACGCGCAACCTTTCTGTTGCATGCGGAGCCCGGCGTTCCCCTCTGGGTGGGAGAGTTCGGCGCATGCCAGACGCTGGAGTGCGGCACAGAGGCCGACTGGTTCAGGTTATTCGTTCGGTTTCTGAGCGAGAACCCTCAGATCTCGTGGGGCTATTGGCCGCTCAATGGGACCCAATCCAGCGGCGTAACCAGGAAGTACGATGCGCTCGAAACCTTTGGCCTGCTATCGACTGACTACAAACGAGTCGCGGCGTCACAGATTGTTGAACTCCTGCGCTCGATCCAGTGATCCCAGCGGCGCTACGGGCAAATGATGAGCGTGCCCAGCCAGCCTTCAACCTGCGAAGGGTGAGGGGCCGACGTACTCCATGTCATAACGGCGCCACATATCAAGATCGGGCTTGGGAGTATTCATGTTTGGAGTGTCGCGGAAGAACTGCTCCATCTTTCCGGCCGGCGTAAATGCGATGAGCATCTGATTCGGCTTCGGTCCGCTCACGGCAGAGAAGGTGTGCGGAATTCCGCGAGGGGCAAGGACGGAGTCGCCTGTACGGAGGGTCACGCGGGCGTCGCCAACCTGGAAGTGCACTTCTCCCTCGATCACGTAGAAAAACTCCTCCTGAGCGAGGTGGATATGGAGCGGGGGACCGCCGGCGATGAGATTCATGTGCTCGATGACGAAGAGACCGTTTGATGTTTCGCGTGGCAGGACCTTGAAGCGGATTTTGCTGAAGCCGAGCGTGTGCGATTCGGAGAGGCGGTCTTCGCCGGCGGGAACGAGATGTACGGGACCAGCAGATTGCGGCGAGGGCGCTTGGCTCAGCGCGAAGATTTCAAGGCCGGCGGCGGGAAAGAGTGTGGCCGCAGTTTTAAGGAAAGAGCGACGCTTCATGGGTGCTCCGATTGAATGGTTGTGGCAACGATACCCGGTTGGTATTCGCTAAGTCCAGCATGAAGACCCGGGGATGGAAGGGACTGCCGTGCGGAGTTTGTTGTTTCCCACCCATGACGCGATGAGACTGCGTCATGGATGGGGCACCCGTGGTTCGCAGTGATTCCGGCGTGAATAAATGCAGATCCCTCGACTCCCCTTGACGGCGTTCAGGGTCGCTCAGGATGACAAGTCTTGTATTTTCCACTTACCTAATGTCGATACGGCCTAGCGAAGAGTGTTGTTAGCCGATGGGGAAGAGTGCGTGGTCGGCGGGCTTGTCGGTCGGGGCATTCAGCATGTGAGGCAGTGTCGGGGTCGGCGCGAGGTGCATGATTTTCTCGCCCGCGTCGAGGCGGAGGAGCTGATTGTACTGGTCGAAGGTGATCGAGAAGTTCTCCATGGGGTAGGCGCCGAAGTTGACCAGCGGGAATGCCGAATTGACTTCGACAAAGGGCTTGTCGAAGGTGAACTGGCCGAGCCGAACGTCTGAGGCGAGTCTTGCCAGCTTGATCTCGAAGCGCGAAGAGAGGGATTCTGCCAGACCGAAGGGCATGGGGTCGGCCAGGAAGCGGAGCTGGGGGACGAGGTGCTGGGGAAGGCTCAGCCCGGTGCCGCCGGAGTCAAACTGCGCTTCGACTAGCAGATTTCCAATCCGCAGGGGAGCGATAGGCACTCCGTCGGGCATGCGGAACGGCAGCACCAGGCTTTCGCCGTCAGGAACCAGCGCGCCGGAGGAGAGGACCATGCGCCGGTTCGGATAATCGAGGGTGAGCAGGTAGTTCTCAAAGAGCGGAAAGCCGAGGATCCCCTGGCAGTCGATATCTGCGCCGTAGGTGCGGTGGCGGGCCGCAAGAACCTCATCGAACTCTGCGCCTCCGATGTTCAGAGTGTCGATCATGACCACGTCGGTGTAGTGCATCCCCTCCTTGCTGGGATCTGAGAGACGGGTCTTGTCGACCTTGGGGAGCTTCAGTTCGTCGGCGAGTTCGAGGCTGACGATTGCCTCACCGCCAGTGCCCGTATCGACCATGAAGCGGTAGGGGCCGTGGCCGTTGACCATGACATTGATATAGGGCTTCCCATAGACGATCTCCATGGGGATAGTGAATGAGGGTGGGGAGAGGGCCTGTTGGGTCGCGCTGGCAGGGGCAGTGGCTTGAGCGCACGCCGGGAGGAATGGCACAGAGAGAGCCAGGAGCGCGCAGCCTTCGATCGCCCTGGCCACGACCGGCATAGCGTCCCTCCTGTTTCGGGCAACCCCAAGCGGTGGCACTCGATGGACGAGAGCCGATGCTTTTGGGAAGCTACAGGCAGATATTACTCGCGATTTGGATGACTGCTGCGAGGAAATGCCGCGGTTTGACGCAGTGTGGATGCGGGGATCGCAGGGCGGCCCGGCTCTACAATGGATCGGTATGCCCACAACCGTTCGTTCGCATGCAAAGATCAACCTCGGTCTGGGGATTGGTGCGCCGCGTCCGGATGGGTTTCATGCGCTGACGACGGTGTACCAGACGCTGGAGGTGCACGATCTGGTGACGGTTACAGCCAGGCCAGCGGGGATGTCGGCGATATGGCTGACTAGCAATGATGGGCGGGTTCCGACAGACGGCAGGAATACGGCATGGAAGATGGTCGAGCTGGCGCTTAAGGCCTTGGGAATCAGCGCAGAAGTCGAGATTCACATTGAGAAGCGGCTGCCGGTGCAGGGAGGTCTGGGGGCGGGTTCGGCGAATGCCGTTGCGGCGCTGGTGGCGCTGGAAGCGGAGTTGGGGATCCGGTCCGATCGGGGTTCTCTCCCACCCTACGAGCAAAAAACGCTCGTAGGATGGGGCACCCGGCGAGGATCGGGGGGCCGATGGCTGGAGATGGCGGCGGAGGTGGGGTCGGATGTGCCGCTGTTTCTGATTGGCGGGGCGGTGCTTGGGGTGGATCGGGGGCAGGAGGTGTATCCGCTGCCGGATTTTGAGCCGGTCTGGTGTGTGGTGGCCACGCCGGCGGTGGGGGTTTCGACGCCGCAGGCATTTCGGGACTGGGACGCTCTGTGCGCCTCGGAGGGTTTGACCGCCACGGCAAGTGCCGATAAACTAAAGATGTTGAGCCGTGCCTATGCCATGGCCTTTGCGGGAGCGATCCCGGGGGGCGGACGTGAGGATGGCTCCTCCGGTGTCCTCTCTATGGGAGAGGACCTGGCCGGACCTCAAGAGTCCGCGCTTGTCCGCACCGGGATCAGTCGCTGGATCCAGAACGACTTCGAACGAGTTGTCTTTTCCCAGCATCCATCCCTTCGCGAAATCAAGCGTCTTCTTGCGGCTTCGGGTAGTCCGGAGGCAGCCATTCATGCGTCGCTGTCAGGGTCGGGCTCAGCACTCTTCGGGTTGTATCTGACCCGTGGGGATGCAGAAGCGGCCCAGAATCGAGTGAAGGCAGCCGGTGTGGAAAGCGTGCTGACGCGAACGCTGCCGCGCGCGGATTACTGGGGCAACATGCTTGTGCAAAAGGCAAGTTGACAGCGCAGCGTTTAGGATTAGAGACTCGCGTGCGGCTGTTGAAGGCGGAGAGCCGGGGCAAGGTTCGCAACAGGCCCTGGAAATCGCGATGCTGGGCGATCGTCTAATGGTAGGACAGTGCCCTTTGGAGGCACTTGTCTAGGTTCGAATCCTAGTCGCCCAGCCAAGTTTTGTAGGCAGACCGGATAGCAGCCAAAGCCAACCAGCTTGGAGGTGCTCGGAGATGGAAGTGGACACGGTAGCGGCGACGTTGGATGACAAGCAGCAGCCGGGCGCGGAGCCGGGCAAGGATGGCGCGCTGAAGGGACCAGGCCCCGGCGCGCAGCCAGATGGCAAGGCGAAGGAAGCGAAGCCGGCGACGGAGCGCAAGCGATCGCGGAATCTGAGCGAAGACCGGCGCTTCAAGCTGTTCAGCGGTACGGCCAATCGGCCACTTGCCGAGGAGATCGGGCGCCACATTGGAGTTCCGGTGGGCGAAGTGAAACTGCAGCGTTTTGCAGACGGGGAAGTCTACTTCCAGTTGCTGGAGAACGTGCGCGGCGTGGATGTTTTCGTCGTGCAGCCGACGTGCTACCCGGTGGACCAGAATCTGGTTGAGCTGCTGGTGATGATCGATGCGCTGAAGCGCGCGTCGGCCGCGAGGATCACGGTAGTGGTGCCGTATTACGGATATGCCCGCCAGGATAGGAAAGACCGTCCGCGCGTGGCGATCAGCGCGAAGCTGATTGCGGACCTGCTGACGACGGCGGGAGCGAACCGGGCACTGTTTGTGGATTTGCACGCGGCGCAGATTCAGGGATTCTTCAATATCCCGGTGGATCATCTGTTCGCGAGCCCGGTGCTGGTGAGCTACTTCAAGGAGTTGAAGCTGCCAAATCTAACGGTGGTATCGCCGGATGCGGGCGGCGTGGAACGGGCACGGTTCTTTGCGCAGAAGATGCAGGCACCCCTGGCGATCGTGGACAAGCGGCGCACGGATATGAATGTTGCCGAGGTAATGAACGTGGTCGGCGATGTGGATGGCAAGACTTGCCTCATCATCGACGACATCATCGACACGGCGGGAACGCTGGTGAAGACGGTTGATGCGCTGTATGCAGCCGGAGCTGCCGCAGTGTATGCATGCGCCAGCCATGCGGTGCTTTCGGGTCCTGCGATCGAACGCATTGCGCATTCGCGGCTGGAGCAGGTGGTGTTTACCAACACCATTCCATTGCGCGAGGCGGCGTTGAAGGTGAACAAGATCAAGGTGCTGTCGATTGCGGGCCTGCTGGGCGCAGCGATCGAAAGCATTCACATGGAGACGAGCGTAAGCACGTTGTTTAACTAGGGGTCAGTGGTCAGGAATCAGGGATCAGTGGCCTGTGGATTGGTTCAGGCCGGTTGTCGTAAAGCTCGGATCGAGTCAGTGATTGCTGACCCCTGATCTCTGAGCCCTGACCACTGGCCAAACAAAGGGAGCGGACTTGATTAAGGTCGTGCCCGAACAGAAAAGAGAGATGGAATGCCTGAAGTTGTCGTAGCAAAGCCCCGAGAGGGCAAGTTCAATAAGAATGCCGCGCGCCGTGTTCGCGCCGCGGGTCAGATTCCTGCCGTGCTTTATGGCGCCGGCCACGATGCTGTCGCCGTTGAAGTGGATCCGAAGCAGATTTCGCGGATTCTTTTCTCCGAGACCGGCCACAACACGATTTTCGATGTTGAAGTACAGGGGAAGCCGTCGTCGAAGGCGATGATTGTGGATTGGCAGCGGGAACCTCTGAAGGACCGGCTGATTCACATCGACATGAAGCGGATTGCGCTGGACAAGCTGCTTCGCGTGAGCGTTCGCGTGAAGCTGCTGGGAGTGCCGGTCGGCGTGAAGCAGCATGGCGGCATCCTCGACCAGGTTATGCGCGAGGTGGAGATTGAGTGCCTGCCGGTGGATATTCCGAACCACATCGATGTGGATGTGACGGGCCTGGAGATGCATGGCGTTCTGCGTGTGAGCGATCTGCCACACACGGAAAAGATCAAGTTTCTAAACGCAGAAGACGCGACGGTTGCTCACGTGGTTACGATTCGCGAAGAGGTTGTGGCGGCACCGGCAGAAGGTGAAGCGGCGGCTGCAGAAGCAGGCGCGGTGGCACCGGCTGAGCCAGAAGTGGCAAAGAAGGGCAAGTCAGAGGTGGAAGGCGCGGCCAAGAAGACTGAGCCTGCTGCTGGAGCGAAGAAGTAAGAATTGGCCGAGGCAAGCGAGAGCGGTAAGAGGCAAGGCCCGTTCGTTGTTGTGGGACTTGGCAACCCTGGCCTCGAGTACTTGTGGACACCGCATAATGCGGGGTTCATGGCGGTCGACCGGATTGCCGAGCAGGAGGGCGTTGCAGTGCAGAACCGGCGCTGCAAGGCTGTCACGGCCACCTGCCGGGTGGCGGGACGCGAAGTAGTTCTGGCGAAGCCGGAGACCTACATGAATCTGAGCGGCGCGTCAGTCGCTGCTCTGATTCATGAGTTCGAGGTGGATCCGCTCAGGGACCTGCTCGTGATTTATGACGAGCTCGACCTTGCACTGGGGACGTTCAAGATCAGAGAGCGCGGTTCGACGGCGGGGCACAACGGAGCCCGCAGCGTGACGGCGGCTTTGGGTGGCCAGGAATGGCTGCGATTGCGGATCGGCGTGAAGCGCGATCTGACTCCGGAGGCCAAGGAGGCCGGTGGGGTGAGAAGGCATGGCAGGGATTACCTGCTGTCGCCGATGCGCAAGGCGGATCTGGCAGTGCTGGATGAGGTGCTCGACCGGGTGGCTACGGCGACTCGACGAATCATCCAGGACGGGCCAGGGCCAGCGATGAATAAGTTTAACCGCCGCGAGCAAAATGGCCCGGCGGAGGAGTAAGAGGCAGGGAGCCAGGGACTAGGGACTAGTTATGGCTCACATGGGGAGAGAGTAGCCGCTATGGCATTTGCCGGCGGCAATGGCTGAGGTTAGAAGCGCTTCAGCGGAAAAGGAAATCGGATGTCCCGTTTGTATGAGGTTATGTTCATCGTTCGGCCGGATGTGGCCGAAGAGGATCTTGACAAGCTGATCGCGGGCTTCACCACCAGCGTCACGAATGGCGGCGGAGTGGTGAAGAACGTGGAGAAGATGGGCCGGCGGAAGCTTGCCTACCTGGTCCGCAAGTTCAGCGACGGCAACTACATTTTGCTGACGATCGAAGCCAGCGGACCCGTGGTGCTGGAGCTGGAGCGCCGCATGCGCGTTACGGAACCTGTGATCAAGTTCATCACCGTGCGCATGGACGAGGAAGAGAAGCGTCTTGCGAAGATCAAGGCACTACGCGGAACTCGCCGCAAGGTGAGCGCGGAGGTTCCGGCGGGGCATGCTCCTGCCGAGGCATCCGAGCCCGTATCTGCGAGCGCTTAGGACGGTTCTCGCATCGAACTTATCTGCCGTGACGAGACTCAAATGGGGAATCGGGAGCGGCGCGAAGACTGCATGACCGCGCTCTGAGCCGCGGGAAGCAAAGAAGGCAAAGAGGAAACGAAATGTCTGAAGAGACGACCAGCAAGGCGCCCGAAGCGGGCGCAACACAAGCACCTCAAGGCGCGGCGGGACCGGGACCGGGCGGTCCGGGCGGCGGGCCACGTCCGGGCGGAAGGCCCGGCGGCGGTCCGGGCGGCCGCGGCAAGTTTTTCCGGCGCAAGAAGGTCTGCAAGTTCTGCACAGAGAAGATCGATGCAATTCCATATCGCGATGTTCGTCTGTTGCAAGGGTTTGTGGCCGAGCGTGGAAAGATTGTGCCCCGCCGTTTGACCGGCGTCTGCACCACGCACCAGCGCCGCCTGACGCGCGCAATCAAGCAGGCGAGAAACATCGCCCTGCTGCCGTTTGCGACCCGGCACTAAACAGAGGACTTACGCCGGTTACTAAAGGTGCCTCTGACTTGAGCGTTGCAAAGTTTGATTGGCGACGAATTTGCACACGTCGTTATAGAATCTGCGACGCGCAACCGATTTCGAGCCGCTTGTGTCTAACAATGCGGACAGATGAACGGGAAGGCAGAAACCTGCCTGTAATGCATTGGAGAGTTTCACATGGAAGTCATTCTGAAAGAGGACGTAGCCAATCTGGGACACCGCGGAGACGTGGTCAAGGTTGCCGATGGCTACGGTCGAAATTTTCTGCTGCCGCGCAAGCTGGCATTGCAGGCCACGCTGGCCAATAAGGCCGTCATTGAACAGATGAAGGCCGCTGCGGCCCGCCGCTCCGCAACGGAGAAGGCCCAGGCTGAAGCGCTGGTCACCAAGCTGGAGCCCCTTGTGCTCACGTTCTCGCGCAAGTCTGGCGAGAGCGGCCAGCTTTTCGGTTCGGTTACCTCAGCGGATATCGCGAGCGAGCTGGAGAGCAAGGGCTTCGAGGTTGACCGTCGCAAGATCCAGCTGAACGAGCCGATCAAGAGCCTTGGCAGTTTCAACGTGGTTGTGAAGCTGCATCGCGAAGTCACGGCGCACCTGAAGGTTCAGGTTGTGGCCGAGGCATCGCAGGACGCCGCGACGGAGCCGGAGGCTTCTGCGGCAGTCGCCGACTAGTTTTCTTTCTGGACGAAGCCGCCTCCTGGGTTACCGGGGGGCGGTCGTGTCTCTGGCAGGCAGAGCGCTTGTCACAGTGGCTGCGCCCGCGATCGTGGCCAGCGGAAGGTCGCGATTGGTTCTGAGAGTCGGCACCGCAGCGAGCAAGCTGCGCGTGTAGGGATGTTCCGGCGCCGACAGCAGTCGCGCTGAACGTCCTGTTTCCACAACTTCGCCAGCGCGCATGACCGCTACACGTCCGGCTACCTGGCCAACCACCGCGAGATCGTGCGAAATGAAGAGCATGCTCAGGCTGTGCTGTGCCTGGAGTTGTTGAAGAAGCGCCAGGATCTGCGCCTGCACGGTGACATCGAGAGCAGTGGTGGGCTCGTCAGCGATGAGAAGCCTGGGCCTGTTGATGAGCGCCATGGCGATGAGGATTCTCTGGCGCTGACCACCTGAAAACTGGTAAGGATAGTCGCCGTATCGAGCGGAGGCTTCTGGAATCGCAACTTCCTCGAGAGCGGCGATAGCTCTTTTCCGAGCCTCTCTTTTGGTCGCGGATGAGTTGTGCGCTTCGAAGCACTCCGCAACCTGGCGTCCGATCGTCATCACGGGATTAAGCGCTGTCATCGGCTCCTGAAAGATCATGGCGATCTCTCTCCCGCGCAGACGACGCAGGGCGGAAGGCGGTTGACGC
>Ga0335069_10004162_pt1 | contig 21614 bp, 18 predicted proteins | sample Lox_Sample_11_FD_206714 | JGI IMG/M metagenome (GOLD analysis project Ga0335069, IMG submission 206714) | Soil microbial communities from Loxahatchee National Wildlife Refuge, Florida, United States - Lox_Sample_1.1 | ecosystem: Environmental > Terrestrial > Soil > Wetlands | place: USA...
CTGAAGCGCTGGGAATGAACACGTGTCCAATGGAAGGGTTTGACCACCGCAGACTCTCGCGATATCTGGATTTGTCCGATCGGCATCACGAGATTGTGATGGTAATCGCAGTGGGAAAGAAATCGGGTGACTACACTGAGCCGCCGCAATGGCGGAGGCCTCTCGATGCAACGGTGACGGTCCTGTGAACATGCTCCCGAGCAAAGAGGTTCCCGAGGAAATTCTGAACGACTCAGTGCTCGCCCATATCGCGGCGGTGTATTTCGCAGTTGGGAAGAGACTGGAGCGAAATACCAAGTGCTCGGCGACACGCGGCTTTATCCTGTCCACGTTGCGCGACGGATCGCCACTGAATCAGAATCAGATCGCCACACTTCTCGGTTTCGACCGGACCGTTGTACACCGCGCCATCAAGTCACTGGCCAAAGAAGGGCTGGTATCCGAGCACAGGGCAAAATCGGGCAGAGCGATTCAAGTCCAATTGACAGGCGAAGGCCGGCGGTACCGGGAACGTCTCATCTCAGCTCGGATGACTGCCGATGAGAGTGTCCGGCGGCAGATGACCGGAGAGGAGCGCGAGACGCTTCTTCGGCTGTTAAGACTGGTTGCGGAATGTGAGTTTTGAGGACTGTTCACCCTGGGCCGACAGGTGCGGGACTGGCAAGTCGATGTAAAGTGGGCGAGGCAGGTTTCGAGGCGGCCAAATCTGGATATATTCATGGGCGATCAAGCTCTCATTGAAGCTTCGCCTGCCGGTTTCCGAAGTGCCGCCCGCTTGAAGCCCAACCGACGAAATCTACTGTGTTCGGGGGAACCCTGGCGTTAAAATCGGTGTTCCAGCGCCCCCGGGCCGTTCGTCGAGGAGTCTGTACGGGGTGCCGGTACGGAATCGGGGAGCCCTACTCCGGTGCAGGCGTTGTTATTCTGAGGCCGGGTTTCCGGCGAATCGACTCGAATCTCACATCATTTCTGCCCGGGGCTGTGCAAGAGTCATGCAGGAAACCCCACCGCTAGAGACTGGCCGACACGAAAGAGGTGATGAATGGCTCCCTCCGTAGTCCGCCCCGGATCCCGGCCGCTGCGCCTGACGCCCCTCCTGCGCTACGGGTTTGCGGTGATCTCCGTCGCTGTCGCCCTGGGGGTGGCGCTCCTGCTCCAGTATTTCCATTTCCGGGAGGCCGCGGTTCCCCTGCTGCTTTTTGCCTGTGCTATCTGTTCCTGGTATGGAGGGACGGGTCCCGCGGTGTTGACGGTCGTCCTTTCCTTGATGGGTTTTGACTTCTTCTTCACGCTCCCGATCCATAGCCTGAGCCTCGCGCCCTCGGAGCTGCCGTATTTCGTCGTCTTTGCGTCCTTCACTTCACTCATCTCGTGGTTCGCAACGGTTCGGCGCCGCGTCGCGGAAGCCTTGCTCCGCAGCGAGAGAGAGCTGCGCCTGGTGATTGAAACCATCCCGGCGTTTGCGTGGACGGCTCTCCCCGACGGCTCCATTGACTTCGCCAACCGCCATTGGGAGGAATACACGGGTTTGTCCATCGAGGAGACGGCGGGCGCAGGTTGGGAAGCCGCCGTTCATCCCGATGACGTGGAGCGATATGCGGAGAAATGGCGCGCCTCGGTGGCCAGCGGCGAGCCTTTCGAACAAGAGGTGCGCTTCCGGGGAGCCGGAGATGCGCAATATCGTTGGTTCCTGACTCGCGCCGTGCCGCTGAGGGGCGAGGGGAAGAAGATCGTGAAGTGGTACGGCACCTCGACCGACATTGAAGACCGCAAGCGCGCCGAACAGCTGCAGGCAGACCTTGCACACATGAATCGCGTCACGATGATGGGAGAACTCACAGCATCGCTGGCGCACGAGATCAAACAGCCTATCGCTGCCGCGGTCACGAATGCGAACACCTGCCTGCGCTGGCTTGATCGCGACCGGCCCGATCTTGACGAAGTGCGTGAGGCGGCGAACAGAATCGTGGAAGACGGAATGCGTGCCGGCGACATCATCGACCGCCTGCGATCCTTGTACAGGAAGTCTCCTCCAAAACGGGAGTTCGTCGACGTCAACGAGACGGTCCGTGAAATAGCCACGCTGCTGCGCGGCGAGGCCAACCGGCATGCCATTTCGATACGCACCAATGTTGCCGCCGGCCTTCCCAGGATCTCTGCTGACCGAGTACAGCTGCAGCAGGTTCTCATGAACCTCATGCTCAACGCCTTCGAGGCGATGACGGAGACGGGCGGAGTCATTTCGGTCACCTCGCGACTCGACCAGAACGGCCAGATCCTGATCTCGGTCAGCGACACCGGTGTGGGGCTGCCGGCGAAACAAGCCGACGAGATCTTCAATGCCTTCTTTACGACCAAACCACAGGGGTCGGGCATGGGTCTGGCAATCAGCCGTTCGATTGTCCAGTCGCATGGCGGGCGGTTGTGGGCAACGGCGAACGATGGACGGGGTGCGACTTTTCATTTCACCCTCCCGACCACCGCCGAGGAAACGAGGATGACTGGCACCGGGACTTGATGCCGGACCCATCGCAGTAGAGCACTAGAGCCAGGGACTGATTGCCTATCGATGTTGATATCGGTCTGGAAGGCGTCTCCGGCGCTCAGTGTGCCGATCTCGCAAATCTGCCGGGGACATGGGCGAAAGGTCGTCAACCCCGGGGGCAGGCGTCGAATGAAAACGTTTGCAGTTCCGGCCCGCCCCATTTACGATGCCTGGTTATGACAAAACTCGTTCATTGTCTGCCTCTGCTTGCTCTCGCAGCCGCGGCGTTGCTCTCTGCGCAGTCGTCCAGCCCATCGGCTGACCCGCTGGCTCCCACGCAGGGCGTCAAGTCCGCCGCCGAAATTGATCGCGAATGGCAGCAGTCGGTTTCGAAATACGATGCAGAGCGCAGCCGGCTGCTCGCCGAAGCCGAGCGCCAGGCCAACGACGGCCCCTATCGCCCCGACTGGGCTTCGCTGATGAAGTACCAGCAGCCGCAGTGGTACAAGGACGCCAAGTTCGGCATCTTCATCCACTGGGGCGTGTACTCCGTGGCGGCCGCGGAGAACGAGTGGTACCCGCGCAACATGTATCGGCCCCAAGAGGGTGCGTACAAGAACTTTCGCGAGCACTTCGCCAGCGGCGACGAGTCGAAGGGCTACAAGGATCTGATCCCGCTCTTTCGCGCCGAGCACTTTGATGCGGCCGCGTGGGCCAGGCTCTTCAAGGAAGCCGGCGCGCAGTATGTGGTGCCGGTGGCCGAGCACCACGACGGCTTCTCCATGTACGACTCCGGCCTGTCCGACTGGACGGTAGTGAAGATGGGCCCGAAGCGGGACACGCTTGGCGAGCTGGCCGCCGCGGTCCGCGCCGAGGGTCTTCACTTCGGCCTGAGCTCCCACCGCGCCGAACACAACTTCTTCTTAGACGGCGGCCGCGCAATCCGCTCTGATGTGAACGATCCGAAGTATGCCTCGCTCTACGGCCCCGCGCACCAGTGGTTCGAGGCCGGCGGCGATGAGCACGGCCTGATCAACGACTGGACCTGGGTGAGCCAGGCCTGGACCAACGACTGGCTGGCCCGCGACACCGAACTCGTCGAAAAGTACAAGCCCGAGGTCGTCTACTTCGACTGGTGGATCGGGCAGCCCAACTTCCGGCGCGCGGTCACCGAGTTTGCAGCCTTTTACTACAACCACGCTGCCGCCCACGGCTACACCGGCGTTATCGATTTCAAGGACTACTCGCTGAATTGGAAGGCCGGCGTGCGGGATTTCGAACGCGGCCAGCAGGACCACATCATTGCCGATCACTGGCAGACCGACACGTCGATCTCCAATGCAAGCTGGGGCTACATCGAGCACGACACCTTCAAATCGCCCGAATTCCTCGTCCACCAGCTCATCGATATCGTGAGCAAGAACGGCAACCTGCTGCTCAACTTCGGTCCGCGTTCCGACGGCACAATTCCCGACGAAGTGCAAACTACCTTGCGCGAGATGGGCACATGGCTCAAGGGGAATGGCGAGGCCATCTACGCGACGACGCCGTGGAAGACCTTTGGCGAGGGACCCACCCAGGTAGTGGCCGGAGCCTTCCACGACACCGACACCAAGCCCTATACGCCGCAGGATTTCCGCTTCACCGCGAAAGGCGACGCCGTCTACGCCATCGGGATGGCTTGTCCGCCCGACGGCAAGGCGACCATCCGTTCTCTAGGCTGGGCGCATGAGGGCGCCGCCATTCCCATCGGCAATATCCAATTGCTCGGCTCGGACGGGAAGGTCACGTGGTCCCAGGGAGCGAACGCTCTCGAGGTCACCTTGCCTCCCGGGGCAACGTGCAAGTATGCTTTTGCGCTCAAACTAACGCCGGCTCAGCGATAATAGCTACGCCCGGCAACGGGGATGCTGCCCATTTCACCTCCGCGGACAGTGCACCGCACGCGGAGAACTGCCGTATCTGCCTCAATTGCCTTGGGACCCAGACTTCAGGTCCAGAGGTGCACCATGGTACGGCGATTCCTCCCCTCCCTTGCATGGACACTGATGATGGCAGCCCCCGCCTTCCTCACGGCACAGACCGGGCGCGCGGGAGTGCCCGGATTCGAGATTTGCGGTGGGTACTCCTACGTGTTCAACACGTATAACCCGACACTCAACAGCGTATCGGTGAGCGGCATGAACGGCTGGGACGCCTCCTTCAAGGCTCCCCTTCTTCGCTCATTCTTTGGCATCAAGGGCGACGTCTCCGGCTTCTACCGCGCTGACAGGCCGCAGTTCAATCCAAGGACTTACTTCTTTCTGGCCGGTCCGCAAGTCGGCCTTCGCATCCGCAGAGCCAGCGTTTTTGCGCACGGCATGGTGGGCGTCTCGCACCTTAGCGTCTCGGCCGTGTCGAGCGTCGACTCCAACACCGCTTTTGCCATGGCGCTGGGCGGCGGACTCGACGTGGGCATCGCGCGCTGGCTGGGTTGGCGGATCACCGGGGATTTCTACAACACTTACTACCACGCGAAGAACAGCCAATTCGACGAAATCACGAACTTCAACGGCCGCATCTCCACCGGACCCGTGCTACGGTTCTGACGTGTGACGGCTTGTCGCATCCTGGCAGTTTCTTGCTCTGCCTTGCGCCTTTTTGCTGGCGCAAGGACAGGAACCACCAAGGCTTGCGGGGCTACACACCAGAGGTCAAGAGCCAGCACCCGCAAAGTATCCGACCAGGAGCCAACAATATACTTGGTCCCGTGAACGCGGAACCGGTCCTGATTGCGGATTACGATCCGAAGTGGGTTGAACTCTATGAGGTCCTTCGCGTTCGGATCGCAGGCGCGCTCGGCAGTGTGGCAGCGACGATCGAACACGTGGGAAGTACCGCTATCCCAAGTCTCGCAGCCAAACCGATCATCGACATAGATGTGCTGCTGGCCGCCGAATCTAGTCTTGGCGAAGCGATCAGCCGGCTTGAAGAAATGGGCTATGTCTATCAGGGAAATCTTGGAATCGCAGAGCGCGATGCCTTTCGCGCCCCTGCTGGTGACATCCCACATCACCTCTACATTTGTCCTCCGCACAGCAGCGAGTTCCGGAAACATCTGGCGTTCAGAGACTATCTTCGTGCCCACCCGGAAGAAGCAGCGGCGTACGGGAATCTGAAGAGAGCCCTGGCTCTGCAATTCAAGGATGACCGATCCGCGTACACTGCCGGAAAGGGTGAGTTTGTGGCTGAAATCCTGAGCAGGATGTGAATGACCGAAGGGATCCGAACGAAGCGAAGTATGTGACTGTCGACGCAGGTGCTATCCTGCCGGTCATGAGAATCCTGGCTCTCACCGCCATCCTTCTGGTGCTCTCAATCGGTCCGGCCCAGGCGCAGACCGCTCCGCCCAGCCAATCCCCCCCTGGGCAATCCGCGCACCTGCTCGCCAAGAAGACCTGGTTCGTTCGCCTTATCCCGCCGCGGCCCACGTTCGACAAGGACATGAGCCCCGAGGAAACTAAAGCCATGCAGGCGCACTTCGTCTACTGGAAGGATCAGTTCGACAAGGGCATCTGCCTCTTCGGCGGACCGGTGCTCGATCCACGCGGCGTCTACGGAGTTCTGGCCATTGTGGCTGCCACGGAAGTCGAGGCAAAGGCGATCGCGGAGGCTGACCCCAGCGTGAAGGCCGGAATCAACAAAGTGGAAGTCGCGGAGATGCGCATCGCCTTCCTCCACGTTCAGTCAGACGGCGCCGCCCAATGACCTTCCGCAACCTTGCTCGCCGCGAATTTCTGGCCGCGCTTGCCGGCACATCGGCGGCTGCGGCGTGCCCGGGCGTTCTCCACGCACTTGCGTTCTCGATGGATCCCGATCCGGCCTCCATCGCGCACGATCCCAACCGTCCGGCGTGCCACCTGCTGCCGCCGCACAACTGGATGAACGATCCCAACGGTCCCATCTACTGGAAGGGCCAGTACCACCTCTTCTATCAACTCAATCCGCATGCCGCGGTGTGGGGCGACATGCATTGGGGCCACGCCGTCTCGCCCGACATGATCCACTGGCGGCACCAGCAGATGGCGCTGGCGCCTACGCCGGGCGGCCCCGACAGCGAAGGCTGCTTTTCCGGATCGGCGGTGGTCTACGACGGCAGGCCGGCCTTCATTTACACCGGCGTGCAGAACGCCCCGCCGGATCAGGCCACCCTCCGCGACGGCAACGACAAGCTGCGCGAAACGCAACTGCTAGCCACCGCCGAGGACGACCACCTGCTGCGCTGGACCAAGGTTCCGGTGCCGGTCATCGCCGCGCCGCCGCCCGGCGTCACAGTCACCGGTTTCCGTGATCCATGCCCCTGGCGCGAAGCCGACGGGTGGTATCTTGCCGTCGGCTCCGGCGAGCGCGGCAAGGGCGGATGCGCACTGCTCTTCCGCTCGCACGACCTGCACTACTGGGAGTATCTGCACAAGCTGGCCGAGGGCAAGCCCAACGGCAGGCAGGCCGCCAATCCCTGCGACTCCGGCGAGATGTGGGAGTGCCCCGACTTCTTCCCCCTGGGCAAGCAGCACTGCCTGCTCTACTCCACCGAAGGCAAGGTCATCTGGACCACCGGCGAGTACGACACGAAGGCGCACACCTTTAGGCCTGTCCGCAGCGGCGTCCTCGACCACGGAGCGTACTACGCTCCCAAGAGCTTTCAGGCTCACGACGGCCGCCGCATCCTGTGGGGCTGGATTCAGGAGACGCGCCCCGAAGCGGAGTACGCCGCGGCAGGATGGGCGGGCGTCATGTCCTACCCCCGCGTGCTGACGATCGGCGCCCAGGGGCAGCTCGAGATGCATCCGGCGCGCGAAATGGAGAAGCTGCGCGGCGCCGAAGAGCGCGCCACTGTTACGGCTGAAGCGCCCTTCCACCGCAAGCTCGACGAGCTTACCCGCGAGCTGCACCTGGACATCAACTTGTTCTTGCAGTCGGTGATCGCGGTGCGTCTGCTGGTGGAATCCAGGCCCGCGTGGGAGATGATCGTCGACGTGCCTGCGCGCCAGGTCCGCTGCGGGGAGATCGAGTTTCCGTTCCCCGGCTTGCCGTGGCCGCGTCCCGACCTGCGCATGTTTCTCGATGGCTCGGTCATCGAGTGTTTCATCGGCGGCCGCGAAGCGCTCACCAGCCGCGTCTATACGCTGAAACCCGGCGAAACCGAGGTTGCGGTGACCGTGGAAGGGAAAGGCCGCATCGACCTGATAACTTGGCCGCTGACTCCGATCTCGCCGGACCGCCTCTCCACATAGCCGATCCTCGTTGACGGCTCGGGGAGAAGTGGAAGAAGCAAGTGAAGAACAAGTTGGACGCGCGATCCATGTGCGGGAGACGATCTCCGAGCCCATGGTTACGCCTACGTAGACTCCTGCCGACCAGTTGAACGCCTGGCAGACGAGGGAGATGTTCGTTGATCGCCGCCCGCCGAAGATGATCGCCTAGATGGGCACACCCTGCGAGAACCAGCGCGTCCTGGTCGAAGAATTGAAGACGCGTCTTGCGATGCTCGATTGAAGACGCCGGCACACGAGGAGTGTTGCAGCGCGGCACACAGCCGTTCGGCGGGAGACGGCAGGATCTTCTCTGGGCACGTTCCGAGAACCGCCGCTGCACTTTTCGCGTATCTAGTTTTGCCGGGGTTCGGAAGGATTGTTGCAGACTGGTTAATTTTTGGTGACGACCCCTTTCAGGATGCGATGGTTGCCGAAGGTCACACTAGAATGGGATCACTATCCGGAGACCCTATGAAATCCGCCCGCTGGATTCGCTCTTGGCGCGGCAGTTGTGGGGAAAGCCTTGCCGCGCCCCTGTCGGTGCTCCTTGCTTTAGCTTTCATTGCTTTACTCCCGGCGTTCCTCCTCGGGTGCAAGCATTCGTCCACGCAGAGTGAATCCGGCGCAAGCGGCGAGCCGCCTCGCGACTCCCTGGAACTGGTCTTTACCTACGGCTCGGAAAAGGAAAAGTGGATCCGGGAAGTCACGGACCGCTTCAATGCCGAGGACCATCGCGCGACGGGCGGGAAACGCATCTTTGTCCGCGCCATCCCCATGGGTTCGGGGGAGTGCATCGACGAGGTGCTGGAAGGCCGCAGGCAGCCGCATATCATCAGTCCCGCCTCCGCCGCATTTATCAAACTCGGCAACGCGCAATCGCAGAGCAAGACCGGCAAGGACCTGATCGGGCCCACGGAAAACCTGGTTCTTTCCCCTGTGGTCATCGCCATGTGGAAGCCCATGGCGGAGGCCATCGGCTGGGGCAAAAAGCCCATCGGCTGGGCCGATATCCTGGCCCTGTCGCGGAGTCAGGCCGGATGGAAAGCTTACGGATACCCGCAGTGGGGGCAGTTCAAGTTCGGACATACTCACCCGCAATACAGCAACAGCGGCCTGATTTCGCTATTCGCCGAGGTGTATGCCGCCTCCGGCAAGACCGCCGGCCTGACGCCCGCCGATCTTGCCAAACCGCACACCGGAGAATTTCTTGAAGGCATTGAAAAATCGGTGGTCCATTACGGCTCGTCCACCGGCTTTTTCGGGCGCAAGATGTTCGCTGCCGGGCCGCAGTACCTTTCGGCCGCGGTTCTCTACGAGAACATGGTGATCGAGTCCTACGGTCAATCGAACCTGGCGTTTCCCGTGGTGGCGATCTACCCCAAGGAAGGCACTTTCTGGAGCGACCATCCCATCGGCATTGTACAGCGCGACTGGGTGACGCAGGCGCATCGCGACGCCGCCCAGGTCTACATCCAGTACCTGATGCAGCGTCCGCAACAGGAGAGGGCGATTGCCTACGGCTTCCGGCCCGGTTCCGTGGATGTGCCGCTGGCAGCGCCCATCGACACCGCTCATGGCGTCGATCCCCAGGAGCCCAAGACGACCCTGGAAGTTCCTTCCGTTCCCATGATGGACGCCATCCTCAAGCTCTGGGCCGAGAAGAAGCGTGGCGCGGATGTGGTGCTGGTGCTGGACACGTCGGGCAGCATGAACGACGACGGCAAGATCGAAAACGCGCGCAACGGGGCAAAGCAACTGGTTTCACTTCTCTCTGAAGATGACCGGCTCTCTCTGGTTCCCTTCAACAGCACCATCAACTGGGCCAATACCGATGTGCCCATCAGGACCGGCCGCGATGACCTGCAACGCACGATCGGCTCGCTGTTCGCGCAAAACGGCACGGCTCTCTATGACTCCATCGACGCCGCATACCAACACCTGATGCAGGAGTCTGCCGGCGGACATGACAGCCGCATTCTTTCCGTGGTGGTTCTCACCGACGGCGAAGATACCGAAAGCAAAATGCAGCTGGACGAACTGATGCGCCGAATTCGCTTCGATGGGGAGACGCACACGATCCACGTTTTCACGATCGCGTATGGAAGCGATGCGCGAAAAGACATCCTGAAGAACATCGCGGATGCAACCCAGGCAAACACCTATGAGGGAACACCGCAGAATATCGCGGGAGTCTTCAAGGACATTTCAACCTTCTTCTAGCATGGCTGAACACAGGTGCCCATCGAATCATGAGTGCTATGACTCCGACTTCTGAAGGTCCGCGGCTTACGGCTCTGGGAAAGATCGCAATCTTCCTGTTTATCTGTGCCTGCATTCTGGGAGCCTGGTACCTGTTCACAGGGAAGAAGTCGCTCAAAGACGCGATTCCCGGCTCTTCCAGCATCCTTGGCGGCGGCCCGCAGGTGCAGATCGGCATCGCCTACGGCACTGAGAAACAGAAGTGGCTTGAGTGGGCGGTGGCCGAATGGCAGAAAACCTCTGACGGCAAGCGCATCACGATCAACCTGATTCCCATGGGCTCGCTGGAAGGCGCGCACGCCGTCATCGGCGGAGACCAGCGCATCAACGTGTGGTCGCCCGCCAGCGCCGCCTACAAAGATATCTTCGTGCAGGAATGGCAGATCAAGTACAACGGGAATCCCATCCTGCGCGAGGAACCGCTGGCTCTCACCCCCATGGTTTTCGTGGCCTGGGACGAGCGCTACCAGGCCTTCGCGAAAAAGTACCATGAGATGACCCTGTCCACAGTGCACGATGCCCTGCAGGAGAAATCGGGCTGGGCGGCCATCGCCAACCAGCCGGAGTGGGGACTGTTCAAGTTCGGCCACACGCACCCCAACCAGTCGAACTCCGGCCTGATGACGATTGTCCTGGCGGCCTACGATTATCACAAGAAGACGAAGGGCCTCGACGTGGGCGACGTGGTGGACCCGAAGTTCCAGCAATGGCTGCAGGAACTCGAACGGGGCACCAGCGGGTTGAGCAACAGCACCGGCAACATGATGCGCGAAATGGTGCTGAAGGGCCCTTCCTCCTACGATGCGATGCTGGTGTACGAAAGCGTGGCCATCGATTATCTGAGCAATGCGGAAGGGCGCTGGGGTAAACTTCGGGTGATCTATCCGGAGTACAACGCGTGGAATGAGAATCCTTATTACATCATCGACGCGCCCTGGAGTTCGCCCGACCAGCGCAAGGCCGCCGGCAAGTTTCTCGATTTTCTGCTCTCGGAGCCGATCCAGAAGCAGGCATTGGTGCATGGATTTCGTCCCGCCAACACCAATGTTTCCATCCGGTTTCCGGAGAGCCCATTTGTGAAGTTCGCGCCCTACGGAGTGCAGGTCGATTTACAGAAGATCTGCGATCCGCCGAGCGCCGAAGTCGTCAACAACCTGCTGGCAAGTTGGCAGCGCACCCAAGGCAATCGATAGTTCCTGCGCCGGGAGGCGATTGAAGCGATGTTCAAGCGACTATCCAACCTGATTCGCGGTTTCTTCAGCCTGTTTATCTCCGGGCTGGAACGCCAGAACCCTGAAGCTTTGCTGGAAGTGGAGCAGGAGAATCTGCGCAGGCAGATCGGACAGTACAATCAGGGACTTGCGACGCATGCCGGATTGTGCGAGGGCCTGATTGCCCAGGTGCGGCGGGAGGAGAACGAACAGCGCGATCTCCACGCCAAGGTCACGGCCAATCTGCGCGCCGGCAACCGCGACTTGGCGGGGCAATACGCCGTGCGGCTGCAGACCGTGGAGCGTGAGCTTGAGGAGAATCGCGGCCAACTCGAGCAGGCCGAGAAGACCTACAAGGATCTGATCAAGGCGCGCGATGTGGCGATCAACGCGGCACGGACCAAGATTGAGTCGCTCAAGGCCGGCATCAGCGACATGAAGATGAAGCGCGCCATGGCGGAGCTTACGGAGATGGCCAGCGGCATGATCACGCAGATTGGCGGCTCGGGAGAAACCCTCGATCGCTTGGGCAACATCGTCGAAGAGGAACGGCAAAAGGCAGCAGGGCGCGCGCGCGTGGCACGCGATTCCATGGATATGACCGGCGTGCTGATGAAAGAGTCCGAGCAGAAGGCCCTTGCGGAACAGGCTCTTGCCGACTTTGCCGCGAAGGAAGGAATCGTCCTGGAGCCTGCGGTTGCCGGTCCCAACGACACTGCGGTCTCGCCTCCGGTGAAATCGATGGGACCGGCTGTCGAGAAGCAGTAATGCCGAACAAGGAACCAAGGACGTCGCATGTGGCGTTACCTCAAATCGGCCTTTCTGGTTGGCGTCGACGTGCCGCATCTGGGCCGCATCCCTGTCAACGCGCTTGCCACAGCGGCCTTCGGCATCCTGGGCTTTGCGGAGCCGGCCCTCTGGCTTGTTGGCCTGGCCGCTGAAGCGGCGTTCGTCACCACGCTGGCGTTCAATCCGCGGTTTCAGAAATACGTGCAGGGACAACAGCTGCAGATCGCCAGGGATGACGACGACAGCCGCCGCACGCAATTGCTGCAACTGCTGGAACCGGAGCAGCGCAGCAAGATCTCCACGCTGGATGGAAAGTGCGCCAGGATTCTCGAAGTCCATCGCAGCCAGCAGGCCCTGGACTACATCATTGATTCCAATGAACAGGCCCTCGACCGCCTGGAATGGAATTATCTCAAGCTGTTGGTGGCGCGCCACCATCTGCTCACATCGAGCACGAACGAAACCGAGCAGAGCCTTCGGGCGAAGATCAACAGCCTGCAATCGGATCTGCTAGGTATATCGCAGCCGGAGTCCCTGCGCGAATCGAAATCCGCCACCGTAGCCATACTGCAAAAGCGCCTTGCCAATATTCAGCGCCGCAGAGAGACGCTGCAGGAGATCGACAGCGACTGCCTGCGCATTGAGGAGCAGGTGGACCTCATTCTTGAGAACGCCACCATGCAGGGAAAGCCGCAGACCATCTCCAGCGACATCGAACTGGCAAGCGACCTGTTAGGCGCGGGAATCTTCGGCGACGATGAGCCTGTAGTTTCGCAGCTGGAAAAGAAATTCACGCCAGCCAAACAGAAGCAAGAGGCGTCCTCGTGAGTGCAACGCCTGAAACACCCGCGGCCAACCCAATCGCGCCGCTTGCCCTTTCTGAGTGGGCGCGCGATGCCATTCAACTCTACGAGAGCAATGCTGCCAGCCAGTTCATTATCTACGGCAATGTGTACGACCAGCTTCTGATCCCTGGCGCTGCGGGTCCGCGTCTCGGATCGCTCAACGATTTCCTCCTGCAGGTATTGCTTCCACGTTTCGATGTGGTACTCAGCTACGATCTCGGCAACGGAATCCGCGTAGAAAAGGGTGGGGAGATATTCTCCAAATGGCCCGCCCTGAAGCAATCGCCGGAGTTACCCAGGGCTCCGCGAGCCGCAGTTGAAACTCTTACCCATTACTTCCGCTACGTGGCCAACCTGTCGCGCCTCAATCGTTCTGACACGCAGGTAGCCTGTATTCTTCGCAACGCGGACCTGGCGGCGCCCATGGTGCAGGGCGGCCCGGATTACGATCTGAGTGCTCTCGCCAGCCTCATTCGCGATTGGGCAAGCGACTCGCTGCTTGCCGCGCACTCGCTGGTCACCTTCCTGATCGTCGAGAATATCAACGACCTTCACCCGCTCATCGTAAACAACCCGCGGACGTCGCGGAGCAAGGTTCCGCTGCCGGCTCCGGCCGAACTCGAAGCCGCGCTTGAAATCATGGCGCCCGCCTACAGTACAGCGCTCGAGAGCTACAAGGGCAATCTTCAGGGCGTCGCGGCGCAGCTTGTCGGATCTTCGTTGAATGCCGTTGAAACCATGCTCAAGACCAGGGAGCACGCCGGGCAAAAGATCGGCTCCGACGACCTGGTGCGCTTGAAGAAGCAACTGGTCGAAGCCGACTGCAACGGGCTCATCGAGTTTGTGCAGACCAGCCGCACGCTTGCCGACATCTCAGGTCAGGAAAAAGTGAAAGCATGGCTGCGTCAGGATATCGCCCTCTGGCGCAACAACGATGTGCAGGCCATCCCCAAGGGCTATCTTCTCTGCGGTCCAGTGGGCACCGGCAAGACCTTTGTGGTGGAGTGCCTCGCCGGCGAAGCCGGCGTGCCGGTCGTCAAACTGAAGAACTTCCGCGATAAGTGGGTGGGCTCAACAGAAGGCAATCTCGAAAAGATCTTTCGCCTGCTGCAGGCCCTGGGCCGCTGCTATGTCTTCATCGACGAGGCCGATCAGGCCATCGGCCGGCGCGATTCCGGCGGCAACGACGCCGGCCTCTCCGGCAGAGTCTATTCCATGCTCGCCGAAGAGATGGGCAGCTCCTCCAGCCGCGGCAAGCTCATCTGGGTCCTCGCCTCCAGCCGTCCCGATCTGATTGAAGTGGATCTGAAGCGTCCAGGCCGCGTGGACGTCAAGATACCGCTCTTCCCCACCACGGATGCGCGCGAGAGCTTCGATCTGCTGCGCACCCTGTGCCTGCGGCGTCAAGTCTCGCTTGGCGATGCGGAGTTCGAGGCCGTCAAAGACCTGGTTCCGCTGCTGCTCACGCCGGGAGCCGCCGAAGCCCTGGCCGTCAAGATCTACCGCATCGCGCGCACCGAAAGCAAAACTCCCCTTGAAGCTCTGCGGTCCTCTCTTGTGGACTATCAGAATCCCATCCCGCTGGAAATCCTGAAGATGCAGATCGCGCTCGCCGTGCGTGAAGCCACCGACCTCGAGTTCGTCCCTGCGCAATTCAGAACCGCAGGCTAAGTGCTTCGAACCCATCCACGGCCAAAGCTCCGCGTCACAATTGAAACTTGTATCCCGACCCCGGAACCGTAACGATGAATTCCGGATTCTTGGGAGAGCACTTGAGCTTCTGTCGAAGACTCGCGATGTGCATGTCCACGGTTCGCGTCAACGTGCCCGGCACCTGATCCCAGACCTGGGTCAACAGCTCATTGCGCGAGATGATCTCTCCGGCACGCTCCGCCAGGTACCACAACAATTGAAACTCCTTGCTGGTCAGGTTGATGCTCTCGCCGTTGCGGATCACGGCATTCCGGCGAACGTCCAGGGTCAGGCCTCCGAGTTGACACAAGCTTCGATCCTGCACTCTGTTGTTTGAGTGCGAAGCCGACCTGCGCAAGAGGGCTTCCACGCGGGCCGTCAATTCCATGGTGTCGAAGGGCTTGGTCACGTAATCGTCCGCGCCGAGTTTGAACCCTGCTACCTTCTCGATGGTCTGGCTCAAAGCGGTCAGTACCAGGATCGGCGTCGCGGCATCCTTCTGCCGCACCTGCGCGCACAATTCAAATCCGCTCTTTGCCGGTAACATCAGGTCCAGGATCAAGAGATCGAAGGGCCCGGCCAGCGCTTTTTGTAAACCGGTTACTCCGTCGAACGCGAACTCAACGATGTAGCCTTCGCTGCGAAGGCGATCGCCGAGCGTCATGCAAAGTTCCACCTCGTCTTCTACGAGGAGAATGGTTTCGTTCATGTGGACATCAGCCTCGCCGGCGGCGCATCGATCGCGCTCAACTGGCTTGCTGCCTCCGTTGCTGTCTTCAGATGAAGTGTGAAAGTGCTGCCGCGCGCGATCTGACTGGACACGCTGATTCTGCCCCCCATCGACTCCGCGATGCGGCGCGCGACGGAGAGTCCAAGCCCCGTGCCGTGAATCTGGGCGTTCTTGACCCGTGGACTTCGATAGAACGGTTCGAACACATGGTGAATCTCCGCGGTGTCGATCCCCATGCCGCGATCGGTCACGGCAATGAGGATCTCGTCCAGCCCCTCGCGTGGATTCTCCGTGGCAGACGCGTGCAGCGTGATGAGCCGGTCGTCTCCTCCATATTTGATTGCGTTGACGATCAGGTTGGTCAGCACCTGCGTGATTCCGTTCAGATTCCCCAGTGCGCGAGGCAGCCCCTGATCCACCCTGACTTCGATCCGGAATCCCGATTCTCTTTCCGCACTCTCCGTATGCGAAAGCACCGCCCTGACGATCTGGTCGATCGCGATGCTCTGCAGTGGCAACGGCTCAACCCCATCCTCGGTGGAAGCAAACGTGAGAATCTGGTCCACAAGCTCGGTCATTCTACGGCTCTGGTGCCGCAAGACCAATCCGTATCGGCGAAGTGCCTCGCCCGTTTGCACGATACCGTCTGCCAGGTTGTCCGCCGCAGATCGGATCACAGCAAGGGGAGTTCGCAACTCATGCGACACCGAAGCGACAAACTCCATCTGCAGTTTGGCGAACTGCATTCTCCCCAGCATCTGGCTTCTCTGGATCGCCCACACCCCGGCGCTCAATAACAGGAACGTGAAGCTGAGAATGCCCGCCAGCCGCCGTGCGGAGCTTCGCGATGTTCGCTCCAGGTTCCGCGCACTGCGCTCGGCTTCCTCCGCGTAAAGCCGCTTCACTTCATCCAGATCCTTCCGCACGCGTTCAAACGCGGGCACGCCTCCGGCAAGATCGCGGGTGACTGCGTCGTGGATGCTGCCCTCCAGGATCGATGCCAGCACCTCGTCGCGCACCGCCAGGTACGCAGTCCAGTCCTGTCGCAGTTGTGCAGCAAGTACGATCTCATCCTGGGTATTCGCCTGGCGCGCGTAATCCTCGATACTGTTCGAAACGCGGTGGTCTGCGGCGCGTGTTTGATCGGCATATACCAGTTGCAGATTGCTGTCTGCCGTTGTTAGCGCGTAGAGAATCGCGCGCCGTGTCTCCTGCGCATCGTATTGCAGCGCTCCGGCGCGCTGCATGCCGCCAATCGACTCCCTGAAAAGCCGCTGAACTTCCTCGCTGGTAGATTGGAGGTCGCGAACCACAAGGACCCCGATCACTGCGATGCCGCAACAAACCGCCACAAGCAGAATCTTGGAACTATGGCGGGAGGCGCAATTCAGCAGGCGATCCAGCACCGCCATCCCTTGGGGCGGCAGTTGGCTCACAACGTTTTTGCTTGCTTTCTTCACGTTATTCATCCGTCGAGATCTGCACCCGCAGCCTGTAACGCTTATCGTTGGGCAGAAGCTCGTCAATTCGGACTACCTTGACGGAATCGTCAACATCGCCGAGCCTGAGATAGCCAATCGCACCGGGGACATTGAAAATGAACTTGCGCACCCCCAAGGGCGAAGAAAGAATCTTTGGCGAAACCAGGATTTCGCCGGTGTAGAGCCCGTGCAGGAAATGGTTCTTGAACTGCTCCTCATTCATGCTGCAAATATCGCGCAGCACAGCGATGCGTTCCTGATCGCCAGGTTCCCGCATCACAAGAGTGATCCTTCGCCCGTTGGACCAGTAACTGCGGCTTCCAAGAAACACGTGTCGCAGTTCCAGAGACGAGAGATCATCCACGGGGTTTGAGCGGTTGACCACGATGGCAAGCGGCTCGGTCGCTACGGCCTCGCTGCCTGACAGCGGGTCGCTCCAGAGAAGACTCGAACGAACCCCCGGGGCCGGGGACAGGAGCAGCAATCCCCAGGCGAGTGCTGCCCATCGAACTCGTCGCCCGCGCATCATCGTCGCTTCAGAACGTGAATCCAAGCTGCATCGCCAACTCGTTCACTGAGGGTTGATCGCGCATCATCGTGAGATCGTACTGCAACTTCAGCGCCACTGATTCGCTGGGATCATATCTCACGCCGAACGACGGTCCGTGCCGGAGAGACACATCGGGGTAAATTGGCTCGTTCATGGGCACGTTTATGTATTGGTATCGCATGTAAGGCCGATAGGCCCCGAATTGGCGCGAAAGCTGTGTGTAACAACCAGGAGTGTTGAACACCGCGTGTGTGCCATGAACAACGTGGCGGTCGAGCACTACCTCGTTGAGCCATTCATATCGCGGACGGATTAACACTGCATGCGCCGCGATGATAGACTCGTCGACTCGGGGCTGATTGGCGGGAGCCAGCACGTCACGGTAAAAGGAGAGGCCAGCCTGCAGGCCGCGCACGTCCTCGGGGCGCGAAAACAGCGCGAAGTTAAACGCCTTGTGACTCTGATCGTCAATTTCGTTCTGAACCGGCTCCTCCTGCAGCGGATTGCGCGATGCGCGCCCGTTGCCGACCTCCGCCACGTAGTGCAGTCCCAGTGAACCGGCGGGAATCTGGCCGGATACCGACACTCCGACCATGTGAATGGGAAGAATTCCGCCCCGGTCTTCGAAATCGAACAGAAACGGGCGTCCCGTCGCCGTCTGCAGCCAGGAACTATGGTGGTATGCGGTGTTATAGTAACCAATCGCAGTGTGTCCACGCCCTGCTGAGATATTGAAATAGTCATTCTGTGAATACTGGATAAGGTAGCGCTCCAGGTCGACGCCAAAGCTGTTTTTCTCGCCATCCTTTACTCCGTAAATCGTGTTCGGGCCGGCCTCGAAGACGATTTCGCTCAGGAAGCGAAAGCGGTCGGAGACATCGGATGTGACGAACAGGTCGAGTTGCCCCAGTGAGAACGAAGTGGTATCTCCCTCCTGGTTGCTGCCGTGTAACGACACATCGCCGAAGCCACGGATGCGAAGAAGAGTCTTCGAAACATCCATGCGGTCCATGTTGTCCGTGGCATCCTGTTCTGACGGGGCTGCCGTGGGTGCGTGCGCCGGCTTCACGTCCGCCACGGATGCGATCGCAGGCGCCGAGGCGCCTTCCACGGGCAGGCTGGGCCCCTGTGATCGTTCCACTTCGCCTGCCGCAGCGCCGTCGGTCGAAGGTGGCGCCTTTGCGGCTTCCAGTTCCTTCACACGTGCTTCAAGTTGATTGACTCTCGCCAGCAGGTCGTGAAGCGTTTGCGCATCGACAACGACCTGTTGCGGAGCAGCCTGCGAAAAACAACCCGATGCCCATGTGAGCGCGATTGCAGCAAGGGTCAGGCTACGCCTGAAAGTGGTTAAACGGTAGACAGACGGATGCATACAGTGCTCCTTGCTCCGCGATTCCACCATCTTGAGGCTAGCCCCCCGCCCGCGACTTGCGGAACAGCAAAAATGCTGCTTTCGCTATCTGTTCCCACGGGCAGCTTCCGTTATGCATGCCGCAGGATGGCAGCGGAATTCCACGCATTCCGGCTCCTCCGATCGAACGATGTATAGAATCCTTTACGGCGACTTTACAAAGCTTTACAGCCTTGTTGATGGCCCGCAAATCTCCGCGGCTTATGTTCGGGACATGATCCCTGCAGACACCGGCCAGAGGCTACCAATGAGTCCCAAAAAATAAGGTAGTACCTCGAAAGCGCACTCGGTGCGTGCCCGCCGGCCGGTGCCTTCAAGAACGTCACATACACGCGCTCTGTCTGCGCGGATCAGGGGGTCGGTCATGCGTATAACCCAATTGCAAATGGTGATTCTCGCCTTCGTGCTCTTGTCAGCCGTGGGCTCGTCGTATGCTGTGCCCAGCTTCGCACGCCAGACTGGTCTCTCCTGTAACACCTGTCATCGAAACCCTCCGGAACTAACCTCTTTCGGAAGGCTCTTCAAACTCCGCGGATACAACCTGGCGGCGATTCCGTCCAATGAGCGCGTCGGCGACTCCCCCGATCTGCGACTCTCCAAGCTCTTTCCGATCTCGGCGATGGTCCTTGTCTCCAACACGGCATTCCAGGACACGCCGCCGGGAACGCAAAACGGCGCCGCCGGGTTTCCCCAGCAGGCGAGTTTGTTCCTTGCCGGAAGCTATGCATCCCACCTCGGCGGGTTCGCCCAGGTCACCTATACCCACTCCGACGATCACTTCAGCATGGACAACACCGATCTGCGCTATGGCAACCACGCCAAGCTGCTGGGGACCGACGTCGATTACGGCGTGACTCTGAATAACAATCCCGGCGTCGAAGATCTGTGGAACAGCACTCCCGCATGGGGATTCCCATACATCTCCTCTGAGGCCGCAGTCTCGCCCATTGCTTCTCCGGTCATTAACGGCGGCCTGGCGCAGGACGTCGCCGGCCTGGGCGCGTACACCATGTGGAACAACCATCTCTATGCCAACGTGACTGCCTATCGCTCCGAACATGCAGGCGGTTCGGTCCCCAATGACGGCACGGACCAAGCCTTCAATATCCACGGTGCAGCTCCTTACTGGCGAGTTGCGTGGCAGCAATTCTGGGATCGCAGTTACCTTGAGGTGGGCACCTTCGGAATCTATCTCAACTCCTATCCGGGTGGCGTGTCTGGCTCCACCGACCGCTACGTCGATTCCGGTATCGATTTCCAGTACACGCTGCCCGTCGGAGCCGACGAATTCGATGTGCACGGGAGTTATGTTCACGAGAGAGCCAATATGGGGGCCACGTTTGAAGCTGGGGGCGCCAGTCAGGCGTCGCATTCGCTCAACACATTCAAGGCCGATGCCGTCTATCACTTTACGAATCGATATAGCGCGACGGCCGCCGTCTTTTCCATGTCCGGCACGGCGGATCCGCTGCTCTACGCTCCGGCCCCGGTCTCGGGAAGCAACAACGGAAGTCCGGCTAGCAACGGATTCATCACGCAGTTTGCTTACTGGCCCGTGCAAAACGTCGGCCTCCATGTGAATTACACCGGCTACTGGAAGTTCAATGGTGCAGCCGACAACTACGACGGCGCCAATCGCAACGCCGCTGACAACGGATCGGTGTACATGGGCGTCTGGCTCATCTTCTGATCGTCTGTCCAGCATCCAATCTCGCCAAACCCCAGGAGGAGTTATGACGCAAAAGGTTACTCTGACTTGTCCGGATGAACAGTGCGCCAAGTGCCTGGAGCAGCAAAAGATCGAAGTGACCCGGCGCTCCTTCTTCGCCTCGTTGTTGGGAGTCGGCACGGCGATCATCGCGGCGGCGATCGGTATGCCGACCTTGAATTTCATCCTCTATCCCGTGCGCGCTGCAACGAGAAACAAGCAATGGTCTGAGGTTGGATCGGCGAACGAATTCGAACGCCTGGCTTCGCCCGTCCTCCGCACCATCGCACTTACGCAGCGCGACGGCTGGCGCGAAGTCGTCTCCGAGCAGGTGGTCTTCGTCAACCGCAACCCGGCCGGCCAACTGCAGGTCCTCTCGCCCATCTGCCCGCACCTCGGCTGTTCCGTCGCCTGGCATGACAACCAGAAGAAGTTCATATGTCCGTGCCATGGCGGGCAATTCGACGACCAGGGCCGCCACATCTCCGGCCCGCCGCCGCGCGGACTCGACCGGCTCGAAGCCCGCGTCAAGGACGGCAACCTCCAGGTCCAGTTTGAATACTTTCGTTCCAACGTCCCTGATCAGGAACTGCTGAGCTGATGGCATCAAGGAGGCCGCAATGGACCGCAAGCTGAGTATTGACTCCCGCTCGCTGAAGCAGAAGTCCGGGCTCCTCGCCGACTGGATCGATGCGCGCACCGGCATGAAAGGCATGCTGAGACAAGCGCTCGATGAGGGCATCCCCGGCGGCGCCCGCGCAGCCTACGTCTTTGGGTCCGGCCTCCTGTTCATCTTTTTGCTGCAGATGATTACCGGGGTCTCCCTCGCGCTGTATTACACGCCCACGGCAGAGACGGCGCACACCAGCGTCGCTTACATCACCAAGCAGGTGGCGGGTGGTGCATTCCTGCGCAGTCTCCACTCCTACGGCTCCAGCGCCATGATCGTCGTGCTCGGCCTTCACTTCATGCAGGTGTTCTTTTTCGGTTCCTTCAAGGGACGCCGCGAACTGTTGTGGATCTCCGGCGCGGTGCTCTCGTTTCTGATCCTTGGTATGGGTTTCACCGGCTACCTTTTGCCCTGGGATCAAAAAGCCTACTTCGCCACCGCGGTGGGCACCAATGTCGCGGGCCAGATGCCGCTGGTGGGCGAAATGCT
>Ga0335069_10004163_pt1 | contig 21607 bp, 14 predicted proteins | sample Lox_Sample_11_FD_206714 | JGI IMG/M metagenome (GOLD analysis project Ga0335069, IMG submission 206714) | Soil microbial communities from Loxahatchee National Wildlife Refuge, Florida, United States - Lox_Sample_1.1 | ecosystem: Environmental > Terrestrial > Soil > Wetlands | place: USA...
CAAATACTCCACCGGTTCCATCAGCTTGCCGTCGATCCGCTTGGTCACGATCTCCGGCTTGCCCACCATCAACTCGTAGCCCTCCCGCCGCATCATCTCCAGCAGAATCGAAAGCTGCAATTCGCCTCGTCCCAGCACCTTGAACGAGTCAGTCGTTCCGCCGTCTTCCACCCGCAGTGAAACGTTAGTTAACAGTTCCTTTTGCAAACGTTCCCGCAGGTTCCGCGATGTCACATAGCTTCCTTCCCGGCCGGCGAACGGAGAACTGTTCACCGTGAACTGCATCGCAATCGTTGGCTCATCGATCACGATGGGAGGCAGCGGCGCGGGGTTCTCGACGTTCGTGATGGTTTCGCCGATGGTGATTCCCTCGACGCCTGCGACCGCCACAATATCGCCCAATTCCGTCTCGGTAATGTCGGTCCGCTTCAGGCCCAAGAACGAGAATAATTTAGTAATCTTCGTTTTCTGCAGCGAGCCGTCGAGCTTGGCAATCGCTACGTCCTCTCCGGTGAACATTCTCCCGTTGAACACGCGGGCAATCGCCAGTCTGCCGAGATAGTCGCTGTAATCCAAATTGGCCACCAGGATTTGAAGAGGCCCGTCTGCATCTCCACCCGGAGACGGCGTCGTCCTGACAATCGCCTCGAACAGTGGTTCGAGATTCTCGCCCCCACCCTTCATATCCGTCGACGCCGTCCCCGCTTTCGCGTTCGTATAGAGGACCGGAAATTCGAGCTGTTCTTCCTTCGCATCCAGATCGATAAACAGGTCGTAAACCTCGTTCAGCACTTCCTGCGGTCGCGCATCAGCGCGGTCAATTTTGTTGATCACCAGGATCGGTGGCAGCTTCGCTTCCAGCGCCTTGCCAAGGACGTAGCGCGTTTGCGGCAGTGGGCCTTCGCTCGCGTCAACCAGCAGCATGACACCATCCACCATCTTCAGCGCGCGCTCCACTTCGCCGCCGAAATCGCTGTGGCCCGGAGTATCGACAATGTTGATTTTGGTCCCCAGGTGGAAGACGGATGTGTTTTTCGCCAGAATGGTGATACCGCGTTCCCGTTCCAGTTCGTTCGAGTCCATGACCCGCTCGACTACGGTTTCATTCGATCGAAAGGTGCCACTCTGCTTCAGCATGGCATCGACCAGCGTGGTCTTGCCATGATCAACGTGCGCGATGATCGCAATATTTCGAATGTTGGAGGTCAAAATTCCTGCCTGCGCGCCAATTCCAATTCCCAGCCGGAGCCGAGGACGCTTGGCGCTCCTACCACTTTACTATGTTTGCGAGCAGGAAGCTGAGCCGCGCGAACTGTCGATGGAGCTCTTGAAGGGTGGGCACGATGCGCCGGACGGCCACGAACAATTGTGACGAACGAAACACTCGACGAACGACGCATTGTAGGAACGATGCACAGCAAGAAACGAAGGTGTCCGGTTCGCAGTGCGTTCTTAGGCATCTGACCTGGGACTGCGTGAAATTGGAACGAAGGCCTTAACCTCAACTGGCTGAATGCTGATTGCGGAATGCTGAGTATTGTTTTCCCGCCGTCTCTCGTTCCGCTTCCTTCACCGCCCGATCCGCCGCGATCACCGCCTGCGACGTTCCCGACACCGGACCCTGCGAATCCGTGTTCGCAAAGAAAATCCGTCCGAACGGCGCTCGCACCACGGGCTGCACCTTCGTAAAAAGTCCCGGCGTCGACATATACAAAGGATGCCCGCGCCGGTAAATGTGTACCTCCAGCGGATCGACGTTCGTCGACGGCAACAATCTCTGAAAGTCCGAAAGCACCTGGCTCGCGACCTTGCGTGCGCTGTCTTCCGTGAGCAACAGGTGCCGCTCACTCTCGTGCATCGGCGTATAGCAAGTAAGAATGTTGTACTTCTGCCGGTAACCGGACTGCTTCTTCACCACCCAATCGGCCACGATCACGTCCGTGAACCGGTTGCCCGGGCACCACGTGTCGTACCCATGGTTGAACACCGGTTTGTCATAAATCAGGTTCACCACCGCGTACGGAATGTAGCGGATCTCCTGCATGGCGTCGCTTTGCTTCTCCGGAAGCCCCGCGACAATGCGCCGCGTAATGAACTTCGGCGTCGCCATGATGACCGCTTTTGCCGCCACCGTCTTCAGTTCGCCGCCCTCCACATACGTCACTCGTGCTTCGCTCTTGTCATTTTCTACCGCAACAATGGTCGCGCCACTCACCATGCGGTCCTTGTGCTTCGCCTCCAGCAGTTCGGCAAGCCGCTTCGAAATCGCGCCATTGCCTCCTGGAAACGTGTACCGGTCATCCTCGCGATCCTTCGCCGCCGAGCCCTGCAATTCATAGATCCCGATCAATGCAGCGGTATCGTCGCTGGTCGCGCCCCAGTTCGACGGCCCATAGCTATCCCACCATTGCTTCACCTCGGCCGGATACGCCTTCAGGAAATCCGAGAACGGAAGATTCAACAACTCTGCTTGGCGGGCTTTCATATCGACAGCCAGCATGTCTTCGCGGAATTTTCGGAAGCCTTCGCGCACCGCCGCCGGATAGGGAAGTTTCTCCAAGCCCTCGCCCCATGTGTCGGCCACAAACTCGCGATTCACGATCGTGCCATCCCAATTCGCAATCGGCAGCGGCTCGATCCCGATCTCTTTCGCCAACCGGTATCCCGCATCTTCTTTCCCATCCAGAAACGCCGCCCCCGTCGCGTACACGCTCCCGTGATAGTCCATGACGTAAGCATTCCCGCCCCAGTGCGGCTCTTTCTCAAGCAGCAGGAAATCGCGATCCTGCAAGCGGTACGCGGCAGTCAGCCCGCTGATGCCGCCTCCAACAATCACTACGTCATGCCGCGCCGAAACCGGAGGCCGCGAGAACGTCTTGCCATCCCGCACCTGGTGGCAGATCTCGTTGTGCTCGCCTTCCACGCTCGGCGCGCTTTCCATCGGCGCCGCCAGCAGCGACAGGTCGATCGGGCATCCGGCCGCGACCGCGCCCGCCACTACAAACCGAATGAAGTCCCGCCGGTTCCCGCTCATGCTCAGTCTCCTTGTACTGCCGTTTCCATCAGTTCGGCCGCGATTTCCGGAGCGCCTTCGCCGCGCGCTCGCAGCCGGTACCACACCACAATCACCGTCAGGGAAAATACGAAGATGATGGTTGAGATGGCATTGATCTCCGGCGTGATGCCTCGCCGCAATCGCCCCCAGATCTCCAGCGGCAGCGTGTTATCGCGCCCAATCAGAAAAAAGCTCACCGCAATCTCGTCCATCGAGAGCGTGAAGATCAGCAGCGCCGCGCCGATGATCGCCAGCTTCAAATTCGGTACAGTCACGCGCCAGAATGTCTGCCAGTACGTCGCGCCCAGATCGAGCGAAGCTTCTTCCTGCGCGCGGTCCAGTTTCTGCAATCCTGCAAATACTTCTGTCGTCGCCACCGAAATCAGCGCGGTTCCGTGCCCAAGCACAATGGTCAGCAGGCTCAGCTTCGTGCCCACCCGGTTGAACAGCATGAGCAACGAAAGCCCGGTAATGATGCCCGGCAAAATCAGCGGCAGTAGCACCAGTCGCCGGAAAAGCGCCTTACCAGGAAACTTCGCGCGATCGAGCGCCAGCGCCGCGGGCACGCCAAACGCCAGCGCGATCACCACCGCGCATCCGGCCACCAGCAGGCTGTTGCCCACCGACTCCCAGATCGCACCATCGTCAAACAGCATGCGATACCAGTGCAGCGTCAGGTCACGCGGCGGAAATCCGCCCACGCCCGGCCCATTGAATGAATAAACAATGAGCGCCGCAATCGGCAGATACAGAAATCCAAACACCAGCACCGCATGCACGCCAAGCCAGCCCGATCCGCCCGTCCTCTTCGACTCGCCGCTCACGAGAAGCTCCATTTCTTCTCCAGCTTCTCCGAGAAGAACAGCAGGCTGACCACCAGCACCAGCATGCACAGCGAAATCGCCGCGCCCAGCGGCCAGTTGTAGGCCGCGCCAAACAACGTCACCACGATGTTCGAGATCATGATGCCGCTCGGCCCGCCCAGCAGCAGCGGCGCCAGAAAATCGCCCAGGCTCAGCACGAACGCAAACGTTGCTCCCGCCACCACGCCCGGAATCGAAAGCGGAAAGATCACCCGCCAGAACGTCTGCGCCGGCGACGCTCCCAGATCATTCGACGCCTCCACCAGATTCCTCGGGATGTGCTCCAGCGCCGCATAAATCGGCAAAAACGCAAATGGCGTATAGATGTGCGTCAATGTCAGCACCACGGCAAATGGGCTGTACAGAAGAAAATCCAGCGGGTGTCGCGTGAGGTGCACATACTGCAGCAGCGTGTTCAGCACGCCGTCGCTGCCCAGAATCGTCTTCCACGCGTACGCCCGCACCAGATAGCTCACCCAGAGCGGGATGATCACCATCTGGTACAGCAGGTCTTTACGCTTGCCCGCATAGAAAGAAAGGAAGTATGCCAGCGGGTAGCCGAGAAGCAGGGAGAACGCCATCACCCGCGCCGCGATCCACATCGAGCGCAGCAGCGTCTGCCAGTACACGTGCTTGGTGAAAAGTTCTTTGTAGTTGTCGAGCGTCCACGAATGAACGATCGCCTGCGCCGGCGAAACCGACCAGAAGCTGAAGCAGAACATCAGCGCGTAGGGAACCAGCAGAAAAATCGTGACCCAAGCCAGCGGCGGCACGGTGATGGCAACGCGGTAAGCGCGGGAGAACATGTGCTAGCTTCTCTCCGCCGACGCGCGCACCGGCACCGCATCCTGGGCGCGAAATTCGCACTCGAGTTCTTGCGGATCGCTAGCACCGCCGAGCCCGCCCGCGCCGGCAGCCGCTCGCAGCGAAAAGATCAGGCCCTCGCCCGTGATCACGCGCACCAATTCCGTCGCGCCATGAAAGGCGCGCTGCTCGACTTTTGCGCGGAAACGTACGCCATCGCTGCTTGCGGGAGTTCCGGCACTCACCACGCGAACCTGCTCCGGCCTCACCGAAAACGGCGCGGGACCATCGGGCAATTGCACCGGCCAGTTCATCGACCCACACCGCGCCACACCACTTCGCACCACAGCTGGCAGCAGATTCGTGTGCCCAATGAACTGCGCGGTGTAAACCGTCGCCGGCCGCTGGTAAATCTCGCGCGGCGTCGCCACCTGCTCCAGTTCTCCCATGCGCAGAAGAGCAATGCGGTCCGACATCACCATCGCTTCTTCCTGGTCGTGCGTGACGAACACGAACGAAATTCCCACTTCGCGCTGTAGAGACTTCAATTCCACCTGCATCTGCCGCCGCAGATTCGCGTCGAGTGCCGACAATGGCTCATCCAGCAGCAACAGCTGCGGCCGATTCACCAGCGCCCGTGCCAGTGCCACCCGTTGCTGTTGCCCGCCGCTGATCTTGGATGGCTTCGCTTTCGCATGCGCCGTCATGCGCACGCGCGCCAGCGCCTGCTCGACTCGCGCCGCCGCTTCTGCCTGCGGTGTTCGCGCGACGCGCAACCCGTAGCCAACGTTCTCTTCGACCGTCAGGTGAGGGAATAGCGCGTAATGCTGAAACACTGTGTTGACCTTGCGCTTGTAAGGAGGCAGACGATCGAGCCGTTCTCCATTCATGCTGAGTTCGCCGGAGTCCGCGGTTTCAAAGCCCGCCAGGATGCGCAGCAAAGTAGTCTTGCCGGAACCGCTTTCGCCCAGAATTGTCAGGAACTCGCCTTCGGTTACATCGAGGGAAATGTCTCGTAATACGACATTGTTACCGAAGGCTTTTGCGATGTGCTGAATGCTGAGCAAAGGCCGCCCAACGCCAGAGCCTGCGACTGTCGGGCTCGCGCCCTTGAAAACGGTGGTTGAAGTCATGCGAAAAGCCTGCTTTCCTACTGTGCAGCTTTCACTTCATTCCAGATCTCGTTGTACTTTGCCCGCCGCGGCACGTTCTGCCAGAAATAAATCCGCTTCTGGTAGTTGTCCACGTCATCCAGGTGCAGCAGTTGTCGCTCGTCCGCCGTCATCAGCGCTCCGGCCTGCGGGTTCGCCGGAGTGTAATGCGTCACGTCGCTCACCGCCTTCTGCGTCTTGGCCTCGACCATGTATTCCAGGAACTGGTAGGCGAGATCTTTGTTCTCGCTTGCCGCCGTGATCATCAGGTGGTCGATCCACCCCGTGGTGTTCTCCTTGGGAATGGTTTCGCCCACCGGAAAGTTCTTTTTGCGCAGTTCGGCGGTATTCAGCGGCCAGCCCATCGCCGCCACGACTTCATGATTCTCGAAAAGATTCGTCAGCTCGCCGCCCGTCGACCACATCTTGCGGATGTTCGGTTTCAACTCGAGCAGCTTCTTCTTCACGCTCTCCAATTGCTCGTCGGTCAGGTTGTAGAGTTGCGATGGATCGGGCTTGTCATAGCCCAAAACCTGCGCCGCCATGTACACGGTCGACAACTCATCCCACACCGAGATCTTTCCCTTCAGCTTCGGATCCCATAACACGCTCCAACTGTCTGGCGCCTGCGGGAACGCCGTCGTCTCGTAGATGAGCGGGTTCGGTCCCCACATGAACGGCACGCCAAACACCTGCCCGTTCGCGCGCACCAGCGGTAGAGCGGTCAGCATCGGCGAGAGCTGGTTGTACGAAGGAAGTTTGCTGAGATCCAGCGGCGCGGCCAGCCCCGCGGTTGAGATCATGGTCGCCACATCGCTCGACGGCGAGATCACGTCGTAGTTGCCCGCGCTCCCGCCGCGCAGCTTCGCCACCAGTTCGTCGCTCGATCCCATATACGATGCGGCCACCTTGCACTTGCACTGCTCTTCGAACCCGGCGACGAACGATGGGTCTGCGTAACCTTCCCACACCAGCAGGTTGAGCGTTGGGATCTTCTTTGTGCAAGAGCTGCAGATGAGAATCAGTGACGCCAGTAGCCCGATCAGCCACGATCTCTTACGCATTTATCATCTCCGCAAGTGCTTAAACGTCGGCCGCAGTGAAGGCGAACTAAAACGTGGGCGGCGTGTTGACCCACAACACCCAAGTTTCGCTTGTCCCGGGATTCTTCCAGGTATGCGGTACCGCGCTTTCAAAATAAAAACTGTCCCCCGTCTTCAGGAAAAACTCTTTCCCACCGAGCGCGATCTGCAATTCGCCGCGCATGACCAGGAGGAATTCCTCACCTTCGTGCGTGTATGGCTCACCGCTACCAGCTTTCGGCGCGATCCGAAACAGGTGTGGCTCCATCACCGTGTTGCCCCAGGCAAGAAGTTCCATCCGTACTCCAGGACCCGCTTCCAGCACGCGGCGTGTCTTGGGCCGGACCACTCGACCGTTGCTTTGAGCGTGCCCGTGCAAATCCAGAATATTGGTTTTGTAAAAGCGAGCCAGCTTTCGCAATGTGCCAACCGAGGCCGTCATCTGCGAGCGCTCGATGGCGCTGAGAAATCCAACAGAAATTCCCACTTCTTCGGCGACCTGGGCCAGAGAAGCTCCGCGGCGAGTACGCAGCTGTCGTAATCGCGCGCCGATCGCGGCGCCGCCGCCATCGGCAGGTGGGCCAACATTGCCTTCCCGTCGCAGCATCGCCACAATTGCCGGGCCGTTCATGCCGCGTACCTTGCGCAGAAAGCGCGCGCGCTTCAGCACTCGCACATCTTCGTCGGAGTAAAGACGGTACTTACTCTCCGTTCGGCGCGGTCGTGCCAGGCCCAGACTCTCCCATGCCCGGATCGAAGAGGGCGAAACTCCCACCATGCGGGCCACGTCTCCGATTTTCAAGTAAGGTTTGCCGCCGCCCGCCTTCATATCGCGAACAACCTCGAGTCAGTTTTTCGATGGAAGGGAGAAGTATTTTTTCCTTGACAGCACTGCCGGCCTTCTCTAACCTTGCGCGATTATAGCAAGGTTTGCAGCGAGCGCAAGCGGATCTGAGCTGCCCTAAAAATTCCCCTTGGACTATCGGAGGCCTCATGCAGTCGTCAAGCGAGCCCCGGGCGACGCACGTTCTTCGAATCGCCCTCTTTTGTCTGTTCTCCTCTACACTCCTACTCGCTCAGAGCACCGGCGGCCGGGTTCTGGGCCGCGTCGCCGATCCCAGCGGGGCCGTGCTCGCAAACGTAAAAGTTACCCTGGTCAACGATGCGACCGGGACCGGACGCGACGTCCAGACCAATGAGAACGGCGACTATGTTTTCGTAGAGGTTCCGCCGGGCACCTATCATGCCGAGTTCGAAGCCACCGGCTTTAAGAAGAACGTCCGCCGCGGCATCATCCTCGACGTCAACCAGGTCATCACCCTCAACATGACCCTGCAGCTCGGCGCCGCGCAGGAAGTTGTCGACGTTACCTCCGAAGCGCCACTCGTCGATACCACTAGCACCCAGCTTGGTGCCGTCGTCAATAACCGCTCCGTCAACGAGCTTCCTTTGAACGCTCGCGATACCTATCAGTTCTTGCAGCTTCAGCCCGGCGTTCAATCGCAGCTCGGCAGCAGCGGCAGCACTTTCTATGGCAGCGATAAGGCTGGATCGGTTTCGGTCAACGGCGGCCGTGGCCGCGCCAATAACTTCAGCGTCAATGGCGGCGATGCCAACGATCAGTTCGTGAACTCAGCGGCTGTGCAGCCCACTCCCGACGCCATCGACGAATTCCGCGTCATTACGAATACCTTCGACGCCGAGTACGGCCGTAACTCCGGCGCCGTGGTCAACGTCATTACCAAGTCGGGAACCAACGAGTTCCACGGCAACATCTACGAATATTTCCGTAACAAAGCGATCAACGCACAGTCCTACTTCGATACCACCAAGGCCCAATTCAACCAAAACCAGTTCGGTGGGACTTTCGGTGGCCCTATTAAGAAAGACCGCACATTCTTCTTTGGTTCTTATGAAGGTCGGCGCGTCCGTCAAGGCGTGTCGAGTCCGCTGGTGACTCCGCCCACACCCACTCAGATTGCCGGCAACTTCGGAGCATTTCCATCGACTCGTTCTGACGGCGTGACCTTTAACGGAATCAATGATCAATTCGTCGCCGACGCCCTCAACGGTCGCACCGATGGCACCACCACCTGCCGGCAGGCTATTCAAAATCTCGGCGGGACCATGCCCGCGGCAGGCGTCGCCTGGGGCAGCATCTTTCCGACCGGCGTCATCCCGTCCCAATGTATGGACCCGGTTGCGGTAAACCTGCTGCAGTACGTTCCTCCCGCAAATAGCAACAACGGCTTTTATCAGTCCGTCCCCAGCAAGACCGATAACCAAGATCAGTTCACGGTTCGCGTCGATCACCGCATTAACGATCGCCAGAATCTGAGCATTTATTACTACTTCTCCGACGAGCGCGATATCGAACCGTTCTACGGGTTCCAGGCGTCTGGCGCCAACATCCCGGGCTATGGAACGATCGTCGATCAGCGCTTTCAGCAGTGGAATCCGAGTCACACTTGGACCATCACGAACTCCCTCGTAAACGAATTTCGCGTCACCTATCTTCGGGAAGGCCAGCTCACCTTCCAACACCCGCAGAGCACCGGTGCGGTGACCAGTTTCTGTACCGGCAAGGCGTCGGCCTTCTGCTTCAACGGTACATCGGACTCCTCGGCGATTAATTCACTGATCGCGAGCTCAGGCGTTGCTCCTGGCAAGGCCGGCATCACGCCGGGTCTGCCAGCAGATCGCACCGGACTTCCGTTTATTGACGTCGCCGGCGGAGCCAACTGGGGCAACGGCTGGGAGGGCGAACTTCCACAAGTCGGTAACTCCTTCCAGTTTGCCGACAACCTCAGTTGGGTCAAGGGAAACCACACCACAAAGTTTGGCGTCGACGTCCGCCGCTCTCGCTTCGATCAGACGCTCTATTACAACGTTAGCGGCAACTTCACCTTTGATAGTTCGGGCAACGACTCGATCACGCCCTCGGACGCCGACAACTACGCGGGCTATCTGCTTGGCTTGGTGGACACGTACTCGCAGGGTTCCGGACAACGTGAAAATGTCCGCAACACCGGCCTATACCTTTTTGCTCAGGACAGTTGGAAGATCAAGCCGAATCTCACGCTGAATTATGGCCTGCGCTGGGAATTAGATACGCCGCTCACCGACGCGCTCGGCCACGTTCAAACGTTTCGTCCGGGCCAGACGAGCACTCAGTATCCATGTTCAAACACTCCGCTCGCCTATTGCCCAACGGGGCTCGTCGTTCCTGGCGATAAGGGCGTTCAAGCCGGCTTGACCTCCACCTACTACAAAGCCTTCGCACCGCGGGTCGGGCTCTCTTACAGCCCAAACTTCACTAGCGGCGTCCTCGGCAAACTTTTCGGGAGCAATGGCAAGACCAGCATCCGCACTGGCTGGGGCTTGTTCTACAACCCGATGGAGCAGTTGGTTCTCGAGCAGTTCGGCGCCGAGCCGCCGTTCGGCAGCAGCCCGAGCTTCTACAACACCTTCTTCAATACGCCGTTTGTCAACGCATCGGGCTACGTTGCGCCGAATGGCTTTAACGGAGTTCTGACCCCTCCCAAAGGCCAGGATCCCGGCTGGTTCAATTACGCGCCGATCCTTTTGTACGGTGATTTCCAGCCTCACCTGCGCACGCAGTACACCGCTCAGTACAACCTGAGCATTCAGCGCGAACTTGCAAAAGATCTCTTGTGGCAGGTGAATTACGTCGGGTCGCAAGGCCATCGCTTGCTTGCCTCGCACGACATCAATCCTGGCAATCCGCAGACTTGCTTGGATCTTGCAAACCTTTCTGCCGCCGGAACCATCCCCGCGGACCAAGGTTGCGGTCCGACTCTTGAAGACAACACCTATCAATTCACGCTTCCCGCCGGCGCTTCGATCCACATGCCAAACGGAACCCTGGTCACCGGCGTTACCGGCGGCACCCCCATTAACCTGGTTGGAACGCGCCCCTATTCTGCGCCGAATTGCGTCTCGTTCGGCCCCCAGGCCGGTCTCAATTGCCCGACCAACGGCAATGACATCTTCACCAATATTTTTGCCGAAGACACCATTGCGCCCGCTTCGTATAACTCCCTGCAGACTATGCTGGAGAAGCGTTTCTCCGGCGGGCTGCAGTTCCAGGCCGCTTACACCTGGAGCAAGTCGCTCGACTGGGCCTCGAGCTTCGAAGAAACGCTGAACCCCTTTGACTTCAAAAAGAGCCGCGCGCTCTCGCTGTTTAATTCCGCACAGCGCTTTGTGATGAACTTCGTGTGGGATCTACCCGTTCCGAAGTACGACGGATTCAAAGGTAAGGTTCTGGACGACTGGCAGATCTCGGGAATCGTGCAGTTCCAAAGCGGATTCCCGATTCGCTTGCAAACGCAGAACGACAACGAACTCATCGGGAGCTTGTTCTTCTTCGGCACGGGCGCGCCGCAGCTCTTGGGGAAGGCTCAAATCCTGAATCCTAAGACCGTGCAAACCTTCAACGGCTCGAGCGCCCACTACTACCTGAATCCCAATAATTTCGCGGATCCGGCGCTGGGCACCTTTGCCACCAACCAGCGCTCTCTGTGCTGCGGGCCTGGTCAGAACCAGTGGGATCTCACGTTCTCTAAGCGCATTGCGGTCACGGAAGCCAAGTACTTCCAGTTCCGTGCAGATATTTTCAACCTGTTCAACCGGCCAGAGTTCTATAACCCGGACGGCAATTTCTCGAACTCCACCTTCGGCCAGGTCCTGCAGGCTCGCGACCCGCGTCTGGTGCAGTTCGCTTTGAAGTTTTACTTCTAGATGGCAGAATAGATGTGCCGAAACCCAAGCCCCGGGCGGCCTCCCCGCCGTCCGGGCACAATCTAATGGCCTCCACTACGGCCTGAGTATCACTGGAGATTCCCGATGTACCCCGAACTGCAAAAGGAGCTCGAAACCTTCGAGCGCCGCACGCCGAAATCCGCCGAAGCCCACAAGAAGAACCTGAAACGTCTCCCGCTCGGCGTCGCCAGCAACTACCGCGCCTACGATCCTTACCCGATCTTCGTAAAAGAAGGCAGCGGTTCGCACTTCCGCGATGTCGATGGCAACGATTACATCGACCACAATCTATGTTTCGGCGCGCTGATGGCCGGACACTGCCATCCGGCAGTCATGAAGGCCGTCTCGGCGCGTTTGTCGACCGGAACCATGTTCGGCATGCCGCACGACATGGAGTGGGAACTCGCCGAAGAAATCTGCAAGCGCTTCCCGGTCGAAATGGTGCGCTTTGGTTCGAGCGGCACCGAGGCCACCATGCACTCCGTACGTCTGGCTCGCGCTGCCACCGGCCGCGATATGATCATCAAGTTCGAAGGCGGCTATCATGGCCTTCACGACGCCGCGCTGGTGAGCGTGAAGCCGCATCCTCCGAAAGATGATTTCGGCGACATCAAGAATCCCAAGCCGATCCCGGGCGGTCTCGGCGTGCCCAAGGGTGCCGTCGACAACGTGAAGATCGCGACCTTCAACGATCTTGAAACTGTCGAGCGCCGCTTCAAGGAAAATCCAGATCAGATCGCTGCCATCATCCTCGAGCCGATCATGATGAACGTCGGCCTGTGCCTGCCGCAACCCGGCTTTCTCAAAGGCCTGCGCGAGCTGTGCGACAAGTACGGCGCGCTCTTGATCTTCGATGAAGTGAAGACCGGCGCGAAGCTCGGATGGGGCGGTGCTTCCGAATACTTCAACGTCAAGCCCGACATGATCTGCCTCGCAAAGTCGATCGGCGGCGGATTCCCGCTCGCGGCCTTTGGCACGCATAAGCGCGTCATGGACCTGATCTCTGATCACAAGGTCTTCCATGGCGGCACGTACAACACCAACCCCGTCTCGATGGCAGCAGGCCTCGCGACCTTCCGCGAAGTGCTCACGCGCGACAACTACGCGAGCGTCGACAAGCTCAGCAAGAAACTTGTCGATGGCTACGATCGCGCTATCAAGAAGACCGGCCTGCAGGCGTACATGGTCGTTGCTGGAGCGAACGGCGCCATCATGTTCGCTCCGAAAGAAGTGGTGAACTACCGCGACTGGCTCACCGTCGACACCGATCTGTGGAAGCATTATTGGTTCGGCATGGTCAACCGTGGCGTGATGGCGCAGCCGTACTGGTGGGATGAGCAGTGGACGATGTCGGTGCAGCATACCGAAGCCGATATCGACAAGCACATCGCCGCTTTCGAAGATATTGCTCCGTCGCTAGCCAAAGCTCAGCAGGAGAACGCCGACAAAGCACCAGCATTGGCCACGCACTAAGGACAAGGCAAGTCTGAGGCGGGCACTTCAGCCCGCCTCTTTTGTCTTTGAACTTTGAAACGTTGAAACTTTGAAACCTATTTTCTAATGTCTGCTTCTGATCAACCCGCTGGGAACCAGCCGCACCTCAAACGCGTCCTCGGCCGCTGGGATCTCGTCCTTCTTTTCGTCGTCGCGGTTTTCAATCTCAACGTCGTTCCGTCCATCGCCGCCAACGGCGGCGTCACCGTCTGGCTCTGGATCATTTCTCTCCTGCTTTTCTTTTGGCCGCAAGGCATCGCCGTCATCGAGCTCGCCCACCGCTATCCCGGTGAGGGCGGCGTCTACCTGTGGGCCAAAGAAGTCTTCGGCGACTTCCACGGCTTCCTCTCCGGTTGGTGTTACTGGACGAACAACATGCTGTACGTGCCGACGGTGATGCTCTACTTCGTCGGCGTCTCGGTTTTCGCACTCGGTCCAGGCCATCAACAACTCGCCGATAACAAAATCTTCGCAATGATCGCTTCCATCGCGCTGCTCGCCTTCCTGACGATTTTGAACATCGTCGGCCTCGGCGTAGGGAAGTGGCTCAACAATCTTGGTGCAATCGGGACGGGCATCGCGGCCGCAGTCCTGATCGGGCTCGGACTCACGATCTATCTGCGCTACGGCACCACCGTCACCGCCGCCGATTTCCGCATCCCGCCCGATCCGCGGTTCGTTCTGAATTCCTTTGGCGTGATTTGCTTCGGCCTGGTCGGCCTCGAGCTCGCTTCCATCATGGGCGACGAAATTCGCGAGCCCGAAAAAACTTTGCCCGGAGCCGTCGCCTGGGGAGGCGTGCTCTCCGGCGCTCTCTACATCGGCGCAACGCTCACGCTGCTCATCGCCGTCAGTAAAAACGAAATCAGCGTGCTGCAAGGCATCGTGCAAGCCGTCAGCCACATGGCCTCGAAGGTCGGTGTCGGCTGGATCATTACTCCGTTCGCCCTGATGCTTTCGCTTTCCATCGCGGGCATCGGCTCGGCGTGGATGGGCGGTTCGGCGCGCATCCCGTTCGTCGCCGGCCTCGACTCGTACATGCCCGCATGGCTCGGCAAGATTCATCCGAAGTACGCGACGCCTTACGCAGCGCTGATCGTACAAGGCATTGTTTCTCTTATATTGATCGTCATCAATTTCTCGGCGTCGGGCGGCGTGCAGGAAGCCTTCCAGACCATGCTGTCGCTGGCTGTAGTGCTGCAATTGGTGCCGTTTCTATACGTATTTGCGGCGCTGATCCGCTTCGCACTCCGCAGGAACGATGCCGGCGGCCATTACGGCAAGCCCATGATGCTCTTCGCAGGCATCAGTGGTTTTCTGACAACCACGCTCGGCATCGCGCTGGCGTTTTTTCCGGCGAAGCAGATCACGTCGGTGTGGAAGTACGAGCTCAAGATGTTCGGATTCACGGCAGGCTTTCTCGCGCTGGCGGCGTTCTTCTTCTTCGTGTACGGAAGATTGAAATCGAATCCGCTCGCCGAAGGCGCAGCAACGCCGGCAGTAGCCGAGCGCCGCGCGTGACACGAAGCGCCCGCCGTGCAGGACATGGAGCCAACGCCGTGAGCCTGGCTTGAAGAAGTTGTTCAGGCGTCGGCTCAGGCAAGAGTTTGTATCAGGGCATCGCTTTAGCGATGCTGCATGCAACACAACGAAAACGCGCCTTCAGGCGCTGTCGCAGTGAACGCAGGAGTTACTCATATGCCGAGCGGAATCAAGACCGACGTGAAAACCTACCAGATGTTCATCAACGGCGAGTGGGTATCGAGCGCCTCAAACACAACTTTCCCGGTCTACGAGCCCGCGACCGAAGAGGTTCTCGCGCAGGTTCCCGACTCGAACGCCGATGACGTCAATCGCGCCGTCGCCGCCGCCAAAGCCGCATTCGAAGAGGGCCCTTGGGGATCGACCACTGCGCAGGAGCGCGGCCGCATCCTGTTCAAACTCGCTGACAAGATTCGCCAGAACCTGCCGGCGCTCGCCGAACTCGAAGCTCGCAACACTGGCAAGCCGATCGTTGAAGCCGAGTTTGACCTCACCGACACCGCAACCTGCTTCGAATATTACGGCGGCCTCGCTACGAAGATTCTCGGCTTCGTGAATCCCGTCCCCGACAACGCGGTCAGCCTCACGCTGAAAGAGCCGATCGGCGTCGCGGGGCAGATCATTCCGTGGAACTACCCGATGCTGATGGCAGCATGGAAACTCGCGCCTGCACTCGCCGCCGGCTGCACCTGCGTGCTCAAGCCCGCCGAGCAAACCCCGCTCACCGCGCTCGAATTCGCAAAGTATTTCGATGAAGTCTCATTGCCCAAAGGCGTCGTCAACATCATCACCGGCTTCGGCGAAACCTGCGGTTCGCCGCTGGTGAAGCATCCTGACGTGAACAAAATCGCTTTCACTGGGAGCGCCGCCGTCGGCAAGATCATCGTGAAAGAAGCGGCTGACACGGTGAAGCGCGTCACGCTCGAACTCGGCGGCAAGTCGCCCAACATTTTTTTCGCCGATGCCGACTTCGAAGCCGCCATCGACGGCGCGCTCTTCGGCGTCTTCATAAATCAAGGAGAAGTTTGCTCGGCGGGGAGCCGCATCCTGGTGGAGAAATCGATTTACAAGAAATTTGTCGACGCCATGGCCGAGAAGGCAAAGAAGATCAAGCTCGGCGCGCCGCTCGACCGCGAGACCAAGATGGGCCCGCTGGTCAGCAAAGATCAGCACGACCGCGTGCTCTCTTACCTAGAAGTCGGGAAGAAAGAAGCGAAAGTCGCCAGCGGCGGCGGCAAGCCTGCCGACTTCAGCAAAGGCTATTATGTCCAGCCGACAATCTTCTACGACGTCGATAACTCGGCTCGCATCGCGCGCGAAGAAATCTTCGGTCCGGTCGCAACCGTGATCCCGTTCGAGAACGAAAAGGACGCGATCAAGATTGCCAACGATTCCCCTTACGGCCTGGCCGCCGCGGTTTGGACACGCGACATTTTCAAAGCGTTCCGCGCGGTGAAAGCGATTCGTGCCGGCATCGTGTGGGTGAACCATATGCAGCCCACGTACGTCGAAGCGCCGTGGGGCGGGTACAAGCAATCCGGCTTCGGCCGCGAGTTAGGCCCGTGGGGCATCGAAGAATATCTCGAGACCAAGCAAGTCCACATCAATCTGAACGAAGCCCCGATCGGCTGGTACTGAGAGGGCTGGTACTGATGGGACGGATACTGAGCGGATCGTGACACGTGGAAGAGCGGCCCTTCAGGGTCGCGTAACCTGGCAAGGCGCGGGAAAAGGATTTGAAAGGGCACGGCTTCAGCCGTGCCGCTAAGACTCAATAGAGATCGGGGCTTTAGCCCCTGAGGTTCGCGGCTGAGGGAATAACGTTTCTAAGCCGCTAACAACATTCGATATCTTTACGAACTTAACAATTACGAATCGAGACACATCGCGATGTCAACCATTCAACTGAAGACCCCGATCCCCGGCCCCAAATCGAAAGCTCTCTCCGCGCGCCGCGCGCAGGCGGTTCCTCGTGGCCTCTCGCATGCGACGCCGCTCTACGCGGCGAAGGCCGAAGGCGCGATCATTGAAGACGTCGATGGCAACCGCTATCTCGACCTCGCCGGTGGCATCGGCTGCTTGAACGTGGGCCATCGCTCACCTGAAGTCGTGACCGCCATTCAAGACCAACTCGAGAGCTTCTTGCACACCTGCGTGCAAGTCACCGCCTACGAGAATTACATTGCGGTTGCCGAGCGCCTGAACAAACTTACGCCCGGCAAAACTCCGAAGAAGACCATCTTGCTGAACACCGGCGCCGAAGCGGTCGAAAACGCCGTCAAGATCGCGCGCGCCTATACCAAGAAGCAGGGAATCATTGCTTTTGAAGACGCGTTCCACGGCCGCACCATGATGGCGCTGGCGCTCACCAGCAAAACGCATCCTTATAAAGCCGGCTTCGCGCCGTTTCCCGCCGAGGTCTACCGCGTCCCGTACGCGTACTGTTATCGCTGTTCTTACAATTTGAAATATCCGTCGTGCGATCTCTATTGCGCGCGCCACCTCGAAGACACGTTCAAGCGCGTGGTCGCGCAAGAAGGCGTCGCCGCCGTGATTGCGGAGCCGGTGCTCGGCGAAGGTGGTTTCGTCGCTCCGCCACGCGACTATTTCAAGACGCTGGTTGAGCTCTGTCACAAGCACAACGTCCTGTTCATCGCCGATGAAGTGCAGTCCGGTTTCGGACGCACGGGCGCTCTTTTCGCTTGCGAGTACTACGGCATCGAGCCTGACTTGCTCGTCACCGCGAAATCCATTGGGGGCGGCCTTCCACTCGCGGCCGTCACCGGCAAAGCAGAAATCATGGACGCGCCTGGCCCCGGCGGCCTCGGCGGCACGTTCGCCGGCAATCCGCTTTCGTGCGCGGCCGCTCTTGCCGTGCTTGACTTGTTCGAGAGGCAAGACCTCAACGCACGCGCCAACGAACTTGGGGAACATTTTCAAAAGCGCGCCCGCGCATGGCAGAAGAAGTGGCCCATCATCGGCGACATTCGTGGCCTGGGCGCCATGCAGGCGCTCGAACTCGTCCAGTCGCAAGACAAGCGCGAGCCTGCTCCCGAAGAAACGAAGCAGATCACGCAATACTGCTACGAGCACGGCGTCATTACGATTTCGGCCGGCTCTTACGGAAACGTAATTCGTCTCCTGATGCCGCTCGTCATCACTGATGCGCAGATGGAGGAAGCGCTCGATGTATTAGATGGAGCACTGAAGGCGGTTTACGAAAAGAAGCACGAAGCGCAGCCGGTGTAATTACAAAGGCGAGACAATCTCGCCCACTGATTTCTTTTGAAACGCGCTTCCGCAGCAAAACATTACAATGTTGGAACGCAGTTGGGGTCGGACCTGCAACACATTCTTCGCGATCGCCGAGGCAAGACATGAACACCGCCATCCTTACCGAAACCAAAGTTCCGAACTTCATCAACGGCCAATGGGTCGACTCCGTCGCGAAGGAGTGGACCGACATCATCAATCCCGCGACCGGCGAAGTTCTCGCGCGCACTCCGATGGCCGACGCGGCTGAGACGACGAAAGCGATCGACGCGGCCGCGGCCGCGTTCCCCGAGTGGCGCCGCACGCCTCCCGAAGACCGCATCCAGCCGCTCTTCAAACTGAAGATGCTGCTTGAAGAGCACATCGACGAAATCTCGCGCATCATCACGCAGGAAAACGGCAAGACTTTCACGGAAGCGAAAGCCGAAATGCGGCGCGCCATCGAAAACGTTGAAGTGGCATGCGGCATTCCGATGATGATGCAGGGTTACAACCTGGAGGACGTCGCGCGCGGCATCGACGAGTTCATGATTCGACAGCCGCTCGGCGTCACCGCCGCCATCGTGCCCTTCAACTTTCCGGGAATGATTGCGTTCTGGTTTCTGCCTTACGCGATTGCGACCGGCAACACGTTCATCCTGAAACCATCGGAGCGCGTGCCGCTCACCATGAAGTACTGCTACGAACTGCTTGAGAAAGCCGGCGTGCCGAAGGGCGTCGTCGGTCTCATCAATGGCGGCAAGCCGGTGGTCGATACGCTGATCGACGATCCGCGCGTCCGCGCCATCAGCTTCGTGGGCTCGACGCCGGTCGCGCGCTACATTTACGCCCGCGCTGGAGAGAAAGGCAAGCGCGCGCAGTGCCAGGGCGGCGCGAAGAATCATGTCATCGTTCTGCCTGACGCCGACATGAGCATGGCAACGCAGATTATCTCCGACAGCGCCTTCGGCTGCGCGGGACAACGCTGTCTCGCGGTTTCCGTCGCAGTCGCGATCGGCGAAGCGCAGAAGACCTTCCGCGATGCCATCGCGGAAAATGCGTCGAAGCTGAAAGTCGGCAACGGCCTCGACGAGGGCGTGCAGATGGGGCCGGTCATCACGAAGCAGAGCAAAGACCGCATCGAGTCGCTGATCGGCGAAGGCGAGAAGCAGGGCGCGAAAGTGATCCTGGATGGCCGCAACGCGAAAGTCGCGAAGCACGAGTCCGGTAACTTCGTGAAGCCGACCATCCTCGATGGTTTGCCCGCCACCAGCCAGCTCGCGCACACGGAGATCTTTGGCCCGGTGCTGAGCCTGATTCACGCCGACAATATGGACGAAGCCATCGCCTGCCTTGAACGCAATCCGTACGGCAACCAGGCATCGCTGTTCACCTCGAGCGGATCGGCCGCGCGCCGCTTCCGCTACGAAGCACCTTGCGGCAACGTCGGCATCAACATTGGCGTGGCCGCGCCCATGGCCTACTTCCCGTTCAGCGGATGGAAAGACAGCTTCTTCGGCATCATGCACGGGCAGGGAAGAGACGCCGTTGAGTTCTACACCGAAAAGAAAGTCGTAGTCGAGCGCTGGGCGAAGGAACACAGCAGAAAATTTTGACCGAATCATGTAGGCCCAGACGTCCTCGTCTGGGCGGCCGAGCGCAACTCGGCAGAATTTGTCTGCCGACTCTGTGTCTCTGTGGTGAAAAGATCTTTAAAGGAATAACCTATGACCACTGCCACGACCACCGACCATCTCACTTCGCAGGAAATCATTGATCTTTGTAAGAAGCACACGCTGTACGAGTGGTCCGCGCAGGCGAAGGTCGACCCGCTGCCCATCGAGCGCGCCAAGGGCATCTACATCTACACGCCCGACGACAAGCGCTACATCGATTTCAACTCACAGCTGATGTCGGTGAACATCGGCCATGGCGACGAGCGCGTCATCAACGCCATCACCGAGCAGGCGCAGACGCTTGCTTACGCGAATCCTTTTATGGCGACCGAACCGCGCGCGCGGCTTGGCCAGAAGCTTGCCGAGATCTGTCCCGGCGACATTGACACCTTCTTCTTCACCAACGGCGGCGCCGAAGCCAATGAGAATGCGATCAAAATCGCACGCTTCTTCACCGGCAAGCACAAGATCATGGCGCGCTATCGTTCGTATCATGGCGCGACCGCCGGCGCGATCTCGCTGACCGGCGACCCGCGCCGCTGGGCCGTCGAGCCCGGCATGCCAGGCGTCGTCCGCGTGCTCGATCCGTATCACGGAATCGAGCGCGGCTGGGAGAAGGCCGATACATCGCTGGCGATGATCGAAGAAATCATTCAGCTCGAAGGCCCGCAGACCATCGCTGCGTTCATCCTCGAGCCGGTCACGGGCACGAACGGCATTCTCGTGCCGCCCGATGGCTACATCGAGGGCGTGCGCAAGCTGTGTGACAAATACAACATCCTGATGATCGCCGATGAGGTCATGGCCGGATTCGGACGCACGGGTGAGTGGTTCGCGATCGATAACTGGAAGGTTGTGCCCGATCTCATCTGCATGGCGAAGGGGCTTACCGCAAGTTACATTCCGCTGGGCGCGGTCGGCATGCGCCACCATATTGCCGAGCACTTCAAAGACAAAGTCTTTTACGGGGGCCTTACTTACAATTCGCATCCGATGGGATGCGCGACGGCGCTCGCCGCGATTCGCGTCTATGAAGAAGACAACCTGATCGAGAACGCGCGCAAAATGGGTGCGGTGATGAAACAGCTTGGCAACGAGCTTGCCGCCAAGCATCCGTGCGTCGGCGAGTATCGTTCGATTGGGTTGTTTGGAATCTTCGAGCTGGTCCGCTCGCGCAAGACGCGCCAGCCCATGGCGCCGTTTAACGGCACGTCCGAGGAAATGGCGGCGATCAATCGCTTCTTCCGCGAGAACGGTTTGTACACGATGGTGCGCTGGAATTGTTTCTATACGAATCCGCCGCTCTGCATTAACGAGCAGCAACTGCGCGAGGGGTTCGCCATCATCGACAAGGCGTTGGAGATCGGGGACAAAGCGGTGCTGGACTGATTGGCGCCGAGAAATCGGCTGCAGGCTATCGGCGCTGAACCCCACTGCTTGATTGGCACGGGACGCGGGCCCGAACGCCCGTGTCTCCACAAGAAGGATCCATGAGCACTCCGACGCAATATCCTTACGACACGCGCCTGAACCTGCTTCACCAGCCGTTGGAACTGATCGACGAGAAAACCCTTGCAGATTCCGCGCCCAGCAAGTGGTTCAACCAGACTCTGTGCCAGGTAAACGGATCGGTCGTTCGCCTGGGCGTCGTCGAAGGCGAGTACCACTGGCACAAGCACGACGAAGACGACGAGTTCTTCTATGTAGTGGAAGGGAAGTTACTGATCGATCTGGAAGGGGAGACCGTCGAACTCTCGCCAAGGCAGGGATTTGTCGTTCCGAAAGGCGTGGTCCATCGCACGCGTGCTCCGAAGCGCACGGTCATGCTCATGGTCGAGAATGCTGGTATCGTGCCGACCGGAGACCGATGAGTATGTCCCCCGTTCACGACAATGCTTGGACG
>Ga0335069_10004164_pt1 | contig 21605 bp, 19 predicted proteins | sample Lox_Sample_11_FD_206714 | JGI IMG/M metagenome (GOLD analysis project Ga0335069, IMG submission 206714) | Soil microbial communities from Loxahatchee National Wildlife Refuge, Florida, United States - Lox_Sample_1.1 | ecosystem: Environmental > Terrestrial > Soil > Wetlands | place: USA...
GCGCCGGCGGACAGTTCATCCCCCAGGCGCCCGCGATGGGAAGAAACAGAAGGGACGCCATTGCCGCTGGGTGCTACGTGGATAGAAGAGCAGCAGGCGTTCAATTTTGCAGTGTATGCCGAACATGCGGAGACTGTGACTCTGTTGCTCTATTCCGCTGACGATTTGGCAAACCCAATCCTGACGCTTCAGCTCGATTTTCACCGCAACAAATCAGGACGGGTCTGGCACTGCAGGCTGCCGCTCAAGGAAATGCGCGGTGCACGCTATTACGCCTACTCGGTCTCAGGACAGGCCGTTTCTGAGATTCATAGGTTCTCTCCGGAAAAGGTGTTGCTTGATCCTTATGCGAAATGTGTGTTTTTCCCACCCGGGTTTGAGCGGAACCGCGCAATTGGGCCCGGCCCCAACGCAGGAAAAGCGCCGCTAGGAGTCCTCACTGGCCATGATATCGCCTTCAATTGGGATGGAGACGTTTCAACTCCCCGGGAGTCGGACGCAATCATCTACGAAGTTCATGTAAAGGGTTTCACAAAGAATCCACATTCTGGCGTACATCCTTCGCACGCCGGCACATACTCCGGCTTGGTCGAAAAAATCCCCTATCTAAAGGAACTCGGCATAACCGTGGTCGAACTGATGCCCATATTTCAACGCGACCCTCAGGAGCATGATTACTGGGGCTATATGCCTTTGAACTTCTTCGCACCGCACGCGCAGTATGCCTCGACTCGTGATGACGATGGGCAGCATGTTGAATTCAGAAACATGGTCAAGGCTCTCCACAAAGCAGGCATCAGAGTCGTCCTCGACGTCGTATATAACCATACGTGTGAGGGCGACCATCGCGGCCCGACCTATAGCCTTAAAGGTTTCGATCCCAATTATTACATGCTGTCTTCCGATCCGGGGAACCCCTACGCGAACTACTCGGGCACTGGCAATACGTTGAACTTCAGCCAGGCGCACGTGCGCAAAATCGTGCTGGATAGCCTGCGGTATTGGAAGAACGAAATGCACATCGATGGGTTCCGCTTCGATCTGGCGTCCGTGTTCAGCAGGAATGCCGACGGGACGCTCAATTGGGGAGATGCTCCGATATTCAGCGAGATCGCCAGTGATCCGGAGTTGGGTCAGCTTTGGCGAGTGGCGTTAATCGCAGAACCGTGGGACGTCGGCGGCTATCAGCTCGGGCGAGGATTCCCGGGAGTAGCCTGGCTCCAATGGAACGCGCGGTTTCGTGATGATGTCCGCCGCTTTGTCAAAGGAGACGCCGCCATGGTTCCAGACCTGATGCGACGGATTTATGGCAGCGATGATTTATTTCCCGACAGTCGCGCGGACGCGTACCACCCATACCAGAGCGTGAATTTTATCAACACCCACGACGGCTTCACCCTATACGACCTCGTTTCCTACAATCAAAAACGCAACTGGAAGAACGGCCACAACAACCAAGACGGAATGGACGAGAATTACAGCTGGAACTGCGGCCATGAAGGAGACGACGGCGCACCGCCAGAAGTTCTGGCACTGCGGCGGAAACAGGTTAAGAACTTCTGCTGCCTGCTTCTGCTGTCGAATGGCATCCCGATGTTCCGGGCCGGCGACGAATTCCTGAATACGCAATTTGGAAACAACAATCCCTACAACCAGGACAACGAAACCGGATGGCTGGATTGGAGCCAGCTTCAGGCCAATCAGGACATTTTCCGGTTCTTCAAACGCATGATCGCGTTTCGCAAGTCTCATCCTTCTCTGTGCCGCAGCAGGTTCTGGCGCGAGGACATTTCCTGGTACGGTATCGGACCCATGGTCGATCTTTCACCGGATTCACGCAGCCTCGCGTTTTGCCTGCATGGCGCGTCGCAGGCGGATGACGACATATATGTGATGATCAACGCTTACTGGCAAGAGCTGCAGTTTCAAATCCAGGAGGGCACGCCCCAGGATTGGTTAAGAATTATCGACACGGCGCTGCCGAGCCCTGAAGATTTCTCGGAACCCGGTGTGCCGCTACAGCAGCCGACATATTCAGCAGGTCCGCGGGCAATTGTGGTCTTGGTACACGAAAAAGGAGAACGTAAATTAACAGCATTGCACTCGTGAATCCGCTCGCGGTCAGCGTCGCTGCAGTTGTGTGCACCATTCTGATTCACGCTGTGGTCGTAACCGCTATCGTAAACCTCTTTAGGATGGAGAAGAGGGGCGGCCATGTGGGCAAGAGTTTATGGCTCGATATCGCAATCGTAGGGCGGGCGGTGGCTCTAGCTCTCGTAGCGCACTTGATCGAGATGGCCGTGTGGGCAGTCCTGTTTGTATTCTGCGGGGAATTCGCGGATTTTGGAACCGCCTACTACCATTCGGCGGTCAACTATACGACGCTGGGCTACGGCGATGTGCTCATGTCGACGTCGTGGAGGCTGCTGGGCCCTCTGGAAGCAGCGAATGGGATGCTGCTTTTCGGTGTTACGACTGCAATGCTTTTCGCCATCATGCAGGGCTTAGTAAAGGCCAGGTACGCGGATCTTAGAGACTAAGTGCGCGTAAAAATCCGAAAGGGAGGGGGGGCCGACGCGCCACCAGTTCGGAGCTGCGAATACGAGGCATCAGAGTTTCCAAATCGGCCGCCTTAGACGTCGGCCGGAGAGAATGAGCAATCGTCATCCAGTTTAGCGGGAGGACCAGATGCGAACCTTTGCAACCATGTGGCTCCTGGCGGCGTTGAGTGGAGCCGCTCTCCTGCCTTGTTGGTCCCAGCAGAACGCTGATCTCACCACCTTTTTCAAGGACTACGCCGGGCTGACCCAGGAGCAGATTGAGGACATCCAGCACGGCAAGACGATCGCCAAGATTGTCGAATCGCGTAACCCCGACGAAGTCTTCGTATTCGGCGCGGTGTATATCGCATCCACTCCGGAGAGTTACCTCAAGCTCGCTGCTGATCTCGATGAACTTCGCAAGCTTCCGAGCTATCTGGCTATCCGAAAGTTCAGTGACCCGCCACAATTGTCCGATTTGGACGGCTTCACTGTCGAAGACCAGGACGTCAAGGAACTGAAAGATTGCAAGCCTGGCCACTGTGAGCTGCAATTGCCCGCGGAAGCCATGGAGGAATTTCAGCAATCGATACAATGGTCGGCCCCAGACACAGCAAGTCAAGTAAACCGTCTCGCGCAAAAGATGGCCCTTCAGGCCCTGCTCGCCTACATCCATGGAGGAGACTCCGCGCTGGGTGCCTATCGCGATAAAAAGCATCCGGCCGAGGTGGCCGACGCTTTTCAGTCGTTGTTGAGCCAGTTGAAAGCGCTTCCTGTGTATCTTCCCGACCTTGACCGCGAACTGCTCGAATATCCGAAATTCAGTACCCCCAATCTCGAAACCCAGTTCTATTGGGAAAAAGTCAATTTTGGCCTCAAGCCGACTCTGCGGATTGTCCAAGCCATTGTGTACCGGGGCGCGCTGCCCTCGGAACCTGCCTATGCCGTGGCTGTGAAACAGATTTACTCCAGCCACTATTTTCGGTCTGCACTGGATCTCACCGTCTGTGTCAGGGAAAAGCCAGACGAACGCGGTTTCTACCTGATCACTGTCAAGGGCTCGCAGCAGGCAGGCCTTACGGGAATTAAGGGAGGAATCGTGCGCCATGTAGCGGTGGGCAAGACGCGTTCCTCCTTGGAACGAGCCCTCGCCACGATTAAGCAGAAGCTCGAAGCCACACCGGATTAGTGTTAAGTTGCGATTACGCCACGCGAGGATCTATGGCATTCCCTGATCGCCGAACCTCCAACATCGTCCTGACGATTCTGCTGTTTGCCGTGGTGCTTGCGATCGTGTATCTCGCCCGGCGCACCATAATCATCTTCGTTTTCGCCATCGAGTTCGCCTACTTGCATGAGCCTCTCGTCGAATTCTTGCAGCGGCATGCGCCCTTCTATCGCAACCTGAGAGGGCCCCATATCGTTACGGCTTATCTGGCTATATTGATTTTTCTCGCAATCGTGGCCCACGGAGTTGCGCCAGGTTTGTCCAGACACGCGGGAACTTTCTTTCGCGAGGTGCCAAAGTTGGCGGACGGGCTCTCCACAGGAGAAGTCGCCACACGCCTTGCCAGCAAGTACCAATGGACGGACGAACAGGAACTTCGGACGAGAACCTTCTTACTGCACCATCGGGAGGATATTCAGGGCATCATCGACTCTGCGGAGCGCCTGACCTCGACGCTGATTGGGGCAATCTTTGTGATTCCAATCCTCGCCGTCTTCTTCTTGAGCAGCGGCCCGAAGCTTACTGATGAAGCCATACGCCTTTTTGCGTCGCGCGAAAACTACGCTGTTGCCCGATCTCTCGCGGATCAGCTGAACAACATGCTCCGGAGCTACATCAGGGCCAAGGTAATTCTCTGCGCGCTTTCGTTCCTCTACTGTTCAGCAGGGTTGCTCCTGTTGGGCTTCCCCTACGCGATCACATTAGGTGTTGCAGCGGGTCTCCTGGAGTTTATTCCCGTGGCGGGCTGGATGATTTCCGCAACCACGATCATAGGCGTAGGGGTTCTTACGAACTCCCACTGGATCGGGATGGCTGCGCTACTGGGTTTGTGGCGCATCCTGATGGATTACTGGATTGCTCCGCGAATTGTGGGACACGAGCTGGAATTTCATCCCCTTCTGGCCATTTTCACCGTGATGGTCGGTGGCGAAATCGGTGGAATCGTGGGGATATATCTCTCCATTCCCCTGGTGGCCGCTCTGCGCGTGATCTGGAAGGCCCGCATCGCGACCGATTTACCCGCCCAAAGGACTCCAGCTGCATTTTGAGCAGGGCTGCCAGCAAGCAAGTCTGAAGGATAGCGTCAAACACTTCGGATTAGGCCAGAGCTGGGGATGATCTGCCCCATTTCTCTGCGCACGGTATCATACGACGGTCTCCGCTTCGCTGATGCTTCCTGATTCCGCCGAAACGCCGCTTTTCGGTGGTTCTTCCCGTTTCTCTTCCCAGGTGGCCAGGTTTTCCCCTGCGAACCGCACTCCTGCAGATCCACCTCTGGCCGCATAGGCCGCCGCGAACTCTGCGGGCGTCCGATACCCCAGGCTGCTGTGTGGCCGCTCCTCGTTATACTCCTTCTGCCAGGCGGCGATCTTTCTCCGCGCCTCGAACAAGTTCGCAAACCAGCTCGCGTTCAAGCATTCGTCCCGCAACTTCCCGTAAAACTCTCCACATGCGCGTTCTGCACCGGCTTGCCCGGCTCGATGTGCACCATCTCGATCTTTCGCTCCAGGCACCAGGCCAGAAAATGCCGGCTGGTGAACTCCGGCCCGTTGTCCGAGCGAATTGCTTGCGGCGCTCCGCGCTCGGCGATGATCCCCTCCAGCACCCGCGTCACCCGCCGGCTGCCCATGCTCGTATCCACTTCCAGCGCCAGGCATTCCCGCGTATACGGATCGACCACGCTCAACGCCCGGAATTTCCGTCCGCTTTCCGCCGCGTCGTGCACGAAGTCCAGCGCCCACTCCTGGTTCGGGCCATCCAACGCTGGCCGCGGCACGCCCTCGCGCCGCAGCCGTTTGCGCGCCTTGCGCCGAATCAGCAGTCCCGCTTCCCGGTACACGCGATAGACCCGCCTGTGATTCACGTGCTCCCCCTGCTCGTCCAACAGCAGTTGCAGCCGTCGATAACCCCAGCGCGGCTTCTCCCGTGCCGCCTCCCGCAGTCGCAACGGCTCGTCGTTCCGGCGGCTCGCGTAGCGATAGCTCGACTCCGCCAACAGCAGCAGGCCACCTCACCGGCAGCCCAGATATTTTCCATTCTGGTTCGCCCGTCCATGTCGGCCTCGATGCCACCCATCGAATGATGAGCCACGGGACGAATGGGAAGCGGTGCTTTGATGGGATCGATCCCCCCGGGACATCCCTGCCTGGCGGTCTGGAACCTGCCAGCTTTTGGGCAATTACCAGCATGTGGGCATCGAGTTCCGGGCACCCGAATGCGCCATTCCTGAAACCCATTTCGTTTCAGAGAGATGACGGAGAGCCCGTTTGGACCATGAACTGCCCTCCGTTGAGGTCACTGGGCAGCGCCGCGAACTGAAGAAATCGCACGACGCAAGGGCGAACCAGTTTCTCAGTAGGCCGTCGTGAAGGGACAAGTTCCAGCCGCTCGCAGCGTGAAGCATGAAGAGGGAGAGTAGATTGAATAGAATCACCATCGCGGTGTTCATACTCATCGGGGCATGCTCGTTCGGAACTCCGAGAGTAATCGCCCAGGCTACGTCCTCGCCGTCGACAACCACGGCCGGCGGCAGCGCCGATACATTTGACGACCAGCTGATGGCGCTGCTGCGCAAGGACATGCGGTCGCTCAAGACGCCGATCATCGCCGCCAACCTGACGCTCACCGACAACCAAGCCACCAGGTTCTGGCCGGCCTACGACCGATTCTCCGCGGAATACGACAAAATCAACGACGCGAGAAATGCCATAGTGAAGGAGTGCGCCGACGAATACGGAACCCTCACAGATGAGCAAGCAGACCGCCTCATTCGCCTCTGGCTGGATACGAACATCTCCGCGGCCCAGCTTCGAGAGCGGTATGTGCCGATTTTCCGTAAAGTGCTGCCCGGAAAGATTGCAGCGACCTTTTTTTCGGCTCGACCGCCGGGTCAGCCTGATAATCGATTTGCAGTTCACTTCGAAGATCCCGCTGGTGCAGAGCCAAAACTCATCAGCTTTAAATTAACTAATAATATATATTCAATAACTACTAGACCACACAAATTGCGCGCAGGGAACTCGCGCATCCGCAGGAACTGCGCCATCTATAGACTTTCGTAGGTACCTTTAATTAGTAGCGGGTGTCGCGGCGGGTGAAACAGATCGGGAGGATCGAGAACATGAACATTTTCGGAGGCGCCCCAGCTATCTCAGGGCCTCGATCGAGCAGGCTAATTTTGGTTCTGCTGTTGTCGCTCGCGCTGCTGCTCTCGACCTGGCCTCAAAACCTGGCGGCCTCTCTGGGTGCGCCAGCCCTGGAGCAGACCCCGCAGGTGCCGCCACGCCCGCCACAAACTCCCGAGCAGTTACAGCAGTTGGTCGCGCCGATTGCGTTGTATCCGGATTCGCTGGTGGCTCAGATCCTGGCGGCCTCGACTTTCCCCGAGCAAGTCGTGGAGGCGGACCGATGGCTGCAAGGGCATCCTGATTTGAAGGGTGACGCGTTGGGGCAAGCGGTGGACCAACAGCCCTGGGACCCCAGCGTCAAAGCGCTTACCACATTTCCATCTGTCCTTGGCAACATGGACAAGAACCTCTCCTGGACCTCATCTCTTGGCGACGCCTACTACAACCAGGAACAGGACGTAATGGATGCCATTCAGGTGATGCGCCAGCGCGCGCAGCAGGCTGGCAATCTGAAGACCACGCCGCAACAAACCGTAAGGACCGAAGGCTCGACGGTCATCATTGAGCCGGCTAACCCTGAAATAGTTTACGTCCCCGCCTACGATCCGTGGGTGGTTTACGGAGGTCCCATCGTCGCCTGGCCGGGATGGTACGCGTATCCCGGAATTTGGTATGAGGGTCCGGATCCTTGGTTCGGGGTCGGCTTCGGAATCGGCTTCTACGCAGGCTATGGATGGGGCTGGCATCACTGGGATTCCGACTGGCATCACCGGTACGTGAGACATGACCACGACAGGTACTACTCCCGGAGCCAAACGTTTTATAACCGGAACAACTACTACCGTGGCGGAGGCGAGCGCGGCGGAGTTTATAACCGTCCCGGGGCAACGCCTCGCCCGTTCAGCGGAAACACCCAGGCTGCTCGAGGGTACGGGGAGCCTCGTGGTCAGAGTGGCGTTCGCTCGGGGGCCTTCAGCAACTACGGGCATGGCGGCGAGGCAAGAAGCTACTCCTCACACGGGAGAGGCAGTTTCGGTGGCGGCGGATTTCATGGTGGCGGTGGTCGAGGCGGCGGGAGACATCCGTAATCGAGGTCTGGTTCCGTTCTCGTGAGTTTGTAGATTTTGGAAATGGAGAGAAGCCAAATGCGACGAGCGAAGCTGAGCCTGGACAAATTGGACTGGGTCAATCTTTTCCAATTAGCGGCCTTGGCGATCCTTCTGACGGCGTGCTTTCCTGCGCTTTCACTCGCCCAGCAACGGGGCCAGAAGGCGTTTTCATCCCCGGAAGAGGCGAGCAACGCGCTGGTTACGGCAGTGCAGAGCAACCACAAAAAAGCGATGCTCGAGATCCTGGGAGCGGAGGGAAAGGAAATCATCTCATCGGGAGATGAAGTCGAGGATGCCCAGAACCGCGCCAATTTCGTGCAGAAATATCGGGAAATGCATCGCCTGGTGAAAGAACCGGATGGAACCACGGTCTTGGTGATCGGCGCGGAGAATTGGCCCACCCCCATTCCGCTCGTGAACAAAGGCGATTCCTGGTATTTCGACACGGACGCAGGCAAGAAGGAAATACTGTTCCGGAGAATTGGCCGCAACGAACTATCGACCATTCGGGTTTGCGAGGAAGTCGTGGCGGCGCAAAAGCAATACTACTCCACGCAGCACAACGAGTACGCCCAGCAAGTGTTCAGTGATGAGGGGCAGCACAACGGCCTTTATTGGAAAGCCGCGGATGGCGAGCCCCAGAGTCCCATCGGACCGCTCGTCGCCCAGGCGGTTGCCGAGGGCTATCCCAAAGGCCAGAACGAACCCCCGATTCCTTACCGCGGTTACCTCTACCGCATCCTGAACCGCCAGGGGAAGCATGCTCCAGGCGGCGCGAAAAGTTACATCGTGAACGGCAAAATGAGCGAAGGTTTTGCTTTCATAGCCTATCCCGCGGAATACAGATCGTCCGGCGTGATGACCTTCATCGTTGGCGCGGATGGCGTCGTGTATCAGAAAGATCTCGGCAAGAAGACCGAGGTTCTCGGAAAAGCGATGAAGGAATTCAACCCCGATTCCAGTTGGCAAGAGGTAAGAATCGACTAAAAGGTGTTTTCGCAGCACGCAGATGGCACAACAGGTTCAAATTGTAGGGAGGACTGACAAGCGTCCCGGCTGACACGACGCACAGCGCCGTGCGGTCGATGAGATCGCCCGGGTCCTTATGTTCACAAAATCTGAGGGCCTAGAAGAGGCAATAGCCAGTGGCCACGATGGCAAGGCGCGTGACAATCGACACAGACGCACGTGACGGGCATCACCGCACGGAATCGCAGCTTCAATAAAAGTTTTGCGAGGGAAGTCATCATGAGCAGAGCTAATGTGCCCAGTAAACGTGCAGAGGATGACAGTCCAAAAGAAACCAGTCGCCGTTCGATGCTGAAGACGGTCACTACGGGCGCACTGGCAGCGGCTGGAGGCTTAGCCCTCAACACGACTCCCACTTAGGCGAGATTGCTTGCACGGTATGCCATCACGCGCACGCCGAATCCAAGGTGTACTGCCTTGATTGCCATCGTAACTTGGCGTTCAAGATTCCCGGAGGGGTAGTGAGCTGGCTGGATGAGGACTCGAATCCGTTCGTTGAAGGAGCAAACAATGTTCGGGCTCTGGTCGGGAGCTTCTGCTCTGGAAACAATTGATGAGCGATTGATGCGCTGCGGGATCAGCCGCCGCTCCTTCGTGAAGTTCTGCTCCTCGCTGATGATCGCTGCACCGTTCGGCCTTCCGATCACTGATAAGAAGACGCCCGAAGAGGTCGCCCAAGGACTGGGAAAAGTCATTCGCCCGCCCGTCATCTGGATTGCATTCCAGGACTGCACCGGCTGCACCGAGACGCTTCTGCGGACTTCCCACCCGGACCTGGGCGATTTGATCCTGAACATCATTTCGCTCGAATACCACGAGACCTTGATGGCGGGTTCGGGTAAGCAGGCCGAAGAAGCGCTCGTACAGGCCGTTCACAACTACTCCGGCAAGTACGTCTGCGTGGTCGAGGGCTCCATCCCTACTAAGGATAAAGGCGTCTACATGAAACTGGCCGGGCGGCCGGCCACAGAGGTCCTCGCAGACGTCGCGGGACAGGCTGCGGCGATCGTTGCCATCGGCTCCTGCGCCTCCTGGGGAGGGATACCATCGGCCGATCCAGCCCCGACGGGTGCGGTGGGGGTTGTGGATCTCATGCCGGAGAAAACGATCGTAAACCTCCCGGGATGTCCGCCAAACCCCTACACGCTGCTTGGCGTGGTCCTACAATTTGCCGAATCCGGCAAGCTGCCCGAACTCGACCATGAGAGGCGCCCGAAGTTCGCCTATGACCGCGACATTCATGAACACTGCCCGCGAAGGGCGCACTTTGATGCTGGCCATTTCGTGAAGCAATTCGGCGACCAGGGCCACCGCGAGGGCTGGTGTTTGTACGAGTTAGGCTGCAAGGGACCCGACACCCATGCCGGGTGCTCCACCCGGCATTTCAACGAGATGCCCGACGTGTGGCCGATCGGCATCGGCGCGCCTTGCATCGGATGCACGGAGAAAAGCATTGCCTTCCGCGTCCCGATGTTTCAGGTGATTCAGATTCACACTCCAGCGACGCCTCCATCGACCTACCCCCCCATCAACGCCCCGCAGGGCACGATCAGCCCGCTGGCAACGGGTCTCGTCGGATTGGCTGCAGGTGCGCTCGCGGGAGCTGGCTATGTCGCCTCACGCAAGTTTTCGACCGTGCCGCTTGACCAGAGTGTGCCCGGCTCCGGCCAGCCCGGTGGTGGTGGATCCACCGATGGCGGCTCGGAGAAAGGCCCGAATGACCAGCCATGAGAGCTGTTGGCTCCATTCTGTTGTTCCTGGCCGGCTTGACCTGGGCGGTCCCCGCCGCCATGGCCCAGGCAGCGGGGCGAGAGCCCTCCTGCATGGATTGTCATAAGCCGAGAGACACCACCATTGATCCGGTGCAGTTCGGGCACTCGGTGCACGGCAAATTGGACTGCGCCACTTGCCACACGGAAGGCTTCGACACTTTCCCGCACAAGAGCAGCCGGGCCACCATGCCCGACTGTATTGATTGTCATAGTGGGCCTGCTACGCCTCCCATCGACTTCGACAAGATCGCGGAAGAAGTGAAGGCCGGCGTCCACGTCAAACTGGTCGATCCGGCATTTCGCTGCACGAATTGCCACAATCCACATTATTTCGTTCCGGCAAGCCGCATGACAGATGTTTCTCAAGCCCTTCTCGCGGCTAATGATAGCTGTCTCGGATGCCATGCGGGTGGAGATACTCCAGCCGCCAAGGACCTGGCCTTCAGGAAGCTCGCTGACAACCATCGGTTGCTGTTCCATGCAAACCTGCACCTTAAGCGCAATGCGTGTGTCGCATGCCACACTCCGAGCGAACAACAGATCGCGCATCACATTCTCCCGAAGTCGGAGGCGCTCAGGGATTGTAGCGTGTGCCACACGAAGAACTCGATGCTGGTTACCAAGCTCTATTCGCATCTAGCGTTGAATGAACGTGCCGAACACGGATGGGTGAACGCAATTCTGTTCAATTACTCGTACCTTTCCGGGGCCACGCGGAACAAGTGGCTCGATTGGGGAACTCTTGGGCTGACTGGGCTGGTTTTTCTTGGAGTCGCGGCTCATGGAACAGGCCGGTGGCTATTCGCCCGCCTACGGAGGAAGTCGTGAGGCGCGAGTCTACTGCATATCCTGTTTGGCTCCGTTGCTGGCACTGGAGCAATGCCTTGCTTTTCGTGATGCTGCTGATTACCGGATTGCGTATGCATTACTTCAAGCCTGGCCCTGTGCCGGCTGGATTCCGTGCCGATGTCTTGATTCACAACACGGCGGGGATTCTTCTGACCTTATTCTACTTCCTGTTCCTGTATGGAAACTTGTGGTTGGGAAATGGCCGTTACTACCGGGTCGTGGCTCAGGATATCGCGCCGGGATTGCTCCGGCAGACCAGCTACTACTTGTGGGGAATCTTCGTTGGAACGCCTCATCCCTACCCGCACAGCGAAGCGCGCAAGTTCAATCCTCTCCAGAAATTGATCTACTTGGGAGTTATGTATTTACTTTTCCCTCTCGTCGTCGTCACCGGATGGATCCTGCTCTTTCCCGATCGAGTGCCGGAAGAAACGCTCAGAATACCCGGCATCGGCCTGTGGGCTCTCGCCCATACGTACATTGGCTTTTTGCTTTCTCTCTTTATGGTCGTTCACATCTATCTGGGCACTACGGGGGCAACGCCGAGCACACTTTTTCGTTTTATGTGGTCCGGCGAAACTGGCCAGCCAGAACCGCCGCCCTCGGTTCACGGGCCGGATTCATTAGATCGGCCCGGAGGTCACGATGATGTGCCTGTGACCGCCCGAAGGGAGCATACATGAGCCCCACGATCAGTCGCCGTCAGGCTTTTCTGGGAATCGTGGGAGTGGGCGGAGCCATCACCGCAGCACCGCTCACGTCCGCAGCCGCTGAGATGCACCCGGCACACCCAGTGCCCTCGCCAGACGCCGTAGCCATGCTCTACGACAACACCATCTGCACCGGCTGCAAAGCCTGCATGGTAGCTTGCAGTGACGCCAACGGCCTGCCGCGCGACACAACGCTTTCGGGGGGCCTCTGGCACATGCCGGAAGACCTCAACTCAAAGACCAAGAACATCATCAAGCTCTGCGAGGAGCCGGACGGGAGAGATTTCGCGTTCGTCAAAAGGCAATGCATGCACTGCCTCGATCCCGCTTGCGCCACGGGCTGCCCGTTCGGTGCCCTCAAGAAGAACCAGTGGGGCGCCGTTACTTGGGACGGATCCCTCTGCATCGGCTGCCGTTATTGCGAGGTGGCCTGCCCATTCGACGTGCCAAAGTTCGAGTGGGACAAGTGGAATCCCAAGATCGTCAAGTGCGAGTTCTGCTTCGACCAGCGCCTGAAGGAGAGCCAGCAGCCTGCCTGCACCGGAGTGTGCCCCACGGGTGCAGTCATCTTCGGCAAGCGGGTGGATCTTCTGGCCAAGGCAAAAGAGCGCATCGCCACCTCGCCCAATAAGTATTTCGAGAATCGGGTGTATGGAGAGCATGAGGCGGGAGGAACTCAGGTGCTTTATCTCTCCAAGGTTGCATTCGACCAGATTGGCCTCCCCAAGCTCGGTTCGACCTCTCTGGGTCACTACGCCACCATGGTGACATCCCTGATCTACAAGTGGCTTTCGGGGCCGATTCTCGCGGGGGGGGTTCTGGGTGCAGTCATCAAACGAAACTGGGATCACCATGAGGAGGAGCGGCCTGAGCGCGAGAAGCAATCGGGCCTCCCGGATCAGCTATGAGCGCGCAAGGCACAACGCTCAGGACCCGCGACGCCAGGGGCACAACCCTGGTCAACCACTGGCAGCGTGGCGTGCCCGCATATCGCGAGCCGGTGGTTACACCTACATGGCTATTTTTCGTCGCCCTCGCCGCGATCGGCCTTGTCCTGGCTCTAATGCGGTTCTTCTCCCCTCTCGGTCCATTCGCTGGGATGAACGATGCCTATGCCTGGGGAATCTGGAAGACCTTCAATGTCATGACTCTGACCGCCATTGGCTCCGGCCCCCTCGCAGTGGGCATGGCGGCCTGGGTCTTGAACCGGCAAAAGCTGCACATGGTCATGCGCACCGCCCTCGTGAGTGGTTTCCTCTTCTATGCCACCGGCCTGATTGCTCTGGGCTTCGATGTGGGGCGTGCGTGGAATTTCTATAGCATCGTGCTCCCCTGGCGCTGGAACACCGAATCAGCAATGCTGGAGATTTGTTTTTGCATGCCGGTCTATTGCGCAGTGTTCCTGCTCTTCGAGTGCCTTCCTCTGGTTCTGGAACGCGTCTACTATACGGGCAGCGATGCGACCAAGGCGTTTCTTCGCCAATGCGCCCCCCTTTTGCGCCGCATCTATCCATATATGATCACTGGAGCCTACATATTTCCCCTCATGCACCAGTCTTCTTTGGGTGGGCTCATGCTCCTGGCTGGCGACAAGGTTCACCCTCTCTGGCAGACGCCCTTCTTGCCGCTCCTCTATCTCCTGGCCGCGGGTTTGTGCGGCCTGGGCTTCGTCACCTTTCTCCTCCTCATTGCGTGTCTCCGCCACTCGCGACCGCTCGACCTGGGGGTGCTGGGCGAGTTGGGAAACCTGCTCTCCTGGGGGTGCTTCCTTTTCCTCGCCGTCCGCTTCGGAGATCTCATATGGCGAGGACAGCTCCACACTGCCTTCGAGCTCGACAAGATGAGCCTCCTCTTCCTCTTCGAGACTGCGCTCATCCTTGTCCCCGCCGTCGCCCTCCGGAACAGGATCGTGCGCGAGACGCCCCGAGCCCTGCTCAACATGGCCACGCTCGCCTGTTTGGGAGGATTGCTCTATCGTTTCATCCCTACCACCATCGCCTTTGCCCCGGCGTACAACGCAAGGTACTTCCCCAGCCTGCCAGAATTGGTCATGGCCATCGGTTACATCTCGCTTGCGATCGCAGCTTTCGGCCTTGCGGTCAGGTACTTTGCGGTGCTCCCCGGAGAAATCCAGGACTGGAATCACATGTTCCGGCTTGTTCGCCAGCGCCGCGCGGCGGCTCGCACTGAAGGAGAGACATCATGGCCCGCATCTCTATCGACCCCGTAACCCGCATCGAAGGGCACTTGCGGATTGATGTCGAGGTGGATGGCGGCACAGTGCAGAAGGCCTGGGCCTGCTGCACCATGTGGCGCGGAATCGAGACGATCTTGCGCGGCCGCGATCCGCGCGAAGGCTGGGTTTTTGCCCAGCGCTTTTGTGGAGTCTGCACCACGGTCCACGCCATGGCCTCGGTGCGCGCCGTGGAAGATGCGCTCCAACTCGAGATTCCCGCCAACGCGCAGTACATTCGCAACTTGATTCTCATCGCGCACGGCCTGCACGACCACATCGTTCATTTCTATCACTTGTCCGCTCTCGACTGGGTGGACATCACCACCATTCCCAAGGCGGATCCTGCGCGCGCAGCTTCTATCGCCGACGGCGTCAGCTCCTGGCCGGGAAACTCCCATCATGAGCTCGAGGCGGTCCAGAACAAGGTGAAAGGGTTGATTGCCAGCGGGCAGCTCGGGATTTTCTCTCATGGCTATTGGGGCCATCCGGCCATGCACTTGAGCCCGGAGATGAACCTCATTCTATTCGCGCACTACCTGCAGGCCCTGGAATTCCAGCGCAAGGCCTGTCAGGTGGTCGGGATTCTCGGGGGGAAAACGCCGCACATCCAGAACCTGGCAGTCGGCGGCGTGATGAACGCAATCAACCTGAACAGCCTCGCGACCATGAATATGGACCGCCTCGGGACGCTGCAATCCCTGCTCCAGGAATTGATCCCCTTCGTGCAACAGGCCTATTTCGTGGATGCCTGCCTGCTCGCCGCCTCCTACCCCGAGTGGTTTCGCTATGGGCGCGGCGTCGCGAATTATCTTTCCGTCCCGGACCTTCCGGTGGACGCGAAGGCCACCAAGTTCGATCTTCCCGGTGGCGTGATCATGGAGGGGAATCTTGGCTCCGTGCGGCCGATCAAAGACTGGCGCGACGAACCAATTCGTGCGGCGGTTGCCGAGGATGTGACCCACGCGTGGTACGAGGGAGAAGGCGCGCTGCCGCCCTGGAAAGGCAAGACCGACCCGTACTACACCGACTTCCGTGACGAAGGGAAGTACACCTGGGTAAAAGCGCCGCGCTACAACGGTCATCCCATGCAGGTCGGTCCACTTTCCAATATTCTCGTCGGCTATTCGTCCGGTCATCCGCTCACGCGCAAGTGGGCGGACGCCGCCTTCAAAAGAATCTCCTCGGTCCATGGCCTAAATGTAACGCCGGAGGATCTGCAATCCACCATGGGGCGTTACCTCGCCCGCGCGATCCGCTCAGCAATGCTTTCTGAACTTGCGCTCCAGCACTTACAGTTGCTCAGCTCCAATATTCTCAAGGGCGACGACACCACGTACAATCCGCCCCAGTTCCCAGCCCATGAGGTTGAGGGCGTGGGGCTGCATGAAGCGCCGCGTGGCACGCTTTCGCACTGGGTGGTCATCGACAAGGCCGCCTTCTCCAACTACCAAGCGGTTGTGCCCACCACCTGGAATGCCAGCCCTCGCGATCAGAAGGGCGTCTCCGGGCCCTACGAAAGCTCGCTCCTTGCAAACCCAGTAGCCGATCCGGAGAAGCCTCTGGAAGTGCTGCGGACTGTTCACTCCTTTGATCCCTGCATGGCTTGCGCGTGTCACACGCTCGATGCCAGCGGTCGCGAAATCGCTCAGGTGAAAGTCCTATGAACGCGAGCGCAGTCACCTGCGAATCTCAGTTGCCGGCCCCGTCAACTCCGAAGCGCGCTTGCATTATTGGGCTGGGAAATGTGCTCCTTGGGGATGATGGCTTTGGCCCATTGGCTGTCGAGATGTTCCGTTGCCAGTACGAATGTGGCCCGAATGTTGAAATCCTCGACCTCGGCACGCCTGGATTGAATCTCGCGCCATATTTGTACGGCAAGGACGTGGTCGTGATTGCAGATGCCGTCCATGCGCTCGAGAAACCGGGGACGTTGCGCATCTACTTTGAGGCCGACCTTCTGCCACGCCGGGGACTGCTCCGAACATCGGCTCACGACCCGGGAGTTCAAGAATCTATCGCGCAGTTGAGGCTGGCGGGCCACGCTCCATCCGAACTGATCGTCCTCGGTGTCGTTCCCGAGTCTTCCAGCATCGGCACCGGTCTCAGCTTCGCCGTATTAAGAGTCGTCTCTCTTGCTGTTGAAAATATCGCTCGTTTGCTCCGGGAGTGCGGCATCGGATGTCACCGCCGGGATGTTCCGGTCCAGCCAAGTGTTTGGTGGTTGTCCGACGATCGCTCTGAACGTTCGTATCATGAGGAGCACCGGAATCAGATTGGCGGAATCCCTGTCAACTCGGAAACAACTTCTTCAGCTCCACGATAGCTGGAGAGATTCGGACGAGAATTACTCAACTCGTATGCATGAGATTGCAATCGCGAAGAGCATCATAGAAATCGCCGAGGCCAAGGCTCGCGAGCAGAACTCTGGGCCCATTCAAGCAATCAAGATACGACTGGGGGAGTTCACCACCGTCGTCCGGGAAGCACTGGAGTTCGCGTTCGAGGCGGTGCGCCAGGACACTCTGGCCGAAAATGCCAGGTTGGAGATTGAAAGTGTGCCTATGGTCGTGCGCTGCGTTACATGCGGTTCGGTAACAGATCCGGTACGTGAAGTGTGCTTGATCTGTCCGCAATGCGGACTGCCGCTGGAAATCGTCTCTGGCGAGGAACTCCAGGTGGAATACATTGAGGTCGAATCCAACAATTGAGAGGGTGTGATGGATCGAGTGCTTGTTCAAACGAATGTTTTAAAGGCCAACCAGGAAGTCGCCGCGGAGAACCGCCGGTTGTTTGAGGGCGAGGGAGCGCTGGTCATCAACCTGATGTCCGCGCCGGGCGCGGGCAAGACCACGCTGCTCGAAGCCACCATACGCGGCCTGCGCGATCATTACCGGCTCGGAGTGATCGAGGGTGACCTCCAGACGGATCTCGACTCGCGGCGGATTCGCGCGCTGGGCGTCCCTTCCTATCAGATCACCACCGGGACCGTCTGCCATCTGGACGCACGCATGGTCGCTCGCGCGCTGGCCGACTTTCCCATACAGGGACTGGACCTGCTAGTCATCGAAAATGTCGGCAACCTCATCTGCCCCGCTTCCTATGATCTTGGCGAAAGCCTGCGAGTGGTGATCTGCAGCGTGGCGGAAGGGGCGGAGAAGCCGAAGAAGTATCCCGTGATGTTCCACAAGGCGAACGTCATTCTGCTGAACAAAACGGACCTGGCCGCGGCATCGGAAGTGGATCTCACCGAGCTGGAGACAAACGTCCGGGAAGTGAATCCGAAGGCTAGGGTGTTCCCGGTCTCCTGCAGAACCGGAGCGGGACTCGACGGATGGCTGGCTTGGCTTCGTGATGCGCTCGCCTCCCGCGCCGCCACCTCCGCGGCGAAGGCATGAAATTGGCAGCCACAGCCCCAATTCGCACTGAGCGTCTGCGCGTCGTGTTGTGCGGAGCCGTGCAGGGAGTCGGATTTCGTCCCGCGGTGTATCGGCTCGCAGAGAAGTTGCGCCTTGCGGGCTGGGTGAGGAATTCAGGCGCGGGCCTTGAGATAGAAGTCGAGGGCAGCTCGGAACAACTCGATCAGTTCCTGCACAAGCTCAAAACCGAACGGCCACGGGCAGCGGTCGTGACGACGGAAGAAGTTTCCCGAATCTCTCCCGCCGGAGGTGTCTGGTTCGAGATTCTTCCGAGTGACGAAACCATTTCCAGAACTGCCGCAGTGCTGCCGGACTTGGCCACCTGCCCGGATTGCCTGCGCGAGTTGCGCGACCCGGCGGATCGGCGCTCCGGATATGCCTTTACAAACTGCACTCTCTGTGGCCCGCGTTACACCATCCTCCTCGACATTCCGTATGACCGCCCAAACACGACGATGAGCAGTTTCGCAGTTTGTCCGGCCTGCCGCCGAGAATACGAATCGGTGCACGATCGCCGGTTTCACGCTCAACCGAATGCCTGCCCCGCCTGTGGCCCCCATCTCTGGTCGGTACCGGAGCAGGGGGAACGCGCGGGCGCGCTTGCTCATGCTGCTGAAGCATTGGCGCAAGGCCAAATCTTGGCGCTCAAAGGAATCGGCGGCTTTCAACTCTTGGTTGACGCTCGCAATCCCGTTGCGGTGATGCGTTTGCGCAAACGCAAGTATCGGGAAGAGAAACCGTTCGCGCTCCTCATGCCCTCTCTCGCGGTGGTTCGCAAGCACTGCATCGTGACCACAGCGGAAGAAGAGTTGCTTGTCTCGCCAGCGGCGCCAATCGTTCTGCTTCGGCCCAACGAGGGGTGCGATCTAGCGCCCGAAGTGGCGAAGTCTTCACCCTATCTGGGCGTGATGCTCCCTTACTCGCCGCTGCATCACTTATTGATGGCGCGGTATCCCTTCCCTGTAGTTGCCACCAGCGGAAACCGTGCGGAAGAGCCCATCGCCATCGACAACGACGAGGCCCGCGAGCGCCTGAAGGATATCGCCGATGTCTTCGTCCTACACAATCGCCCAATCGCGCGGCCTTGCGATGATTCCGTCGCGCGCGTCTCCGGCGACCGCCCACAGATTTTGCGCCGCGCGCGTGGATACGCTCCGCTGCCGGTGATTACCCCGCGCGACCTGCCGCCCGTGCTGGCGGTGGGCGGTCACCTAAAGAACACCGTTGCCATCGCCCTCGGCCGACAGGTTTTCTTGAGCCAGCACGTGGGTGATCTCGATTCAGTTGAGTCCCGCCAGGCATTCGAGCGCGCGATTGCAGATCTCTGTCGGCTGTATCGCTTCGAGCCGAAGTTGGTTGCCTGTGATCTTCATCCCGACTATGCATCCACACAATGGGCCTTGGACTCCGGCCTGCCAGTCGTCCAGATACAGCACCATCACGCGCACGTCGCCGCCTGCGCCGCCGAGAATGGGATAGAAACGGACTATCTCGGCGTAGCCTGGGATGGCACAGGCTTCGGCCTGGACGAAACGATCTGGGGCGGTGAGTTTCTTCTCGCCAGCCCAACCGGATTCGTGCGCATCGCGCATCTTCGCCCGTTCCGTCTTCCCGGCGGCGAAGCAGCGATTCGCGATTGTTCGCGTTCGGCAGCCAGTCTGATAGCGGAAACGTGCGGGCCCGGCCATGCCAAACGCATCGCCGGCGCCGGTGTTTGCACCCTGCTCGAACGCGGAATCAATGCTCCGTCCACATCCAGCGTGGGCCGCCTCTTCGATGCAGTGGCCTTTCTGAGTGGAGTGGCCAATAAGAACCACTTCGAAGGGCAGGCGGCGATGTGCCTTGAGCGCGCCATCGGCAGCCTCCGGACGGCGGAAAGCTACGAGATCGAATGTCTCGGCGACATCGGAGATTGGTCCCCACTCCTCGAGGCGCTCCTGGCGGATCAGCGTGCAGGTCTCGAAGTGCCCCGCATCGCTGCCAGGTTCCACAACGCGCTGGCCAACTGGATTGTCGCCGTCGCGCAAACGGCCGATGTGCGCGATGTTGTCCTAAGCGGAGGCGTTTTCCAGAACGCCTATCTGACCGAGCGGGCCAGCGCGCTGCTCGAAGCGAACGGCTTCCGCGTGTTCACGCACCACCAAGTGCCCGCGAACGATGGCGGAATCTCGCTCGGCCAGGCCGTTCTCGCCGGACGATTGGAAAGCTGAGGTGACGCCATGTGTCTGGCTGTACCTGGAAAGATCGTGACCATCTTCGAGGAGGAGAACCTCGGCCTGCGCCGCGGCAAGGTGGATTTCGGCGGCATCCGCAAGGAAGTCTGCCTGGACTACACACCCGAGGCTCGCGTCGGTGATTACGTTCTGGTTCACGTCGGCTTCGCGCTGTCCGTCGTGGACGAACAGGAGGCCCAGCGCGTGTTCGAAGCGCTGCGTCAGCTTGATCAGCTCGAAGAGCTGAAAGAAGGCGCGCTATGAAGTTCCTCGACGAATACCGCGATTGCACCTCGGTCCAGCGGATGGCCCAGGCCATCCGCCGCACCACCACGCGCCCGTGGACGCTCATGGAAGTCTGCGGCGGCCAGACGCACACCATCGTCAAGACCGGTCTTCAGGACCTGCTCCCCGAGCAAATCACTCTCGTCCACGGGCCCGGCTGCCCGGTTTGCGTCACGCCACTCGAGATGATTGACCGCGCCGTTGCCATTGCCCAGCGTCCCGAAGTCATTCTCTGCTCCTTCGGCGACATGCTGCGCGTTCCCGGCTCGGCGCAGAGCCTCCTCGATGCCAAGTCACTAGGCGCGGACGTTCGCATCGTGTACTCGCCGCTGGATGCTTTGCAGCTCGCCCGTGCAAACCCGAAGCGCGAGGTGGTGTTCTTCGCGGTCGGGTTCGAAACCACGGCCCCGGCCAATGCTATGGCCATATGGGAAGCAAAGCGCGAGAGCATCCCAAATTTCTCGATGCTCGTCTCGCACGTGCTGGTCCCCCCGGCCATGGAAGCGATCCTCGGTTCTCCGGATTGCCGGGTGCGGGCGTTTCTGGCTGCGGGCCACGTCTGCATGGTGATGGGGTTCGAAGAATACTTCCCCATTAGCCGGAGATACAGAGTCCCGATCGTGGTCACCGGATTCGAGCCACTCGACCTGCTCGAAGGCGTGCACATGGCCGTGACCCAGCTCGAAAGCGGGCGCGCGGAAGTCGAAAATCAGTATGCACGCGCGGTCCGCCGGGCAGGCAATCGCCCCGCGCAGCAGCGAATCGCTGAGGTTTTCGAAGTCACCCGGCGCGCTTGGCGCGGCATCGGGGAAATTCCCTCCAGCGGACTGCGCCTCCGCGAGGCCTACCGCCGTTTTGACGCGGAATCCCGCTTCGCCGTCAATGTCGGCCACGCTGCCGAATCCAGAGAATGCATCGCCGGACTCGTGTTGCAGGGCCTTCGCAAGCCCTACGAATGCCCGGCCTTTGGTGCCCGCTGCACGCCGGACACTCCTCTCGGCGCGCCCATGGTTTCCTCGGAAGGCGCGTGTGCAGCCTACTTTCATTTTGGAAGGCGGAAAGAAAATGGCGATTCTATCGTGTCCATTGC
>Ga0335069_10004165_pt1 | contig 21604 bp, 24 predicted proteins | sample Lox_Sample_11_FD_206714 | JGI IMG/M metagenome (GOLD analysis project Ga0335069, IMG submission 206714) | Soil microbial communities from Loxahatchee National Wildlife Refuge, Florida, United States - Lox_Sample_1.1 | ecosystem: Environmental > Terrestrial > Soil > Wetlands | place: USA...
TTGCCCCGGAAGAAGAGGTCGACCCCACAGAGCAGGATCGTGGCCACGCCGGGAGGTTAGCTCCCCCGCCGGGCGCTGCTCAAGCTGTCAGGCTGGCGGTCGTTGACCGGAGATCATCTCGCGGACGGGCTCGGGCTGATCCGGGCCGGGCGCTACTTCGAGGCGCACGAGGAGCTCGAGCTGGCGTGGCGAGCCGCCGCCGCGGAGGAGAAGGACTTCTTCCAGGGGCTCGTTCACGTCGCCGTCGCCTGGTACCAGGCGGGCCGGGGGCGGCCGGTCGCGACGGGCCGGCAGCTGGAGAAGGCGGCGCGGCGTCTGGCGCCGTTCGCGCCGGCGCACCGAGGCGTCGACGTCGCCTCCGTGCTCATTCAGCTCGAGCGGGCGCGGGCCGCCGTCGCGTCAGGCGCGCTCGACCTCGAGCCCCCGCGCCTCTAGCCAAGTAACAACTTGTTACTTGGGAGGGGTCAGGGCTTCGTCAGGCCGAGGTCGTCGAGGGCGCGGTTGAGGGCGACGTGGAGCCACCAGTCGCGGTGGAAGAAGAGGAGCAGGCCGAGCGCGACGAGGATCGCGCCGCCGGCGACCTGGATCAGCCGGTAGCGGTCGCGCAGCCAGCGGAAGGCGCCCATCGCGCGCGCGAACGCGACGCCGGCCAGCAGGAACGCGGCGCCGAGCCCGAGCGCGTACGCGGCGAGGAGGACGGCGCCGCGCAGCACCGCGCCCGTGTCGCTCGCGAGCACGAGCACGGCGGCGAGCACCGGGCCGATGCACGGTGCGGCGCAGACCGCGAACGCGCCGCCGAGCAGCGCCGCCGAGCCGCGGCGGCGCGCGCTCGACAGCAGCTCCGGCGCGACGAGCTGGTACGGGACCGGCAGCAGCCCGATGAAGGCGAGACCGACGACGACGAGCACGAACCCGGCCACCTCCGTCTGCGCGTTCGCCGAGAGCACGCCGACGGCCGCCGCCGAGCCCGCGCCGAGCACGACGAAGACGACGGTGAAGCCGAGGATGAACGGGACGCTCGCGAGCGCGACACGGCGCCCCGCGCCGGGCTCGCCGAGCCGGCCGGCCTCGACGCTCGACACCGCCGACAGGTAGCCGGGGACGAGCGGCAGCACGCACGGCGTGATCACCGACGCGAAGCCGGCGACGAACGCGACGGCGAGGCGGACCGCCACTACTCGAAGCGGGCGAGCGCCTCGTCCAGCCGCCGCTCGCTCTCCGGGTCGAGCCCGCTCCCCTCCCCCGGCGGAGGCTCCGGCCCGTCGCGGCCGCGGCTCCAGCGCCAGACACCGAACGCGAGCAGCCCCGCGCCGAGGATCACGCCGGCGATCGGCAGCCACCAGGCGAGCAGGTCGAAGCCCTTGCGCGGCGGCGCGGCGAGGATCCCCGCGCCGAAGTTCCGGACGAGCTCCGCCTTGATCTGGTCCGCCGTCCAGCACTGCGCGATCCGCTTCGAGATCTCCGCCTCGATCCGCAGCGCCGCCGGGGACTCCGACTGGTCGAGCGTCGTGTGGCAGGTCGGGCACATGATCTGGCCCTCGAGGTACGCGAGCGAGGTGCGCGGGTGCGTGCACCCGGCCGCCGGCGCCGCGAGGGCGAGCGCCGCGACGAGCGCGGCAGCGAGCCGGACGATCACGAGTTCAGCGCCGCTTCGACGCCCTGCTTGAACTCCGCCGCGAGCTTGGAGTCGGTGATCGGCCCCGCGATGTGGAACCCGACGAGGCGGCCCTGCCGGTCGACGAAGTACGTCTCCGGCACGCCGGTCAGGCCGTAGCGGTCGCCGACCATCCCCGAGCCGTCCTGCAGCGTCGTGTACGTCACGCCGTGGCGGCTGAGGAACGTCCGCGCGTCGCCCGTGACGTCGTGGTAGTCGATGCCGAGGAAGACGACTCCCTGCGACTTGTAGCGCCGGTACGCCGCCTCGAGCGCGGCCGCCTCGGACTTGCACGGCACGCACCACGAGGCCCAGAAGTTCAGCACGACCGGCTTGCCGCGCAGCGACGCGAGGTCGACCGCGCCGGCGCCGTCGATCCGCTTCAACGAGAACACGGGCGCCGGCCCGCCGATCTTCGGCGGGTGCGACTGGTGCGTGAGCTTCCACACGAGCAGGCCGAGCAGGCCCGCCACCAGGACGAGCGCGATCGCCTGGCCGGACAGCTTCAACCCGCGCGCCATTACGAGGAGACGATGAAGACGGGGGTGCCGACCTTGACGTGCGCGAACAGCCACTCCGCCTCCGGGATGAGCATGCGGATGCAGCCGTGCGACTCGGAGTAGCCGATCGAGCCGGACTCGGGCGTGCCGTGGATGCCGACGCCGGGCGAGTCGAGCCCCATCCAGCGGGTGCCGAGCGGATTGCCCGGGCCGGGCGGGGTCGGCTTCTCGCCCGCCGCCCACGGGTCGTCCGGCGGGTACCACCACGGGTTCTTCCACATGACGACGATGTGGAAGGCGCCGAGCGGCGTCGGGTAGATGGCCTGGCCCGTCGCGACGCGGAAGCGACGGACGAGCCGCGTCTGGTGGTACAGCGTGAGGACGTTCGAGCCGCGCTGGATCACGATCACCGGGCCGATCGACGCGTTCGTCGTCGTCGGCTGCACGGTCTTCACCTTCATCACGATCGGCTCGCGCGTGCCCTGTGCGATCTCCGTCTCGATCGCGTTCGCGACCCAGCGCTGGTGGAGCGCGACGCCGGGCCGGGCCTTCGTCATGAACGGCTTGATCCCGTGCAGGACGACGCCTGCGTCGCGCACGCTCCGGTCGTAGCGCTTCGCGAGGCGTGCGACGTACGCGCGGACGAGATCCTTGTCGACGCCTGCGCGCAGCCGGAGGATCGAGTTCTCGGAGACCGTCATCGCGCGCTGCGTCGCGGAGTCGATCGGGAGACGCATCCCGAGCTGGCCCGGAGCGACGCGGATCGTCGTGCGGCCGAGCCGGAGCACGATCGGCCGGCCGTACGCCTCCTGGAGCGCCGCGGCCGCCGCCTCCGTCGTCATCCCGCCGACGGCGACGCCGCCGAGGACGATGCCGCTCGGGATCGTCGTCGGCGCGACGGTGGTCGTCGTGGACGTCGTCGAGGTGTCGGTGTCGGTGCCCGTCCCCGTCGGCGGCGGCGTGTCCGCGAGCACGGCCGCGGCGCCGGCGCCGGCGAGTGCCAGGACGACGATCGAGGAGAGGACGAGGCCGGCGCGTCTCACAGGTCAGCGAAAAGGGGCGAGGATCCGCGGATCGTCGGTGATGATACCGTCGGCGCCGGTCTCGACCAGGGAGGCAGCGAGCGCGCGGTCGTTCACCGTCCAGACGTAGACGGCGACGCCGAGCTCGTGGCAGGCGGCCACGGCGCCCGGGGTGACGACGGACGCGTTCAGCGTCGCGGCGCGGGCGCCCGCGGCTCGGAGCCACGCGGGCAGCCGGCGCGGCAGCGCCGCCCGCATGAGCGCGAGCGACGGGCGCACGACCGGGCGGAGCAGCCGCTTGTCGGAGACGCCGAGCCGGTCCTCCGGATACGTGAGCGACAGCGGCAGCGCCGGCTCGGCCCGGGCGACGGCGGCGAGAATCGGGCGCGAGAACGAGCTGACGAAGCTCCGCTCGAGCAGGCCCGCCCGGCGCACCGCCCCGGCGACGCCGGCCTCGATCCCGCGGAGCTTCACGTCGAGCTGGACCGCCAGCCCGAGGCGGCCGGCGAGCGCCAGCGCCTCGTCCAGCGGGGTCGCGTCGGCGGGCACCTCCGGCCCGTGGGCGAGCACGAGACGGCCGCCGCGCCCGCGCAGGACGTCGAGCTCGACGACGTCGACGCCGTGCGCCGCGGCGGCCTCGATCGCCGCAGGCGTGTTCTCCGGCGCGAGCGCCGCGGCCCCGCGGTGCCCCACGCGCACGACGTCCCGTCCGCCCCGCAGCAGCTCGATCACAAGCCGGAGTATCCCCGTTTGCACGCATTTCCCTAGAATCCGGCCGTGGCCCAGCCCGTGCCCCGAAAGCCGCCGCCGCCGCCGACGGACGACGCGCCCCCGCTCGACTCGTCGACGTTCGAGCTGCGCTACCGCTACTCACGGGCGCGCCGGAACGCGCGGATCCGGCACCGGCAGGAGAACCGGCTGGCCCGGTTCCGGTTCTACATCGTCATGGCGGTGCTCGTCGCGATCGCGATCGCGTTCGTCGTCGTCGCCTGGCACACGATCCAGCACGTCTTCGGGATCTGACGCGGCGAATTCGCGGATACTGCGTCCTGTGCAAACCCCCGAGCCACTGCCACCGCACCGGCCGGAGCGCGAGCCGAGCCGGCCGCGGCAGCCGGCGCGGTCGCTCGTGCCCGGCTACTGGGGCGAGCGCCTCGCCTGGGTGGCGGGCCTCGTCCTCGCAGTCTCCGCGTTCACCGGCTGGTACTCCGGCACGCAGGCCGACGGCCTCACGCTCTCCGTGCTCGGCTGGCACACGGGCGCGCTCGGCAAGCTCGTCTTCTTCATCGGGCTCGCCGCGCTGATCCTCGAGGCGCTGCGCGAAGCCGGGATCGAGCTGCCGGCGACAGTGCCGGAGAGCCTCGTGCTGATCGCGCTCGGCTCGCTCGCGACGATCTTCGTCCTGATCCGGCTGATCTCCGTTCCCGACACCTACTTCTCCACCGCCGGCCGCGGGATCGGCCTGTTCATCAGCCTGATCGCGGCGATCGCGCTGATCGGCGCCGGTCTGCTGCGAGCAGCAGAAGAGCTATAGCGACGCCGAGCAGCGCGCCGGCGACGACGTCGAGCACCCAGTGGGCGCCGACGTAGACGCGCGAGAACGCGATCGCGGTCGCGAGCAGGTAGAGGAGCGGCGCCGCCCAGCGCCGGGTCGACGGCGGAACCGAGGCCGACAGCACCGTCGCGCAGGCGAAGCTCGTCGCCGCATGGCCGGACGGGAACGAACCGTCGTGCGGGATGTGCATCAGCGGCGCGGGCGAGGGGAAGCGGTAGGCGGGCCGCTCGACCCCGGTCACGGCCTTCAGCGCGGCCGAGCACAGGTCGGCCGCCGCCGCGGCGATCGCGACGAGCACGAGCGTCCGCGGCCGCCGCTCGGCGAGCGCGACGACGAGCGCGAGCGCGAGCCAGACGGCGCCCCACGAGCCGATCCTCGACAGCCAGACGAAGACGCCGTCGAGGGTGTGCCACCGGTGCTGGACGACCCAGCGCTCGAGATGCCGGTCCCAGCCGGTCAGACGGGCGCGATCTGCTTCGTCTGGTCGACGAGCCGCTCGAGGTCGAACGGCTTGCCGACGAAGCCGCGCGCGCCGCGTGACGCCGCCTCGGCGTCGGACGCGTCGGTCGCCGAGCCGCTGAACATCAGCACCGGAATCGTGCCCGTTCCGAACCGGTCCTGCATCCGGCGAAGCATCTCCCAGCCGTCCACCTGCGGCATGAGCACGTCGAGGAGGACGAGGTCGGGTCGCTCCTGCTCGATCGCGGTCATGCCCTCGTCCGCGCCCGCCGCCTCGCGGACGCGGTAGCCCTCCTGCTCGAGCGTGACGCGCACGAGCTCGCGGACGCGCGCGTCGTCGTCCACGAGCAGGACGGACGGCCCTTCCTTCGCGCGGACGCCGGGCCCCGAGCGATCGAGGAACGCGTTCAGGTCCGCGCGGCGATAGCGCCTGTGACCCCCCGGTGTGTAGAAGGTCGGCACCTGCCCGTTGTCCGACCACTTCCGGATGGTGCTCTGCGCGACTCCGAGGAAGCGGGCGGCCTGTCCGAGCGTCAGCCACTCGCCGTCGTCTCCGGGCCCGATCGAGGGAAACCTGTTCAAGTCTTCGCCGTTTTGTACCAAAGGTCAACGATTTCCTGAAGATTACGGCCGGATCGTCTCGACCGTGGTGATGGTGATACCCGGTTTCGGGTTGTCGTGCACCGCCTCACCGACGGCGACGCCGACGGCGAATGCGGCCGCGACGGCGAGCACGACGAGCATCCAGCGGAGAAACCGGCGACGCCGGCGCGGCCGTCTCGGCCTCCGTTCCCGGGCGGGCTCGGTCACGGCTCGTAGTCGACGGCGCCGCGCTGGTACGCGTAGAACGCGGCGGCGAGGACGAGGGACAGGTCGCGGGGCCAGCCGGGCGACGGCGCGCGCTCCTCGACGGCCTCGCGGGCCCAGCGCTCCGAGTCCCGGTAGGCCGCGGCGAGCTCCGCGAGGGTGTACGTCTGCCCGAGCCGCTTCCGCAGCTCGTCGACGACGAGCTCGAGCTGCTCGACGAGGCGGTGGTAGCGGCGGGGGTCCTCCCGCTCCGCCTCGAGGCGGCGATGACCCTCCCCCCACTCCTGGCGGACGAGCACGAGCGCGTCGGACGACATCGTCCGATGCTAGTGACTCTTCAGCCGCTGCAGCAGCGGTCCGGCCAGAGCGGGCCGACGTCGGCGAGGATCCGCTCGCCGAGCTCGTAGCCCGGGCATGCGAGCGCGAACGCCGTATGGGCGTGGAGGCACTTGAGACTGCCGCCGCCCGCAGGCCTCGGGGCGGCGCCGCCCACGCCGAGCTCGAGGGACGCGCCCCCGTCGCGGCCGGTCCTGCCCGCGGCGAGCTCCCGGCGGATGCGGCGCTGCTCGCCGTCCGCGCGGGCGAGGCTCGCGGCCAGGGCCGGCTCCGCCGCGACGGCGGCGGTCCAGCGCTCGACGCCGCCGGCCGCCTCGAGGCGGGAGACGGCGGCGACGAGGTGCCGGCAGGTGAGGTAGTACGTCGTCGGGAACGGCTCGCCGTCCGGGTCGTACGGGCTCTGTTCCGTCACCGCCGGCCGGCCGAAGGGGCAGCGGACGGCGACCCGCCGGAACGCGCGCGGCTCGCGGCCGAGCTGCGCTGCGACGACGGCCCTGTCCTCGTCCGGATCCGGGTCAGCGTGCACGCGGGCCCATCATGCTGGCCCGCTCGCGCTTCCGCCACTGCTCGATCCCCTTGACGATGTACAGCCGCTCCCCGGGCTTCACGTACCCGAGCGCGCGTGCCTCGCGGGCGAGCGTGTCGAGGGACGTCGACGAGCCGAGCCGCTGCTCGAGCGTCGCCTTCTGCGCCTCGAGCCGACGGACGACGGCGCGGTGCCGACTCAGCTGCCCCTGCGCGTCGACGTACGCGTTCAGCGGGCGGTAGTAGAGCAGCGCGACGAGGACGAGCGCGGCGACCGCGAGCCAGCGGCGCGCCAGAGCCGAGCGCGCAGGACGACGACCTCGCTTCCGGGGCATGCGGCGAGATTCGCGACCCGCGGCGAGCGTCCTGCCGCGCCGGCAAGCCGTCACATCTCCGTATTCGGGCCTGGCCCCGGCCTTGCCCGCGGAGGCGCGACTCCGCATGGCGAGGCACCTCCCGCGAAACCGCCGGGGCCAGGCCCCTATACGGAACCGTAACGAGAGGCCGGCGGCTCGAGCAGGCTCAGGCGATGTCGACCTTGATGACGTTCGTCGACCCGGGGATGTTCACGGCCGTCCCCGCGGTGATGACGACGCGGTCGCCGGGCTCGACGAGGCCCGCCTCCCGGGCGGCGGCGATCGAGCGGTCCCAGAGGTCGTCGACGTGGCTCGCCTCCGGGATGAACAGCGGCGTGACGCCCCACTCGAGCGCGAGCTGGCGCATGGCGGGGTCGTTGTGGGTCAGCGCGACGATCGGCCGGCGCGGCCGCAGCCGCGCGACGGCCGACGCGGTGCGCCCCGACGAGGTCGGGACGAGGATCGCCTTCGCGCGCAGCGCCTCGGCGAGGTCGCACGCCGCGTTCGACATCGCACCGCCGATCGTCGGGTTCTCGTTCGCCTCCGGCAGCTCGTGCCGGTAGTCCATGCTCGGCTCGATCGCCTGCGCGATCTTGTTCATGTACGCGACCGCTTCGACCGCGTAGTCGCCGACCGCCGTCTCGCCGGAGAGCATCACGGCGGAGGTCCCGTCGAGGATCGCGTTCGCGACGTCGCTCGCCTCGGCCCGCGTCGGCTCGGCCTGGTGCACCATCGACTCGAGCATCTGCGTCGCGGTGATCACCGGCTTCCCGACCTCGAGACAGCGCGTGATGATCCGCTTCTGCAGCAGCGGCACGAGTGCGGGGCCGATCTCGACACCGAGATCGCCGCGGGCGACCATCACCGCGTCGGTGGCGGCGAGCACGTCGTCGAGCACGTCGATCGCCTCCGCCTTCTCGATCTTCGCGATCACGTGCGCGTGCGAGCCCGCCTGCTCGATGAGCGCGCGCAGGTCGCGCAGGTCGGCCGACGACCGCACGAAGGAGAGCGCGACGAAGTCGACGTCGATCCCGAGGGCGAACTCGAGGTCGAGCGTGTCCTTCTCCGTCAGCGACGGGATCGGGATCGGGACGCCGGGAAGGTTGACGCCCTTGTGCGAGGTGATGCGCCCGCCGACGACGACGGCGCAGCGCGCGCGGCCGCCGTCCACCTCGTCGACGCGCAGGCGCACGAGGCCGTCGTCGATGAGCACGTCGTGGCCGGGCTGGAGCACGTCGCCGATCACTGCCGGCGCGACCGGCAGCTCGCCGTGCGTCGCGAGCTCCTCGGCGCAGACGGTCACCTCCTCCCCGGTTCGGAGCACGACGGGCTCGACGAGCCCGCCGACGCGGAGCTTCGGACCCTGGAGGTCGGCGATCACCGCGATCGGACGGCCGATCTCCTCGGCGACCTGACGGACGCGCTCGGCGCGCTCCGCGTGCTCCTCGTGCGTCCCGTGCGAGAGGTTGAGCCGCGCGGCGTCCACGCCCGCAGCCACGAGCGCGCGCAGCTGCTCGACCGTGTCCGACGACGGTCCGAGCGTGGCGACGATCTTCGTCCGGCGCTGCGGCGTCCCACTCACGCTGCGCAGACTACCGGCCGCCTTGCGACGGTTCCGGATCCGAAACAGACCCGGAAACTACGCGCGCGCCTTTGCCTTCTTCGCCCGCGGGAACGCCGACCGGCCGGGGTATTCCGCCTTGTCGCGCAGCCGCTCCTCGATCCGGAGCAGCTGGTTGTACTTCGCGACGCGGTCGGAGCGCGCGGGCGCGCCGGTCTTGATCTGGCCGGTGCCGAGCGCGACCGCGAGGTCGGCGATCGTCGCGTCCTCCGTCTCGCCCGAGCGATGCGAGATGACGGCGGTGTAGCCGTGCTTCTTCGCGAGCGCGACCGCCTCGATCGTCTCCGTGAGCGTGCCGATCTGGTTGACCTTGACGAGGATCGAGTTGGCGACGCCGCGGTCGATCCCGAGCTGCAGCCGCTCGGGGTTGGTGACGAAGATGTCGTCGCCGACGAGCTGGATCCGCTTGCCGAGCCGCTTCGTCGTCGCCTGCCAGCCGTCCCAGTCGTCCTCGGCGTTGCCGTCCTCGAGGGACACGATCGGGAACCGGTCGACGAGCCCTTCGTAGAAGTCGGCCATCTCCTCCGGCGACGCCTCGCGACCCTCGAATCGGTAGACGCCGTCGGAGAAGAACTCGCTCGACGCCGGGTCGAGCGCGATCGCCACCTTGTCGAGGTGGCCCGCCTGCGCGGCCGCGTCGAGGATCGCCTGAATCGCGGCCTCGCTCGACGGCAGGTCCGGCGCGAAGCCGCCTTCGTCGCCGACGGCGGTCGCGAGCCCCTGCTGCTTCAGGACCTTCTGGAGCGCGTGGTACGTCTCCGCACCGATCTGCAGCGCCTCGGCGAACGACCCGGCGCCGATCGGGACGAGCATGAACTCCTGCAGGTCGATCGAGTTGGCCGCGTGCACGCCGCCGTTGATGACGTTCATCATCGGGACGGGCAGCGTGCGTGCGCCCTTGCCGCCGAGATAGCGGAAGAGCGGCTGGCCGGTCTCGGTCGCCGCAGCCTTCGCGGTCGCGAGCGAGACGCCGAGGATCGCGTTCGCCCCGAGCCGGCCCTTGTTCGGCGTGCCGTCGAGCTCGACGAGCCGCCGGTCGAGCTCCTCCTGCTCGTCGGCCTTCATCCCGCGCACGACCTCGAAGATCTCGCCGTTCACGTTCGCGACGGCTTTCGTCACGCCCTTGCCGCCGTAGGCGGCGCCGCCGTCGCGCAGCTCGACCGCCTCGTGGACGCCGGTGGAGGCGCCGGACGGGACTGCGGCGACCCCGTGCGCCCCGGACTTGAGAACGACTTCGACCTCCACCGTGGGGTTGCCCCGCGAGTCGAGGATCTGGCGGGCATGGACGTCGGCGATGCGGCTCATTACGAGGTCTCCTTGGCGCGGTCGAAATACGTGTCCTGTCGGTCGAGCGGAAGCTCCGGCCAATTCTCGCCGTCGGCGGCGGCGAGCGCCTCCGCAGTTTCCACGCGGCCGCGGAACCGCTGCGTGGCTCGCCGCAGCTCGAGCTCCGGATCGACGTTGAGCCGTCGCGCGACGTTGACGCAGGCGAACAGGAGGTCGCCGAGCTCCTCGGCCTGTCTCGGATCCGGCTCGGTCTCCGCCGCCGGCTCGCCGCGCCGCCCGAGCTCGTGCCGCAGCTCCTCCAGCTCCGCCTCGAGGTCGGCGAGGGCTCCGGCGGCGTCGGGGTAGTCGAAGTTCACCGCGGCCGCGCGGCGCTGCACCTTCCGCGCGTACAGGAGCGCGGGCAGGCTCTCCGGCACATCGTGGAAGACGCCCTCGCGCCCCTCCTGCTCGCGCTTGATCCGCTCCCAGTGAAGGCGCACGGCGCCTGCACTGTCGGCGACGTTGTCGCCGAAGACGTGAGGATGCCGGCGCACGAGTTTCTCGTGTACGGCGCGGGTGATCGTCTCGAGATCCGCATGGTCTTTCTCCTGGAGCGTCAGCGCAAGGAAGAAGACCTGGAACAACAGGTCGCCGAGCTCGTCGACGAGCTTCGCGTCATCGCCGGCGAGCGCCGCGTCCGCGACCTCGAACGCCTCCTCGACCGTGTGCGGCACGATCGTGCGCGCGGTCTGCTCGCGATCCCAGGGGCAGTCGCGGCGCAGCCGCTCGGTCAGACGCTGGAGCTCGAGGAGGGCCAGAGCGAGGCCCTCGCCCTCCCCGCCGCTCACGTCAGCCTGTCGTGCTCGTCGTCGCCGTCGTGCTCGTCGACGCCGGCGCGTAGCCCGCCTGGTAGGCGACCTTCTTCGCGTAGTCCTTCTTGACGCCGTTGACCCACGCCGTCATCGCGTTCGTCTTCTTCGTCTGCAGGAGCTGCGTGCGGATCGACTCCTGGACGCTCGCGAGCGGCGTCGTCGTGGCGGCCTTGATCGCGCTCAGCGCCTGGATGATGTGCCATCCGTACTGCGTGTGCACGGGCGCGGAGATCTGGCCGGTCTTCAGCGCGAATGCGACCTTGTCGAACTGCGGGACGGTCTGTCCCTTCTGGATCGTCAGCTTGCCGCCGTTCGACGCGGAGCCCGGGTCCTTCGAGTACTTCTTGGCGAGCGCCGCGAAGCTCGCGCCGCCCTTCAGCTGCGTCTCGAGCTGCTCGGCCAGCGTCTTGTTGTTGACGAGGATGTGCCGCACGTCGCGCGACGCAGCGGTGTGGTAGTTCGTCTTGTGCGCGCTGTAGTACGCCGCAACCGCAGCGTTGCTCACCTTGATCGGCGCCGTCACCTTCGCGTAGAGCCGCTCGGAGAGGATCTGCGCCTTCAGCTCGGTCTTCAGCACCGGCTCGGTCAGACCCTGCGCGACGAGCTGCGCGCGGTACTTCGTCTCGCTGCCGCCGAAGTACTGCTTCTTGATCTGCGTCAGCCGCGTGTCGACGTCCTTGGGGGTGACGACGACGCCGAGGCCCTTCGCCTTCTGCTCGAGCTCGGACTCCTGGACGAGGTACGTCATCGCCTGGTCCTGGAGCGACTTGTACGCCGTCGTCCCCGGCTTCGGGAACGCCGTCTTGCGGGCCTTGTACGACGCCTTCGCCGACGCGATCAGCGCGGCGAACTGGGTCTTCGTGATCGTGTCCGAGCCGACGACGGCGACGGCGTCGGACGGGACGCTCTGCGTGCCGCCTCCGCCGCAGCCCGCGACGAGCAGCGCGGCGACGAGGAGCACCAGGGGCAGTGCCAGGTAGCGAAGCATTCTCATGTCAATCCCAGTGAGGTCGGAGGGGTGAGGTCGGAGGAAGCTGGGCCGGTACAGCGGGCGGATCGGGAGACCTCACGCTGCCTGGCGGGAGTCCAAGATAGCATCGACAAGTCGGAGTGCCTGCGGAAATCCTTCTTCGCCGCGAAGACTTACTTCCCTATTAGCTACGACGTAGACAGCAGTGTGGATTCGCTCCCGGAGCTCCCTCAGCTCGCCTGAGCCGAGCACGATCCGGCCCACGGTCGCCTTGCCTCCGCGGTAGACCAGATAATCGGCACCGAGGCGCGCGACCTTGATCTTCGCCTCCTGGATGGCGAAGAGGTGCTCGACCGGCTCCGGCAGCGGCCCGTACCGGTCCTCGAGCGCGGCCTGGAGCTCCCGCAGCTCGTCCTCGCTCTCGGCGAGCGCGAGCCGGCGGTGGATGTCGATCCGCAGCGCCTCCGAGCCGACGTACTGCTGAGGCACGTAGGCGTCGATCCGCGCGTCGATCCTGACCGGGCGGACGGCGACGCGCCGCTGGCCCTGGAGCTCGGCGACCGCCTCGTTCAGCAGCTCGACGTACAGCTCGAAGCCGACGGCGGCGACGTGGCCGGACTGCTCCGCCCCGAGCAGCTCGCCGGCGCCGCGGATCTCGAGGTCGCGCATCGCGATCGCGAAGCCCGCGCCGAGCTCCGTGTGGTCGGCGAGCGTCGCGAGCCGGGCGCGCGCCTCCCCCGTCAGCTCGCGCGCGTCGGGATAGAAGAGATACGCGTACGCGGTCTCGTCCGAGCGGCCGACACGGCCGCGGATCTGGTAGAGCTGCGCGAGCCCGAGCGTGTCCGCGCGCTCGACGACGAGCGTGTTCGCCTGCGGGATGTCGATCCCCGACTCGATGATCGTCGTCGAGACGAGCACGTCGGCGTCGCCGCGCAGGAACGCGTGCATCTTCTCCTCGAGCTCCTTCTCGCGCATCTGCCCGTGCGCGACGAGGATGCGCAGCCCGGGAGCGAGCTGCGCCAGCTGCGCGGCCCGCTCTTCGATCGTCTCGACGCGGTTGTGCAGGAAGAAGCTCTGGCCGCCCCGGTCCTTCTCGCGCTGGAGCGCGAGGAGGACGATGTCCTCGTCGTACTCCGACACGGTGGTGCGAATCGGACGCCGGCCCTCGGGAGGAGTCTCGATGATCGAGATGTCGCGCATGCCGGCGAGCGACAGGTGCAGCGTGCGCGGGATCGGCGTCGCGCTGAGCGTGAGCACGTCGACCTCGAGCCGCAGCGCCTTCAGCAACTCCTTCTGCGCGACGCCGAAGCGCTGCTCCTCGTCGAGGATGACGAGTCCGAGCTCCTTCGGGATGACGTCACGGCTGAGAATGCGGTGCGTGCCGATCAGGATCTCGACTTTTCCTTCGGAGAAGTCTGTGAGGATGCGCTTGACGTCTTTCTGGGCAACGAAGCGGGAGACCATCTCCACCCGGACGGGGAAGTCGCGGAAGCGGTCGCGGAACGTGTTCCAGTGCTGCTCGGCGAGGATCGTCGTCGGCGCGAGCATCAGCACCTGCTTCCCGTTGACGGCGACGGCGAACGCGGCGCGCACGGCGACCTCCGTCTTGCCGAAGCCGACGTCGCCGCAGACGAGCCGGTCCATCGGGCGCGGCGCCTCGAGGTCCTCCTTCACCGCCTCGATCGCGTTCTCCTGGTCCGGCGTCTCGCGGTACGGGAACGACGCCTCGAGCCGCTGGAGCCACTCGTGGTCGAGCTCGTACGCGATCCCTTCGCGCGTCTGCCGCTGCGCGTACAGCTGGATCAGCTCGGTCGCGAGCTCCTGCACCGACTCGCGCGCGCGCGACTTCAGCAGCTGCCACGCCTTGCCGCCGAGCTTCGACAGCGCGGGCGCCTTCGCGTCGGCGCCGATGTAACGCGAGACCTTGCCGAGCTGCTCGTGCGGGACGTAGAGGCGGTCCTCGCCGCGGAACGCGAGCAGCAGGTAGTCGCGCGTGACGCCGGCGACCTCCTTCGTCTCGAAGCCGAGCAGCTTGCCGACGCCGTGGTCCTCGTGGACGACGTAGTCGCCGGTGCGGAGGTCCGCGAAGGACTGGAGCGCGCGTCCGCCGATGCGCCGCTCGCGCGGGACGCGGCGGCGGAAGACCTGGTGGTCGGGAAGCAGCGCGAGCCCGAGCTCGCGCCAGACGAAGCCGCGGCGGGCGGGCGCGACGGCGAAGAGGATCTCCGGCTGCTCCGGGATCGGATCGCCCGGCTCGAGCACGCGCGCCTCGACCTTGCGCAGGAGGTTCTGCGTGCGCAGCGCCTCGCCGCGGTGCGGGAACGCGACGACGACGCGGAGGCCGCCGCGGACGAGCGCGGCGAGCTCGTTCTCCGCCTCGGCGAGCCCGCGCGCGGCGATCGCCGGCGGCTGCGCCTCGAACGCGAACGGCTGGCCCTGCGGGAACGGGTCGAGCTCGGTCGAGCCCTGAAGCGGCGGCGGCTCGACGCCGTCCTCCTCCCAGACGCGGCGCACGTCGTCCGGCCGGAAGACGAGGTCCGGCGCGCGGTCGAGCGGCGGCACGAGGTCGTCCGGTACGACCGGCGCCTCCCCCTCCTCCACAAGTGACAAGTTGTCACGTGGGTCGAGCAGGTCGAGACGGCGCTCCGCCGCCGGGTAGACGACCGTCTCCGGCACCGGGTGGAGCGCGCGCTGCGTGAACGGCGAGAAGGCGCGGATCGACTCGATCTCGTCGCCGAAGAACTCGATGCGGAGCGGCTCGCGTCCCGTCGTCGGGAAGACGTCGACGAGGCCGCCGCGGACGGCGAACCGGCCGCGGTCGTCGACACGCTCGACCCGCTCGTAGCCCGCGAGGGCGAGCGCCTCGGACAGGCCCTCGACGCCGGGCTCGAGCCCGGCGCGCAGCGCGATCGGGCCCGGGCGCGCCTCCGGCGGCGGCAGCGGCTCCGCGAGCGCGCGCGCCGACGCGCAGACGAGCCCGCCGCGCGCGAGCACGTCGAGCGCGCGGGCCCGCTCGCCGACGAGGTGCGGCGGCGGCTCGAGGCCGGACTCCCAGCGGACGCCGCGGCTCGGGAGGAGGCCGACCTGCTCCTCGCCGAGGAACCACGCCGTCGCCTCCGCCGCGTCGCGCGCATCCGCGTCCTCCGGCAGGAGACAGACGAGTCCCGGGCCGCCGACGCCTCCAGCCCCGGCGAGCCGCTCGTGGAGCGCGGCGAGCACGACGGGCAGGGCCGCCTCGGAGACGCGGGCGCGTGCCGGCAGTGCGTCGGCGAGCTCGCCGAGCCGCTCGACCTCGACGAGCTCGGAGACGAAGGCGTGTAAGACGGGCCGGTCCATGACGAACGGCGGAACCGGCGGTTCCGCGGCCACGCATCGTATCGGCGGCGCGCGGCGCTACCGTGCCGCCGTGGACGTTCCGAAGGACGTGTCGCGGCGGCGCGCCGAGAAGCTCGGAGAGCGCGAGCGCGCGGCCGGGCTCGATTCCGACGACGCAGCCGCCCGCTGGCTCGCGCAGCACGATCCCGAGCCGGAGCCGGAGCGGCCGAAGCGCGCGACGAAGTCGAAGGCGCTGCACCGCTGGCGGCAGAGCCGCGGCGGCTGAGTCAGCGCCGGTTGACCGCCGCCTGGGCGCGGTCGAGCCCTTCCGCGTCGAGCGTCTCGACGGCGTCGGCGGCGCGGGCGACGAGCGCGTCGGCGTCCTCGTGCGGCTCGAAGTCGGAGAGCACCCAGTCGGCGAGCGGGCGCGGGTCGCCGCGCTCGGGCCGGCCGACGCCGACCCGCAGCCGGAGGAACTCCTGCGTCTTCAGGTGCTGCGCGATCGAGCGCAGGCCGTTGTGGCCGGCGAGGCCGCCGCCGAGCCGGACCTGGAGCCGCCCCGCCTCGAGGTCGCTGTCGTCGTGGACGACGAGCACCGCGCTCGGGTCGAGCTTGAAGAACCGGGCGGCGGCGCCGACGGACGTCCCGGACTCGTTCATGTACGTCTCCGGCTTCAGCAGCGCGAGCTTGTGGCCCTCGATGCGGACGTCGGCGAGCTGTCCCGAGAACTTCGAGCGCCAGGCCCCGCCGTGCCGGCGCGCGAGCTCGTCGGCGACCATCGCTCCGACGTTGTGGCGGCTGCGCGCGTACTCGCGGCCGGGGTTGCCGAGCCCGACGACGAGCAGGTCGAGCGACGAGCCCTGACGACGCGGCCAGAGCCGCATGGTCTAGCCCTCTTCGGAGGACTCGGCGGCCGGGGCCTCGGCCTCGGCCGGCTCGGCGGCGGGCGCCTCGCCCTCGGCGGCCTCCGCGGCCTCCTCGCCCTCCGCCGCCTCGACCTCGAGCTCGATCGCGCGGGTCGGGGCGGTGACGCTCGCGACCACCGTCTCCGGTTCGTCGAGCAGCTTCACGCCGTCGGGCACGGTCACGTCGGAGACGCGGAGGTTGTCCCCGATCGCGAGCGCGGAGACGTCGAGCTCGATCGCCGACGGCACCTCGAGCGGCAGCGCCTCGACGCTCAGCTCGCGCAGCTGCTGCTGCAGCACGCCGCCCTCGCGCACGCCCGGCGCGTCGTCGCCGCCGACGAGCTGCACCGTGACCGCCGCGTGGATCGTCTCGTCCAGGCGGACCTCCTGGAGGTCGACGTGCGTGACGCCACCCCGGATCTTGTCCACCTGGTAGTCCTTGAGGATCGACGGATGCGTCTTGCCGGCGCCGTCGATCTCCACGTCGAGGATGGCGTGAAGGCCGCCTCCGCCGGTGAGCGCGCGGCGGAGCTCGCGCTCGGCGACGGAGATCGCGACCGGGTCGCCGTTGCCGTAGAGGACGCCGGGCACCAAGCCCTGCTTGCGCAGGCGCCGGGTCTCGCGCGAGCCCGTCTCCGCGCGCTGCACCACCACCAGCTTTGTCCGCTCTCCGGCCATTCCGGCGCGGAATGGTACAGAACCGCGGCTAGTGTCCGGGTGTGTTCGAGGAGCTGCTGCAGAACTGGGACGGCGAGCAGGCGGTGATCCGCTTCGACCGGGAGAGCGGCGCCTGGATGTTCGTCTGCATCCACTCCACCGCGCTCGGGCCGGCCGGCGGCGGGACGCGGATGCGGGTCTATCCGGAGCCGTCGGACGGGCTCGCCGACGCCATGCGGCTGTCGGCGGCGATGACGCGGAAGATGGCGGTCGTGGACGCGCCCCGCGGCGGCGGGAAGGCGGTGCTCGCGGTGCCGGAGCTGCCGGCCGGCGAGGCGCGGCGGCGGCTGCTCCTCCGCTACGGCGATCTCGTCGCATCGCTCGGCGGGCTGTTCCACACCGCCGGCGACATGAACGTCGGGACGGCCGAGCTCGACGTCGTCGCGGAGCGCTGCGAGTTCGTGTACGGGACGAGCGGCCGCGGCGGCGACAGCGGCCGCGGGACCGCACGCGGCGTCCTCCACGGGATCCGCGCGAGCGTCGAGCACGCGTTCGGCTCGCCCACGCTCGCCGGACGGACGGTGCTCGTCCAGGGCGTCGGGTCGGTCGGCGCGGACCTCGCGGCCGGGCTCGCGGCGGAGGGCGCGCGCGTGCTCGTCGCGGACGTCGACGCCGAGCTCGCGGGACGCGTCGCCGGGACCGCCGGGGCCGCGGTCGTCGCCGCCGACGCGGCGGTGGGCTCGGAGTGCGACGTCTATGCCCCCTGCGCCGTCGGCGGGACGCTGAGCGCGGAGTCGATCCCGCGGCTGCGCTGCCGGATCGTCGCCGGCTCCGCGAACAACCAGCTCGCCGAGCCCGAGGACGCTGAGCGGCTGCGCGAGGCCGGGATCCTCTACGCGCCCGACTACGTCGTCAACGCGGGCGGGGTCCTCCAGCTGCTCGGGATCGAAGGGCTCGGCTGGGACGAGGCGGAGCTGGAGCGGCGGCTTGCCGGGATCGGCGACACGCTGCGGACGCTCTACCGCGAGGCGGACGAGGCGGGGATCACGCCGGAGGCCGCGGCGGAGCGGCTCGCCCGGAGACGAATCAGCCGAGCGGCGTGATGTATCGCCGGTAGGCGGCCTTGCTCGCCGGCTTCGTCGCGAGGTCGAAGATCGAGCCGGGGACGCTCTCGAAGTACGCGAGCATCTCGGTTCGCCGGTGCGTCCGTACGAACTGGCCCATCGTCTTGACGAACGCCGGGTCGTCGATGCCCCACAGGCCCCATTCCGGGAACGAGAACGGCTTGCCGGGGTGCGCCTTGTAGAGCGCGTTCGCCGCGTCCCACTCGGCCTTGCCCCTGATGTCGTAGAGGTCGTCGCCGACGACGTCGACGTACGCATCGCCGGGGTAGTACGCCTGCGCCGAGTTGCCGGGGATGTCGGGATCGCCGAAGCCCTGCGGGTTCCAGACGACGCGCGTCGCCGGCATCGGGTTGGCCGGCAGGTCGGCGCCGCCCGCGAGCGGCGGCAGGCCGAGCGTCTTCAGCTTCGCGTCGATGTCGGCCGCCGCGCCGCCGTGGACGATGAGGTAGACGCGCGCGAACGCCTTCCGGAACCAGCTCGTCTGGTGGCCGGGCTTGACCGCGCCGGACTTCGTGTACGCGGAGTAGAGGTTCCAGTAGCCGTTCATCTCCCCGAACGGGCGGATGTAGATCTCCTGGCCGAACGCGTTGATCGCGGCGTTCAGCGCGATGAAGTAGCCGTCGCCCTTGCCCATGGCGATCTGCTGCGGCGTGATCCCCTCCTTCCCGTCCTTGCCGCGGGTGCCGAGCCCGACCATCGGGATCCCGCCGAGCTGCTGGAACAGCGCCGTGAACGGCGAGCCCCAGGTCTGGCCCTGGCCCCAGCCGACGATCGTGTGGCGGATCTGCGAGTCCTGGCCCGTGAGCGTCTGGAAGCGCGCCGGGTCGCCCTTGATCCCAAGCAGCCGGGTGGCCGCCGACGCCGTGGGCGTGCCGAGGACGGCGGCGGCGAGGAGGGCGACTCCGAGCTTCCTCACCCGAGCAGTATCGGCCGGGCGGGAGATTCCTCAAGACCTGGAGCCCCGCCGCCGATGGGGACCCGTAGTGGGCCGGCTTCGCCCCTCGCTGTCGGTGCTGGATCGGGCCGCCGTCGCCGGCGGCGTCGTCTTCGTGCTGGCGGCGGCCGTCGATCTCGGGACGAAGGTGTACGCCGTCGACACCGGCAGGCTCGGGCTCGTCGTCTACAACAACACCCACAACGGCGACTTCGAGCGCCGTGTGCTGATGTCCGTCGCGGCGCTGGCGTTCACGGTGGTCGCCGCGGTCGTCGCCCGGCGGCTCGGGATCGGCCGGCTGTGGGGCGCGTGGATCGGCACCGGCCTCCTCGTCGGCGGTGTGCTCGCGAACGGCGCTTCGCAGTTCATCTGGTCGCGCGGCACTCCGGACTTCGTCCACTTCTACTCGATGTCGCCCGACGTGTGGAACATCGCCGACTTCGAGATCTGGTGGGGCCTGACCGGAGGCGTCTTCTCGATCGCGATCGCCGCGCTGATCGCGTTCGCGCGGGAACGGATTCCGCGGCGCGGCGCGCCACTCTCCGAGAGCTAGGACCGCGGCCCCGCCGCGCGGAGCCGGGACCGCGCTCCCGGCGGAGCGCACACCAAAGCACCGCCACGCGAGCCCGAGACCCGGCGGACGTGCGCAGCACTTCCGCCGGCTAGAAGAGCTGGTTCTCGCCGCCGAAGATGGCGGACACCGAGTCGTCGGCGAAGACGTTCATGATCGTCTCCGCGAGGAGGCCCGCGACGGGGAGCACGGTCAGGTTCGGCGGGGCCTCGAGCTGGTTGATCGGGACGGTGTCCGTCACGACGATGCCGTCGATCGGCGCCTTGTGGAACTTCTCGAGCGCGCCGCCGCAGAAGACGCCGTGCGTCGCGAACACGTAGACGCCCTTCACGCCCTTCTCGCGGAGCGCCTCGACGTTCGCGATCAGCGTGCCGCCGGTCATGATCACGTCGTCGCCGACGATCGCGGTCTTGTCGCGCACGCGGCCGGTGATCTCCGTCACCTCGACCTGGTCGCGCTCGGGTCGCGTCTTGTGCATGATCGCGAACTCGGCCTCGATCATCTCGGCGAAACGGACGGCCATCTTCGCGCGGCCCTCGTCGGGAGCGACCGAGACGATGTCTGGGCCTGTCAGCCCGAGATCGCGGAAGTGGCGCGCGAACAGCGGCAGCGCGGTCATGTGGTCGACCGGGATGGTGAAGAAGCCCTGGATCTGGCCGGCGTGGAGGTCCATCGTCAGCACGCGGTCGGCGCCGGCGAGCTGGAGCATGTCGGCGACGAGGCGCGCGGAGATCGGCTCGCGCGGCCGCGCCTTCCGGTCCTGCCGCGCGTACGGGAACAGCGGCATGACGGCCGTGATCCGCTTGGCGGAGGCGAGCTTCGCCGCCTGGATCATGAACATGAGCTCCATCAGGTTCCGGTCGACCGGCTGGCAGCCCGTCTGGACGAGGAAGATGTCGGCGCCGCGAATCGACTCGATGTAGCGCCCGTAGGTCTCGCCGTTCGCGAACGTGTCCAGCTCGATGTCGCCGAGCTCGACGCCGAGCTTCTCGGCGATCTGCCGGGCGAGATCCGGGTGCGAGCGCCCGGAGAAGACCATGAGCCGCTTCGACGGCCCACGCTCGAGCCAGTGTCCCTGGACGGGCTGCGTCACGGCCGCTCCTTCGAGACCGGGCAGCGCAAGCTCAGCTGTCAGGCTTTCCATGCTTCTCGTAGACCCACCCTTCCTTCGTGAGCTGCCGCGGGGGGAATCCGGCCAGCGATCCCGGAGGGACATCATCCGTGATGACCGCACCCGCTGCAATCCAGCTGTCGTCGCCGATCTCCACCGGAGCATCGAAGGTATTGTCGACGCCGGTCCTGACGTTGCTCCCGATCCGGGTCTTCGCCTTCGGCTGGCCCGGCTCGTGCTTGAAGTTCGCGGTCACGTTGGCGGCCGCGACGTTGGTGTCCTCGCCGATCTCGGCGTCGCCGATGTAGGAGAGATGCGGGATCTTCGTCCGCGCGCCGACGGTCGATCTCTTGATCTCCACGAAGGTGCCGATCTTGGCCTGCTCGCCGAGGACCGTGCCCGGCCGGACGTAGGCGAAGGGGCCAATCTCCACCCCCGAGGCGATGCGGACGTCGCCGCGGATCACGGTGAACGGATGGATGGTCGCGTCGGGCTCGATCTCGACGCCGGCCTCGATCCACGTCGAGGCGGGGTCGACGATCGTCACGCCCGCGAGCATGTGCGCCTCGTTGATCCGGTCGCGGAGCGCCGCCGCCGCCGCGGCCAGCTCGACGCGGGTGTTGATCCCCTCCACCTCGAACGGGTCGTCCGCGACGTGCACGGCCACCGGATCGCCGTCGCCGACGAGCAGCCCGATCGTGTCGGTGACGTAGAGCTCGCCCTGGACGTTGTGCGGCTCGAGCCGGTCGAGCGCCGGCCAGAGCTTGTCGGCGCGGAAGACGTAGATGCCGGAGTTGACCTCGCCGAGCGCGAGCTCCTCCTCCGAGGCGTCACCCGCTTCGACGATGCGCGCGAGTCCGCCCGTCGCGTCGCGGACGATGCGCCCGTAGCGGCGCGGGTCGGCCGGCTCGAAGGAGAGCACGGTGCCGGCCGCGCCGGCCGCGGCGTGGGTGTCGAGCAGCGCGCGAACGGTCGCGGGGGTCAGGGCGGGGACGTCGCCGTTGAGGACGAGCACGTCGCCGCCGAAGCCGTCGAGGGCGCCGC
>Ga0335069_10004166_pt1 | contig 21604 bp, 14 predicted proteins | sample Lox_Sample_11_FD_206714 | JGI IMG/M metagenome (GOLD analysis project Ga0335069, IMG submission 206714) | Soil microbial communities from Loxahatchee National Wildlife Refuge, Florida, United States - Lox_Sample_1.1 | ecosystem: Environmental > Terrestrial > Soil > Wetlands | place: USA...
GAGCCGTCCTCGACCTTGACGTCGTAAGTCCGCAGCGCCACCGTGCAAGGCGCGCCCACCGCCCGACCGGTCCTGATCTCGAACGTGCCCTCATGTAAAGGACACTCAATCAAGCCTCCATCCAGGATCAGGCCATCCGACAAGGCCGCCTGTCCATGCGTGCAGCGATTGCTCGTGGCAAAGTAAGACCCATCGATCCGGTATAGACACACCTCTTCCGCACCCCCGATCGTGGCACGCAGCGTCGCGCCCTCACTGAGCTCGGTGCACGATGCAATCCGGATCCAGTCGTTCGCGCTGTTCAGATCGAATCCCTCAGCCCTGCATCACGTCCAGATAATGATTTTCCATGTGGTACAGCGCTTCCTCCAGCGGCGACATCGGACCGGGCCGGAAGAAGCCGGAAGTGGCCGATCGCTGCAACGACTCCACCATGGCCGAATCCTCCGTGACGATCTGCGCCACGAACGCGCGGTAACGCTCCAGTTCACTCTCGAAGTTTGGGATCGAGAAGGCGGCCTCCGGAAATAGCAGATAACAGACAATCTGGGTCTCGGCGACAGATCGGGGCCACACGTGCCACATCCTCACGCTGTCGGCCCGCATCGACAGATTGAGATTCGGATAGATGCCGGCCTTGCAGGCGATGCTGGAGGATTCCTGTTCGGCCCACGGGAGCGTGGGGAACACCTGGCGGCCACGCTTGTCGTGGGGCCGCGCCTCATAGCGCACATGCCAGCCGCCGCCGCGTTCCAGTTGGAATTTCATACCGCCACTGCTCTTGACGAAACCCCCGAAGCTGCTCGCGTGGATCACGCCCACGTGGTAGATGTCGATGAGATTCTCAACCAGAAATTTCCAGTTGCACTTCACGTTCATCACCACGGTCGAGGCGGTGCGGCACTGTTCCGTGCGGAACCACCACAGGTGGGTCTCGAACGGCGCGATGAAATCCTCGAACGGCGGCGGGCTGTCGCTGAAGTTGACGAAGATCCAGCCGCGCCAGATCCGCTGCTGCAGCGGTCGCAGCCGCGCGCCGCTCAGATCCACCTTGCAGGCTTTCATGCCCGGGGCGGCGATCAGGCGCCCGTCCACGCCGTACAGCCAGGCGTGATAGGGACAGCTGAAATCCTTCACGTGGCCGCACCCGGCGGCCAGCTCGGCGCCGCGATGCAGGCACTGGTTCATGAACACGGAGAATTCCTCCGCGCCGGAGCGGGTGACGACGATCGACTCGTCCGTGATCGTGAGTGTCTTGTAGTCGCCGACGTTGGGGAGTTCCTCCACACGGCCTACTGACAGCCAGTGGGTCATCCAGATGCGCGATTTCTCGAGCGCGTAGATCTCGGGCGAGCAGTACAGCTCCCCGGGCAGATGGCGCGCCAGACTCGGGTCCGCCCGCGTGGCGGCAAGGCCGGGAGCAAGTCGCGCCAGAGTTTCCTGACCGGGGTGCATCGCGTGTCTCCGCTGGATGGGCCGCTTCGGATCGTGCGAATCTATACGCCATCAGATCGATCGATGTATAGATCGACTGTCGAATCGACATGCAGCGCCCGCGGCTGCCGTGCATTGACGTGGCGAGCCCCGGGGCTCGGGGGTGATCAGGTGAAGCGGAAGGTCAACGACGTGGATTACCTGACTCGCGAGGAGGCGCTGGACCGGCTGGGAATCAAGCGCGAGTCGCTCTACACCTACGCCAGCCGGGGACTGCTGAAGACGCTGCGTCCACCGGGGAGTCGCCGCAAGCTCTACCTGAAATCCGATGTCGAGAAGCTGAAGTCGCGCGCCGGCGAGCGCCTCGTCAGGGCGCCGGTTTCACAGCATCTGCGCTACGGCGAGCCGATCGTGCAGACCCTGATCAGCGAGATCCGGCCCGAGGGTCCCCGCTATCGTGGTTATCCGGCGTTGGAGCTGGCTGCCCAGTCCCGCTCGTTCGAGTATGTCGCCGATCTCATCTGGACCGGCAAGCCCAAGCCGCGCGATGTCGCGTGGAACCTGCCGACGCCAGCGGCGGAAGTCGATGACTGCGTGACCGCGGCGCGACGGCTCTATGGACGCAGCAAAATGCGCAATTCCCGCGCGCGCGCCGACTGGTCCGACAGCTCCTGGATTCCCGCACTGCTGGTGATGCTGGCACTGCGTCAGGAGGAGCATGAACGAGCTGCAGTTGCGGGCGCGAAAGGCGAGGATGCGGTGTCCACGGGACGCTCTCTGGTAGCCGCCTTCGCCGGCGTCGCCGGCATCCTGAGCGGAAATTCCTACACCCCGCTTCGCGCCGGCGAATTCATTTCCGAATGCCTGTTACGGGGCTTTGGGTGTTCCATCGAGGGCCCCGGCGTGGACGCGCTGAACATGGCGCTGACGCTCTCGGCGGAACATGAGTTGTCGGCGCCGACCTTCGCCGCCCGAATCTGTGCCTCGACCGGCGCTGACCTGGCGGCGAGCGTGGCCTGCGCGGTGTTGGTCCAGACCGGTCCCATGCAGGCAGGAGGCGCGGCGGAGGTGGAGGAGTTGTTCGCGGCAGTACGGAAGGATCCCGGCGAATGGCCTCCGGGGTACACGGCCCGTGACCTGCCTTGCTTCAGCCACCCCCTGTACGACCGGGATCCGCGCGCGAACCTGCTCATCCAGACAGCCCGGGACCTCCTGCCGCAGCGCGCGAAAGCGGCGTGCGTGTTCGACTTCGTCGACAGGATCGAGCAGGAACAGGGCCGCCATCCCAACATCTTCGCGGCGCTCGTGATGCTCTGCATGGCCCTGGAGCTGCCCAGCGGCAGCGCCGCGTTCCTGCACACACTGGGGCGGATCGCGGGCTGGATCGCGCATGCTGCCGAGCAACGACTCAGCGGCGTAATGCTCAGGCCGAGGGCGCGTTACGTCGGGACGCGGGTCGCCTGATCCTTTCCCGCCCAGTCGGCCGGGCCACTTCGCGGAAGAGCTGCCAGATCAGTCTTCGCAGCCAGCGGCTCGCCGGGTCGTGATGATACCTGCGGTGCCAGTACTGACGGATCTCCGCGTCCGGCATCTCGAAGGGGGGATCGCATGCGCGCACGGCATCCTGATCCAGCAACGCGTGCGCGGGAACCACGGCCACGAGATCAGTCGCGGCGACGATAGCGCATGCGACACGATAAGTCGTCACGCGCAGGTGTACGTCCCGCACAGCTTTTCGCAACGCCAGGGCCGCCTCCACCAGGATATCCGCATAGCCTGATGACGTGCTGACATGGAGCGCCTTCCTGTAACTGTCCAGCGTGACGCCCCCGCGAAAATCCGGATGATTGAAACGGGTGATGAACCGATAGCGATCCTGGAACAGGGGCTGTTGGTAGTAGCGATCGCCAAGGAAGGGCAGGCTGCCGATGGCGAGATCCGCATCGCCCGTCTCCAGAGCCTTGTCATACCCTGCATGCGGAAGCTTCAGGGCTTCGATCCTGACATCCGGCGCTTCTGTGCGCAAAGCATGTACCAGCTTCGGAAGAATCAACATCTCCCCCGCATCGGACAGCAGGATCCGGAAGCTGTGCTGCGAGCGGGCAGGATCGAACTCGACGGCCTCGCTCAGGGACTTCGCGAGGATCGACAGGGCCTCGCGCACCGGTCCGGACAATGACTCGCAGCGCACGGTCGGCGCCATGCCGGCCGCCGTCCGCACGAACAACGGATCCTCGCAAGCCTGACGCAGGCGCTTGAGCGCGTTGCTCGTGGCTGACTGGGACAGACCCAGTTGCACGCTCGCCAGCGACACGCTGCGGGTCTGGTAGACGGCGGCGAACACCCGCAGCAGGTTGAGATCGAGTGACTCGATATTCACAGCGTGAATAGATCAGTTCACTGAAACAGTGTTGACCGAATATACGCCGGGTTCCGATAGTGAGCCAGACCGGTGGCGAGCCCGCCCACCGCTGACGAGTTGGCACGGGCGTCGCCATGGTGATGTGCGGAGAGCGGAGTGGGAGAGGCCGGGGAGGTCGCGGTGGTGATCGTGGGAGCAGGCCCGGTGGGCCTCGCGATGGCCGTGGAGCTCGGGCGCAGGGGTGTCGACTGCCTGCTGCTCGAGCAGACCGACGGGCGGATCGAGCACCCACGCACGGGACTGATCGCCGTACGCAGCATGGAGGCATTCCGCCGCTGGGGCATCGCCGAGGAAGTGCGTCGCTGCGGCTTTCCCGACCGATACGCGCTGTCAGTCGTCTTTTGCACGAGTCTCAGGGGGTTTCTGCTCGATCGCGAGACTTACCCGGGCATGGCCGACACGCCGACCCCGCCGGGAACTCCGGAGAAGAAGCAGCGCTGTCCGCAACTGTGGATGCAACCGATCCTGCAGCGCGCCGCCGCGCGCACACCGGGCGTCAGGGTGCGCTATCACCATCGCCTCGAGGAGTTCTCGCAGGACGCCACCGGCGTGAACTGCCTGGTCCGTGAGGTCAACTCGGATGAGGTGCGCCACGTGCGTGCCCGATACCTGATCGGGTGTGACGGCGCCGGCAGCGGGATCCGCAAGGCCCTGGGGATTCCCGAGCAGGGCCGTGTGCTGAGTTACTCGGTGAACATCCTGATCCACGCGCCTGGCCTCGTCTCCCGCCATGGCATGGGAGAGGCGGAGCGCTATCTGTTCGTCCAGCCGGAAGGCACGTGGGCGAATCTGACGGTCGTGGACGGCCGGGACATCTGGCGCCTCACCGTTCTCGGATCGGACGAGAAACTCGATCCGGCGCGACTCGATGCGCCCGCGCTCGTGAGACGCGCGCTCGGGAGCGATGACATCCCCTTCACCGTGCTGTCGGTGCTGCCCTGGCGGCGCAGCGAGACGCTCGCTGCGGAATTCTCCAGGGGCCGCGTACTGCTGGCCGGCGACTCGGTCCATACCATGTCACCCACCGGCGGGATGGGAATGAACACCGGCATCCAGGAGGTGCTCGATCTGGGCTGGAAGGTCGAAGCCCGCCTGCGGGGCTGGGGCGGATCGCGGCTGCTGGACAGCTATACGCTCGAGCGGCGCCCGATCGCCGCCCGCAACATCGCGTTCTCCTCGCAGAACTTCGCAGCGTGGCTCGATGCACCGAGTCCGGGTGCCGTGTGCGATGCGACGGAAGAGGGCGAGCGCCTCAGGCGGGCGCTGGGCCGTCGGCTACGTGAGGCGACGCGCGTGGAGTGGGAGTCCCTCGGCCTGCAGATCGGCTACCGCTACGAGGACTCCCCGATCTGCATTCCTGACGGGACGGCCGCGACGCCCGATGACTTCTCGCACTACGTGCCGACGGCCCGTCCGGGTTCGAGAGCCCCACATGCGTGGCTCGCGGACGGCCGCTCGACTCTCGATCTGTTTGGGTCGGGGTTCACACTACTGAGCTTTCCCGGCGCCGACGCGAAGGCTGCCGAAGAGCTGTGCCGCGCCTTCCAGAAGCGCGGCGTACCGCTCGCCACACACGAGCTCAAGGAGCAAGCCATAGCCGAGCTGTACGGCCGGCCCCTCGTCCTTGTTCGCCCGGACGGCCATGTGGCCTGGAGAGGCGAATGTCCGCAGGAAGTGGATGACATTGTCGATCAGGTGCGTGGCGCCGGAGCGACGAGGCGCGCCGCCTGAGGCCGTCCGAGGCGGGAGTGGCGCTCTCATGCGTAGTAATCAGGTACGACATCCATCGGGGGAGACCATGAAAAGACCTCAAAGACACCTGTCGTTCCGACTGACCGCCTGGGCGGGTCCGGCCCTGGGCCTGCTTCTCGCGTGCGATCCGGGCCTCTCGAGTGCGCAGACGTCTCCGGCTTCGGAAGGACTGCAGGAGATCGTCGTCACGGCGCAGCGTCGGGCCGAATCGCTGTCCAATGTTCCGGTCAGCGTGAGCGCCTACGACCGCGATTCGCTCGACCAGATCGGCGCGAAGACAGTCGAGGACGTCACCCGTACCATGCCCGGCATCATCGTGCGGCCGGCGTTCGAAGGCACGACGACGATTGCCATCCGGGGTATCAGCTCGGTCGTCGGCGCCGGTACGACCGGCATCTACATCGATGACACACCCATCCAGGTGCGAGCGCTCGGCGCGGGCGGAGTCGCCACCAGCGCCTTTCCGCGCATCTTCGATCTGGAGCGGGTGGAGGTTCTGCGCGGACCGCAGGGCACGTTGTTCGGGTCCGGCTCCGAGGGTGGCACGATCCGCTTCATCACGCCCTCGCCGCTGCTGGATCAGACCTCGGTCTACAGCCGCTCGGAAGTCAGCATGACCGATCACGGTGATCCGAACTTCGAGCAGGGAATCGCGGTTGGGGCACCCATCGTGGCCGACACCCTGGGCTTTCGGGCCAGCGCGTATGCCAGGCGCGATGGCGGATGGGTGGACCTGGCTCCCTACCCGGGGCCGATTACCGACCGCAACATCAACGCCGAGAACACACTGGTCGCGAATCTCGCGCTGGGCTTCAGGCCGTTCGCGGCCCTGACCATCACCCCGGGCGTGTACTACCAGAGGGTGCGCACCCAGGATGTGGATCAATACTGGCCGCAGTTGTCGGATCCCGCGCGCGGCCAGTTCGTCAGCGGCCAGCTGCTCGCCCAGCCCGGACTGGATCGATTGACGCTGCCGAGCCTGAAGATCCAGTGGGAGCTGGGCGCGGCCACGCTGTACTCGAACACCTCCTACCTGGACCGCACGCGGGACGTGCTCGGCGACTATTCGTTCATCTTCACCGAGGTGCTGACCGGCAACTACACCGGCCCGCATTTCGCCTCGCCGACCCAGTTCCAGAATCCGCAGACCACCTTCACCCAGGAAATCCGCCTGCAATCGCAGGACACGGGCCGGGTGACATGGCTCGTCGGGGCCTTCTACCAGGACAATCGCCAGAAGGCGAACCAGCTCGCCTATGCACCGCAGTTCGATCAGCTGACCCAGGCGGTGTTCGGTCTGAGCGTGGTCGATCTGTTTGGCATCCCGCTGCTGCCCGGCGGACTGGGCTACGTCGGTCTGGATACCTCCAAGGACACGCAGGAGGCCGTGTTTGGCGATGCCGGCATCCATCTGACCGACAGCTTCAGCGTGGACCTCGGACTGCGCGTCGCCCATACGAAGTTCAGCTTCACCAACTTCCAGAATGGTCCCATCAACGGCGGCGCGAGCAGCGCCACGGGCAGCCAGTCCCAGACCCCCATCTCCCCGAAGGTCTCGTTCAACTACAAGCCGGACGACAGCCTGCTGGTGTATGCCTCCGCCGCGAAGGGGTTCCGTCCCGGCGGAGCGAACACACCGGTGCCCGAGCAGCAGTGCGCCGCCGACCTGGCGGGTCTGGGATTGAGCCATGCGCCCACGACGTATGACTCCGACACCGTGTGGAGTTACGAGGTGGGATCCAAGACGAAGGCACTCAACGGCCGGCTGCTGCTCGATGGCAGCGCCTTCTACGTGAACTGGAAGAACATCCAGAACGTCGTGCCGCTGTCGGCCTGCGGCTTCAGTTATGTCGGCAACCTGGGCAATGCGGTCAGCAAGGGATTCGATCTGCAGGGCACCCTGAAGGTGGTGGACGGACTGCTGGCGCATCTGGCGCTGGGCTACACCAACGCCAAGTACTCCCACACCTACTATTCCGCGCCCGGCATTCCTCTGGCCTCCGAGGGCGACCGCCTCGACACGCCGCCCTGGCACGCCTCGCTCTCCACCGACTATTCATTCGGAGTACCCGTGGTGGAGCAGGGGTATCTGCACCTGCAGTACGACTTCGACAGCGCGTATGACCTTCAGAACGCGAGCGATGCGACGTACGACCCCCTGGTGAACCATGTGGGTTCAACCCGCTTCATGTCGGCGCGGCTGGGATTGAGGCCGGGCCGTTGGGACGTCTCGGTGTTCGCCGACAACCTGCTCGACTATCACGACACGACGAGCTTCTTCCACGACTTCCGCACCTCTGAACTGGTGAGGTACACGGCGCTGCGGCCGCGAGTGATCGGTGTGACGGCCAGCTTCAAGTACTGACCCGGAGCGCGCGATCATGCAATCAGCCTGGCGTTCGGTGGCGGTGGCTTCGGTGGTGGCGTTACTGGCATCGGGCGCCACGGCAGGTGCGCTCGGAACCGACGAAACGGCAGACGCGGGACCGGTGAAACTCGTCCTGCTCCACGGCCATGTGCGCTCAGGCGACGAGGTGGCAGAAGCGCTGGCCATCAATGGGCGCGGCGTGATTGTCGCAATCGGCTCGGATGCCGAGATCGGGCGTCTGCGCGGGGAGGGCACGCGCGTGCTGGATCTGGCCGGTGGCACGGTTCTGCCCGGATTCAGTGACATGCATGTCCACCCGGTGTTTGCAGGCCTGCAGGCCTTGCGCTGCATCATCCCGCAGGGTTCCAGGCTTCCCGCGATCCAGAAGATCGTGCGCGACTGTGCCGCGAAGGCAGGCCCCGGAAAGTGGATCACAGGCGGACAGTGGGACGCTCCTGCCATCGGGCGCACTCCGACCCGTCAGATGCTCGACGTGGTCTCTCCGGACAACCCGGTGCTGCTGGGGGACTCGAGCGAACACAGCGGCTGGGCCAATTCCCGGGCGCTCGCCATTGCGGGGGTCACTCGTAATACGCCGAACCCCAAGAACGGGATCATCGAGCGCAGCGCAGATGGCGAGCCCACCGGGGCGCTGCGCGAGGAGGCGGTCGCTCTCGTCAAGAAGCATGTGCCACCACCGGATGACGCGACGGTCCGAGCCGCGTTGCAGTCATCCGTGGACACGATGCTGTCGTTCGGTATCACATCCTTCACGGAAGCGGCGGCCGGATACAGTTCGAGTCTGCGTAAGGAAGTGAATGCCTTCGTCGCGCTGGCGGATGCAGGAACACTCAAGCAGCGGGTGCGCCTGTGCCTGTCCTTCGACCCTGACAATCCGGAATTCGAAAACGTGCTCCAGGCGCGCAATCTGTACGCACGCGAACGGCTGCAAGTGGATTGCGTCAAGATCTTCCTTGACGGGGTTCCGACTGAATCCCACACGGCGGCCATGCTGGAGCCGTACGCAAGCCGGATCCACGGTCGCGACGACGAGGCCAGCCGCAAGGGCATGCTGCTGCTGAGCCAGGAGGCGATCGACCGGGCCGTCATCCGCTTCGACCGGATGGGGATGGCCGTGAAATTCCATGCGGCCGGCGACGCCGCCGTGCGCGCAGGACTCAATGGAATCGAGGCCGCGCGCAAGGCCAACGGCTTCAGCGGAATCCTGCACGACGTCGGTCACAGCACGTTCGTGTCGAAGGAGGACTTGCCGCGCGCTCGCGCGCTCGGCGCCACCTTCGAGGTATCGCCCTACTTGTGGTCGCCCAGTCCCATCACCGATGAGTTCATCGCCGCAGTCGGCCCCGAGCGTATCGAGCGCATCTGGCCGATGCGCGAGATGCTCGCGGCCGGCGCGCTCGTCATTCCCGGATCGGACTGGTCGGTGGTGCCATCCGTCAACCCGTGGATCGCGGTGGAGGAGATCGTGACGCGGGAGGAACTCGGGGGCAGTGAGCGCTCGTTCGGCAGGAACGAGCGTATCGATCTGCGCAGCGCAATCGATCTGTTCACGATCAACTCCGCCCGTCATCGCCACCTGGAGAGCCGCATCGGTCGCATCGCGCCAGGCATGCTTGCCGATGTGATCGTGCTCGACCGGGATCCCTTCGCGATACCGGCCGGCAAGCTGCATGAGGTCAAGGTACTGACCACGATCATCAATGGTGACATCGTATTCCAGCGGTGAAGCGTGAGCAGCGTGTCCTACTTCTGGCATCCGATGCAGCATCCGCGCCAGGACCGCGCTCCGCTGCGGATCGTGCGGGCCGATGGCTGTTACGTCCAGGATGACCGTGGCCGCCAGCTCGTCGATGGGTCGGCCGGATTGTGGAACGTCAATGTCGGGCACAACCGCCCCGAGGTGAAGGCGGCCATTGCCGCGCAGCTGGATGAACTCGAGTTCTTCCAGCTCTTCAACGGCATCGGCCATCCCCGCGCGGAGGAGTTGTCCCGCGTGCTGCACGAGATGCTTGCCCCCGAAGGGATGGAGCGGTTCGTGTACAGCTCGGGTGGTTCCGACGCGGTCGAATCCGCGCTGAAGCTCGCGCGCCAGTACTGGAAGCTGCAGGGTCAGGCGGACCGGACGAAGTTCATCTCTCTGCGCCATGGCTACCACGGCACGCACTTCGGCGGCGCCTCGGTCACCGGCAACCCGGTATTTCATCGCCATTACGAGCCGCTGCTGCCGGGGTGCTTCCATGTCGAGACACCCTGGCTCTATCGCAACCCCTTCACGACCGACCCGCTGGAGTTGGGGCGGATCTGCGCCGAATTGCTCGAGCGGGAGATCATCGCGCAGGGTCCCGATACGGTCGCCGCATTCATCGCGGAGCCCGTCCTCGGCGCCGGCGGAGTGATCGTGCCCCCCGCCAACTACTGGCCCCTCATCCGGGCTGTCTGCGACCGCCACGGTGTACTGCTGATCGCGGACGAAGTCATCACGGGCTTTGGACGAAGCGGAGCACTCTTCGGATGCCGCGGTTGGGGTGTCAAGCCCGACATCCTGTGCCTGGCAAAAGGGATCTCATCCGGCTACATCCCGCTGGGCGCAACTGCGCTCGGTAAACCTATCGCGGATGCGTTCGAACAGAACACGACGTCCGCGGGCGCGGTGATGCACGGGTACACGTATGCAGGGCACCCGGTCGCCTGCGCCGCGGCGATCGCCTCGTTGCGGATCGTGCGCGAGGAGGACCTTCCGGCCAATGCTGCACTTCAAGGCAAGGCACTGCTGGAGCTGTTGAAGCCGTTCGAAGACCGATTTGAAGCTGTGGGGGAAGTCCGCGGCAAGGGCCTCATGATTGCACTCGACCTCGTCAAGGACCGCAATACTCGTGAACCGCTTGATCCACGCGCGGGGTACGCCGCTCTCGTGGCCTCGCTCACGCGCGAGGAGGGCGCGATCGTCCGCGCGGTCGGTTCGATGATCATCCTCTCGCCACCGCTGGTGTTTCGCGAATTACACGTTGAAGCCCTTGCGAACGCGCTCGATCGGGCGTTCCGCAAGGCCCCGCGCCCGTCCTGAGGTTCGCCGCGGCTTCCACGGTCATGAGCGAACAATCTGACCCCACGTCCCTCGCGTCCCTCGCGTCCCTCGCGTCCCTCGCGGCTCCCGCGTCCCTGGCGGCTCCCGCGTCCCTCGCGGCTCCCGCGACTCCCGCAACTCCAGTGATCCCTGCGCTCAGCCGCGCACTCGCTCCGCGCCACATCACCCTCATTGGTCTGGGCGGAGTCATCGGGGCTGGTCTTTTCGTGGGCAGCAGCGTATCGATCGCGGCCACCGGCCCGGCCGTTGTCATCTCGTACCTTCTGGCCGGCACGCTGCTACTGTGCATCATGCGCATGCTCGGAGAGATGACCGTCGCGCTCCCCGACAGACGCGCTCTCATCGAGTTCACGCGCACAGGCCTCGGCGAAGACGCGGGGTTCGTCATTGGCTGGATCTACTGGTACTTCTGGATAGTCGCGGTGGCCGTGGAAGCGATTGCCGGCGCGACCCTCCTGCAGCAATGGATTGTCTTGCCCGCCTGGCAGATCGGTCTTGGTCTGATGGCGGCGATGACGGGCATCAATCTGCTCTCGACACGCTCCTACGGTGAATTCGAGTTCTGGTTCGCATCGATCAAGGTGGCGGCCATCATCGCCTTCATGACGGTAGCGATCTCTTATGCTCTTGGCCTGACAGCGCCTCATCAGCTCACCTTCGGCAACCTCGTGAGCCATGGCGGATTCATGCCGCGTGGTCCGCTGGCCGTGCTCGCTGGCGTCGTGTCGGTGTTCGCGCCGTTGGCCGGCGCGGAGATCGCCACCATCGCCGCGGTCGAGTCCCGGGAGCCGGCCCGGGCGGTCGCACGGATCGTCACGTCGCTGATCGCTCGAATACTGCTGTTCTACGTGGGCTCGGTATTGTTGATCGTCGCGGTCGTGCCCTGGGATCGCGTCGTTCCGGGCACGTCACCGTTTACTTTGGCCCTCGAGCGCATGGGCTTTTCCTGGGCTGGACTGGCCATGAGCGTCGTCATCCTGACGGCGGTGTTGTCGTGCCTCAACTCAGCTTTCTACGTGACCTCCAGGGTGTTATTCATTCTGGCGTCCCATGGGGACGCTCCCCAGGGCCTGGTGCGCCTGAATGGCCGGCGCGTACCCGCGCGTTCAGTGCTGATCGGCTGCGCTGCCGGAGTGCTCGGTGTGATCGCCGCCAGTCTGTGGCCGGATACGGTGTTCGCATTCCTGGTGAACGCCTGCGGGGCGTTGATCCTGTTTGTCTATCTGGCCACGTGCCTGTCGCAGATCCGGCTGCGTCGCGCTCGCTCGCGCGCAGGCGAGCCCGATCCGCCCCTGAGAATGTGGCTGTTTCCCTGGATGAGTTACGCGACGGTGGCCGCTATCGTCGCCGTGTTGATCACCATGGCGTTCACGCCGGAGTTGCAGAGTCAGCTGGGAGCCAGCTTTGCCGCACTCCTGATCGCCATAGTGGCCTGTGCTGTGCGCCGTGCCTACGGAGGACATGTCCAATGAAGATACCCGCTCCCGGTTCTGCTATAGCCGCCGTCCTGATTGGCGCCTTCCCCCTGATCCCATCGGCGGTCACTGCGGCGCCGGCGGTGACCAGACCGACCGCGACCACGTCCGTGGAGAAGCCGAAGTTGCTCCTGCTGAACGGAAACATCCGTACACCGGCGGGCGTCGTGGCGGCTCTGGCGGTCAATGACCGGGGTGTCATTACCGCGCTCGGAACGGATGCGCAGTTGCAATCGCTCAAAACGCAGGCCGCCCGAGTGATCGACCTGCAGGGCAGGACCGTGCTGCCGGGATTCGACGATCAGCATGTGCATCCCGTATTCGCGGGACTGCAGGCCCACAGATGCGTGATTCCCCAGGGAGCCAATCTCAGATCGCTTCAGGAGCACCTGCGAGAGTGCGCGCGTCGGGCCGCGCCGGGCGCATGGATCACGGGAGGCCAATGGGATGCTCCCGCTCTGGGTGCACCCATGGAGCGCAGTCAGCTGGATGCTGTCTCCGCTGACCATCCTGTGCTGCTCGGTGACACGAGCGAGCACAGCGCCTGGGCCAACTCCCGGGCACTGCAGATCGCCGGTGTCGACCGGTCCACGGCGAATCCTCAGTCAGGCATCATCGAGCGGAACGCCGCGGGAGAGCTGACCGGCGTCCTGCGCGAGGCGGCAGTCCCTCTCGTGCGCCAGCATGTGCCGGCTCCGACTTCGACGGAAATCGAAGCGGCATTGACTTCGTCCACGCGGATCATGCTTTCCTACGGGATCACGTCGTTCACCGAGGCTGCCGTCGGTTACTCCGCCGGTCTAGAGAAGGAGGTGGGCGCCTACGTGGCGTTGACTGATTCGGGCGCGCTGAGTCAGCGCATCCGTGTGTGCATCACCTGGTCTCCGGGGGACGCTTCGGCCGAACAGTTCATCGCACAGCACAACCTGTATACGCGTGACAGGCTATCGGTTGATTGCGTGAAGATCTTTCTTGACGGAGTGCCGACTGACAGTCATACGGCGGCGATGCTGGAGCCCTACGTAGGCAAGGTCGTCGGACGCGCTGACGAGACGAGTGAGAAGGGTATGCTCCTCGTGCCCCAAAACGTGCTGAACGACGCGGTTACCCGCTTTGACGCGCTGGGTCTGGCCGTAAAGTTCCATGCCGCAGGAGACGCTGCGGTACGCGCAGGCCTCAATGCGATTGAAGCGGCCCGCAAACGCAACGGATTCAGCGGAGTGCTCCATGACGTAGGCCATTGCACATTCGTCTCTCGCGACGACATTCCTCGCGCCAGAAAGATTGGTGCGACGTTCGAAGTGTCGCCTTACCTGTGGAGCCCGAGCCCCATCAACGACAGCATCGCCGAGGCGGTAGGTCCTCGAACAATCCAGCGCGTGTGGCCGGTGCGCGAGATGCTCGATGCCGGAGCGCTGGTGGTGCCCGGATCGGACTGGTCCGTGGTCCCGTCCGTGAACCCATGGGGTGCGATCGAAGCGCTGGTGACTCGCGAAAGGCCGGGGGGAAGCGCCGACTCATTCGGGAAGGCCGAGGCGATTACCGTGAAGGAAGCCCTGGATCTTTTTACCGTGAATGCGGCGCGCCACCTGCACCAGGAAGGACGGCTCGGGCGGGTGGCCGTCGGGATGCTGGCCGATCTGGTGGTACTGGATCAGGATCCACTGACGATTGCGGCCGGGCGGCTCCACACGGTCAAGGTGCTCAAGACGATCATCAACGGCGATCTGGTCTTCGATTCTGCGCCCGAACGCCTCCCAGGCAGGCCGTGAACTCCGCTCCGAACAGAAAGATCTGCGCCGTGTAGTACAGCCAGAGAAGAAGGGCTGCGAAGGAGGAAGCGGCTCCGAAGGCCGAAGGCTGGGTCGAGCGCGCCAGATACAGCCCGATCCCCCATCGGCCGACTTCAAACAGGACAGCGGTCAGCAACGCTCCGGCGGCCACGGTTGGCCACGCAAGCCGGCGCGTGGGCATGAAGCGATAGATCAGTGCAAACAGTCCCGCAGTCAACACCAGCGACAGCAGCGTGTTACCGAAGCTTATGGTTCCCACCAATTCCGGATATCGGGCAGCAACGCGGGTTTGCAGATGCGCCAGAGCGGCGGAAAGCGTGAGCGACACCAGCAGCAGGAAGCCGATGGCGAGAATGAAACCGAATGACAGCACCCGTCTCAGCATCCATCCACGAATGCCTGTACGCGCGAGTTTCTGACTCTGCCAGATGATCTCGAGCGCTGATTGAAGGGCCGTCAGCACCGTGGTCGCTCCGATCATCAGCGTGATGATACTGACCACGGTGGCAACCGAACCGCGCACTTCCCGCGCGCTGTGGACTGCTTCAAGCAGTACTTGGGCCGTAGCCGGACCAAACAGCGCCGTCAGTTGCAACGAGACGTGCGCATCGGCGTTCTTCTCATCGACCACGAGCCCGGCCAGGGTGAGCAGGATCACGAGCAACGGTGCGATGGAAAATGCGCAGTAGAAGGCAAGCGCCGCACCGATGCTCGAGGCGTTGTCCTCGCTCCAGTGCCAACCGGCACACTGCAGCAGCCGGATGAACTTGCTCACGCGGGAGCGCATGCCAGGGCGCTCCTGGCCCACTTTGGATCCGTGGCGGCGGCGTGCTGACAGGCCCCGTGGTTTCATCACGCAAGCGTGGGCAAGTTGCCGCCGGCCAGATGGAATCGCTGATCCGTGAATCGGCGCGACAGCGCCAGCAGCAGTCTTGCCCTGGCATCTTCCGCAGCGACTTCCGGGCGAACTTCGGCACTGAGAATCAGGCTTGCCGTGGCTCCCTCAAAGCCCGATACCTTGCAACTCTTCTGTCCTTCGTTCCCCAGGGCTTCACTCGCGGCCTCCACGGCTTCACGGCACGCCGAATCCAGGTCGGCCGTGCGCGCGAGCCTGATGGTGACCGTGACCCGCCGCCCGGGAGGGGATGTACCAAGATTGATGGTGACCTGGCTTGCCGCGAGGCTGTTGGGGACGACGACCGTGCGGCCATCGGCGGTGCGCAACCGCGTGCATCCCAGCGTGATGAGTTCAACTGATCCGATCTCCGTACCAGCCGGAGCCGCAACCTGCACGGTGTCGCCCAACCGGAAGGGTCTGTAGATGGTCATGGCAATCCCGGCGACGAGATTGCCGAGCGTACTCTGGGCAGCAAGGCCTATGACCACGGAGGCAATGCTGGCGCCGGCGAGCAGCGCCGTTCCCATGGAGCGAAGCATGGGAATCAGGTGAGCGTAGAGGATCAGGAAGATCACCCAGATCAGGGCGGTGCCGAACTGCTGCAGGAAACTGATCGTCGTCCGGTCAATGTGCCCCTCGCGAACCATGGCGGCATGGACCGCGGCTCTCAATCCCCGCGACAGCAGCAGGGCCAGCAGCAGGAAGAGCGCGAAATAGATCGATGCCCCGAAGAGCGAGTCAGGGCCGAGGTACGCCAGCGCATCGTGTTCGCCAATCTTCAGGTCGTGCATGCGTCGTTCTGGAATGCAGGTCGGCCAAGGGGGCCGCCGCCGCTTCGGATTCGGATCCCAGCTCCACAGGAAACGACCGGCCGCTACCGAAGGTTCCCGTCATCCGCGGGATTTCCTTTTCCGGTCTCCCGAATGCCCGCATGCCGGGATACCCGAACGGCCTGTCCGATACCCCCCCCCGACAGGATGATTCCACCGCCAGGACCGGACCTGCACAATGTGCTCATACCCTGGGCGAGCAGGGTCGCTCAAAAGGAGCCTGAAATGCGTGAAGCCTCACGGTCCAGCGTGCTCATCGTGGGCGTCGGTGCCTGGCATGGACTGGGCGCGGCTATCGCGCGCAGGTTCGCGAAGGGGGCAGGCCGTGAGCGTGATGAAGGGATACTACCCGCTTGAGCGCTTCCCCCAAAGTACGCTGTATGCGCTTGAGGATCTCTTGCCAAAAGACCGCGTGGTCGATCAGGAACGAACTGCGCAGTCCAAAGTTGATGAACTCGTGTGAGCCGGAGCGAATATGGTATCGATCGAGGAACTGAATAACTTCGGCGTCGGACTCTTCCCCGGCCACGTCGGGATCGTCTTCACCTCCGCGAGCAAAGAGGAAATTCGTTCGGAGATGGCCGTCCGGCCTTTTGTGATGGCTCCGAACGGCTATCTGCACGCTGGCGCCATTGTCACTTTGGCCGATACGACCGCCGGTTACGGGTGCCGCCTGCATCTGCCCCAGGATGCAGTTGGGTTCACCACGATCGAGTTGAAGTCGAATCACCTGGGAACGGCGCGTGAAGGCACCATCGACTGCGTCGCGACGCCGGTTCACGTCGGCCGGACCACCCAGGTCTGGGATGCGGTCGTGACGCACCGGGAGAAGGGCAAGCGCATCGCGTTGTTCAGGTGCACCCAGCTGGCGCTTTATCGCTGATCTGCTCCTCCCACCGGGGGGCTGCAGGGCATCACCAGGCGACGATCTCCCCGACTTCTTGGCACAATGACTCCGTCAATCATCCTGGAGACGGGCACGGTGCCACGGTCTGCGCCACTGAGTTCCGAGGATCTGCGGTTTTTCATGACTGTGGCCACCGCGCCGTCGCTGGCGGCAGCCTCGCGCGCGCTCGATGTATCCCGATCCGCCGTGACGCAACGGCTTGCCCAGCTGGAAAAACGCCTCCGGTGCCGGTTGCTGGATCGCACCACACGCCACCTGCATCTGACGGAGGAGGGTCGATTGCTGCTGGAGCGGGCTGCCAGCCTGCTGCGCGATCTCGACGAGCTGGCTCACACGCTGGATGTGCGGCACGACGTGGTAAGCGGTCATTTGCGGATCGCGGCGCCCTTGGGATTTGGGCGCAAATACATCACCGGTGTGCTGAGTGAGTTTCGGAGGATCTACCCGGATGTGACGGTTGCCCTGACGTTGACAGACCGGCCCGCCGCCACGGGCGAGGAAAACTGGGATGTCATCGTACACATCGGGGAATTGCGTAATTCCTCGCTGGTGATGGTCCGCCTCGCCCCCAACACCCGGATTGCCTGTGCGGCACCAACTTATCTTGCCCGCTGTGGCGAGCCGCTCGAGCCCGGAGATCTCGCCAGGCACGCGTGCCTGGCACTTCGACAGAACGAGGAGGATGTCACGCTGTGGCGCTTCTCGGACCGTCAGCGGCGGGTATTCCCTGTGCGAATCAACCCGGTGATGGCGAGTAACGACGGCGAAGCCGTCCGGACCTGGGCGCTGGAGGGATTGGGGATCATGGTCCGATCCGAATGGGACGTCGCCGACGATCTGCGCGCAGGTCGTCTCCGCCGAGTACTGGCACGCTATCGGATGCCGAGCGCTGACGTCGTGGCACTTCTGGGAAAACGTGGACAGCGTATCGCGCGAGTTGACGCCTTTCTCAGACTGTTGAAAGAGAGGCTGCAGCCCATCCCCTGGCGCACCTGAGCTCCACCGTTCGCGCGGGCTCGCCTGCGCCGGCTCACTGTTAAGTCCTGCCTAAACTCTGTAGAGAGTCCGCGGCCTCTGCCCGAGTGTCGTCCGTCTGCTCATAATCGAGGTGCGGATCACGCGATGGCCGTAGGGCCCGCGCCCAGGGAAGGTTTTGAGAAGACACCCTGGGGACCCCATGAAAAAGCACCTGTTGATGGCTGGTCTGGCACTTGCGAGTACCTTGTCTGTTTCCGCGCGCGCCGAAACGGCAGATGGCGCCCCGGCAACGGCAGGCGCCGATGTCGAGGAGATCGTTGTCACGGCAACGCGTCGGCAGGAGTCAATCGACAAAGTCCCCATGAGCATCGCCGCTCTGTCGCAGGAGCGCATGGATCAGCAAGGGGTGAAGTCCATCGAGGATCTCGCGAAATTCACGCCGGGCGTCAACTTTGCCCCCGCCGGTGACGGCCTGACCAACTCCATTGCCATCCGGGGTGTCTCCTCGGGTGTTGGCGCTTCGACGACCGGTATCTACATCGACGACACCCCGATTCAGGTCCGTTCGGGCACCGGCATCGTCACCCAGAACACCTACCCGCACCTGTTCGACCTGGATCGGGTGGAGGTTCTGCGAGGTCCGCAGGGCACGCTGTTCGGCACGGGCTCGATGGGCGGTACCATCCGCTTCATCACTCCCGAGCCCGATCTGCACAGCTATTCGGTCTACTCACGCGCCGAGTATGGTTCGACCAGGGGCGGCGATCCCAGTTACGAGATCGGCGCGGCGGCGGGTGGTCCCGTCGTGGATGGCGTGCTGGGATTTCGCGCCAGTGCCCTGTACTCGGATCAGGGCGGTTTCATCAACCGTGAACCCTTCACGGGCAACGTCGTGACCGAGAAGGGAGTCAACTACAACTACAACACGGTATTTCGCGGCGCTCTGAAGTTCCAGCCGGGCGACTCGGTAACTATTACGCCCGCCATCTACTATCAGAAGCAGCGCACGAACGACACCTACGCCTGGCTGACGATATCGAATCCGGGCGGGGGGGACTACAACACAGGGTACACGCAGCCGGAGCCTATCGACGACACGTTCACGCTGCCTTCCCTGAACGTGCGCTGGCGCCTGCCGGGGATGGAGCTGATCTCGAATACGTCCTTCTTTTACCGGCATCTGACACGTGCGTCGGACTACACCAACTTCCTGTGGAATGCCCTCTCAGGTGGTGTCACCCCCACGGATCCGCTGCCCGGCTACAGGACGGTTTCGCTGGACGAGGTACGGCAGAACTCCTTCACGCAGGAAATACGCTTGCAATCGACCGCCACGGACAGTCAACTGCAGTGGCTGGTCGGCGCCCTGTTCCAGTCCTCCCGTCTGTACACGAATCAGTACGAGTACGACCCGCAGTTGCCCGCGCTGTCTCTGGCGCTGTTCGGCGCTCCGATCGAGGATATCTTCGGCGAAGGACTGGTGGATGGGCCATACAGTGCGACCATCGATCAATGGGCCGTGGACCGGCAGACGGCGCTCTTCGGTCAGATCGACTACACCTTCACGCCGCAGCTCAAGGGCACCCTGGGGGTGCGTGTCGCAAGAACCACGCTGGACTTCCATCGTCAGTTCGGTGGTCCGTTGCTGTGCATACTCTGCAACGGCTCACCCGAGCTGACCGGTGGTTCGACGCCAGCCAATAATCCGGTGACGCCGCGTTTTGGCCTGGCGTATCAACCTGACGATCGCAGCCTGTACTACCTCTCGGCTGCCAAGGGATACCGCGTCGGGGGCGTGAACAACCCCTCGATTGCCACCGATCGCCCGGGCTGTCCGTCCGGGTTGCAGGCTCCCGAGTCATACCGTCCCGACCACCTCTGGAGTTATGAGATCGGGGCCAAGAATCAGCTCGCCGACGGGCACCTGCGGACGCAGGTCAGTGTCTATTACATCGACTGGCGCGATATCCAGGAGGCTGTCTCGAGCACGGGCTGCCTGACATCGTCCTACAAGGACAACCTGGGCCGCGCCCGGATCGAAGGTTTTGACTTTGCGGCAGAATGGCGGGTCATCGAGAAGCTGTCGCTCTCGTTGACCGGCGGGTACACACACGCGCGGTATGCATCTACCTCCTACGGTGCGCCGTCCACGGCCGGCGTGCGCTCCGTCATCGCTGCGGACGGCGACTCTCTCGGGGTCGCTCCCTGGAACGCAGTGCTCTCCGGCCAGTATGATTTCGATGTGTGGCAGAAGCGTTCGTATTTCCGAGTCGACTACACCTACACCGCCAAGGATACTGCCGAGACCCCGCAGCGGGACCCAGTAGCCACGAGCGTCTATGATCCGGACGTGCTGGCCGATCCGGCAATCCGGCTGCTGGGCGCACGGCTGGGCATGCACCTCGGGGGTCTCGATCTGTCCGTATTCGGCCGCAATCTGCTCAACAGCACACCCCCGTTGGGTTACTTCCACGACAGCCTGGGCGACCCCCTTTACTACGTGACGACGGTGCGGCCCCGTACCGTCGGTGTGACGGCAACCTATCGATACTGATGCCGGTATGAGTGGCCTTCTCACCATGCGTGCTGCGGCGATCTTCCTCGCGGCCGTGCTCAGCCGGAACGTTGCCGCGCACGTCGAGCCTGTGCCCGTCAGCGCGCACACCGAGCAGGGCGAACTGAAGGGCGAGCTGCAGGCCGGCCTGAGCATCTTCCGCGGCATCCCGTATGCGGCGCCTCCGGTGGGCGCGCTGCGCTTCAGGCCGCCTCGACCCGCGCCAACGTGGTCGGGTGTTCGCATGGCGCTGGACATGGGGCCGGCCTGCCCCCAGCTCATCGATGATGACCCGACGGAAAACAACGAGTCCGTGATGGCGGAAGACTGCCTGACGGTCAACATCTGGACTCCTCGCGCCGATCATCGCAAGCGGCCGGTCATGGTGTGGATCCATGGCGGCGCCTTCGTCGTCGGTTCCTCGCGCAACACGTTCTACGACGGAGCCAATCTGGCAGCGCGTGGCGACGTTGTGGTGGTGAGCCTCAACTATCGCCTGGGAGCCTGGGGCTTCCTGGACCTTCAGGATGCGCTCGGATCGGCGTACGCGGGTACGGCCAATCTCGCACTGCAGGACCAGATCTGCGCCCTGCAGTGGGTTCGCAGGAACATTGCCAACTTTGGCGGAGACCCGGCCAACGTCACGATTTTCGGGGAATCCGCCGGCGCATCCAGTGTGGGCGCGCTCCTGTCGATGCCCCAGGCGGCGGGCCTGTTTTCCCGCGCCATCCTCGAAAGCGGCGTCCCATCGAAGCGTTCCGTGGACGATCGGGAGCGCAGCGCACGCCTGGCCACGCAGTATCTCAAGCTGCTGGGTGTGGGCAGCGCTGTGGAACTGGCCGCCAGGCCCATGCGCGCACTGCTGGATGCACAGCGCGAGTTATTCAACGGGACGGGTGATCTCGGGACCTTCGTTCCGTGGGTAGACGGCACGGTCATCAAGGAGCAGCCATTCGCCGTCGTCGCCGAAGGCCGCGGCAATCCCGTTCCGATACTGATCGGGACGACAGCGGAGGAAATGCGCTATTTCTCAACGGCCGAGGATCTCGGCATCGAGCGCAAACCCAGGGACCTGCTGTTGAAACAA